>Ga0070706_100004293_pt1 | contig 13805 bp, 25 predicted proteins | sample KBSK5501metaG_FD_65476 | JGI IMG/M metagenome (GOLD analysis project Ga0070706, IMG submission 65476) | Corn, switchgrass and miscanthus rhizosphere microbial communities from Kellogg Biological Station, Michigan, USA - KBS K5-50-1 metaG | ecosystem: Host-associated > Plants > Roots >...
CACCGGTGCCGAGACCGTAGTCGAGGGCGCGATCCCGGCCGGCAGCGAGACCAAATGGTTCACGCTCGACCATCCCGCGTTCCGAACGTGGCGGCCAAAACTCGGCGAGGTCGACGGCAAGGTGCAGGCGTTGAAGGACGCGGAAGGGCATGCGATTTTCGAGCAGGTGCCGCTCTATGTGCATGGCGATTTCGAGGGGCCGCTGCGCGCGGTGCTGAGCCACAAAGCCGGTGCGGTCTACGGCGGCATGATGGCGCTCAAGGGCAAGACGATGTCCCTGATCATGAACTCGCCGATGATCCACAACGCGGTGGAGTGGGGCCGGGCGGTGTTCGCGATGCCGGGCAAGGTCGCCACCTTCAAGGTCTATTTCGAGGGCAACCGCGCCAAGAACAACGTGCCGCTGATGCACGAGGCGATCGACAACGGGCTGGTGCCGATCGGTCACCGGTTTTTCAATCAGGATATTTCCGGGCTGATGGAGGCGCCGGACCTGGCGCCGGGGCGGTCGTGGACCGCAAAGGTGCTCGGCGCCGTGCCCGGCCTGTTCGACGAAGCGGCAGGCGTGGCGGTCAAGCGCGCAATCGATAAGGCGGGCGATTTCTGGCACAACACGCTGCTATGGGACCGCGTCGCGGATCTGCAGATGGGGCTCTATACGAACTTCCGTGCCGACATGATGGCGAAGGGATTCGACCAGCAGACGGCGTCCCGCATGGCCGCGCACTGGGCGAACCGCTACGCCGGCGCCCTGCCACGTGAGGCGATGAGCGACGGCGCCACCAAGATCGCCAACATGATGCTGTTCTCGCGCTCCTTCACGCTCGGCAACATGGGCGTGCTGAAGGACATGCTGACCGGCCTGCCCAAGGATGTGCTGGCGCAGATCGAGCGCGACGCGAGCTTTAGGGCCGGATCGATCGAGGCGGGCATCGAGGCCGGAGAGCAGGCAAAGAGTGCGGCAAAGTCGGTGGCGCGGCGCAAGGCCATTGCCGTGGTCGCCATGGATATCGCCGGCATGTACGTTTTCAACTCGATTCTGCAGAACGCCACCAACGTACTGTTCAACGATTCCACGATCGACAAGGAACTGCACGGCTACGTCACGCGGATGAAGCAGGCGCTGACCGAGACCGCCGAGCATCCCATGAAGCTGCTGCAGCCGTTCGGTTTCCTCGAGCACATGAGCGCGACCGGCGAGAACGAGCCGGGACGGCAGGAACGGGTCAGGGTCGGCTATGCCAAGGACGGCACCGCGATCTATGGCCGCGCGCCCGTAGGCAAGATCGGCGAGGAATTCATCGGTTACATGACCGGCCCGCTCGACATGATGCGCAAAAAACTTTCCACCGTGGCGCGGCCGGGTTGGCAGATCATGTCGAACGATGCCGGGTTTGGTCGGAAGATTTACGATCCGGCGGCCGATACCCCCGAAAAGTACCTGCAGAACGCCTATCTGATCGCAAAGCATCTGGCCCTGGCGCAGACCCCGGCAGGACAGATTTCGGCCTTTTCCGACCTCGTCAAGGGCGAGGGGGACGCCAAGGTGAACGCGCTGCAGGCCTTTGGCCCGTTCGCCGGTGTGACGTTCTCCAAGGGCGCCCCGGGCGGGCCGGACGTGGGCGAGATGTACGCCTCGCGGGCGCAGCATGAATTCAGGGTCAACCAGGCACTGCCGGATATCCGCAAGCAGATCCAGCGCGGCGACATCGACGGCGCCATTGGCCGCATGACTGAGCTCGACATCCCGCAGGGCCTGCAGAGGTTCTATATCAAGACGACGCTAAACCCGGCCACACGGCTCTCGCCGCGGGCCGTAAGGGACTTCTACCTCCACGCCACCCCGGAGCAGCGGGATAGGTTCGAACGCGCCCAGCAGGCCCGCCCGCAGCCGTAGCGGTGCGTTGCTGGGATGTCGATGACCGGGACAATCCCGGCCATGCAAAAACTCCGCTCCGCCGTCATCGGCCTGTTCACCCTGTTTGTCGCCGGCGCGGCGGTCGCGCAGACCTTCCCGACGGTTCCCGGCCGAACGGTCATCGGGCGGCTGGGGGTGGCCGGCTCGTCGGGCCCGTCGCAGGCGATTCCCTTCGCCACCCTGAAGGCCCAGTTGGTGATTGGCGCACGCAGCGTCGTGGACGAGGGCGCGGTCGGTGACAACGTGGCCGACGACGCGACCGCCATCAATACCGCGATCACCAAGGCCTTCGCGGCGGGCGGCGGCAACGTCTATTTCCCGCACCCGTCGGTTTGCTACAAGATCAATTCGCCGATCGTGATGAAGGACGGTGTCAGCCTGTTTGGCGACGGCGGCACAGCCTCCTGCATCAACGCCAACAATGTCAACGCCATCACCTACAGCTACACCACCGGCTTCGGCAATTCGACGATCGACAGCCTCTACATCACCGGTACCAACGCCAGCACCATCCGGTACGGCATCCTTGGCGCCGGCACCACCTCGACCGCCGACGTGATCTATGGCGTCACGATCTCGAATACCCTGATTTCCGGCTTCCCGGTCGGCATTTCGTTCCGAACGGTGCGGAATATCGCGATCAACAATTCATGGATTCAGAACGTCGACAAGGGCATCCAGTTCGTCGGCCAGGCCATCAATGTCTCGATCAACGACACCAAGGTTGTGAAGGCGGCGGGCGGCGGCGGCTTTGCCGGCTCAGCCGGGCTTGAACTCGATAATTACGCCTATGTCACCGGCGGCACGGTCGGGCCCGAGGCGGTGACGACGTCGGCGGGCACCAAGTTCTTCGGCTTCGACACCTGCGTTCTGCTCACCGCCGCGACCTTCGTAACGATCGACCAGACCGACATCGGCGGCTGCGCCAACGTCGGCATTCAATTTGCCTCCGTCAACAATGGCCTGCAGATCACAAGCAGCTACATTGAGGTGGTCGGCACCGCAGTAACGCAGGGCATCTACGGCGTCGGCGTCGGCTCCGCGCTGCCGACGCAGGTTAACATCGCCGACAACACCGTGATCGGCTCCGGCACCACGAGCGCCAACGGCATTCAGATCAACGGCGCGGCGAACCAGAACCAGAACAATGTCAACATCGTCCGGAACTACATCTCCGGCATGACAAACAACGACATCCGGGCCAACAACCCGGGTCAGATGAACATTGCCAACAACCGCTGCGCCAGCAGTCCGCCGACCAACAGCATTTCGGTCGGCACCCGCGCGGCCGGAACAATCACCGTCAAGGAGAACAACTGCGACAAGGCGATTGCCTACGTCACGGCGGCCGACCTGACGAGCGGCTTCATCCGCCGCGAGAACAACATCTCCAGCGGTAGCCCCGAGACCAGCAACTGGAACATCACGACGGACAACACCACGGCCAAGCGCCTGATGATCGGCGGCGGCACGGGTGTGCAGCCTACCGCTTTGGCTGCTGGAACGAACGGACAAGTAGTGGTCGGAGTCACTGGAGCCGATCCTGCGTTTGCGACGATGAGCGGCGATGCCACGATCGCCAATACCGGCGCGCTCACGCTGGCATCGACAATCACTGCCGGCGGCCCGACCGGCTCCGCCACCGTCGCGCCAATCATCACCTACGATGCCAAGGGCCGGTTGACGGCGGTCAGCTCGGCAACAATTACGCCAGCGGTCGGGAGCATCACGGGGCTGGGGACCGGCGTTGCGACGGCGCTTGCGGTGAATGTGGGCTCGGCCGGTGCTTTCGTGACGTTCAATGGCGCGCTGGGCTCGCCGTCGTCAATTGGAACACTGCCGGCATTTACATTCGCCAGCAGCGCCACCGTCACGGGTCTGTGGGACGTCATCGGCACCAGTGCGGGCGCGCTCCGGCTCACGGACGTGACGACGAATGCCACGAACAAGATCGGCCGGTGGGTCGGGCGGCAGTTCACCAACTCCGACACCGACTTCTTGCTGTTCGATGTCCGCGGCCTGTCTGGTGCAAACGAGATCAACCTCGGCGGCGGCTCCGGCGTCCTGAATGCGCTCACGCAACTGCGCATCTACACCGCTGCGAACAACACCACCCTCACCGGCACCAGCCGCTTTGAGATCAATTCGTCCGGCGTCATCTCGATGCTGGCCGGGGTGGCCTCGACTTCAACCACCACCGGCACGCTGGTCGTTACCGGCGGCGCCGGCTTCTCAGGCGATGTTTGGCACGGCGGCAACGTCGCGGTCGGCACTGCGGCAAAAACGCTGCTGCTGAAGCAGGGCGCGAACGGCGCGGTCGGCACGTTTGTCTGCACCTCGGGCGGCACAATCACGGTCAGCAACTCGAACATTGCTGTCAGCGACGCGATCATTATCAGCCTGAATACCGTCGGCGGTACGGTCTCGACCACGCCATCGGTCAAGACGATCACGGCTGCGACCCAGTTTCAGGCGCTCTGCCCAACCAACGACACCTCGACCTACAACTACGCCCTCATCAAGAACGCGGCATAAGGATATCCGATGAAGCGACTTGCCATCCTCGCGGCGCTGCTTGCCTCGCCCGCTGTCGCGCAGCAGGCGCAGCTACCGGCAGCCGACCGGATTGCCATGCAGATCGGCGCGCTGATCATCCAGACCCAGCAGCAGCAGGACCAGATCACCTCGCTGCAGGACCGGCTCGCCAAGGCGCAGGCGCGGATCAGCGAACTCGAGCCGAAGCCTGCGAAGCCGGAATGAGACGCTTCTAGTCCGACACCTTGCTGAGCACGATCCCCATGCGGCGCAGCGCCAGCAGGATCAACAGCGCGGCGACTGCAACCGCGATCCAGACCAGTGCCGAAATCATCTTGTCACCTCGCCGACCCATCGTGCTGCGCTATCGGCCCTGTCCGGCTGCAGCGGTCCGGGGATGCATAGGAAACTGCCCATCTTGCCGCCGCGCGACAGCGCCCGGTTGACGTAGAAGCGCCCGGCATCCTCGCAACCAGCCTCGGTTTTATAACCTGGCACCGGCGCGCCGCCGGCCGCAGTATTCAGGCTGGCAAAGATCAGAAGTACCCACATCGAGCGAGCTCCAGTACCGGAATCCTATACCCACAACCCAGCCGCGAGCAACCCGGCGGTGCGTTGCTGGAATGCCACTGCCTGCCATGGTCCTGCCCGAAACGGGAGATCGGCGGATGGCTTGGCGCTTGGCTAAGGGTTTGGAAAAACTGCGGTCCCAGGTCAACGAAAAGTGGCCGGGGCGATCAAAGGATAGCGACGGCTCAGTCGGGGACACCTCACATTCCGCCCGGGCCTCCGACCACAATCCGGATTCGGCCGGCGTGGTGCACGCGATCGACATCACCCACGATCCCAGGGACGGCTTCGATTCCTACGCCTTCGCCGACATGCTGCTGAAGCAGCAGGATCGGCGGCTGAAATACGTCATCTCGAACCGTCGCATTGGATCTGGGCCGGCCGGACCTTCGGCGGGCAAATGGCGGCCGTACAGCGGCTCCAACCCGCACGACCACCATGTTCACATCTCGATCATGCCTGGCGCACTCGCCGATGACGTTGCGCCATGGGCGATTGATGGCTTGGCCGCACCTCCGATCGACGCGCCGCCGTTCGTTCAAGCGCCTCCCACATTGCGGTCAGGATCGACTGGCGACCAAGTCAAAAAACTGCAGGCGCTTCTCGGTTGCGCGATGACAGGCGTCTACGAGCCGAAGTCGGAAACAGAGTACGCGCTTCGCCTGTTCCAAGTTCGTCACAAGCTTGATCCGGACGGGGTGGCCGGCCCACAGACATGGAAAGCCCTAAGCTAACCGCACGCGACGGCATCGCGCAATTAAGCATCACGGAGAAATACAAAATGTCTAGCGATCAGATTACCGGAATTATTCGAGCCGTCCTCGCCGCTATCGGCGGTTTCATCATCGCCAAGGGATGGGTCAATGCCGAGACGTGGACGTGGATCGTCGGCGGCGCGGCAACCATCGGCCCCGTTATCTGGTCGTGGGTATCGAATCGTCCGGCCGCCATCGCCGCTTCCGCTCAGGCTCTGCCCGGCGTTGAAGTTCAGACCACTGCCGCAGCCGGTTCTGCGGTGCAGTCCGCCGTGGCAGCCGCCAAGGTTGCCTGATGTTCACGTGGGCCGAGATCGTTCTTCTTTTTCTCAAACTCGCGAACGCGATCATGGGAGAGGTGAATGATGCTCGGCAGTTCAAGGCCGGCGCGGATTCGGAGATAGCCAAAATCGCGCTGGCCATCGCCAACAAGACGGCCGCCGGCAAGGCTATCATGGAGAAGGTCAATGCACTTAGCGCCGCCGATGTTGATGCTGGGCTTACTGGCCTTGAGCCCAAGTAGCTGCACACCCGAACAGATCGACTCATTCTGTCAGGTCTACAACAGGGTGATTGTGCAGAAGGGTGACGGGAAGATCGTGGCGTCGGATGGTGTCAAGCGTCGGTTGCTTGCGAACGAGTTGACCTATCGGGATCAATGCGTTCCGAAGAAATAACGAGCGACCCGACCTGTCGCGTCAACGGCAGGCCGAGTCTAACCACACCTCCAACCCTAGGGGTAGGGCTGAAAATATGGCTGAAGACTATCCAACCATAGATTGCACAAGGCCGGAAGCCATGAGCGACAACATCGAGAAACTTCGTCAAATCGGTGATTCTCTGATCGATCCAGATTTTGCAGCGCAGTTGTTCGAGGATGGCTATCCGGATGCCATTGTCGTCGTTAACGAAAATGGAGTTGTGAAGCTCATCAACCGACACATGGAACTCATGTTCGGCTACCATCGATCGGAAGTTTACGACAAGCCGATCGAAATGTTCGTACCGGATGCCGCCCGCACACGGCATGAAGTTCACCGCGCCAAATACATTGCAGAACCACGTACCCGCCCGATGGGCCTCGGAATGATTTTGCAGGGACGACACAAGACCGGGACAGAGTTCGATGTTGAAATCAGCCTGAGCCCGATCATCGCCAAGCAAGGTTATTTCACGGTGGCGACCATTCGCAAAAGGCGGGCCAATGGCACCGGATCATAACGATGTGGGAGACGAGCGTTCATGGCCGGAATACAGGAGACTCGTTATCGCAGAGCTAGCCAGAATCGACAAAGGCATGACGGACTTGAATGAAAAGCTCGAACGCGCGCTAGACCAGCGGGACCAGAGCATCACCGACATCAGGGTGGAGGTGGCCATGCTCAAGGTGAAGGCCTCGGTTTGGGGCGGCCTGTCAGGTTTGGTCGTTGCGGTCAGTGCCGTTCTACTGAAACTTCTCCCGCATGGCTAAAGGAGGCGCAGATGCGCTTTCGAGTTGATCACTATCACCATGTCGAGGCGCGTTGTGAGGTCATGCGGCGCCTGGATGCCCTGGATGACAAACTGACCTCGTTTAAGGAGACCATCATGGCTACACTTGAAGAACTGACTGCCGCGCTCGCCACGATCTCGACCGAAGTCGATAAGGTATCAGCCGATACCGACAACCTTCTTGCGCAGCTCGCCAACATCCCGACCGGCGGGCTCACACCCGAACAGCAGGCCGCGATCGATTCGGCAGTTGCTTCTGCAACGGCGATTGCCGATCGGCTGAAGGCCATCGACGACAAGGTCCCGGATGCCGCCTAGATGACCCAATGGATCATCCCCGTGTGCGCCGTCATCGTCCTGATGGCGACGTGCACGATGGCGCGGGCGGATTATCACCCCAGACAACAGGGATTCGGGACATACTCAAAAGCCTATCTGGATCGGCAGAGATTGAGGTGGTGTAAGAAGAAGGTTGGAGACAATTATCAGTGTTGCTTGCAGAGGCGCCTGTCAGGTTATTAACGAGTGATTATGCGGCACGATAAACGGCATGGGCTTCAGCATTGCTTCCATCAGTCGGGCCTCCATGAACTGCAGTTCATGTGCTGTTATGCCATACGGACCGCGCGGTGGAAGTCCAGCCTTTGACCTATCCAGATCGGTGATGATTTCCGCTCCGCTTTCATATACCGCCTCGAAAAGAGTTTCGCTGGCGTCACGGTAGTTACGTTGTTCGCTACCATGCTCGCAGATGTACTTGCCAATCAGATGCATAATGTGAGCGGTGATCTGGTTTGCTCGATTGCGGCGCATTTCCGGGATCATCCCGGCGCGGTTGGAAATGTCAAAGGCTGGCGTCCAAAGCTCCCGCTGGTAAGCCTCAATGGCAATGCGGGCGATTTCTCGGGGCGATGGCGTGCCGGGGATATCGGCTATGTCAGCCGCAACCTTTTCAACTATGTCCATGTCTTTTTTCCTCATCGGTAGTCTCTGATCACCAGTTGGCTGCATCCTACTCGAAACTGTTCGTGGTCTCAATGATACACATCGTTCGATTCATCCTGATCGTGCTCGCCTATATCTGCCTTCCGCTGTACGGCCTGTGGGTTGCCGGCGGGGCGATTGCTGATCGAATGGAGAAACGCAGATGCATGACGCACTCTTGATCCTGCTCGGAGCATTCGGTGCTGTCGCCGTTTGCGGCGGGCTTCTCGCATGGTATTTGAGCGACTAGGTTGGTGGTTGGCCAGCACCGCTAGGCTGCGGCGCGCTCGCCCCGCTTTTTGTATATCCATTCCCTGAATTGCTGGATGCCCCAAGGCGTAGCGCGGGCACTAGGCGGCGCGTCCAACGGACGCCAGTGGTCCGCATCCTGATCCAGAAGCCATTGCGTAGCGTCCCGTGCTTCGCCGTCGCACCATTTGTTCACGTCATCGACCTGATGCCACAGATACCAGAATCGCCGCTCGGCGAGCTCGAACTCGGGGCACAGCTTCATGGCTAACCAACGTTTCATGGGTTCCTCGCTATTCGCTTATCACCGCGCGGGACGCAGATAAGATTTTCCGCCCGTGTTCCTGCCGTTGTCGGCGCGTTCCATTGCATCATTGTATTCGCCGAGGGCCTTCGCAAGCCGCTCGCAATGACCATCCTCAAGTCCGTGCCAGCACTTCGGCAGGCAGTCTAGATGCGAACAACCTCCCCAACTGTCTAGAAAATCGGACGGCAATTCTTGCGTCAGGTTGCCTGGCATCTTTCTCTCCCTGTTTAAGATCGCGATAGCCTGCCGAGGGCCAGCTTAATGCGTCGTGCGATACGATCCAATCCGCGCGGCCACACTACGCCGGCAATCGGCATGAAGAACTGCGGCTCAGTCAGTGGCTCTGCTTGCCGTCCTTCTCCGTAGAACTCGCAGCCGACCACCTTGCCGTCCTTAAATTCGATCATCAGATCGACGTATTCGCGCGGGTCATTGCCGCTGATTTCGGTCACTTCTGCCATAGGCTAAAACTCCCTGCTCAACATGGTAACACTGCGACAAACTGGACGGCGCCGGGATCGCCTTTGGCGCAGACCACCCAGCATTCATCTTCTTGGGTGCCGACGTTGCGGAGATAAACGATGGTCATGGCATTCATCGCGGCAACGGGCGGATGCTAATGTTGTAGCGGCATCCATCAAGCTCAATATCAATATCTGCCTGACCCAAACCAATGCCGCCGCCGACCATCTTGGCACCCTCGGCCTCGACTGCCTTTTGCAGCCAGCCACGCATGTTGAAGAAGGCCTCAACGTCCATTTCTTCAAGTGAAGTTCCGAATGTCTCGCTTGTCATGTGTCACCTCACCTCAGTGGTTAGATGTTCGGTTACTTGAATTTGAGTGCTTGGCGCTGCTGCTCGATCAGCGGGAGCGGACCTTCGTAATCCGTGCAATGGCGCTCCCACGCGTGCTCTTGATCGTTCTGCTCGCAGTCATCGCAGATATATTCTGCAAACTCGTTTGGCTCATTGTGGGTCGAGGCGTTGCACTTTTCGCAGGGGTGATTGAGAAATATGCTCATGTTGTCGCGGCTCCTCAGTGTTCGGTCAGCAGCGCACTAGATCGGCATTCTGAATAGCGTCCACCAATAAAGTCCGATCATCTTCTCGTCTGGCTCGCCGTACCAAGTCGCGCCGCAGTCGCATGTACGGAGACAGGGCACAAGAATCCTGTACTGGTCAATTGCCGGCCACTTACCCATCACCGCTCTCCTGCTCAAGATTCAAAGGTCATCGCTTGAGTGGCGCACCTATTAGCGCGCTCGGTCAGGAAGCGAATGCGCCTGACCTGCTCAGTGGCGCCGGGGTTCAATTCCTCGACGATGTTGGTCAACTCCTCGACTATATCGAGTAGGTCGTTGATGGCGAGGTGGCTTTGCTTAGTCACTGGCGCTCTCCATTCGTCACTGCGCGATCACATCGGCAGGGCTGTCGATCTGATTCAAACGGCACGCAATCGCACAAGCGCGTGCCTACGGGCCAGCCATGTTGTTTAGGGCCTTGCAGCGTTCGAGCGGCTATGCACCTTGGGCAGTACATCACTCGATCAATCCAGCCCCACCCCAAGCGCTTCGCTTCCTTCCGTGCTAAGGTGACGTTGGTTTCCGCCATCGGGTCGTTTGCGTCGCACCCGCCGCAGTCGGCCCAATATTCGGAATAAAGCCTACCTCGTCCCATGGCTCTCGCGCTCCCTACTGATATGTGTGCTCGGCGGTCATCGCGTTCTCACGACCCGCACATTCCACCCGTTGCCGTTGCGCCCGCCAGGCCGGATGGGAATAACCTTGCGCTCCTCGGTTATCAGCCCAAGAAGTCGGGCCTGCTGCTCGATCAGATCGAGATAGATTTGCTCCTCCTCGGCGAGCCATTCCAGCGCATAATCTGGCGCCTTCCGTTCGATGAACGAACGCAGATCAGGGCCGAAAGAAAACCATTCGCCGCGGAAGTGGTAGGACTGGAAAATGAAGTGGAAGTAGTCCTCAGTTCCCCTGCCTCCGGGAATTGTGCAAATAACCTGCGACCGCCAAGGCGTCGCGACCTGAAGTTCTTTCATCCGGCGCGTTAGGTGGTTGGTGACACCTATTTTGACGAACCCGCTGCAATAGAGGAAATACACCTCTCGGGTTGTTGCCTCGGGGTCGTGTGGCAGAGTGTCTGGCGTTAGTTCCATCATCCGCTCCAAGCCGCCCAACGCGGCTTTTAAGGTTTTGATGACTGACGTCAGCTAATCGGACCAGTATGGTAGTGTTGAATAGCAGGCACTAACGGTCAATAAAAAGTGCCTATATTGAAACTACTTAGAGGTCCGATCAGCCAGTCATCAGTCAGGTTCGGTCAGTGTTCGTTCTGGGGTCACTCGGTTTTGGGTTTGTTCCTGTTCGCCGTCCGCAGCTTCATCACCTTCGCCGTGGCCTCGGCCTGCGTTCGGTCGTAGTCCGCGGTCTGCGAAACGTCGCTATGGGTCGCCGCGTGGCGGACAAACTCGATTGGTGCGCCGGCCTGGATCGCCTCAGAGATAGCCCCAGATCTCGAATCCATGCTCCAAACATTGTCGGGTATCCCGCAATGCCGCGCGATCTTGCGCCACTTACGGCGGTACTCGTTGCCCGTCCAAGGCAGGCCGTTGGTGTCGCAAATTGCAAGCGGCCCGGAGGCCGGCAGAAGGTGACGATTGACTGTCACCTTCTTCGTGATCTCGTCTACCACGATCAGGGGCTCGTCGCCGGCCAGCCATTGCAGCTCCGAAACCACCATCGGCCCGAGCTTCAGATCCACCTCGACCATCTTTTGCTTTTTGCTGGTGATGTGCCGAAGGATCAGGTTGTCGTCGATCTCCTGCCAGACGATGCCGCGCAGCCATTTCTGGCCGCGGACGATAACGGCGGACACGCCAGGTTCCGATAGCGGCACCAATTGCCCGATGCAATCGCCCTGCCGCAGCGTGCATTCAAACTGGAAAGCCTGCACAAGGGCGATGGAATCCCATCCGAAGTGATCATGAGCCGCAGCCCGGATCAAGTTGGCTTGCTCGGCTGACAGGCTCACGCCGCGCGGTTTCGTTCCTGGGAAGCGCATCTTGTGCATCACCCCACATAGCCGCTCGCAGTCGGAATTTTCAAGTAGCGTGGCGCCGAAGCTGAAAAGGGCGCGGAGTTGCCCGATGAACGCAGATCCGGTCGCGAGCCTTTGGCCGTCTACGCTCCAGTCTTTGTGCCAAGCCAGTAGGACGCGGGCTTTGATATCCGAAAGTTGTTCGTGGCCGTGCCGCTTACTGATCCGTCGCAACATGCTGTCGCGGTTTTGGCGGGTGTGGAAGCGGTTCTTTTGGTAGGGCGAGTCCGCGTCGGTCTGATAGCAATTAATGAGCGATCGCAGATCGCCTCTAAAACCATTGAGCGGAATCGGTTCAACGCCGCGACCCCACATAAGCATTTCGGATTGATACTGCTGGCATCGCGTGGCGATGTGCAGGGCGTCGGTTGCGTCTGGCTCGGCGCCTGACCAAAGCGTGACGCTCTTGGGCAAATATCCTCGCCTAGCGAGGTCGCTGCGGGCCTGCCACGTCGCGGCCCATCCGTTCTTTCGTGACCGCCAGACTAAGCCCGGCGCTTCCTGAGCCATTTTTGGTGGCTGTTTTTCATCCGTCATCGCAACCCCTTTCCGTTTGTGGTGGTGGGGTCCACTGTAAGCCCGTTGTGCTTGTCCAGCCACGTTTTCACGGCCGGCCAATACCTTCTATCCCCGAATATCGGCGACTTCCGGGGAAAACCGTATTTGCTCTCCAGGGCCGGCAGCATGGACCGCAGCGTCTTTTCCGGCACGCCAATGCGCCGGATCAACTCTGCGTCCGTAAGGTATAGCTTGTCCCTCTCGCGTTCTAGCGTCTGTGAGGCCGGTGCGGTCATCGGTCGTAGTCCCTCGCTAAATCGGAAAAGTCAGTCATCACTTCGGTACTTCTCCGACAAGATCGGGGACGCTCTCAAACACATGAAGTACAAGCTGGCCGCCGTGCAGGAATCCCGTACCGACGTATCGCGCATCCTCCGGAGCCGGGTGTCCCGTGCCACAGATGGCAATGCAACGTTTGCTTGGCGGTTTGCTCGGATCGCATTTGAACCAGACGCAAATCTGCTCAAGCTGGTCGCGTGCAGTCAATAGCTCGGCACCTTCCGGGACTTCGATATCCTGAATACCTGTTGGCGCCAGGATCGCTTTCCAGATTGTATAGCCGCTCATGTCTTGGTCTCCCCCGGTTGTCCCACAGCAGCGAGGAAGTCCGGAACTGGCTCGCCTCGCGTCGCGCGATCTCGCAATGCGTCTATGATGTTGTTCTCGACAACAGCCTCCATAACCCCAATGGGCGGCCATGAGCCCTCCCAGCGCATGACGACGTTGACCAGATCAGCAATAGCCCGCGCCCGCTTCTCGGCCCCCAGCCAACTCCCGCACGGCAGCAAATAGCCATCAGGAAGTCTTACGAAGTATTCTTTGCCCGCTCCTTGATCTGTCACGCGGTCCAACTCACACGTTTCCGCGCGGCCAGCCTTAAATTCGGGTAGGCACACCATCACTTCGCCTCCGGGGTTGAATGGTTCGGGCGCGAGACCGTGGATGCCCCGGCGATTAAGATCAGCAAATCTCGGAATGGCTGTGGCGTGGCCGCGCGCTCACGCTTTGGAAGTTGAGGTAGCTTCTGGTCGAACAAGCCTATTTGGTGCGTGCCGGCTACTCGGCGCCAATCCAGGAGCGGCGGCATCGTGGCGCCATGGTAGAGCAACCACGTCCGTTTGCGGGCCCGGTGACCATAGCTGGATTGCCAAATCTCGGTGACCCAATCGCCGTCGATCGTGAATTGCCAACTATCAGAAACCGGCTCTGGGATGCCGTAGAACTTGAAAGCTCGAGATTCGGCCGGGTGCTCAAGGACGCCACCATATTTGCGCACGGCCTCAAGGGCGGCGGCAAAGCAGCCCCCATCCTTATTGATCGCATACCC
>Ga0070706_100004296_pt1 | contig 13803 bp, 11 predicted proteins | sample KBSK5501metaG_FD_65476 | JGI IMG/M metagenome (GOLD analysis project Ga0070706, IMG submission 65476) | Corn, switchgrass and miscanthus rhizosphere microbial communities from Kellogg Biological Station, Michigan, USA - KBS K5-50-1 metaG | ecosystem: Host-associated > Plants > Roots >...
GGTAGCCGGCCAGCTCGGCCCACAGCCGCGCCACCAGGTCTTCGGCCACGGTGATGACGTCTTCCCTGGTGACAAAGCTCATCTCGATGTCGATCTGGGTGAACTCCGGCTGCCGGTCGGCGCGGAAGTCCTCGTCGCGGAAGCAGCGGGCGAGCTGGTAGTAGCGCTCCATCCCGCCGACCATCAGCAACTGCTTGAACAGCTGCGGGGACTGGGGCAGCGCGTACCAGGCGCCGGGGCGCAGCCGGACCGGCACCACGAAGTCACGTGCGCCTTCCGGCGTGGACCGGGTCAGGTACGGCGTCTCCACGTAGACGAAGCCGTGCTCGCGCATGACATCGCCGACCAGGTAGGACGCTTCCGAACGGAGGCGCAGCGCGGCGGCCGTCTCGGGCCTCCGGATGTCCAGGTAGCGGTAGCGCAGCCGGACATCCTCGCTCAGCTCCCCGGTGCCCTCCACCGGGAACGGCAGCGGTTCGGATTCGGCCAGCACCTCCAGGTCGTCGGCGACGACCTCGATCTGGCCGGTGGGCAGGTCCGGGTTCTCGTTGCCGGGCGGCCGCTCGCGGACCTCCCCGGACACCCGGATGCAGAATTCGGCGCGCAGCGCGTGCTCGGGCCGGTCCTCTCCCTCGCCGCGGAACACCACCTGCACGACCCCGCTGGCGTCCCGCAAGTCGATGAAGACCACGCCGCCGTGGTCCCGGCGCCGCGCCACCCAGCCGGCCAGGGTCACCCGCTCCCCCGCCTGGGCCCGGCGCAGCGTTCCCGCCTCGTGGGATCGGATCATCGCGTAGTCAGCCTCTTTCGTCACAGGCCCGGCCTCCTCGGCCCGGTGGCCGGCGCCGGGCCGGGGCCCGGCGGCGGCTCCGGCCCGGGAGAGAGCCCGGCCAGGAACGGGTTGGTGGCGCGCTCGGCGCCGATGGTCGTCTGCGGGCCGTGTCCCGGCAGCACGAGCGTGTCGTCCGGGAGGGTCAGGCACACCCTGGACAGGGTGTCCAGCATGGCCGGGTAGTCGCCGCCAGGCAAGTCGGTGCGGCCGATCGAGCCGGCGAACAGCACGTCGCCGGAGAACATCGCCTGCTCGGCGGAACGGAACGTCACCGAGCCGGGCGTGTGCCCGGGCGCGTGATCCACCACGAGTTCGACCCCGGCCAGCCGCAGCGTCATCCCGTCGTCGAGCGCGATGACGTCGTCGGGCTCGGTGAACGTCAGGCCGCGGAACAGTTGCTGGCCCACCTGCAAGCCGAAGCCCTTGGCCGGATCGGAGAGCAGGTCACGGTCGGCGGGGTGGATGTAGGCGGGGATGCCCCGCGCGCCGCATACCGGCGCCACCGACCACACGTGGTCGATGTGGCCATGCGTCGCCAGCACCGCCACCGGCCGCAGTCGGTGCTTCTCGAGCAACTCGGCGACGCCCGGCTCGGCGTCTTGCCCCGGGTCGATGATGAGGCACTCCTCACCCGGCCCGGGCGCCACCACGTAGCAGTTGGCGGCGAATGAGCCTGCCGGGAACCCGGCGATGAGCACGGGAAATCCTCCCCTGGAGAAAGCGGCATGGACCGGTGGTCACCGGGCCTCCAGGCTACCGATGCGCCCGCCTCCGCGACGAACCGATAACAGCGGCGCCGTTCCCGGCGATCGCCAGGTACGATTCGCGAAGTTTCGCAGATCAGCAACACCGTTCATACTCAAGGAAGGAGGGCGGCAGCGTGGCGGGGAAAAAGGAGCGCCAGCGCAAGCTTGCCCGTGAGCGTTACAAGCGGCAGCAGGCCCGGCGGATCCAGCGAACCCAGCGATGGCGGCGGATCGGCATCATCGTGGCCGCCTGTTGCGCCGTAATAGCTCTGGGCGCCGGCGGCTACGTCGCCTTGTCCGGCGGCGGCAACAAGACCGCGGCGGCCACGGCCACGCCGAGCCCTACCGCGTCGCCCTCCGCCACCCCGACGCCCACCGCATCGCCCACGCCGACGCTGGCCGCCGAGCCCGCCAGCCACTGCACGTACGCCCCGAACGGCACCGCCGCCCGCAAGGTCGGCGTTCCGCCGGCCAAGCCGGCTTTCAAGGGCGCCCAGTACCAGGCCAAGGTCAAGACCAACCGGGGCACCATCGTCCTCGACCTGACCAACCACCAGGCCACGTGTACCGTCAACTCGTTCATCTACCTGGCCGACAAGAACTACTTCAACAACACCTCCTGCCACAGGCTCACCACCAACGGCATCTACGTGCTGCAGTGCGGTGACCCCACGGGGACCGGCAGCGGCGGCCCGGGGTACAAGTTCGCCGATGAGAACCTGGCGGGAGCCAAGTACACCGAGGGCACGATCGCCATGGCGAACGCCGGGCCAGGCACCAACGGGAGCCAGTTCTTCCTCGTTTACCGCAATTCGACGACGCTGCCGCCGAGCTACACACCGTTCGGCAAAATCGTCAGCGGACTGGGAATCATCCAGAATGTGGCTCAGGCGGGCACAGACAACAGCAACGGCAACGGTGATGGCCATCCGAAGGAGAAGGTCACCATCGAAAGTGTCACTATTACCAAGGCCTGACGCGCCCTTACCTGGGTTCAGGTCTGAGCAGGAGGTTCGCGGTGACCAGCGCCAACGATCCGTGGGGCCGGGTGGACGCCGACGGCACGGTATACCTGCGCACCGGCGAGGAGGAGCGGGTGATCGGGTCGTGGCAGGCGGGCAGCCCCGACGAAGCACTCGCGTTCTACCGGCGCAAGTTCGAGGCGCTGGACACCGAGGTCAGCCTCCTGGAGCAGCGGATCACCACGACCGACCTGTCACCGGCGCAAGCGCGCGGGGCGATCGAGCGCCTGCTGGGGTCGGTGACGGACGCGCACGCGATCGGCGACCTGGGCCAGCTCCAGGCCAGGCTGGAAGCGCTGACCGGGAAGGTGGACGAGCGCCAGGAAGAGGTCCGTGCGGCACGGGACCAGGCGCGTACCGAGGCCAGGAGCGTCAAGGAGGCCATCGTCGTCGAGGCCGAGACCATCGCGGCCGAGGCGACGCACTGGAAGAACAGCAGCGAGCGGCTGCGCCAGCTGCTCGAGGAGTGGAAGGCCGCGCCGCGGGCCGACCGCGCGGTGGAGACCGCGCTGTGGAAACGGCTGTCCGCGGCCCGCAATGCCTTCAACAAGCGCCGCAAGGCGTACTTCGCGGAATTGACCGAGGAACGCGACGAGGCACGGGCGCGCAAAGAGAAACTGTGTGTGGAGGCGGAGGCGCTCGCCGACTCCACCGACTGGGCCGCCACCGCCGCCGCGTTCCGTGATCTGATGCGGTCCTGGAAGGCGGCGGGCCGGGCGGCCCGCGCCGACGAGGACGAACTGTGGGGCCGGTTCAAGACCGCGCAGGACACGTTCTTCCACGCCAGGTCGGAGGTCTACTCGGCCAAGGACGTGGCGCTGCGCGAGCACGCCGACGTCAAGACCCAGTTGCTTGAGGAAGCCGGAAAGCTCGTCCCGGTCACCGACGTCCGCGCGGCCCGCTCCGCGCTGCGGGGCATCCAGGAACGCTGGGAGCAGGCGGGCCCGGTGCCGCGCGAGGCGCACGAACGGCTGGAGTCGGGCCTGCGCCGGATCGAGGACGCGGTGCGCAAGGCGGAGGACGCCCAGTGGCGGCGCTCCAACCCCGAGGCGCTGGCCCGCGCCCGCGGCACGGTCGAGCAGATCCGCAGCGCCATCACGGGGCTGGAGGACCAGCTCGCCAAGGCGGAGGAGGCGGGCAACCCGCGAGCGGTGCAGGAGGCGCAGGAGGCCCTGGACGCCCGCCGTGCCTGGCTCGAGGAAGCCGAAAGGACTCTAGCCGAGCTAACGGGGTAAACCGTGGCTGGCTGGGCGCCGGGCCAACCCTGACACCACTTCCTGAGTACGGGTTAGCGTAACGGCGAAGGCTGCCGCGTTAGCTCGTGACGCGGTAGACGTCGTAGACGCCGTCGATGGCGCGCACGGCACGCAGCACGTGGCCCAGATGCTTGGGATCGCCCATCTCGAAGGTGAACTTGCTCACCGCCACCCGGTCCCTGGTGGTCGTCACGGACGCGGACAAGATGTTGACGTGCTGGTCGGAGAGGGAACGGGTGATGTCGGACAGCAGCCCGGTCCGGTCGAGGGCCTCCACCTGGATCCCGACCAGGAACAGCGAGTCCTCGGTGGGCGACCAGCGCACCGCCACCAGCCGCTCCGGCTCGGAGTCGAGCAGGTGCCGCAGGTTGGTGCAGTCGGCCCGGTGCACCGACACGCCGTGGCCCCGGGTGACGAACCCGGTGATCTCATCCCCGGGAACCGGGGTACAGCAGCGGGACAGCCTGGCCCAGACGTCGGTCCCCCCCTCCACGACCACGCCGGAGTCGTGTACCGGACTCGGCCGCGGCGGGCGGGTAGGCAGCGCCGTCTCGGCGAGGTCGTCCTGCGCGCCCGCGACCCCGCCCACCGACTGGACCAGCTTGGTGACCACGGACTGGGCGCTGACGTGACCCTCGCCGACGGCCGCGTACAGTGCGGACAGGTCGCTGAAGCGCATCTCCGTGGCGATGACCAGCAACGCGCCGCCAGTCGCCAGCCGCTGTAGCGGGAGTCCCTGCTTGCGCATGGCGCGCGCGATCGCGCTCTTGCCGTTCTCGGCCGCCGCTTCCCGGCGTTCCTTGGAGAACCAGTGCCTGATCTTGTTGCGGGCCCGGGCGCTCTTGACGAAGCCCAGCCAGTCCCGGCTCGGCCCGGCGTCGGGCGCCTTGGAGGTGAATATCTCGACCGTGTCGCCGTTGTCGAGTGCGCTTTCCAGCGCGACCAGGCGGCCGTTGACGCGGGCGCCGATGCACCGGTGCCCGACCTCGGTGTGGATCGCGTAGGCGAAATCCACCGGGGTGGCGCCCTGGGGCAGCGCGATCACCTGGCCCTTGGGGGTGAAGACGTAGACCTCGGCCGTGCCGAGGTCGAACCGCAGCGACTCGAGGAACTCGGCCGGGTCCGCCGTCTCCCGCTGCCAGTCGACCAGTTGCTGGAGCCAGACCATGTCGTTGGCGCCGGACGCCGGGCCCCGCGTTCCCGGGACCAGCGACTCCTCCTTGTACTTCCAGTGCGCCGCGACGCCGTACTCCGCCCGCCGGTGCATGCCCCAGGTCCTGATCTGCAACTCGACCGGCTTGCCCTCGGGGCCGATGACCGTCGTGTGCAGCGACTGGTACATGTTGAACTTCGGCATCGCGATGTAGTCCTTGAACCGCCCCGGGATGGGATTCCACCGGGCGTGGATCGAGCCGAGAGCCGCATAGCAGTCCCGCACGCTGTCGACCAGCACGCGGATGCCCACCAGATCGTAGATCTCATCGAAGCCGACGTTGCGGGCGATCATCTTCTGGTAGATGGAGTAGTAGTGCTTCGGGCGCCCGGTGACCTTCTCCTTGATCTTGGCGCCGTGCAGGTCCGCGCGAACCTGTTCCACCACGTCCTGCAGGAACAACTCGCGCTCGGGGGCGCGCTCGGAGACCATCCGCGCGATCTCGTCGTACCGCTTGGGGTACAGGGTCGCGAAGGCCAGGTCTTCCAGCTCCCACTTGATGTTGTTCATGCCGAGCCGGTGCGCCAGCGGGGCGTAGATCTCCAGCACCTCGCGCGACTTTCGCTCCTGCTTCTCCCGTGCCAGGTAGCGCAGCGTGCGCATGTTGTGCAGCCGGTCGGCCAGCTTGATCAACAGCACCCGGATGTCCCGGGACATCGCGACCACCATCTTGCGGACCGTTTCCGCCTCGGCGGCCTCCCCGTACTTGACCCGGTCCAGCTTGGTGACCCCGTCGACCAGGGTGGCCACCTCCTCGCCGAACTCCTTGCGCAGCTCGGCGAGGGTATAGGGCGTGTCCTCCACGGTGTCGTGCAGCAGCGCCGCGCAGAGCGTGTCGGTGTTCATGCCGAGTTCGGCCAGGATGGTAGTCACCGCGAGCGGATGGGTGATGTAGGGGTCGCCGCTCTTGCGCATCTGGCCGGCGTGCCATTGGGCGGCCACCTCGTAGGCTCGCGCGACCAGCCTGATATCCGCTTTGGGATGGGTCGCCCGGACCGTCTTGATCAGCGGCTCGAGTACCGGGTTGATCCCGCCGCCACGGGGCGCGCCGAGGCGGGCCAGCCGGCGGCGGACCCCGGCTCCCCCGCTGCTGATGCCGCTGGGCGCGGCGGGCGTGGCGGCTGCGGCCGGGGAAGGTGCGCCGGCTGAGGGCGGCGTGGCGGCAGGCGGCGCGGGCTCGGCGGCGGCGGGCCGGGCACGGCGCGGCGCGGCTACGTCGCGCGTCACCTCTGTGTCCTCCCCGGGGACGGGAGATTCCTCCGGTCCCGGGGCGGACTGGGTGACGTCAGCGGCGGCCGTTCCGGTCGTTGCTACGTCACCAGCCACATGCGCTCCTGTCGTCCGCCCAGGCATCCAGTCTATCGGCGCTTGTCAGAGCGGTCCCCGGGTTACCGCCCCCAGGGACAGCAGCACATTCGCCCCAGTCCGCTATTCCTGCGCCGTTACGGCGGCCGGACCTGCCGGGCCGGACACGCTGGCGGTCAGACCGCCACGAGGGTCCGCAGTGGCTCCCCGGCGAGCTTGGCCCGGCCGCCGAGGAACGTGAGTTCCATGATGACGGCCACGCCGACGATGTCCGCACCGGCCCGGCGGACCAGGCTGGCGGTGGCCAGCGCCGTCCCGCCGGTGGCCAGCACGTCGTCGATGATCAGGACCCGCTCCCCCGGGCGGAACGCGTCCTGGTGCACCTCGATGGTGGCGGTCCCGTACTCGAGTTCGTAGCTCTGCGCGTAGGTGGGTGCGGGCAGCCGGCCCTGCTTGCGGACCGGCACGAAGCCCGAGCCCAGCTGGCAGGCGGCCGAGGCCGCGAGGATGAACCCGCGTGCCTCGATCCCCACTACCTTGTCCACCGGCCCGTGCCCGCTGGCCAGTGCGCTCACCACCGCCTGGAGTGCCGGGCCATCAGCCAGCAGCGGGGTGATGTCCTTGAACACGATTCCCGGCTTGGGATAGTCGGGGACGTCGCGGATCCGTGAGGTGATCAGGTCGGCCAGCGCGGCGTCCGCGGCCGCTTCGTGGCCAGGCAAGGCGGCTACCGCCGCCGCTTCTTGCCGCTCGGCCGGCGCTTGGCCGCGCTGGTGCGGCGGGGCTGCTGGCGTGGCCCCGGCCGCGGCCCGCTACGGGACGTGGGCTGGCCCGCGCCCGCGGCCACGGGCTCCGCGGCCGCAGCGGTGTCCTCGACGGCATCCTCACCCGGCTGGTCTGTCACGCTCGCATCGGCATCATCGGCGGCCAGGCCCGGTTCCGGGGCAGGCGCCTCGGCGCGGCCAGCCCGGCCGGTGGCCGCACGGCCGGGCGCCGTCTGGCCGGCCGCCGTCTTGGCCGCGGCCCGTTTGGCCGCGCGCCCGCCGGAGGCGCGCAACTGCACCCGCTTGGCCAGGGCCTTGTACTGCGGCTCGCGCTCCTTCAGGTCGGCCAGCACCGGGGTGGCGATGCAGATGGAGGAGTAGGTGCCGGACAGCATGCCGACGAACAGCACCAGCGCCAGGTCCTTAAGCTCACCGGCGCCGAGGAACCCGGCGCCGACGAACAGGATGGACGCCACCGGCAGCAGCGCGATCAGCGAGGTGTTGATCGAGCGGACCAGCGTCTGGTTGAGTGCCTGGTTCGCCGCCTGGCTGTAGGTGGACCGGCTGGAGGCGAGCAGCCCGGCCGTGTTCTCCCGGACCTTGTCGAACACCACCACCGTGTCATACAGCGAGTAACCCAGGATCGTCAGCAGGCCGATCACCGAGGCGGGGCTCACCTCGAAGTGGGCGAGCGCGTACACGCCGATGGTGATGACGATGTCGTGCGCGAGGGCGATCAGCGCGGCGACGGCCATCTTCCACTCGAATGCGATCGAGAGGTAGATGACGATCACGACGATGAAGGCGATGAGCGCCTCCGCCGCCTTCTTGGAGATCTGGCTGCCCCAGCTGGCCCCGATCGAGGTCTGGCTGATCTGGTTCTGCGGCACGCCGAACTGCCGGCTGAGCGCGCTCTGCACGCTGTCTTGCTGCTTGACCGACAGCGGGCGCGTCTGTACCTGCCACTTGGCGGCGCCGCCGCCCAGCGGCGTGATCTTCTGGACGATGGCGTCCTGGCCGCCGCCGGACGCGCTGACCGTCTGGCGCACCTGCGTGATCGTGGAGGACCCGGCCGCGAACTGGTAGACCGAGCCGCCCTTGAAGTCCACGCTGAAGTTCAGCCCGAACACGACAACGGCGATGACGCTGACGGCCAGGATCGCGCCCGAGATCGAGTACCAGAGCCGCTTGCGGGCTACGAACTCGACCGAGACCTCGCCCCGGTAGAGCCTGCCGCCGATACCGGCGAGCGACGCCATCACGCCTCCTTCGCCGTGGCGGGCCTGCCCTGCGCCGTGGCCTGCCTGGCCGGCCGCACCGGGGTGCGGGGCGTGCCCCGCCAGGGCGCTCTGGCCCCCAGCCGGGCCGGGTCGAGGCCGGACAGGGGATGGCCACCGCCGAAGAACTTGGTCCGGGCGAGCAGCGTCATCATCGGCTTGGTGAAGGTGAAGACCACCACCAGGTCGATGATCGTGGTGAGGCCGAGGGTGAACGCGAAGCCCTTCACGTCGCCGATGGCGAAGTAGTACAGCAAGGCGGCGGCGAGGAACGACACGGTGTCGGAGACCAGGATGGTCCGCCGGGCCCGGATCCAGCCGTGTTCCACCGCGGCGCGCAGGGATTTGCCGCCGTCCCGCACCTCGTCACGTAGTCGTTCGAAGAACACCACGAACGAGTCCGCGGTGATGCCGATGGCCACGATGAGGCCCGCGATGCCGGCCAGCGACATCGCGAAACCCTGGTACTTGCCGAGCACGATCACCGACAGGTAGGCGATCAGCGCCGCGATGGCGAGGCTGGACACCGCGACGATGGCCAGGCCACGGTAATAGAGCATCAGGTAGATGACGACCAGTATCAGCCCGAGCGCGCCGGCCAGCAGGCCAGCGGTGAGCTGATCGTGGCCAAGCTGCGGGGTGATCGTCTGAACGGACTCCTGGCGGAAGGTCAGCGGCAGCGAACCGTAGGACAGCACGTTGGCGAGGTTGGTGGCATCGGCCTGGCTGAAGTTGCCGAAGATCTCCGCCGAGCCGCCGACGATGGGGCCCTGGTTGATCGCCGGGAACGAGATCACCTGACCGTCCAGCACCACCGCGAGGTCATCCAGCGGCGAGGCGCTCTTGCCGTACTGGTTGTACATCTGGGTGGTGAGGTCGCCGAACGCCTTCGAGCCCGCGCCGTTGAAGTTGATGTTGGTCTGCCAGAACGTGCTGGAGGTCTGCGGGGTCGCGTTGGCCGACTTGACCTGGCTGCCGAGCACCTTGGCCTGGTCGAGCACGAACTTGTACGGCACGCCGCTGGTCCCGTTGGACAGGCCGCAGGCCACGATCTGGGTCTTCGGGTTGTCCCAGACCGCCGGGGTGTAGCCGATCTGCTTCGCCCAGCCCTTGGACGCGCAGTTGACCTTGTCGAACAGGTCCTTGATCTGCGGGCTGAGCGCCGCCGCGTTCCCGCTGGCCTGCTGCCAGGTGGACGTGCCGTTCCCCGAGGCGGCCGTCGGGGCCGGCGACGGCGTCGCGGCCGATCCGGACGAGGACGATGTGGCCGACGGCGTGGGCGTGGGGCTGGCCTTGGCCTGCGCGGCCGTCACCGCGCCGAGCCTGCTGGCGCTGCGGGCCAGCACCGCGGTCCGGTTCTCCCCGCGCCCCTGCACTTTCGCCTTGGTGGTGGCCGACGCCGAGGGCTGAGCTGACGCGCTCCCCGACGGCACGGTGGACGCGGCCCCCGACGGGGTCGGGGACGGCGCGGGCGCTGGCGTGACCGCGCTGGCCGCATTCGGCGCCATCAGCAGCACCTGGCGGAACAGCAGTTCGGCGGTCTGGCTGACCAGCTTGACCACGCCGCTGGAGTTCCCGCCCGGGACCGATACGGTCATGATGCTCGTGCCCTGCGGCACCACCTGTGCCTCGGTGAAGCCCGCGCTGTTCACCCGGTTGAACATGATCGACTGTGCCGTGGCCATCTGGGCCTCTGTCACCTTCGACCCATGCACCGGCACGGCCGCCAGCGACACGGTCGTGCCGCTGGTGAGGTCGAGGCCCAGGTGCACCTTGAACGCTTGGGACCACTTGCCGGGGCTGCTGATATCGCTGCCCACGATGGCCAGGAGCAGGATGACGATAATCGCTACCAGCGCTGCCAGGTAACGGCCGGGCCTGGAGGCGTTGCCACTAGGGGGAGCCACTTCTGTCTATCCTTCGATCCGCTAGTCGTTGGGGCCGCCGTGGACGCGGATGACGCTGGTCAGCCGCCCTTGGCCGCGCCGTCTTCGGTCTCGTCGAGGCTGTCGGGCTCCGCTGGTTCCGGTTCCTCGGCCTCCATCTGGCTGGGGTCGGGTACCACGTCCATGATCGCCCGCCGCAGGAAGCGGACATTCACGCCGGGAGCGACCTCCAGGACGACTTCCTGGTCTTCGATCGCCGTCACGGTCGCGTACATGCCGGCCGTCGTGCGGACCCGCATCCCCGGCTGGATCTGGCTCTGTGTCTGCGCCGCCGCGCGCTGCCGGTTGCGCGAGGGCCTGATGGTCACGAAGTACAGCAGGCCGAACAGCACCACGATCGCGACCAGGAAGATGTAGCCGCTACCCGAAGACTTTGTGCTCGCCGCCGCGAGAATCTCATTCCCCATCACGGGGCATCCTTCCGTCGACATGCCTCGCTCGGTCATTCGCCGAGGCGATTGCCGGCTTGGCGCACACCACATGGGGACGTTGCTACCGCCGGCCAACTGCCGAAGTGTAGCGGCGCCCCAGCAGCGCACCAACAGGCTATGGCCTCATCGGACCGATCGTGACATCGTCGCGACAAACCCTGGCCTGCACCGCCAGCCTGGCCTGCTGTTCAGACAAAGCTCGCACCTGATGTTCGGAGAACGCTGACCGCTGCCTCAGAGTTGCCTGACCGCCCGCTGAAGCACCGGACGGATTGGTCAGGCGGGCGGCTCCTCGAAGAGGGTTCCGGGGCCGGTCAGCCCGGCGGCGCTGGCCGGGTCGGGCGGGGTGAGGCCCAGGTGCTCCCAGGCGAGCGGGGTGGCCACCCGGCCCCGCGGGGTCCGCGCGATCAGGCCCTCCCGCACCAGGAACGGCTCGGCGACCACCTCGACCGTCTCGGCTTCTTCGCCGACCGCGACGGCCAGGGTAGACAGCCCGGCCGGCCCGCCGGCGAACCGGGTGATCAGCGCGCGGAGCACCGCGCGGTCAAGCCGGTCCAGCCCGTGGACATCCACCTCATACAGTTCCAGCGCGGCCCGGGCGATCTCCAGGGTGACCACGCCATCGGCCCGGACCTCGGCGAAATCACGCACCCGGCGCAGCAGCCGGTTGGCGATCCGCGGTGTCCCCCGCGACCGGCCGGCGATCTCCTTCGCGCCGTCGTCGCTCAGCGTCACGCCGAGCAGCGAGGCGGACCGCCGGATGATCACCTCGAGCTCTCCGGCCTCGTAGAAGTCCAGGTGGGCGGTGAAGCCGAACCGGTCCCGCAGCGGCGCGGGCAGCAGCCCGGCCCGCGTGGTCGCGCCGACCAGGGTGAACGGCGCGATTTCCAGCGGGATGGCGGTCGCCCCCGGCCCCTTGCCGACGACCACGTCCACCCGGAAGTCCTCCATCGCGAGGTAGAGCATCTCCTCGGCGGGGCGGGCCAGTCGGTGGATCTCATCGATGAACATGACCTCGCCGTCGCCCAGGGTGGACAGCACCGCGGCGAGGTCGCCGGCCCGCTCGATGGCCGGCCCGCTGGTGATCCGCAGCGGCGTGCCCAGCTCGGCGGAGATGATCATGGCGATGGTGGTCTTGCCCAGCCCGGGCGGCCCGGACAGCAGCACGTGGTCCGGGGCCTTGCCGCGCCGCAGCGCACCGGCGAGCAGCAGGGACAGCTGCTCCCGGACCCGGGCCTGGCCGATGAAGTCGTCCAGCCGCTTGGGCCGCAGCGTGCTCTCGATCACCCGGTCGTCGGCGTCGGCCAGCGGCGACACCAGCCGCTCTGCAGTCATTGCCTCCCTCGCGGGCGCTTCGCTTGGTCGTGCCGGAGGCGCGCCAGATAGCGGCGCGGGAGGCTGGTCCTCGCCGCCGGGACCCCGCAACGGCGCCTGGGGCGCGTCGTGCCGGAGGCGCGCGGGGCTAGCGCTGTGCGGCGTTCGGCCCGGCGGCTGCGGCGTGCCGCGACCTGAGGCTGACAGAGGGCCCGTCATGCCCGGCTTAGTTTCCGAAGCGCGGCGCGCAGCATCACCGCGGGGTCGGCTTCCTGGGCCGGCGTGCCGTCGCCGGCCTCGCCGTCCGCGGTGGCCGCCCCGGCCAGGTCGGCCTCCACCGCGGCGATGGCCTGGTCGGCGTCGCGGGCCTGCCAGCCCAGGTTGACCAGGCCGGCCCGGACCTGCTCGCGCCACGGCGCCGGCCCGCCGCGCGGCACGGCCACTACGCCGTCCGCCGCTCCTGGGCTCCCCGTGCCCGGCGCGCCCAGGCGGCCCGCGAGTTCGAGGACGATCCGTTGCGCACCTTTACGGCCGATACCGGGGACCCGGGTCAGCGCCGCGACGTCCTCACTGAGCACCGCGCGCCGCAGCGCGTCCGGGGTGAACACGGCGAGCATGGCCAGCGCCAGCCGCGGCCCGACGCCGCTGGCGGTCTGGAGCAGGACGAAGACGTCCCGCTCGTCGTCGGTGACGAAACCGAACAGGGTGAGCGCGTCCTCGCGGACCACCAGCGAGGTGGCCACCCGGGCGTGTTCCCCGGGGCGCAGCGTGGCCAGTGTGCCCGGTGTGCACTGAACCAGCAGCCCGACGCCACCCACCTCGATGACCGCGCCCTCCGGCGCGACCGCGGCGACCTTGCCCGCCAGATGGGAGATCATCGCGCACCTCGCAGCCTCTCGTTCCGCTCCCGGCGCGCGGCCGCGAGCTGGTCCTGCAGCCCCGTGCGGGCGGCCGCCAGCCGTTGCTCCATCCGGCCCCCCGCGGCCGCCAGCCGGTCCTGGGTGCCGCCCCGCCACAGGTGGCAGATGGCCAGCGCCAGCGCGTCGGCCGTGTCGGCGGGCCGCGGTGGGTCTGTCATCCGGAGCAGCCGCATCACCATGGCCGTGACCTGGGCCTTGTCCGCCCGGCCGCTGCCGGTCACCGCCGCCTTCACCTCGCTCGGGGTGTGCAGCGCGACCGGCAGGCCGCGCCGGGCCGCGCACACGATCGCCACCGCCCCCGCCTGCGCGGTGCCCATCACGGTCCGTACGTTGTGCTGGCTGAACACCCGCTCCACCGCGACCGCATCCGGCCGGTACTCGGCCAGCCAGGTGTCGATCTCGTCCTCGAGCGCCAGTAGCCGGGCCGCGATGTCCGCGCCCGCCGGGGTGCGGATCACGTCCGCGTGCACCAGGCTGGGCGGCCTGCCCGGCCTGCCGTCCACGGCCCCGATGCCGCAGCGGGTCAAGCCGGGGTCGACGCCGAGCACCCGCATGCATCACCACCCGGCTGGCTTCACGAACATGTGTTCGGTGCCGACATTACCGGCTGGCCGCCGGGCGCGGCGGTCAGCGCACGCGGCGTGTCGCACTCCGGGTCAGCCCAGCTTCTCCATGACGTCGTCGGACACCGAGTAGTTGGCGTACACGTCCTGCACGTCGTCGGAATCCTCGAGCGCCTCGATCAGCCGGAACACCCGCTTGGCCTGGTCCTCGTCC
>Ga0070706_100004298_pt1 | contig 13801 bp, 16 predicted proteins | sample KBSK5501metaG_FD_65476 | JGI IMG/M metagenome (GOLD analysis project Ga0070706, IMG submission 65476) | Corn, switchgrass and miscanthus rhizosphere microbial communities from Kellogg Biological Station, Michigan, USA - KBS K5-50-1 metaG | ecosystem: Host-associated > Plants > Roots >...
TGAAGAGCCTGAAGAGCCTGAGTAGCCAGGTGCGGTCATGGCATGGCATCACGACGCCAACGTGCTCTCCCACATGCGGGCGACGTGGAAGTCGCCCGCGCTGCCCGCGCTGCCCGCGCTACCCGCGCCCTCTGCGCACAGGGATCGCTTGGGCGAGGTCGTGCTGACCGAGCTGACCGAGCTGTGCACGATGGTGGAACGGTATCTTGACCTCATGCTTGCGCAGCCACTAGAGGGGTGTTTCCGCCGCGGCGTCATTCCTCCTGAAGCCTGTTCCTGGGTCCTTGGCGTTTCTTGATGCGTTTGGGCCACCAGTGAAACAAGGTGGTGGAGCGGATGAGATCGGGGCGGGCTTGCAAGGCGACACAGCGCTCGGCTTGGACGTCTTCGAGTGCGTCGATGCTGGCAAAATGCCGGTTGGCCAGCACCGTGTTGGTCAGCGGCCAGAGGTGTTCGGCAGGCTGGAGCTCGGGGGAGTACGGCGGCAGGAACAACAGATGGACGTGCTCGGGCACATACAGTTTGGGACTGGCATGCCAGCCGGCGCGGTCCAAGACCAGCACGATCTGCTTGGTCGGGCTGGCGCCGACCTGGCGAGCGAAGGCCTCTCGTTCGACCTCGAAGAGCGCGATACTGACGGTGGTGGCCAGGTGGAAGACGGTGCGACCCGAGGCGGGGTGCACGAAGCCGACGACGTAGCGCCAGTCGTAGCGATGCTGCACCGGTGCGAGCGGGCGCTGCCCGTCGAAGCACCAGACTTTGTGCACGATCGGTTTCAAGCCGACGCGGTGCTCGTCGGTCGCCCAGAGCTCGACCTGGGCCTTGGGGAAAGCCGTGGCGACGGCTTGGACGAGCGGGCGGATCTTTTTTTGAACTCCGCTTGCTGCGCGGGGTCGGCCAGCACGTGGCGCGGCCGCGGCTGACGCCGTTTCCCGTCGAGGCGCACCAGGTACACCCAGCCAACTTGCACGCTGACCGGGCGACCGAGCTTCTGGCTCATCCAGTCGGCCACGGTGCGCGCGAGCCACTCGTCGTCGCCTTCGGGCGCCGGGCCGCGCACCGCCTCGGCCCGCTCCGCCACTTGCTCATCTGAGAGCAGCGGCGCCGCGCGGTGCGAATGGGTGTACTGCCGATTGCGCATCCCCTCCGCGCCGCGCCCTCGGCGTTGTAGCGTTTGGCGATCTGGCCAATCCAGTAGCGCGAATAGCCCGTACTCTGGGCGATGTCCTTGGCCAACTGGCCGCGCGCCAGCAGCCAGAGGATCTGCCACCACGTCCGTTCGTGCGGCTCTTTGGCCGCCCGGTAGCGTCGCTCCAGCTCGTCGACGCTCAAGTCGGTCCGGAGATGAATGCGTCGTGCCATGCCCGCATTCTACAGGAGCCTAGCAAGAGTTGGTATCAGAACGAGCGCACGATGTTAGCCCAGTACGCTAGCTCGACGCTTTCTTACCAGCTCGACATCTGGGGTGAGTCGGCCCCATCTACTGACGTTTGTATAGGTGAGTAAACGTATGGTACGCTGGCGCCATGAGCAAGAACACCTCCCAGCTCGACTGGCGCGAGGGACGGCGGCGACGCGCCTGGGAGCTCAAACAGCAGGGCTGGAAACAGTCCGCCATCGCCGCTGCGCTCGGGGTGACGCCCGGCGCCGTCAGCCAGTGGCTCACGCGAGCACGAGAGGAGGGGGTGGAGGCGTTGCGCCGCCATCCCGCGCCGGGACCGCAGCCCCGGCTCAGCGCCGAGCAACTGGCCCAGATCCCGGCCCTGCTCGAACGCGGCCCAGAAGCGTACGGCTTTCGCGGCCAGATGTGGACCTGCAAGCGGGTGGCCGAGGTGCTCCGGCGCACGTTTGGCGTCACGTACCATCCCGCCCACGTCAACCGCTTGCTGCATGCCCTGCAGCCCCGCGTCCAGCGCCCCGTCGCGCGGGCCACCCAACGCGACGAGGCAGCGATTGCCGCCTGGTGGCAAGAGCGCTGGCCGGCCTGGGAAAAAAAGCGGCCGACGAAGGGCGGACGATCGTCTGGGTAGACCCGTCCGGCTTCTCCCTGTTGCCGCTGGCGGTGCGCACCTGGGGGCCGTGCGGGCGGACGCCGGTGCTGCGGGTGCGGTTGACCCATGACCATCTGGCCGCCATCGGTGGGCTCACGCCCGACGGGCGGTTGTTCCTGCAGACGCAAGACCACGCCTCCCACGCGCCCGATGTCGTGCGCTTCCTGCGCGTGCTGCTGCGCAAGATCCGTGGCAAACTGCTCATCATTTGGGACGGGGCGCCGATCCATCGTGGCCAGCCGATCAAGGACTACCTCGCGCGCGGTGCCGCCAAGCGGCTGCATCGGGAGCAGTTGCCCGGCTACGCCCCCGAGCTCAACCCGGCCGAGGGTATCTGGAACTACCTCAAGCGGGTCGAGTTGGCGAACCGCTGCTGCACCGATCTCATCGACCTGGGTGGCGCGCTTCGTCGCGCCAAGGAGCGCTTGCGCCACAAACGGCACGTTCTGCGTGCGGGCGTCACCCAGTGCGGTTACCATGTTTAGCCCTTCATGCAAACGTCAGTAAGTCGGACGCGACCCAGAATCAGGAGCATCCATGGGGGGAGAGCGGCTCCATTCTTGTTCAGCGGGCTGCGGCACAGGGACAGCTGCATGATCTGGATCGCATAGACTCCTACGGTGAGGAGCAGCAATCCAGCGGCATGCACGGCGCACTCGCGCTCATCCGCGCCGAGATCGAGCTGGCGCGGGCTGCCTTCCCTGATGCTCCACTTCACGTGCTCAAGCTCGACCTGAAGGAGTTCTATCCGAGCCTCTCACATGACTTATTGCTCCGGATGCTGAGCCGGCTGGGATTGGCGGACCGAGACATCGAGTTCTTCGAGCGTTATCTGCGCGTGCGTGTTGACGACAATGGACAGGTGCTCATCTGGCACGCTGGAGTGCCGAATCATCGTCGGGTCTCGGACCTGCTAGGCGAGCTCGTGCTGCTCATGCTGGACCAGTACGTACAGCGGCGGGCCCGAGCGCTGATCGTGCGCGTCATCGACGACATCTGTCTGCTCGCGCCATCGGCGGAAGAGGCGGTGAAGGCATGGGAAGCGGTGCATGCGTTCTGCGCCGCGTGTGGGCTGGCGCTCAACGAGGAGAAGTGCGGGGCAGTTTGTATTGGCGGCGCGCTCGCGCCCGCGCTTCCCGCTGCGCCGCCGTGCTGGCTGTTACTGGAGCTGAACGAGCGCGGCGAGTGGGAAGTGTACGCCGCAGGGTTCGAGGCCTTGCTGGGGCAAGCGCGCGAGCAGATAGCGGCAGCCAACTCGATTCTGGCGAAGGTGGATCTCTATAACGCCCACCTGGCTCATCTGGAACGCGCGCTGGCGCTGACAGCCGCGCTCGGGCCAGAGCATCGCCGAAGTGTGCGGGCAGCGATCCAGCGCTTCCAGCATGAGCTGTTCGGATCTCAGCGGGGCATAGGAGACGAGCTGCGCCGGGCGATCAGGGAACGCTTCACTGGAACCGCCTCTCACACGCAGCTGCCGGAGGCCTGGCTGTACTGGCCCATCACCGCCGGTGGACTTGGCCTGCGACAGGCCGTCATGCGCGCGGCAACCTATGCCGAGGGCTTCGAACGACTGGCCAAGGTACGACCGCCCACTGAGCGCACTGCGGACTGGCAGCGCCGTGACAATGACTGGGCGCGCTTCTACGCGAGTCTTCTCTCTGAGGTGTCGGCGGTGGAACCGGCGGGCAATCAGGTAATGGAGACACTGGTGAACGACTTCATCAGCCGAGGTGCGGAGCTCTCCAGCGGGAAGCAAACTGGACTCTCGCCATACTGGCGCTGGGTGCTGTACCTCTATGGCCCGCAAATCCTGGAGTCGTTTGGCACCTTCCGCTTCCTCTTCAGCGAGCTCGTGCCGCTTCAGTTGATCACTGAGCGACATCTCGAAGATGGCGAGGTGGCGGTTGGGCAGGCTGCGGACGGCGCGGCGAGCGACCTGGCAGGCGACCTCGCCTTCTAGGCGCTTCAGGTGACGTTGCGATGGGTACGCTGGCAGGTCGCAAACGTTGGTCGTACCAGTGCTTGACACCCCGCACCGGCGATGCTATGCTCCATGCCGGCACTATCGCGCCGCCGTGGGGCGGCGCGGGCACGCTCATCCAGACGGGTGGAGGGACCGGCCCTTCGAAACCCGGCAACCCGCAGGCGGGCATCCCGCCAGGCGAGGTGCTAACTCCGGCAGAGAGCCTGGCGCTTTCTGAGAGATGAGCCACATCACGACGTGCGCCACCGCGCGCTGGTCTGCCGATGCGGCTTCTCTTGCGGAGAGAAGCCGTTTTTCGTGCCCGATTGACGCAATTCGACCATGAGGATGGTATGCAGCAGCTCTCGCAACCACTGATGCGGACAATGCCCCAGCCCGACGGCGACGGCCCGTTCACCGCCGAGGGGCTGCCCTGCACGCTGTGGTGGGACGACGAGGCCGCCGTGTTGCGCTTGATCGACCAGACGCTGCTCCCCACGCGCTGCGCGGTGCTCACCTGTGCCGACGCCGCGACCGTGGCCGAGGCCATCCGCACGCTCCAGGTGCGCGGCGCCCCCGCCATTGGCGTCGCAGCCGCGTATGGCCTGGCGCTTGGCGCGCACGCCGCGCTGCCGCCTTCCGCCGAGCTCGGCCCCGAGGAAAGCCTGGCATGCCTGCGCCAGATCGCCGCCGCGTTGCGCGTCACCCGCCCTACGGCCGTCAACCTGGCCTGGGCGCTCGCGCGCGCGCTCGACGCCGCCGAGCGACATCTCGAGGCCGCCGGCGCGGCTGTCGACCTACCGGCACGCATGCTGGAGGAGGCGCACGCCATCGCCGCCGAAGACGCCGCCGCCTGCCGCGCGATGGGCGAGCTAGGCGCCACGCTGATCCCCGACGGCAGCGCACTGCTCACCCACTGTAACGCCGGGGCACTGGCGACCGCCGGCATCGGCACCGCCCTCGCGCCGATCTTCGTCGCGCATCAGTCCGGCAAGCGGCTGCATGTCTACGTGGACGAGACGCGGCCGGTGCTGCAGGGCGCGCGCCTCACCGCCTGGGAGCTCCAGCGCGCCGGTGTGCCGCTTACGCTCATCACCGACAACATGGCGGCGCACTTCATGCGCCACGGCGGCATACGCGCCGTCTTCGTGGGCGCGGACCGCATCGCCGCCAATGGCGACGTCGCCAACAAGATCGGCACGTACGGGCTGGCGGTGCTGTCCCACGCGCACGACATCCCGCTGTATGTCGTGGCCCCGCGCTCGACGATTGACCTGGCGCGGCCGGACGGCAACGCGATCCCCATCGAGGAGCGCGCCCCTGCCGAGGTCACGTCCGTGGGCGGCGTGCCCGTGGCGCCGGCGGGCGTGCACGCGGCCAACCCGGCGTTCGATGTGTCGCCGGCACGCTATGTTGCGGCCATCGTCACCGAAGCCGGCATTGCCCGGCCACCGTTTGAGGTGAGCCTGGCGGCGCTGTGCGGCAGTTGAGTGCACCAGAGCACATGAGCGGCAGCGGCGCTCGCACACGAGCGAGCGCCGGCAGGATAAGGGAGGCACAGTGGCGATCACGGTAGTTGGCTCGGTGGCGCTGGATACCATCGAGACGCCCTTTGGCAGCGCGGAAAACATCCTGGGTGGCGCCGCGTCGCACTTCACGTTGTCGGCGTCGCTCTACGACACCGTCAACCTCGTCGCGGTCGTCGGGGCAGACTTTCCCGAGCGCTACCTAAACTACTTCCGTGAGCGCAACGTGGATCTGCGCGGCTTGCAAACGGTTCCCGGCAGCACCTTCCGCTGGGGCGGCCGCTACGGCCTGGATATGAACTCGCGCGACACGCTCTTCACCGAGCTCGGCGTCTTCGCGGACTTCAATCCCGAAGTGCCTGAGGCGTACCGCCAGGCGGAGGTCGTCTTCGCCGCCAACATCCTGCCGCAGCTGCAGCAGAACGTCTTGCGGCAGACCGAGCGCGGCGTACCCGCGCGTCTGCGCGCCCTCGATACCATGAATCTCTGGATCGAGACGACGCGCGACAGCCTGTTGGAGGCCATGCGGCAGGTGGATGTCGTGCTGATCGCCGAGGAAGAGGTGCGCCAGCTCGCCGAGACCACGAGCCTGCGCGCCGGCGCCCGATTCATTCTGGACCTTGGGCCGCGCTTGCTGGTCGTGAAGCAAGGGTCGTACGGCGCGCTGCTTTTCGACGCGAACGGCCGCTTCTTCGCCGCACCGGCGTACCCGCTCGAAGACGTGCGCGACCCCACCGGCGCAGGCGACGCTTTCGCGGGCGGCTTCCTGGGCCATCTTGCCCGCCGCCTTGTGAGCACCAGCGCCGTCGACTGGGGAGACTACACGCGCGCCTTGATCTACGGCAACATCATGGGATCGTTCGCCTGCGAGCAGTTCGGCGTCGAGGCCATTCGCGCGCTCTCCGCCGACCAGATTGCCGCTCGCTATCGTGAATTCGTCAGCTTCACCCACTTCGACGGCGACTGGCGCGCGGAGTGAGAAACTTTGGAGGCCGGCGGTAGCTCATACCGTCATTGGAGCCGCTTGAACCATCTGCGGCCCGGCGGGGCAACCCACCGGCGCCGCCGATATACTGGCCGGACGCATGGGATTCGCGACCGTTCCGCGCCACATCGTCGCCGTGACCCCCGCTTTGCTGTCGCGCCTGGAGGAGCGCATTGTGGGGCACCCGGCACCGCAGACGATGTCGAGAAGTGGAAGTGCGTAGACGCGCGCCCAGGTGCATGCGCACCCAGCGCGAGAGGCGCCCACCGGCGGCGCTGTGCTCGCCTGCGAACAACTGAACAAGTTAAAACGTGAACCTACACGAGCGGGCGGCTGGCAATCGCCGGCCCGCCCATGTGCCCCACAACTAGGGGCAGGAGAACATACGCATGACAACTTCTTCGAGCGTCCAGGGGGACGTGAAGGATCGGGCACTGGCCGATCGCGGCCAGGCACACATCAGCTGGGCGGCGAAAGACATGCCCGTGCTGCGGCAGGTCCGTGCGCGCTTCGAGCGCGACAAGCCGCTGCAGGGCATCCGCATCGCGGCCTGCCTGCACGTCACCACCGAAACCGCCAACCTCGCGCTCACCCTGCAGGCAGGCGGGGCGGACCTGGTGCTGTGCGCCAGCAATCCGCTCTCGACGCAGGACGACGTCGCCGCCGCCCTGCTGGTGCATGCGGGCATTCCCGTCTACGCCATCAAGGGCGAGGACGAGGCCACGTACTACCGGCACATTCAGGCGGCGCTGGACCATCAGCCGCAGCTGACGATGGACGACGGCTGCGACCTCGTCTCGGTGCTGCACAAAGAGCGGCAAGATCTGCTGCCCACTGTGATCGCCGGCACCGAGGAGACAACCACCGGCGTCATCCGGCTCAAGAGCATGCAGCAGCACGGCGTGCTGCGCTACCCGGTGCTGGCCGTCAACGAGTCCGACACCAAGCACCTCTTCGACAATCGCTATGGCACCGGCCAGAGCACGGTGGACGCCGTCATCCGCACCACCAACCTCTTGCTGGCGGGGCGCAACGTCGTCGTCGCCGGCTACGGCTGGTGTGGCAAGGGCGTCTCCTCCCGCGCGCGGGGGATGGGCGCCAATGTGATCGTCACCGAGGTGAATCCCGTGCGCGCCATCGAGGCGGTGATGGACGGCTTCCGCGTCATGCCGATGCTGGAGGCGGCAGCCGAGGCGGACATCATCATCACGGTGACAGGCGACCTCCACGTGCTGGATCGCGCCCACCTGGAGCGGCTCAAGGACGGCGCGGTGATCGCCAACTCGGGCCACTTCAACGACGAGATCAACATCCCGGCGCTCGCGGAGCTGGCCACCGGCGGGCATCGCCCGGTGCGCGAGTTCATCGAGGAGTACACGCTCGCCAACGGCCGCAACGTGTACCTGCTGGCCGATGGCCGGCTGGTCAATCTGTCGGCGGCGAACGGGCACCCGGCCAGCGTGATGGATATGAGCTTCGCCAATCAGGCGCTCGGTGTAGAGTACATGCTGCAGCAGGCGAAGAACTTGCAGCCGCAGGTCTACACCATCCCGGAGGAGATCGACCAGGAGATCGCGCGGCTCAAGCTGGCGGCGATGGGCATCAAGATTGATACCCTGACCGCCGAGCAGGAGCAGTATCTGGGCGCCTGGGAGTCGGGCACGTAGTCTGCCCAATCCTTTGCTCGACAGGGGATGTCGAGCACCGCCGTCCCGCCGCGCGGCGGGACGGCGGCCGGGGTCGGGAGCCGTCACACAGGTGTTCGCGGGCGACTCTCGACCCATCATCACACGTTCCCTACCCGGTATCAACCACGCGGACACCCGGCCAAGCGATTATTTGTGCAGTGCTTGTAGCTATCTCGATGCGGAGAGTGGTCCGCGCGGAGGAACGACGCGATGTCCAGCAGTTTCATGACCGACCCGAAGAGCTTCTTTACGAGCGAGAGCGTGACCGAGGGCCACCCGGATAAGCTCTGCGACCAGATCAGCGACGGCGTGCTCGACGCCTTGATCGCCGAAGACCCGCTGGCGCGCGTCGCCTGTGAAGCCGCCACCACCACTGGATTGATCCTGGTGGCCGGCGAGATTACCACCACCGCCTGGGCCGATATCCCCGAGATCGTGCGGCGCACCATCAAGAACGTCGGCTATGTGGACGCACGCTATGGCTTCGACTATCGCACCTGCGGCGTCGTCACCTCCATTGGCAAACAGAGCCCCGACATTGACCGCGGCGTCAGTGCCGCGCTGGAATCGCGCGAGCGCGCGGTCGCCGGCGCCCTGTCGGACGCGGAGCTGGACGCCATCGGCGCGGGCGACCAGGGCATGATGATCGGCTTTGCCTGCAATGAGACCGACGTTCTCATGCCCACGCCGATTCACCTGGCGCACAACCTGACGCGCCAGCTCTCGGCGGTGCGCCGCGCCGCCTGGGCCAACGAGGGGCCGCTCGCCTACCTGCGACCCGACGGCAAGAGCCAAGTGACGGTGCAATACGAGCACGGCCGGCCGGTGCGCGTAGACACGGTCGTCATCTCGACACAGCATGCGGAGTCCGCCATCCAGGAGCAGATCCGTGCCGACATGATCGAGCACGTCATCACTCCGGTGATTCCGGCGGAGATGTTGGATGCAGACACCAAGTTCTTCATCAATCCGACGGGCCGCTTCGCCATCGGCGGGCCAATGGGCGACGCCGGCCTGACGGGGCGCAAGATCATCGTAGACACCTACGGCGGCATGGCGCGCCATGGCGGCGGGGCGTTCAGCGGCAAGGATCCGACAAAGGTGGATCGCTCGGCGGCCTACGCGGCGCGCTATGTCGCCAAGAACATCGTCGCGGCTGGCCTGGCGGAGCGCTTCGAGCTGCAGATCGCCTACGCGATTGGTGTGGCGCGCCCGCTCTCGCTCTTCGTAGAGACGTTCGGCACCGGCAAGGTCTCCGATGCGCAGTTGATCGCGCTGATCCGCGAGCACTTCGATCTGCGGCCGGCGGGCATCATCCAGACGCTGAACCTGCGCCGCCCGATCTACCAGCCGACCGCCGCCTTCGGGCATTTCGGGCGCACCGACATCGAGGCGCCCTGGGAGCGGCTCGACAGGGTGGAGGCGCTGCGCCGCGCCGTCGGCGAGACGGTTTCACAGCGCGCCTAGCGCCCGCATGCGGCGGCTTGCCGCCTGCCGCCCAGTCGTTCGTTTCCGACCCCCTGCCACGTTGCGTGGCAGGGGGTCGGCTTATGGCGAGCGGGCCGCTGGACCGGTGGCCGCGGACGCGTCGCCCGTCACTGGCTGCCAGCCTGTGGAACCCGGATCGAGGCCGGGCACGCCGAGCGCCAGCAGCCGACCCAGCACCTCCAGCAGATTCTCCGCCGCGAAACGGTCCTCCGCCGGCTGATCGGCGCGGCGCAGGCGCACCGCATATTGCTCCTCGCTGTCCGGCTCTGCTGTGCCAGTGGCGCGCTGCACGATCACGGCGGCACCATCCTGGGTACGAAACTCCGCCGTCTGTATGGCGCTGGATCGCAGCGCTTCCGCTAGCAGTGCCATCATCGCCCTCCTCCCACTCTTGCCGATCCCTGCGGCGCGTACAGCAGCGACCGGCCTGCCAGGTCTTCCCGCCACGGCGCGCAGACCGGCACCACATCCTTGGTGGCCAGCTGCCATGCGGCGGTTAGATTGAATCGCGCGAGATCGAAGAGTGCCAGCAGCGCCCGCGCAGTGGGGAGGTCCGGCGCGGCACCGCGTCGTCCAGCTGTGGCATGCCTCAATCCCTCCCTCGGCGCGATTGCCACCGAGGTGAGCAGACGCCTGCGCGCTCCGTTCCATGCGCGTACCATCCAGTGCTCGCAAGAAGGCTGCCGCCAGAGCCAGCCGTGCCGCCGGCGCAGACGGCTCGCGCAGCTTGCGACCAACGGGGCCGGCGTGTACAATCCGCATGATAGAGGGCGCCTCGCGGCGGTGCGGGGCGTGCACAGGGCAGCGGAGCCGCTGCCGGCGAGCGAAAGGGGGATCGGAGCGGGCGGCGCTGATGGCCGCGGTCTCCGGTACGCTATGGCAGACGAGCGTAAGATTCGCGTCCTGGTGGCGAAGCCGGGGCTGGACGGCCACGATCGCGGCGCGAAAGTGATCGCGCGGGCGCTGCGCGACGCCGGCATGGAGGTGATCTACACCGGCATCCGCCAGACCCCGCAGATGATCGTCGAAGCCGCGATTCAGGAAGATGTGGACGCCATCCTCATGAGCATCCTCTCTGGCGCGCACATGGCAATCTTTCCCAAAGTCATGGAGCAGTTGCGCGCGAATGGGGTGGACGATGTGCTCGTGATGGCCGGTGGCATTCTGCCTGACGAAGACCTGCCCGCCATCGAGGCGCTGGGCATCAAAGGGAACTTCGGCCCCGGCACCCCGATGAGCGCCATCATCGAGTACGTGCGCGCCAACGTCTACCCCGACCGCCTCGCGCAGGCGCTGCCGCCACTGACACGCGCGGCTCCCGCCGCGGACGCGAAGGCTGTTGCCGGCCAACCAGAGCGGTCGGCGCAGTAGCATGGCGAACTCCGATCTTGTCGCGCGGCTGCTCGGCGGCGACCGCCGTGCCCTGGCACGCGTCGTCACCCTCATCGAAAACGGTGCGCCCGAGACGCGCGCGATCCTGGCCGAGCTGCACGCCCATGGCGGGCGCGCGCACATCGTCGGCTTCACCGGCTCTCCCGGCGCCGGCAAGTCCACCCTCGTGACACAGCTTGCCCGCGAGCTGCGCAGGCGCAACCTGCGCCTCGCCGTCGTTGCCGTGGACCCGACCAGCCCCTTCACCGGCGGCGCGATCCTGGGCGACCGCATTCGTATGCAGGAGCTGGCCGGCGATCCCAACGTCTTCATCCGCAGCATGGCGAGCCGCGGCAACCTCGGCGGGCTGGCGGCCGCCACCCGCGATGTGGTGCGCGCGCTGGATGCCGCCGGCTTCGACCTCGTGATCATCGAGACGGTCGGCGCGGGGCAGGCGGAGGTCGAGATCGTGCGTGCCGCGCAGACTGTGGTGGTAGTGACGGTCCCCGGCATGGGCGACGACATCCAGGCCATCAAAGCCGGCATCCTCGAGATCGCCGACATCTTCGTCGTCAACAAAGCGGACCGCCCCGGCGCGGACCAGACCGTCGCCGAGCTGCGCATGCTGCTGAGCCTGGACGCTCAGCGTAACGAGCGCGCCTGGCGCGTGCCGATCCTTAAGACCAGCGCCGCCACCGGCGAGGGCGTCGCGGAGCTGGCCGACAAGCTGGCCGCCCACCTCGCCTCGCTCAAAGAGACGGGGCAGCTTGCCAGCCGCAGCGGACGCCAGGCGCGCAGCGAGATGCTGGCGCTGCTGCACCAGGCGCTGCTGGAGCGCATCGCCGCTACCATCAGCGCCGACGAGTGGAACCGCCTGATCGACGAGGTGGTCGAGCGCGAGAAGGACCCCTACACGGCCGCGGCTGAGCTTGCCCGGCGGGTGGGACTGGCCGGCGCCGCGCCGGCGGAGGCGTAACGACTGCGCCTGGCCACCACAGCACTGCTACGACGTTGAATTCACTCGTCGAGCATCGCGATCAGGGCACGCAAGAGGCGGGTGAGCTGCTGATAATCCTCGTGGCCCAGGCGCGCCGACCAGTCGGCCTCCATCTGCCGGATGACCGCGCGCACTGTTTCCTCCACCGCCCGCCCGCGCGTGGTGAGACGCACCACTTTGGCGCGCCGGTCGACCGCGTCCGGCACACGCTCCATGTACCCCAGCGCTTCGAGATCGTCTACCAGATACCCCATGGACTGCTTGGTCATGAGCGCGGCATCGGCCAGCGCGGTGAGCCGGATACCCTCCGGCGGCATGTGCTGGAAGACCGTGAAGTGGGCGGGCCGCACGTCGCCAAAGCCCGCCGCCGCCAGCCCAGCCAGCACTTGGCGCAGCACCGCCTCGTGCGGGATGCCCAGAGCCTCGTCCATAGAGCGCCCGGCTGCACTCATCGATGCCGCCCGCTCGTTGAACCGCACCCGATGCGTGCCCTCTGCCGCCGCCATAGAGTCGCCCGGAACTGGGGCGATGTTGAACCCGCTGCTAGCCTCGCGTGACCGGAGCCTGCGCACCCAAGCCGCTTCCACATCAACGAGCGGTACCGCGGCCTCCACAGTCTGCAGCACCTCGACATTGAAGTCGCTTTCGCCATGTACGGCCCAGGCGCGCTGCAGCAGCCTGTTGGGATGACTCCCGGCCCGCAACAGGCTGAAGTGTTGGCCGACCCGCCCGCTGATGTGCTCGCTGGCGCCAATGTACACCTGGCCGGTAGTCATGCAGCGAATCGCATACACCCCACGCGTCCGATCCATGACTGTCCTCCTCTATAAAGATGTCCGACTACTCAGGATATTCCACCCCAAGTAGGCGGAAAGGAAAGGCTAGGCTTTATGCTGCTGATGAGCCAGAGCAACCGTAGGATTCGCGGAGTGTTGCGGCTTGCCATAATCTCGAGTTGCGCCACCGCCACCTGGGTTCTCCTACTGAGTCTTGCGAATGCCCTTGACAAAGGCGCTCAGGTCGGGTATGTTAAGCGTGCTTAACGTTAAGTCTGCGTAACGCGATCCGCGCATCAAGCAGTCGTTGGGCGCGCTCCCGGCGACGGTGCAGTGCAAAGAAGGTGCGCAATTCGTGAAGAAGGCCGTCGTCAACCGGCTCCGCGAGCTCCGTCAGGAGCACGGGCTGACACAAGAACAGCTCGCAGCCGACCTGGAGGTCACCCGCCACACGATCTTGGCGCTGGAAGTCGGTCGCTATGTACCGTCCATCGAGCTCGCCTTGCGGCTCGCGGCCTACTTCGACCGGCCGCTCGAGATGATCTTCTGGCTTGATCCGGACGAGGATCGTGCCGTTCGAGGGCTGGCACCTTCGCTGAAGAGCATGGAGTCTCGGCATGAAAATGAGGCACGAAATGATGGCTGAGACACATCAGTGCCCTCCACGTGCGGAGGCACGCCAAAGTCGATCTAGCCGCGCCCGATTGGCGCAGCGGGTCATCGGCGCGATCTACCTGGCGCTCGCGCTCGGCGCCGTTCTCTTCGCGCTCGTCACCTGGTGGGTCGGACGGCTCAACCCTATCAACGCTCTGATCTTCGCACTCACCGCGGCTGGGACCGGTCCAATAGGTCTGCTGGCTCTGGGCGACGACTATCCGGCGTCGCGCCGGATGGACGAAGGCCAGCGCGAGATGGATCGCGCCGCCAAGTCCAATGCCTTCCACGTCGCCTACTTC
>Ga0070706_100004299_pt1 | contig 13799 bp, 12 predicted proteins | sample KBSK5501metaG_FD_65476 | JGI IMG/M metagenome (GOLD analysis project Ga0070706, IMG submission 65476) | Corn, switchgrass and miscanthus rhizosphere microbial communities from Kellogg Biological Station, Michigan, USA - KBS K5-50-1 metaG | ecosystem: Host-associated > Plants > Roots >...
CCCGTTCGCCCTGAGCCTGTCGAAGGGCTGGTGGCGCGCAGGGCTTCGACAGGCTCAGGCCGAACGGGGGGAGTGCCGGCTGTTAGTGCCCCTCGAAGCTCACCAGCGTGAACACCGGCAGCCCCGAGGCGCGTATCTTCTCGCCGCCGCCGAGCTCCGGCAGCTCGACGATCGCGGCCCCTTCGATCACGCGCGCGCCCAGCCGCTCGAGCAGCCGGCGGCCCGCGAGCATCGTGCCGCCGGTGGCGATCAGGTCGTCGATCAGCACGATGCGGTCGCCTTGCTTGACCGCGTCGGTGTGCATCTCGACCGTCGCCGAGCCGTACTCGAGCTCGTAGGTCTCCTGCACGGTCGTGAACGGCAGCTTGCCCTTCTTGCGGATCGGGACGAAACCGACGTTCAGCTCGTAGGCGAGCACCGAGCCGATGATGAAGCCGCGCGCATCGAGCCCGGCGATCGCATCCGGCTTGACGTCGAAATAGCGATGCACGAACTGGTCGATCAGCACGCGAAACACCCGCGGGTTCGCGAGCAGCGGCGTGATGTCGCGGAACTGCACGCCCGGCGCCGGCCAGTCGGGCACGGTGCGGATGTGGCGCTTGATGTAGTCGGGCGGGTTCGCGGTGTCGTGCGGGCTCATCGGGGTGGCCTCCTGGCGAGGATCATCGTGACGCCCGGCCGAGCAGCTTGCCCTCGGCCAGCGCCAGCGCTTCGGGCATGCCGGACAGCACGAGCGTATCGCCGGCCGCCAGCACGAGCGAGTCCTCGGGCGAGATCACCGCACCGGCCGCGCGCCGCACCGAGACGACCGTGACGCCGACCGCATGCAGCGCCTGCTGCGCGAGCGTCTGGCCGACGTGGCTCCCGGCCGACGGCAGCGTCACGCTGAGCAGTCGCGCGGTCTGCAGCTCGTCGGCGGTGTCGTCGTCGGCGCCGTGGAAATAGCCGCGCAGCAGGCCGTAGCGCGCGTCGCGCTGGTCCTGCACGACGCGGATCACGCGCCGCATCGGCACGCCGACGAGCGCCAGCGCATGGCTCGCGAGCATCAGCGAGCCCTCGATCGCCTCGGGCACGACCTCGGTCGCGCCGGCGGCCTGCAGCCGCTCGAGGTCGGTGTCGTCGATGGTGCGCACGATCACCGGCACCTTGGGCGCGTGGGCCTGCACGAGGTGCAGGATCTTCATCGCCGACGGCACGTCGTGATAGCTGACGACGACCGCGCTGGCGCGCGCGAGCCCCGCCGCCATCAGGCTTTGCAGCCGCGCCGCGTCGCCGAACACCACGCTCTGGCCGGCAGCCGCGGCCTGGCGCACGCGGTCGGGGTCGAGGTCCAGCGCCATGTACGGGATGCGCTCCTTGTCGAGGATGCGCGCGAGGTTCTGCCCGCTGCGGCCGTAGCCGGCGATGATGACGTGCGCCTCGGTGTTGATCGCGCGCTTGGCGATCGTCGTCATCGCGACGGACTGCATCAGCCAGTCGCTGGCGCTCAGCCGCATCACGATGCGGTTGCTGTACAGCACGATCAGCGGCGTCGCCAGCATCGACAGCACCATGCTCGCGAGCACCGGGCTGTGCAGCTGCGCGGCGAACAGGTGCCGGTCGGCGGCGAGCGCGAGCAGCACGAAACCGAACTCGCCGGCCTGCGCGAGGTACAGCCCGGTGCGCAGCGCGACACCCGGCGCCGCGCCGAAGGCGCGCGCGAGCGCCGTGACCAGCGCGAACTTGAACAGCACCGGCAGCACCATCAGCGCCAGCACCAGCAGCCACTGGTCGAACACCGCGTGCATGTCCAGCTTCATCCCGATCGTGATGAAGAACAGGCCCAGCAGCACGTCGTGGAACGGCCGGATGTCGGTTTCGACCTGGTGCTTGTATTCGGTCTCGGCGATCAGCATGCCCGCGACGAACGCGCCGAGCGCAAGCGACAGCCCGGCATACTCGGTCAGCCACGCCAGGCCCAGCGTCACGAGCAGCAGGTTCAGGACGAACAGCTCCTCGCTCTTGCGCCGCGCCACCAGCGTCAGCCACCAGCGCATCACGCGCTGCCCGCCGACCAGCAGCACGGTCAGCAGCGCTGCGGCCTTCAGGCCGGCGATCGCGAGCTCGCGCAGCAGCGCCTCCGGCGACGACCCGAGCGCCGGGATCACCACCAGCAGCGGCACGACGGCCAGATCCTGGAACAGCAGCACACCCATCACGCGGCGCCCGTGTTCGCTCTCGAGCTCGAGCCGCTCGGCCATCAGCTTGACGACGATCGCGGTGCTGCTCATCGCCAGCGCGCCGCCGAGCGCGACCGCGCTCTGCCAGGTCAGCCCCCACTGCCGGCCCGTCAGCGCAAGGCCCCAGGCGAGCAGCGCGTTGCCGGCGACCGCCGCCAGCATCGTCAGCGCGACCTGGCTCAGGCCCAGGCCGAACACCAGCTGGCGCATGCTCTTGAGCTTGGGCAGGTTGAACTCGAGTCCGATCACAAACATCAGGAAGACGACGCCGAACTCGGCGAGGTAGTTGACGCCGCCCGCATCCTTCGCGAGCGCCATCGCGTTCGGCCCGATCAGCACGCCGACCGCAAGGTAGCCGAGCATCGGCGGCAGCCGCGCGAGGCGGCACGCGACCACACCGCCGACCGCGGCGACGAGGTACAGCAGGACGAGTTCGAGAGTGGAGGCCATCGAGGCGGCGCTGTCGCAATAGCCGTGCCGCACACGCCGTGCGGCATTCGGCCTACCCATAGAATCGACCGATCCTACTGGACGCCAACGCCGTGCCCGTGCCTGCAAAACCCTCGCCCGTGCCGTCAGGCGCTTCCCAGCCGCCGGCTTTCGATGCGGCGCGCGCGCTGCGCCTCGCGCACGACACCTTCGACATCGAAGCGCGTGCGCTGCTCGGCCTGAAGGCGCGCACCGGCGCGAGCTTCGGCAGGGTCTGCGAAGCGGTGCTCGCGTGCCGCGGCCGCGTCGTCGTGATGGGGATGGGCAAGAGCGGGCACGTCGGCCGCAAGATCGCCGCGACGCTGGCGTCCACCGGCACGCCGGCCCTTTTCGTGCACCCGGGGGAAGCGAGCCACGGCGACCTCGGCATGGTCGCCAGCGGCGACGTGGTCCTCGCGATCTCCAACTCCGGCGAAAGCGACGAGCTCGCGGTGATCCTGCCGGCGATCAAGCGGCTCGGCGTGACGCTCGTGGCGATGACCGGCCGCGCCGACAGCAGCCTCGCGCAGCACGCCGACCTGGTGCTCGACAGCGCGGTCGCCGAAGAAGCCTGCCCGCTGAACCTCGCGCCGACCGCGAGCACCACCGCGCAGATGGCGCTCGGCGACGCGCTCGCCGTCGCGCTGCTCGATGCGCGCGGCTTTCGCGAAGAGGACTTCGCGCGTTCGCACCCGGGTGGATCGCTGGGCCGCAAGCTGCTGATGCACGTGCACGACCTGATGCGCAGCGGCGATGCGGTGCCGCGCGTGACCGCGGCGGCGAGCTTCACCGAGATGCTGCGCGAGATGACGGGCAAGGGCCTGGGCTTCACCGCGATCGCCGACGCCGACGGGCGGGTCCAGGGCATCTTCACCGACGGCGACCTGCGCCGCCTGATCGAACGCGGAACCGACCTGCGCGCGCTCACCGCCGCCGACGTGATGCATCCGAGCCCGAAACTCGTGCGCGCCGATGCGCTCGCCGTCGACGCCGCCGACGTGATGGAGCAGCACCGCATCACCAGCGTGCTGGTCATCGACGCACAGGGCCTGCTGGTCGGCGCGCTGAACTCGAACGACCTGATGCGCGCGAAGGTGATCTGATGCCTGCTTGGCGAGGGGCTCCATTGACACCGGCCTTGCAATATCCGCCGGAGCTGCTCTTGAAGGCACAGGGCGTGCGCTGGGCGATCTTCGACGTCGACGGCGTGCTGACCGACGGGCGCATCTACATCGGCGAGCACGGCGAGCAGTTCAAGGCGTTCTCGACGCTCGACGGCCACGGCCTGAAGATGCTCGCGCAGTTCGGCATCGTGCCGACCGTGATCACCGGGCGCGACTCGCCGGCGGTGCGGCGCCGTGTGGCCGATCTCGGCATCGCGCATGCGGTCTACGGCGCGGTCGACAAGCTCGCTGCGGCGAACACGCTGATGACCGCGCTGGGCCTGGCCTGGAACACGCTCGCCGCGATGGGCGACGACTGGCCCGACCTGCCGCTGCTGCAGCGTGCCGCGTTCGCCTGCGCGCCGGCCAACGCGCACGCCGAGGTGCGGGCGATCGCGCACCACGTGACCGAGGCGCACGGCGGCCACGGCGCGGCGCGCGAATGCTGCGACCTGCTGCTGATGGCCGCCGGCCGTTATGCCGAAGCGCTGCGCGGCCATGCGATCACGCTCGATGCGGCGCGCTGACGCCGCCGCCGCTGCCGTCAATCCGGGCCATGTCCGCCGCTGACAAGTCACTCGTCGAGGCGCTCGCCGAAACGGGGCCGATGCCCGACATCGCGCTCGCCCCCCCGCCCGCGCCGGCCGCCGACCCGCAGCAACGCCTGCCGTGGACCAGCCGCGTGCTCGACACTGTCTCGACCTACCTGCCGGTGCTGCTGATGGCGGTGCTCGCGCTCGGCACCTGGTGGCTCGTGAAGAACACGCCGGCGCTCGATGTCGACCGCCCGGCCGTGGCGCCGCGTCACGAGCCCGACTACACGATGCGCCAGTTCACCGTGCAGCGTTTCGCCGCGGCCGGCGCGCTGCGCGTGCAGCTCGAAGGCGACGAGCTGCGCCACTACCCCGATACCGACACGCTCGAGATCGAGAACCCGCGCATCCGCGCGACCGCGCCCGATGGCCACATCACGACCGCGACCGCGAAGCACGCGCTGTCCAACAGCGACGGCAGCGAGATCCAGCTCTCGGGCGGCGCGCACGTCGTGCGCGAGGCCTTCGGCAACGACGCGGCAATCGACTTCCGCGGCGAGTTCCTGCATGCCTTCATCGCGGCCGAACGGGTGCGTTCGCACCTGCCGGTGATCGTGACCCAGGATGGCACCGAGATCCGCGCCGACGGCATGACCTACGACAACCTGACCCGCACGGTCGAGTTCAAGGGCCGGGTGCGCACGACGCTGGCGCCGCGCAAAGGCTCGTGAGCGAACGCGCGACGTCACCGCTGGTCTTCATCACGGGCGCCTCGAGCGGCATCGGCCAGGCGCTGGCCGCGCGCTACTACCGGGCCGGCTACCGGCTCGCGCTGGTTGCGCGCCGCACGGCCGACGTGCAGGCCTGGATCGCCTCCAGCGGGATCGAGGGGCAGCGTGCCGCGGTCTACGCGGCCGACGTGCGCGACGTCGAGGCGATCGTCGCCGCCGGCCGCGCCTGCATCGCCGCACAAGGCGTGCCCGATGTCGTGATCGCCGCCGCCGGCATCAGCATCGGCATGGACACCGCCGAGTTCGACGACCTGGACGTCATGCGCGCGACCTTCGAGACCAACAACCTCGGCATGGCCGCGACGTTCCACCCGTTCGTCGCGCCGATGCGCGCGCGGCGCTCGGGCGCGCTGGTCGGCATCGCGAGCGTCGCCGGCATCCGCGGCCTGCCCGGCCACGGCGCGTATTGCGCGAGCAAGGCCGGCGTGATCGCGTACTGCGAGAGCCTGCGCGGCGAGCTGCGGCCGCACGGCGTGAGGGTCGTGACGATAGGCCCCGGCTACATCGACACGCCGCTGACCCGCGCCAACCCGTACGGCATGCCGTACCTGCTGTCGGCCGAAACCTTCGCAGAGCGCGCGTACGGCGCGATCGCCGCCGGCGTCAGCTACCGCGTGATCCCGTGGCAGATGGGCGTGGTCGCGAAGCTGATGCGAATGCTGCCGAACCCGCTGTACGACCGGCTGCTCGTCGGGCGCGCCCGCAAGCCGCGGCGCGCGAGCTGAGCGAACGACGCCGCGCAGCGGCAAACGGCGCGGCAAACAAAAAGGCGGTGCGCTTTCGCGTCACCGCCTGATCGTGCAAATCGTGAAAACGCCCGCGGTGCGCGGGCGTTTGCGTGAACCGGTTTGCCGGGGTTTCAGTAGCCGCCGCGGCCGCCACTGCCGCCGCCGCCGTAGCCGCCGCCACCGCCGGAACGGCCACCACCGTAGCCGCCGCCACCGCCGCCGGAACGGCCACCACCGCCGTAGCCGCCACCGCTGCCGCCACCACCATAGCCGCCGCCACCGCCGGAACGGCCACCACCGCCATAGCCGCCACCGCTGCCACCACCGCCGTAGCCGCCGCCACCGCCGGAGCGGAAGCCGCCCGGACGCTCTTCACGGGGCCGGGCCTCGTTGACGACGATGGCGCGGCCGTCGAGCGCCTGGCCGTTCATGCCGTTGATGGCGGCTTGCGCCTCTGCGTCCGTTCCCATCTCGACAAAGCCGAAGCCCTTCGAGCGACCGGTTTCGCGGTCCATCATCACCTTGGCCGACGAGACATTGCCGTACTGTGCGAATGCCTGCTGAAGATCCTCGTCACGAACGCTGTAGGAAAGATTACCGACGTAGAGTTTGTTGCCCATGGGAAAGCCCCTTTCGATTCCGGAAAAACCATGTGGAGCTACTACCCATCGCGACCAATTCGACCGAAGGTGCTGCATCCATACACAGATTTGTGAATATACGTGAATCGCATGCCAACGTGCCAGCAGGTTTTCGATTTGAGTGTTGTTTTCGGGCATGCCCCATCTCGGGGTTTCCCCGAAAAATCATGCGCCCCGCTGCCTCACAGCCATATGGCCAAACGTGTGCCCGAGGCCCACGACATCGACCTCCACGACCCATGCCGCCGCGTATCGCCAGTCTCGTCCCGAGCCTGACCGAGCTGCTGTTCGAGCTCGGTCTCGGGCCGTGGGTGGTCGCGCGCACCGGCTTTTGCATCCACCCGCACGACGCGGTCGCCGCGGTACCCAAGGTCGGTGGCACGAAGGACGTGAATCTGGCGAAGCTGCGCCGGCTCGCCCCGACCCACGTGATCGTCAACGTCGACGAGAACCGGCGCGAGACGGTCGAGGCCATCCGCGGCTGGTCCGACGCCGACGGAAAGCCGGCAGCGCCGACGATCATCGTCACGCACCCGCTCGCGCCCGAGGACAACCTCGCGCTCGCGACCGAGCTGCTCGCGCATTTCGGCTCGATCGACGGCGTCGCCGAGCGCGCCCGGCGCTTCGGCGACGCGCTGCAAGCCGAACTCGCGCTGACCCGGCCCGACGGCCGGCCCGTGCAGCGCGTGCTGTACCTGATCTGGCGCGAGCCGTGGATGACGGTCGCGCGCGACACCTACATCGCCCGCGTGCTCGAGCGCGTGAACTGGCAGACGCTGCCGGCGCGAGACGGCGGGCTGTCCGGCGCCGCGCGCTACCCCACGCTGACGGGCGACGAGCCGTGGCTCGCGCAGGTCGACCGCGTGCTGCTCAGCTCGGAACCCTATGCGTTCGGGCCGCGGCATGTGTCCGAAGCACAGGCCTTGTGCCCGCAGGCGCAGGTCCGCCTGGTCGACGGCGAAATGTTGAGCTGGTACGGCGCGCGCGCCGTACCGGGGCTGCGTTATCTGCGGCAAATTGCGGACGGTGGCCGGCCGTGATCGGGTCGTGACCGTACGCAGTCACGCCACAATCGGTGCATGGATCTCCTGAAGCCGCTGATCGCGCTGCTGGCCATCGTCAATCCGATCGGGGCGATTCCGTTCTTCATCCATTTCACGTCGGCGTTCAGCCGCGAGCAGCGCAAGCGCACCGCGCAGGTCGCGGCGTTCAGCGCGTTCATCGTGATCGGCGTCAGCGCGCTCGCGGGCTTGAAGATCATCGAGTTCTTCGGCATCTCGCTCGCGTCGTTCCAGGTCGGCGGCGGGCTGCTCCTGATGCTGTCGTCGGTGCAGATGCTGTCGGCGCAGCCGGCCGAGACGCGCCAGGACGATCTCGCCGAAGCCGCCGACAAGGTCGATGCCGGCGCGAGCATCGCGATCGTGCCGCTGACGATCCCGCTGCTCACCGGCCCGGCGACGATCTCGACGATGGTGATCTACGCCGAGAAGACGCGCCACTGGTGGCAGCTCGGCGTGCTGGTCGGCTACGGCGTCGTGATCGGGCTGTCGGTGTGGCTCGCGTTCAGCCTGTCGGGCCGCATCGCGAAGGTGCTCGGCAAGACCGGCATCAACGTGATGACGCGGCTGATGGGCCTGCTGCTCGCGGCGCTCGCGGTCGAGGTGATGTCCGACGGGCTCGTGAAGCTGTTCCCGATCCTGGGCGCCACGGGGCGCTGAGACCAGAAGACCGACAACCCGGAAGATCGAGAAGAAGAACGACGCCAACCCCGACATGAGCGACCCAAACTCCACCACCCCCTACGACTACATCGTCTGCGGCGCCGGCACCGCAGGCTGCCTGCTGGCCAACCGGCTGAGCGCCGACAAGCGCAAGCGCGTGCTGCTGATCGAGGCCGGCGGCAACGACGACTACCTGTGGATCCACATCCCGGTCGGGTATCTCTACTGCATCGGCAACCCGAGAACCGACTGGCTCTACTACACCGACCCCGACCCGGGCCTGAATGGCCGCAGCCTGCGCTATCCGCGCGGCAAGGTGCTGGGCGGCTGCTCGAGCATCAACGGCATGATCTACATGCGCGGCCAGGCGCGCGACTACGACGGCTGGGGCCGCGGCGACGGCCACGGCGCGAACCCCGGCTGGAGCTGGGACGAGTGCCTGCCGCACTTCATGAAGCACGAGGACTTCCACGCCGGCGCCGACGCCTTCCACGCGGCGCCCGGCTTCGATCGCAAGGGCGTGCGCAGCGGCGGCGAATGGCGCGTCGAGAAGCAGCGGCTGCGCTGGGACGTGCTGGATGCGTTCGCGCAGGCCGCGCAGCAGGCCGGCATCCCGGCGACCGACGATTTCAACCGCGGCGACAACGAAGGCGTCGGCTACTTCCACGTGAACCAGCGCGCCGGCATCCGCTGGAACGCGACCAAGGCGTTCCTGCGGCCGGTCCAGCACCGCGACAACCTGCAGGTCTGGACCGGCGCGCACATCAGCCGCGTGCTGCTCGAGCGCGGCGGCGACGGCGGTCCTGCAGCGGTCGGCATCGAGGCGCTGCCGCACGGCGGCGGCGCGGCGCTCACCGCCCGGCTCGCCCCCGGCGGCGAGGTCGTGCTCGCGACCGGCGCGATCGGCACGCCGCAGCTGCTGCAGCTCTCCGGCATCGGCCCTGGGGCGCTGCTGCAGGAGCGCGGCATAGCGCCGGTGCACGAGCTGCCCGGCGTCGGCGAGAACCTGCAGGACCATCTGCAGATCCGCGCCGTCTACTCGGTCGAGGGCGTGAAGACGCTGAACACGATGGCCGCAACGCTCTGGGGCAAGGCGATGTTCGGCGTCGAATACGTGCTGCGCCGCAGCGGGCCGATGAGCATGGCGCCGTCGCAGCTCGGCGCGTTCACGAAGAGCGACCCAGCGCGGCCGCACGCGAACCTGCAGTACCACGTGCAGCCGCTGTCGCTGGACGCGTTCGGCCAGCCGCTGCACGCGTTCAACGCGTTCACCGCGAGCGTCTGCAACCTGAACCCGACGAGCCGCGGCGCGGTGCGCATCGTCTCGAACCGCGTGGCCGATGCGCCGAGCATCGCGCCGCGCTATCTCAGCACCGACGACGACCGCCTGATCGCCGCGAACAGCCTGCGCCTGACCCGGCGCATCGTCGAGCAGCCGGCGCTCGCGCCGTACCGGCCGAAGGAGGTCAAGCCCGGCGTCCAGTTCCAGACCGATGCCGAGCTGTGGACACTCGCCGGCGACATCGGCACGACGATCTTCCATCCGGTCGGCACCGCGAAGATGGGCCCGGCGTCCGACCCGAACGCGGTCGTCGACGCACGGCTGCGCGTGCACGGCGTGCGCGGCCTGCGCGTCGTCGATGCGAGCGTGATGCCGACGATCACCAGCGGCAACACCAACTCGCCGACGCTGATGATCGCCGAGCGCGCGGCCGAGTGGATGCTCGCGCCGGGCTGACCTGCGCCACGAGCACGCCGCCATGATCCCGGCCCTGCTGCTCAACTCCGGCATCAATCTCGCGGTCGGGATCGGGCTGCTGCTGGTCTGGCGCGTCGACCGCGCCCAGCCGTTCTCGCGCTGGCTGGGCTGGTCGTTCATCGCGCAGGTGTTCGTGGCGCCGGCGTACGTGGTGCTGTCGGGCGGTGCGGCGCCTTGGTCCGGGCTCGCCCTGGGCGTGCTCGTCGTGACGGCGGCGGCCAGCCTGATGCTGTGGATCGTCGGCGTCAGCCACCTCGCGGGCCTGCCGTTGTCGGGCCGGCAGACCTGGACCGGCGCGATCCTGCTGCTTGCGTTCGGCGGCACGGTCGTCGTGATGAACCCGCGCGCGGGCCAGGCCGTCAGCGCGACGCTGACGGCGCTCACCGGCGCCGTGGCGCTGGTGTGGCTGCGCAAGTCCGGCATCGCCGAACGCATCGCCGGGGCGACGATGCTGCTGCTCGGGCTGAACCAGTTCGTCTTCGTCGCGCACGGCGAAGCCGGGCTGCAGTGGCAGGCCAGCGTGGCCAGCACCTTGCGCGTCGTGCTCGGGCTCGCGCTGTTCTATGCCGCGGCGCAGCGCTCGCGCAGCGCCGCCGGCCAGGCGCGCCACCAGCTCGTCGCGATGATCGAGCGCTCGCACCAGGGCGTCGCGGTGATGCAGGGCGAGGAGATGAAGTATGCGAACCCGGCGCTGCTGCAGATCTACGGCCTGCCGCCGGACGGCAGCGCGCGGATCTCGACCGGCCAGAAATGGCGCGACGCCACGATGCCCGAGGACGAACGCGAGATCGCGCGCGAGCGCCATCGCAAGCTGATCTCCGGCGAGCTCGCCGAGGACCACTGGGAAGGCGAGCGCCGCTCCTTCGACGGCCGCCGCCTGCACCTGCGTTTCAGCTCCTGGCGCGTCGACTGGGACGGCGTGCCGGCCGAGCAAATCGTCGTCACCGACGACACCGCGCGCCACGACGCGGCGCAGACGCTGCTGCACCAGGCCACGCACGACGAGCTGACCGGCCTGCCGAACCGCAGTGCGCTGCTGCAGCGCCTGCGCGAGCTGTGCGAGCGCGAGCCGGTGCAGCCCTTCGCGCTGCTGCTGCTCGACATCGACCGCTTCAAGCTCTTCAACGATGCGCACGGCCCGTCGGTCGGCGACGAGGTGCTGCGCGCGCTCGCCGATGCGCTGCACGCGACGCTGAAGAACCGCGCCGCAGTGATGCGCCTGGGCGAGGACGAATTCGCGCTGCTCGCGGCCACTGATGCATCGGCGCCGAACGACGCCGAGCGCACCGCGCGCGCGCTCGCGCAGCAGGTGCAGACCTTGCTGATGCAGCCGCTCGCGACCGCGCGGCACCAGTTCTTCCTCGATGTCTCGATGGGCGTCGCGCTGCATCCGGCCAACGGGCGCGGCCCCGAATCGCTGCTGCGCGCCGCGAACGCCGCGATGCACGAGGCCAAGCGCACGCCGGGCACCTCGCTGCAGTTCGCCGAGGAGCGTTTTGCGCGCGGCTCGGGCGCGACGCTCGAGTCCGAGCAGGCGCTGCGCGCCGGCATCAAGAGCGACGAGTTCATGCTGGTCTACCAGCCCAAGGTCGACGCGGCCAGCGGCGCGCCGGTCGGCTTCGAGGCGCTGGTGCGCTGGGACCGGCCCGGCGCGGGCCGCGTCGGCCCCGCGGAGTTCATCCCGGCGGCCGAACGCACCGGGCTGATCGGCCCGCTCGGCAACCTGATCCTGACGCTCGCCTGCCAGCAGATCGCCGAATGGCGCGAGGCGTTCGGCCGCGTCGTACCGGTGGCCGTCAACGTCTCGCCGCTGCAGTTGCTCGACCCGGGCTTTCCGGAGCTGGTGCTGCGCACGCTGCGCCACTACGACATCCCGCCGCACGCCCTCTCGCTCGAGATCACCGAGGGCGCCGCGGTCGCGCACATGGACGAAGCCCGCGAGCGCATCGGGCGGATGCGCCAGCACGGCATCGAGGTGGCGCTGGACGACTTCGGCACCGGCTTCTCGTCGCTGAACATGCTGCGCAGCCTGCCGCTGACGGCCGTCAAGATCGACCGCTCGCTGATCGACCCGATGCCCGCGCCGGACGCGACCGCCGTCGTCAAGGCGATCTGCGACCTCGCCGCGGTGCTGCGGCTCGAAGTCGTCGCCGAAGGCGTCGAAACGCCCGAGCATGCGAGCGCCGCGCTGGCCGCCGGCTGCCAGGTGCTGCAGGGCTTCCTGTACGCGCGGCCGCTCGAGCCGCGCGAGGCCGCGCAGTGGCTGGGCGAGCGCGCCGCCACGGCCGCCGCCGCGCTCGCCGAAGCCGGCGGCCCGGCCCGAAAAAGCTAAGCAGGATTTCTTGGTTCTCTGCGGGAGGGGGCCTGCCTAGAGTGCAAGCCTCTGATCACTTGAACGGCCTCGCCTCCAGGCCTCGCGTCACCGCCATGAACCTCGCCACGCTCTCCCGCCGCACTCTGCTCGCCGGCGTCGCCGCCTCGGCGCTCGCGCTGTCGGCACTGCCCGCGCGTGCCGACACGACGCTGCTCAACGTCAGCTACGACCCGACGCGCGAGCTGTACCAGGACTTCAACGCCGCGTTCGCGAAGCAGTGGAAGGCCAAGACCGGCGAGACGGTGACGATCCGCCAGTCGCACGGCGGCTCCGGCAAGCAGGCGCGCTCGGTGATCGACGGACTCGAGGCCGACGTCGTCACGCTGGCGCTCGCCTATGACATCGACGCGCTCGCCGACCACGGCAAGCAGGTGCCGCAGGACTGGCAGAAGCGGCTGCCGAACAACGCGTCGCCATACACCTCGACCATCGTGTTCCTGGTGCGCAAGGGCAACCCCAAGCACATCGCCGACTGGCCCGATCTCGCGAAGAACGGTGTCGACGTGATCACGCCGAACCCGAAGACCTCGGGCGGCGCGCGCTGGAACTACCTCGCCGCCTGGGCCTATGCGCTGAAGCAGCCGGGCGGCAGCGCCGACAGCGCGAAGGCCTTCGTCAAGCGCGTCTATGCGAACACCAAGGTGCTGGACTCGGGCGCGCGCGGCGCGACCACGACCTTCGTCGAGCGCGGCATCGGCGACGTGCTGATCGCCTGGGAGAACGAAGCCTACCTGTCGGTCAAGGAGCTCGGGCCGGACAAGTTCGAGATCGTCACGCCCAGCCTGTCGATCCTCGCCGAGCCGCCGGTCAGCATCGTCGACAAGGTGGTCGACAAGCGCGGCACGCGCAAGGTCGCGCAGGCCTACCTCGAGTACCTGTACTCGCCCGAAGGCCAGCAGATCGCCGCGCGCCACTTCTACCGGCCGCGCGATGCGAAGGTCGCGGCCCAGTACGCGAAGCAGTTCGCGCCGGTCAAGCTCGTGACGGTCGACGCCGAATTCGGCGGCTGGCGCACTGCGCAGAAGACGCACTTCGACGACGGCGGCGTGTTCGACCAGATCTACGTGCCCAACGGCGCGAAGTGATCGACAGTCGGCACGTCTTGGCGATGACAACGATCACGACCACCTCAGCGAGGCCCGACCCGATGCAAGCCCTGCTGATCGCCGCGAGCCCATCCGAACGCTCGCGCTCCGCTGTACTGCTCGAGGGGGCTGCCGCCGCGCTCGAAGACGCCGGCGTCGTGGTGCGCACACTGCTCTTGCGCAACCTGCCGGCCGAGCCGCTGCTGCGCGCCCGCACCGCCGACGCGGCGCTGCGCGACGCGCTGCAGCAGGTGGCGCACGCGAACGCGATCGTGCTCGCGACGCCGATCTACAAGGCCGCGTACAGCGGCTTGCTG
>Ga0070706_100004303_pt1 | contig 13793 bp, 12 predicted proteins | sample KBSK5501metaG_FD_65476 | JGI IMG/M metagenome (GOLD analysis project Ga0070706, IMG submission 65476) | Corn, switchgrass and miscanthus rhizosphere microbial communities from Kellogg Biological Station, Michigan, USA - KBS K5-50-1 metaG | ecosystem: Host-associated > Plants > Roots >...
GTAGATAAAGCAGACGTTGGAGCCGAACGTCCACTTGGTGTGTGGAGGCTGGTCCACGACCTGGACGAAGGGCGTGTCGCCATAGGCGCTGGTGTACGCCGCACGCACGTCCAGCGGACCGACACCCTCGCGCAGGGGCGCATAGCAGGTGGCGAGAATGCCGCGCGTCATGGGAACGAGATGCGGCGTGAAGCTAAGGCGCAGCGGCCCGGCCCCGGAGGCCACCCGGTCGAGCTCCTGGGCGATCTCTGGCCAGTGCCGATGGCCGTCGACGGCGTAGGCGGCGGTGTCCTCGTTGGCCTCGCTGAAGTGCGAGGTGAGCTTGAGAGTGCGGCCCGCGCCGCTGACACCAGACTTCGCGTCCACGATGACGTCCGGCTGCACGAGGTCATTGACCCACACGGGTAGCAAAGCCAGCAGCGCTGCGGTGGGATAGCAGCCAGGGCACGCCACCAGGCGGGCGCGCGCGATCGCTTCGCGGTTCCACTCGACAAGGCCGTAGGCGGCGTCTTCCAGCAGTGTGGGCGCCGCATGCTCGTAGCCATACCACTCCGGGTAGAGGGCCGCGCGCCTGAGACGGAACCCGGCGGAGAGGTCTACCACACGACGTCCGGCGGCGAGCAGCTCTGGCACGGCATCGACGGCAGCGTGGTCGGGCAGGGCGACCAGGACGAGCTCGGCGCGCTCGACCCGCTCAGTAAACGTGAGGTCGACTCCGCGCAGGTGGGGAAAGACGTCTCGCAGGGGTCTGCCGGCCTCGCGCCGCGCAGTGACTTCGACGAGCTCGAAGGCGGGGTGGCCGGCCAGCAGCCGCAGCAGCTCGACGCCGCCGTAACCGGTGCCATTGATCACCGCGACGGGGATGCGAGCGGTATTCTTCACACGTACAGTCTCCCGTGGGGTATGGCGCGCCGCACGCACGGCATGACTGGCGCCATCGTTCGTGGTAGAGGGCTTCCTCGCCGGTTGGGGGCGGCACGTGCCAGCGGCCAACGTCCGTGCAGCGGTGCGCGGGTGCTGGTTGTCATGTAGCACTGCGGCACGGATGCTGTCAAGTTGTGGGACGTCACGTCACGACCCTTGCCAGCCATCGTCGAGCCGCTCGGCCCAGGTGGGGTCGCTGGCTAGCCGGCTAACGCGGAACCGCTACCAGGCACAAGGCACGAAAAAGCCGCGTTGGCTACTATAACGTCAGTTCGGGATAAGCTACGCCGCTGGCAAGGTCACCCACCCGCGATCGCGGCACAGCGTGGGTCCTTGGGTTGGGAGCGGTAGGCGGCACAGGCCGCCAGCTGGTGAACGAAGAAGGGGCCACCTCGTGCGTCGCTGGCGCCGGCGCCGTCATTCTTGACTAATTAGTCTAAAACGACTATAGTCGGAGCATGGCACGTCCGAAAGCATTCGACCGCGACACCGCTGTGCAGCATGCCATGTCCGTCTTTTGGGAGCAGGGCTATGAGGCCACCTCGACAGATGACTTGCTGCGCGCGATGGAGATCGGTCGGCAGAGCATGTACAACACCTTCGGTGACAAACAGCACCTCTACATCGAGGCGCTGCAACGTTACCAGGCGCAGTATGGGGCGCGGCTTGTCGAGCGTCTGCGGGCGTCGTCGTCACCTCTGGCCGCGCTGCGCGCCGTCCTGCGCGCCGTCGCCGACGAAACGCCCCAGGAACGGGCGCGCGGCTGCATGACGGTGAACGCGATCACCGAATGCGCACCCACGAACCAGGAGGTGGCGGCGCTGGTGAAGGCCAGTGGACTGCTGTGCGATGCCGTGTTCGCGCAGGTCGTGCGCGAGGCACAGCGTGTGGGTGAGCTCAGCCCGTCCATCGATGACCAGGCCGCCGCACGTTTCCTCTCCGCAACCGTGCACGGCCTGCGGGTCAGCGCGAAGGCCGGTGTGTCGCCGGAGACCCTGCGCGAGATCGCCGACTTTGCACTCAGTGGCCTGATGTCCATGTAGCAGACCGCACGTCATCAGGTGGATCGTACGTTGAATTGTACGTACTGGTTCTGGATTACCTAGTCCAAAATGGAATGGGGGAAGACACGCTATGGTCGGACGCCTGCAGGATAAGACGGCACTTGTGACCGGATCAACCAGTGGGATCGGGCGGGCGATCGCAGTGGCCTTCGCTGCCGAAGGCGCGCATGTCATCGTCAGCGGGCGAGATACGCGACGCGGCGACGAGGTCGTGGCTGCGATCAGGGCGACGGGTGGGGAGGCCGATTTCGTCGCGGCCGACCTCAGGGGCGGGTCCGCGGCGATCTCCGAGTTGGCTACCAAGGCGATCGCGGCCGCGGGCGGACAGCTCGATATTCTGGTCAACAACGCGGCCTTTCTGATGGGACGCACGGAGACGATCGCGACCACGGAAGCGCTGATCGATCAGGCACTGAGCGTCAGCGTCAAAGCGCCGTTTCTCCTGACCGCAGCACTTGTCCCGCAGATGGTCGCACGCGGCTCCGGCGTGATCATCAACATCGGGTCCATCAATGGACTGGTCGGCATGGCCGGGGCGGCGCTGTACGGGAGTACAAAGGCCGCCCTCCACAGCTTCACTAAGTCGTGGGCAGCCGAGTTCGGGCCAGCGGGGGTGCGCGTCAACACGGTCGCTCCTGGCCCCACTCTGACGGAATGGGTCGAGAGGGCCAGAGCGATCCGGGAAGCCATCATCGCGACGACTCCTTCGCGCACATTCAGCACACCAGCCGATGTCGCGGCAGCCGTCGTGTTCCTTGCCAGTGACGATGCGGCGAACATCCACGGCGCGACCCTGAGCGTGGATGGTGGCTTTACCGCTGTGTAACCTCACGTGAATTCAGGATAAAGGAAAGCCTCCTGGTAACCTAGGGACACAAGCAAGTGTGTCTAGCGCCAGGAGGGTCCAGCCATGAGTATACTCGAGCTGTTCTGCCCGGTAGATGAGCTCTGGCAGCAGTTCGCGCCGTGGTGGCGGCAGCAGTTGCTCGCCTCGGGAGCCCGCCAGCGCCTACGGCCGACGCGGCTGCATCCCAGTGAGATCATGACGATTGCCAGCCTCTTCCAGCAGTCGCACTACTGCACCTTCAAGGCCTACTACACCGAGCACGTTCAGCAGCATCTGCGCGAAGAGTTTCCGCAATTGGTGAGCTACTCGCGCTTCGTCGAGCTCTTGCCGACGGTCCTGGCACCGCTGATTGCCTACTTACACACCCAGTTCGGCGCTTACACCGGCATCAGTTTCATTGACTCGACGTCGCTGGCGGTCTGCCACAACGCGCGCGCATTGCTCAGCACCGCGTCTTCACTCGTGCCGCGGCACGGGGCAAGACATCAGTCGACTGGTTCTACGGCTTCAAACTCCACTTGGTCGTCAACGACCGCGGCGAGCTCTTGGCGTTCTGCCTGACGCTGGGCAATGTGGATGACCGGCGGCCGGTGCCGCGCCTGATCAAACGGCTCTTTGGCGACCGCGGCTACATCTCTCAGGACTTAGCCGAGGACCGGCTCGTCACCCACGGGCTGTGCCTGATCACCAAGCTGCGCAAGAAAATGCGCAACCGAGTGTTGGCGCTCGAGGACAAGTTCTTGTTGCGCAAGCGCGCCATTATCGAGGTCATCGTCGATCAGCTCAAGAACATCTGCCAGATCGAGCATTCGCGCCATCGCAGTCCCGTCAACTTCCTGGTCAACTTGATGGCTGGCCTCATCGCCTACTGCCATCAGCCCAAGAAACCCTCACTCGATCTGGACTCCGTCGCTCTTCGCACCCTCCCGCTTATCCCGAACTGACGTTACTTTAGCCAACGCGGCTTCGTCGGTCATGGCGTGTAGAACAAGGAAGCAGCTAGCGCGGCCACGGAAACAGCGATGATCCGGGGGCGCTCAGACATCCGTCTATACCCAGCGCGCCAGGCCCATCTCGTAGGGCGACGTGAGCCCGCTATAGTAGGGCACGACGCGCACGCCGTAGATGAGGCTGCCACTGGTGGCGGGCTGCAGCTTGGCGGTATAGCGGTAGGCGCCGTCCTGCGTCTTGCCGGCGCGCTCCATCGGCATCACCCGCACGTCGCACGCTTTGCCGTCTTCGTCGCGCGCGGCCACCAGCTCGACGCGCACGTCCTCGGGCTTGAGCGGACCCAGCCGCACCAGCGCGCTCACCTGGATGGGCTGGCCGACGGCGAACTGGCCGTCGCGCGGGGCCTCTACCTGCAGCGCCACCTGTCCCCAATTCTGCCGCACGGTTTGCTTCCACTGCTCCAGCTCGCGCGCCAGGGCATACTCGTTGGCATCCATCCGGCGGCCGAGGCCGAGCGCGGGGATGTAGAGGTTGCGCACGTAGTCCTTGACCATGCGCCGCGCGCTGAAGACCGGCGCCACGGTGCGAATCGCCTCCTTCATGACGGCGACCCAGTTGTGCGGAACATTGTCGAGGCCGCGGTCGAAGAAGAGGGGCACGACGTCGTGCTCCAGGATGTCGTGCAGCGCGGCGGCATCCGCGTCGTCGCGGGTGGCCTCGTCTTGATAGTCGCGGCGCTCGCCGATCGCCCAGCCGTTGGCGCCGTTGAAGGCCTCTTCCCACCAGCCGTCGAGAATGCTGCAATTGGGCAGGCCGTTGAGGCTGGCCTTCTGGCCGCTGGTGCCGCTGGCCTCGTGGGGACGAATGGGGGTATTGAGCCAGACGTCACAGCCGCTCACCAGGTGCCGGGCCATATCGATGTCATAGTCTTCCAGGAAGACGATACGCCCCTCGAACTCTGGCTGGCGCGAGAACTCGTAGACCTGGCGGATGAAGTCCTGGCCGGGCTGGTCATTGGGATGCGCCTTGCCGGCAAAAACGATCTGCACCGGACGCTCTGGGTCGCTCAGCAGCCGCACCAGCCGCTCACGGTCGCGAAAGAGCAGGGTCGCGCGCTTGTACGTGGCGAAGCGGCGCGCGAAGCCCAGCGTGAGCGCATTGGGGTTCAACACCTGCTCGGCGTCGGCGATGGATGGCGCACCCTCGCCGACGCGGTAGCGGTTGCGCGCTAAGCACTGGCGCGCGAACTCCAGCAGGGCGCCTTTGAGCTCGCCATGCACCTCCCACAGCTCGCCGGCTGGGATCTCGCCGACGCGGTCCCACAGCGCCGGCTCATCCAGATGCTCGTACCAGTCCTCGCCGAGGTAGCGGCCAAAGAGCGCCGCCATACGCGGCGCGAGCCAGGTCGCCGTGTGCACGCCGTTGGTGATCGAGACGATGGGAACCTCGGCCACCTCGATCTCTGGCCAGAGGAAGTGCCACATACGGCGCGAGACCTCGCCATGCAGCCGGCTGACGCCGTTGCGCTGGGCAGAGAGGCGCAGCGCCAGCACGGTCATGCTAAACGTCGAGCCCCAGCTCACCTCCTGGCGCGCGAGATCGTGGAAGGAGTCGCGGTCCAGGTTGAGCTGCGGCCAGTAGTCGCTGAAGTATTTGTCGATCAGGTCGTAGCTGAAGACATCGTTGCCGGCGGCGACCGGGGTGTGTGTCGTGAAGACGGCGTTGGCGGCGGCGATCTCGCTGGCGACGGCGAAGCTCACGTTCAGCCCTTGCACCAGCTCGCGGCAGCGCTCCAACCCCAAAAACGCCGAGTGGCCCTCGTTCATGTGCCAGACCAGCGGATCGAGGCCGAGCGCGCGAATGGCACGCACGCCGCCGATGCCCAGCATGATCTCCTGGGCAATGCGCATCTCGTGGTCGCCGCCATAGAGGCGGGCGGAGAGCGTGCGGTCCGCCGGCGCATTCGGCTCGACATCGGTATCCATCAGGTAGAGTGTGATGCGCCCGACCTGGATGCGCCAGACTTTGGCGTAGACCTTGCGCCCCGGCAGATCCACGCTGATTATCACCTCGCGCCCGTCGGGGCCGGTCGCGGGAACGGCGGGCACCTCGGCGAAATGCAGCTTCTCGTAGATCGCCTCCTGCTGGCCCTCACGCGTGATGCGCTGGCGGAAGTAGCCCTGAGGATACAGGAAGCCCACGCCGACGAACGGCAGGCCCAGATCGCTGGCCTCTTTGCAGTGGTCGCCGGAGAGGATGCCCAGGCCGCCGGAGTAGATCGGCAACGACTCGTGCAGGCCGAATTCCGCGGAGAAGTAGGCGATCGTACGAGCGGCTTCTTGCGGGTAGGTGCGACTGAACCAGGTGCTCTCCGCATGCATATACGCGTCGAAGTCGCGCAGCACCGCATCATAGCGGGCGAGGAAGGCCTCATCCTGCGCCAGCGCGGCCAGCCGGATAGGGTCGCCGTCGAGCAGCACACGGACGGCGTTGTGCTCGCTCCGCTCCCAGAGCGCGGGGTCTATCGAGGCGTACAGCTCTTGCGCGCCGGCATGCCAGGTCCACCAGAGGTTGTACGCCAGCTCGTGCAGCCGCCCGATGCGCTGGGGGATAGTTGGAAATACGGCCAAGCGGCCGAGAATCTTCACGGGTGCTCCTTCGCTTGAATCGGTTGGCGCGCTGAGACTGGACCAGTCAGGGTGCCCGCGGCACAAAACGCCCCGGCACATGGGACGCCAGGCGGGCTAACAGCCCTGGCTACCACCATCCGGCCGCGGTCCATGCAAGATGCCGCGCCGCCGCGGTATCCCCTCTATTGTAGCGGAGCGCACGGCGCGCATGCCGAGCATACGAGAGGCGCGCAGCAGCGGGCAGCAGCGGGCAGCAGCGGGGCGGCAGCGTGCCCGGACCGGCGGATGCGGCCGGGCTGCGCAACCCGCGGCCAAGATAATCGTAGATACGTCACAAACGAGCCAGTCATGCGCATGGACGTGCGACAGGCGCGGTACCCTGGCATCGGCCGGCATCGTGCCTCATTCGTTACTACTTGATGAAAGCCTGTGAAAACGGAGGTGAGCGTCCATGCCAAGCCCAACCCACTCCAATCCGAACCAGTTTGCCTTACTGCTGCACATCCGCAAGACGTTCGCCCTGGTCGGCGCCGTGCTGGCCGACCCGCGCGTGCCGCGCGTCTCGAAGGCGGCATTCGTGACGGCGATCGGCGCGCTGGTGCTGGCGCTGGTGGGGGCGGATGGCGCCAGCGCACTGGTGGAGAGTCTGCTGCCCATCGTGGGGCCGGTGCTCGGACTGCCAGCGGATGCCGCGTTCGACTGGATAGCCTTCTCCGTCGCTGCCTTCAACCTCTTGAAGCTGTTCCCCGCCGATATCGTCGGCGAGCACTACGACCGCCTCTTCCGCCCGGCGCGCGGCAGCCGGCGCACCGCCTAGTGCGCCGGCGCCTGGCACATGCCGTGCCGATGCGCGTGCCCGCGACTTACGATTCGACAACCCCACGATCGATATCCCGCGCCGAGAACTGCCAGCCGCCCAAGGCTAGCAGCGCCGCCGCGACCACCAGCATCCCCGCAAAGCCTCCCCAGTTCAGTCCAGTCAGCACGGGGCTGCCGTACTGGTGGAACATGGAGAGATTGAGCGCCCAGTCGGGAAGGTTGAGGAGGTTGCGCAGGAGGTCCGCCAGGAACGAGACGGCCAGGAAGGCCGACATGATGCCGATCACCAGCGACGGCGGCAGCAGTCCCGCCAGCGCGAAGACCAGTGAGGCGGTGATCAGCGCCAGTGGCAGCATGCCGAGGGAAGCCTCAGCCAGCCGGCCCACGTCCATGTTGAAGCCGGCCGCCTGGGCGAAGACCACGATGGCGAGCCAAATGCTCAGCGTTGCAACGACGGTGGCGCCGAGCACCGCACTGTAGCGTTCCAGGATAACGCGCCAGCGCGATTGTGGGGTGCTCAGGGGGAGCTCGAGCCGGCCCTTATCGAGGTCAGTGGGCCAGCGATAGGCCATGATGCCGCCGAAGATGGCGACGATGATCGGCACGTAGGCGAAGACAATCACCGAGAGGAAACCAGCGTTGGTGCCGATGTCCGCCCCGCTGAAGATCTTCTGGAAGGTTGGGTTATTGCTGATCAAGTCCGCAATCTGCTTCTCGGTGGTTTTGGCTATGACCACCAGATAGCCGGCGAAGACGGCCAGCACGAGGATCCACCAGAACATCGCCGTGCCCTGTCGCCGCAGCGCCTGTAAGCCGATGCTGCGCACCCACACTTCGCGCTGCGCCTGCGCAATGACCTGCCCCGCCGGACGTGTGCGCGCCTCGCCGGCCCGACCAAGCGTTACATCCGCCAGCACGGAGCGTCCCACGTCGCGCCGCAGGAAGAGCGGTACCGCGGCGGCCGCCAGAATGACGCAGAAGGCCACGAGCAGGCTGAACGCGCCCCAGCTCATCCCGTGGCCGGGGACCAACGGCAGGCTCTGATCGTAGTAGTAGAGCGGCGAGAACGGCCGCAGCCAGGACGCGCCGTTGATCGCCCTGCCCGTGCCTTCCAGCACGTAGCTGAGCGCCATCAGCCCACCTGCCCAGCCAGCAGCGGCGCCGCGGCCCATGAACTGCGCCAGCAGCAGCGCAAGCGCCCCAAAGAAGAACGCCGCTACGCCCGCGTTGACGGCCCCCAGCAGGGCAGCGCCTGGATCCACCGTCACACTGTCTGGCAGGCTCGCCTTGGCGCTCGCCATACCCGCCAGGATCAGTACACCCATCAACACGGAGATCAGGGCAGTAGCCGCCGCCAGCGCCAGCACCTTCTGCACCACCATCCCCAGCCGCGACTGCGGAGTGGAGAGCAGGATATCGAGCGCACCTCTGTCCTCCTCGCCGCGCGTCATGCGCGCGCCGGCCAGCACCGTCCAAATGCCCAGCACGATCGGCAGCGAGCCCATGATCTTGAAGGTGATGTAGCCGCCGGGCGTATCAGCCCGCACGGTTTCGCCGAAGAAGGCGAACTGCCCTGCTAATTGCTGGAGCTGTGCCGAGGATGTGCCAGCGAGCTGGCTCAAGATCGTCGCGTAGTAGAAATACACGAGCAGTCCGAGGCCGATGCCCCAGCTCAGGATCGCCCAGCGATAATCGCGCAGCGACTTCGTGAAGATCGTGCGAAACATGTTCGTCTCCCTGCCTCTCACCGGTTGACCGGCGCGACCGCTGCGGCTTCGGGCACATAGTAGCGCAGGAAGATCTCTTCCAGGCTCGGCTCGCGCGTGCTGAGGTTGACGGCGCCATGCTGCGCCGCCACCTGAAGTACACCGCTCAGGTCGCCCTGGACCGTCAGCCGCAGGCCGCGCCCGCCGTTGTTCACACTCACCTCGCGCACGCCTGGCACGCCGCTGAACCAGTCCGCGGAGGCCGCCGACGGGAAGGTCAGCTCCACCTCGTGGTGCTGGATGTCCTTGAGGGTGTGCACCGCATCAACGTTGGCGAGCTGTCCCTCGCGAATGATGCCGACGCGGTCGCAGGTATGCTCGACCTCCGCGAGGTTATGCGAGGAGAGGAAAGCTGTGCTGCCCGACGCTTTGGCCTCGGAGAGCATGTGGTAGAACTCTTGCTGGTTGAGCGGATCGAGGCCGCTGGTCGGCTCGTCCATGATCAGCAGGCGCGGGCGATGCATGAAGGCCTGCACCAGTCCGACCTTCTGCTTGTTGCCACGTGAATAGTCGCGGAAGCGCTTGCTGGGGTCGAGCTCGAGCCGCTCGACCAGCTTCGTGACATAGCCCAGGTCCACGCCGCCGCGTAGGTAGCCCAGATACGCGAGGATCTGCGCGCCGGTCAGGGCGGGGTCGAGGGTGAATTCGCCGGGCAGATAGCCCACCAGCCGCTTCACCGCTGTGGATTGCGCCCAGCAGTCCAGCCCGGCGATGGTCGCGCCACCGCTCGTGGGCCGCAAGAGGCCGAGCAGCGTGCGGATGGTGGTGGTCTTGCCGGCGCCGTTCGGCCCCAGGAAGCCGAAGACCTCGCCCTCGACCACGTCGAAGGAAACGTTGTCAACGCCGCGGCTTGCGCCATAGCGCTTGGTGAGCTTGTCGACGGAAATGATGGATGCCATGCAGACGATCCCTCCGGCGTGACGCGACTCGGGCGTCACGCCTGCTTGTGAACTTCAGCGCCGTCTGGCGAGACTAGACGCCCTGCGCGCTTAGCTTCTTTGAGTGCCAGCCAGCGCTCGACGGTCTTGCTGCGATCCTCGATAAGCAGATCGCAGAATTCCAGCAGCTCTTCGAGATGTTCGCGCGCGGTGCTCTCTGAGGCACGCGCCGCCGCCAGCCCGCGCTCTCCCAGGCGGCGGAGCATCGCGATCGCATCGAGCTCGGTCTTCAAGGAACGCTCCCAGGTGTCCGGCCCGAAGCGGTAGTAGTCGCGCCGGTCGCCCGGCAGCGAGATCTGCTCTGCCAGGCTGGACGCGATGATCAGACGCATGTTGGTGGAGATGGAGGCCCGCGAGACCTGCAGCGTGCTCGCCAGGTCATCGAGCGAAAGGGGGCGATCCGTGACCATCAGCAGGCCGAGGATACGGCCGCCGATGCGCGGCAATCCGAAGCGCCCGAAGTAGACACCCATACTCTCGACGAACTCCTGCAGCGCGGGCGAGAGACGTTCAGCTTCAGGCATGTGGCCCTCCTTCTCGATGCTTACTGCCAAGTGCACTCAGGCAGGTCAGCCGCTTCGCGTGCGCCGACGTCATCTCGCACGCGAGGCTGGCGCGCGCCACGTCTGGCGCGTGCGCCGATTGCCTGTGTATCCCTCTGCTGATGTTAGCGCGGTTAGATGTTTCAGTCAAGACTAAACAGAGTAAATGTTGGCGGCCTCCACCCCCTCCCCCACCGGGAGTGGAGAGCCAGAAAGAGAGCGCGCGCATCCCTCGTCATTGGCGCGGGGAACGACGCACGAAAAGAAGCGCTCCCCTCCAGAGACGGAGAGGAGCGCTGTTCAGCTTGGGGGCCGCGAACCGGCTAGCTCGTGGGCACTGCGCCCGTGAAGCCGCCCCGCTCGAGCAGCGGATAGTGCCCGCTCTGGACGGCCTGCTTCAGCTTGCTGTAGAGCATGTCGGACTGCGCCTGCGAGAGCATGCCGCTGTTTACCACCTGCTTGAGCTGGGTCTGGACGGCGCCCAGGTACGCGGCGTTCACCGAGTCGATGCTGACATGCTGGGCCGAGGCGATCTGGGAGATGGTCTGGCCTTTGGCCAGGTCGGAGGTCAGGGTGTCGGCCGAGAGGTGCAGCGCATTTGCGACGCTCTGTACCACCGCCTGGTGGGCACCTTCAAGCTGCCCGAGGCCGTTGCTAGTGCTATGCTGTCGGGCGAGGTTGCCCAGCGCGCCGAGCTGTGTGCATGGCGAGGACTTGATCTGCGCCGCCGCCTGCTCCAGCTGGGTCTTCTGCGCCGCGGTAATCTTGCCATCCTTAAACATCTGGTCGATCACCGCTTGCACCGCCTGCGCATTGGCCTGTTCGAGCTGGCTGTTCGTCACCTTCAGATCGTTGGCGAGCGTCTGCTCGTACAATTGACAATAGGCCTGGATGTCGGCCTTCGTCGTGGTCTTCGCGGCGCTGGTATGCTGCGGGCTCTGATTCTGGCTCGCCGCGAGCGCCGGCAAGATGCCGCTCATCATACCGCCGAGCAATAGCCCGGCGACGAACACGCCGCCGATCGCCAGCCCTAACGTCATGCGTCTCCGCATTGCGCTGTCTCCTTTTGTCCGGGGTCTCGTAGCTCCCACTGGCAGCTGTCTTTGCACTCCGCGTGCCGGCTACTGTGAGCGCCGCCGTCCCGCTGTGCTTCGCATACCCACTATACGCTTTGGACAGGCCATTGGTTAACATTGCGACCTATTTCTCAGGGCCCTCTCAGTTTCGTGGCAGGTTGCCTGAGCGCGTGATGAGAGGACGATGAGAGCGCATATAGCCTACTGTTAGTGTATGGTTAGGGCGCGCGTAGCAACGCTGTATGGTACGCTGGCGCTGCGCAACGAGCATGTAGATGGAGGCCCGCAATGGCGCCACTCGCCTTGCCTGCGCTCGACGGTCTCAACTGGTCGAAGATTCGCGCGCTGGCGAAGGAGCGCGCAGTCGCCGCCCCGGCGGACGAGGTCGTGGCGGCGGCGCTGCCGTTGCTGGACGCGCCCGACGCCCCACACCGCATGCTGGCGGTCTACCTGCTTGGCTACACCGCGGGCGCGCAGCCGGAGCATCTGGCGGTGCTGCGCGAGCGCGCGGCGCCCGACGCCAGCTGGGAGGTGCAGGAGGCGCTGGCGCAGGCGTTCGACGCCACTTGCGCGGCGCGTGGATACGAGGCGGCGCTGCCGCTGATCGACGACTGGCTCGCCGGCGCGCATCCCAATACCCGTCGCGCCGTCAGCGAGGGGCTGCGTCCGTGGACGGCGAAGGCGCGCCCCTACTTCGCGCGACATCCAGAGGAAGCGATTCGCCGTCTGGCGGCGCTGCGGCGCGACGCCAGCGAGTACGTGCGCCACTCCGCCGGCAACGCGCTACGCGACATCCGCCGCACGCACGGCGCGCTGGTGGATGCCGAGACGGCGACCTGGGATCTGGACGACCCACGCGAGGCGTACACCTATGCCCGCGTGCTGAAGGCACAGCGCTAACTGCACTCGCTCCCTGGCGCGACGATCCCAGTGGAAACCCGTATTCCGCCATCGTGTTGGTCATGCGCGGCAGGACAATCTGTGGCACCTCCGAAGAGAAGTGCCCGGGATTCGGCCGCACGATGCCCTGCCGCTTAGCAAATGTCTTGATCGCCGTCCACGTGCGTGCTGGCAACACCTGCAAGAGCGCGTCTTGGGTCAGTGTCGGATAGTAGCGACGCACGGCCTGCTGCTCCTCGTCGGTCCAGCCGACGTGTTTGCCAAAGAGCGAGGGAACCTCGAACCGCGACTGGTTGCCCCCCTGCCACCGCAGCCACAACCCGATGAGGTGGCGATCCACGTAGCCCAATACTGCGTCATCCAGTGCGCAAGCCAACACACGGGCCTTCGCGGTCCGGCTCCACTCGGCAAACGTGGCCCGGATGCGCTCTGCCAGCGTGGCTGCGCGCTGGGCAGCGAACCATGCTTGCGCCGAGAACGGTTGCGCTGCGGAAAGATGAGCCAGTTCGACTTCACGCACTGCAAGTACCTGCTGCGCTTGGCGCGCCTGCTCCAGCAAATCTTCAGCGAGTTGATTGTTCTGGGCGCGCAGCGCGAGCTCGACGGCTCGGGCATACATCGTCTTTTTGTCGGCGATCTCCTGACGCAGTCGCTGCTCCTGCCCACCGGCTACCTGGGTCCGGCGGTCGAGAATGCGCGCGAGCTCCTGCAGGTCCTGCTCGTCGAGCGTCAGCTGTTCGGCGAAGCCCCGACACAGTGCGTCCTCGAGCGCCGACGTGTAGAGGGCAGGACAATTGCCTTGCCCACGATAAACCCGAAAGTCGTTGCCGTTGCACTGCAACCAGGAACGTTCACCCGTCTTGCGGACGGCAAACGTGGTCTCATGGACGGCGCAACGCACCCGACCATGAGCAAGGAAACGCACGTGACCTGGTGGATCGGCCCGCGCGCGGCGCGGACGGGTCACCAGATGTATCTGCGCAGGACGGGGCGGCGCCCACGGGGGGCGCTCGGCGACGATCTGGTCGAAACACCACCAGAACAGATCAGATTCCACCAGCGGCGGATGGCACACCCGCGGGGCGTTCGCGCTCGGATCCCAGGCGATCTCGCCCGCCCGCACCCGCCAGCCGAGATAGGCCACATCGGTGAGGATGTGTTGCGCCTGCTGCCAGCCCAGGCGATAGCCACCCAGTACATCATCCCGCTTACCTTCCAGCGGCAGAAGGCCCCGCCCCTTCAGGGCAGGGGATGAATGCCGCCTCGCCCGCAGGCGAGCATCTGATGAGATGGGCGATACTGCCTGATAGCACCTTGCCAACTGCATCGTGTTTGG
>Ga0070706_100004305_pt1 | contig 13786 bp, 13 predicted proteins | sample KBSK5501metaG_FD_65476 | JGI IMG/M metagenome (GOLD analysis project Ga0070706, IMG submission 65476) | Corn, switchgrass and miscanthus rhizosphere microbial communities from Kellogg Biological Station, Michigan, USA - KBS K5-50-1 metaG | ecosystem: Host-associated > Plants > Roots >...
GCAGAAATGGGCGATAGCGCTATCGCGGCCTTGCCATAACTTGTATTGCCTGATTGAGAAATTGTTGTAATACCGTCCTTATTGAGAAATTGTTGTAATACCGTCCTTATTGAGAAATTGTTGTAATACCGTCCTCTCAAATACACAAGCCATCGGGTGCAGCTGACAGCTGCCTTCAAACTGCCTGATAAGCTCCCCGCTTGATAGCGATATTGGAGATGGCCTCGACGACCAGCGAACCCATTTCAGAGGTTTTCACGACGCGCTTACCAGTTCCGCGATCGAGATCGGATGTGCGGTAACCGGCGTCGAGTACCGCCCGGATTGCGGCCTCTACCTCTTTAGATTCCTGTTCGAGGTTAGCCGAGTGACGCAGTAGCAATGCGGCCGAAGCGATCGCGCCGAGCGGGTTTGCCAGTCCTTGTCCGGCGATGTTTGGTGCTGAACCGTGCACCGGCTCATACAATCCGACTGCGCCGCCGATACTGGCAGAAGCCAGCATACCCAATGAACCAGTAATCACTGCGGCCTCGTCCGAAAGAATGTCGCCGAAAAGATTCTCTGTCAACAGTACATCAAACATGCGCGGATTCATGATCAAATGCATCGCGCAAGCATCAACATAAAGATGCTCCAGCGTCACGCTCGGATATTCCTCGGCTACACTTGTCACGACCTGGCGCCAAAGTTGCGAGGTCTCCAGCACGTTGGCCTTATCAACCGAAGTTACTTTCTGCCGGCGCGCCAGTGCAGCCTTGAATGCGACGTGGGCAATGCGCTCGATTTCAGGAACCGAATAGCGCATGGTATTGAAGGCGCTGGCGATCTCCGTGTCTGAGACCAGACCTCGCGGTTGACCAAAATAAAGGCCGCCAAGAAGTTCACGCACAATCAAGATGTCTGCGTCACGAGCTATTTCAGGTCGTAGGGGAGAGCATTCGCTGATGGTTTCATAGGCGACGATAGGGCGCAGATTCGCGAAAGCACCAAGCCCGCTACGCAGCGCTAGTAGTCCTGCTTCCGGGCGCGCTTCAGGAGCGAGTTTGTCGTGCTCAGGCGCGCCGACTGCACCAAGCAACACTGCATTACTCGCCAGACAAGCGCCCAGAGTTGCAGAGGGAAGGGGCTCACCTTCTTGCTTGATCGCGGCGCCGCCCACGGGCCGCTCTTCAAACTCGAACGTGTGACCGTGACGATCCGCGACCGCTTCAAGCACGCGTACAGCCTGAGCAGTTACCTCCGGACCGATCCCATCCCCAGCTAAAACTGCGATTCTTAGTTTCATTACTTGCTGATTAAATCTTGTGATGTACCCTGGTTGCAAACCGGTCGAAGCGAAGACGCGTTTTCAGTCGTCCCCTTATCCCTTTGGACCCCAAGGTAACGAAGCAGTGCGGATTCAAAACAGATCATCCTAGAAACGAAGAGGAGTCAAGTCAAAATCATAATTTTTATGAAGGGATAAATCTGGGCGGCGCCTGCAACCAAAGCATCGCCAAGCCGTCCGGGAATTCGCGCATCGGAAGACTGTAACAACTTTACTTGCGCCGGGATGGCGTTTTGGTTGGTGCGGTCTGGGCCGGCGGGTTCCTGGGTGCTGTCTGAGATTGTAGTGCGGTTGAATCCGTGGCTCGTTGGCGCAGCACTTCGAGGAAAGCTGCGGCAGCGTGCGAGAGTGTAATGTTGCGGCGGTGTGTAACCCAGAGCGTTCTGAAGTAGCTTAACTCCGGAACCGGAACGGTTGCGAGCGTACCTCGCTCCAGCTCTTCGGCTACACACATACGCGGTACGAAGGCAAGGCCTATCTTGAGTTGAACAAAACGCTTGATGGTCTCCACTGTCGCTAGCTCGAGCGTGATGTTCAGTGGTGTATGGTGTTGCTCAAAGGCTTCCACAACCTTGTATCTGGAGGCAGTTTTGACGTTATGCGCTACAAACGATTGCTCTCCAAGTTCTTCAATCTTCAACGACTCGCGCTTTGCGAGCGGATCGTCTGGGCTCATGATCAGCACTAGTTCATCTTGCAGTATGGGGAAGGATTCGAGGTCGCTGTCTACAGGTTCGAAAGCGAGCAGCGCGAAATCCACACTCCGATCCAGTACCTCACGCGGCAGACGTTCAGACACCTGGCGGAAGATTTCAACTTTTACGTTCGGATGCTGCTCCCGATACTCCAGGATGAGATGCGGCAGTATATAGAGCGACGTGCTTTCGTTGGCACCAATCCGCACCCGACCACGCTCCAGGGCACGGAGTTCAGTGACTACGTTCTGTGCATGGTCACGCAATGACAGGATTCGCTTTGCGTAATCATAGACAAGCTCGCCGGCGTCTGTGAGAGTTGGGGTCTTTTGCGATCGGTCAAAGAGCGGCGCGCCGATCTCTTCCTCAAGGCGCCTGATCGCGATGCTCACCGCCGGCTGGGTGCGGTAGACGCGAACAGCAGCCTTCGAGAAGCTGCCCTGCTCCACCACCATCAGGAAGAATTCGAGTTGGGTTAGTTCCATTGCTCGTACGGTAGCGGGATACTAACATAGGTCCTAAGCCTCACCCTCCGCAGAGTCAGGCACGACTCCGCTCGCCACTCCAGCCAACACCTCTTTGGTGAGTCGCTCATCGGACCGGGCCGCCCTTCTCGTCAATGACCATTTGAGCAGAGGCGGCGTAATGATCGTCGTGAAGATCACCATTATCACGACAGCCCCAAACGTTGCACTACCAATCACCGGCTCAAGGGTGCCCTGGGCGTTTGGCAAAGCAAGAGTCACTCCAATCCCCGCCATGATCAGCCCCACTTCGCCGCGCGGAATCATGCCGATTCCGATTGCCAAACGATTGATGCGCCTCTCGAAGACAGCCAACGCACAGACTTGCTTCCCGACGATCGCCGCCAACGTTAGCCCCGCCGCATAAGCGAGCAATTCCGGTTTGGCGAAGGCCCTTAGATCGACCTTGAGTCCCATGAGCACAAAGAAAACGGGCACCAGCAGTGAACTCACCGGTCGCAGCAACTGTTCAAGCATTAGAGGCTCACGGTCGCGGAACGATTCGAAGTGGGCCTCGTCCAATATCAGGCCCGCGGCGAAAGCTCCAACGATTGGCGCAAGTCCCACCCATGAGGCCAGCCACGCCAAAAGAAAACAGAAAGCAATCGACAAAGCCACCAACACGCCGTTGCCCCTCAGTCGTCCGGCGCCATTGAAGAGGTGTGGTACAACGTACTGGCCCAGTGCAATTGCCCCTGTCAGGAATAGTATCGACTTGCCGGCAATTATCGCGACATCCACAAGAGCAAGAGAGGCTCCACTCTGCGCCGCCTTAATCGCCCCGGCGATCACCGCCAGGATGAGCAACCCCAGCACATCATCGATGACCGCAGCGCCGAGAACAATCCTCGCCTCACGCGTCCCCAGTTGGCCCGTGTCTTTCAAGACTCGCGCAGTGATGCCAACACTCGTTGCGCACAGCACTGCGCCAATGAAGATGTGCTCGAGTTGTGAGCCATTGGGTAGAAAATAGGCGGCTACTCCCCAGCCAAGGAAAAAAGGCGCGATAACGCCGGCTACCGCCACGGCGAGTGAGGACCATCCGACCTCCATCATCTCCGCAACGTTCGACTCGAGGCCTACCTCAAAGAGCAGGATAATGACCCCGATCTGAGCCAGGGCGCCAATCACTTCGTTGTTCTTCAGAAAATCGGCGCCGCCTAACCCGATCAGCGTGAGGTTGCCGGCGATAATTCCCCCGATCAATTCCCCCAAAACTGCCGGCTGACCGAGTCGTTCGCTGAGCTCGCCGCTAAGCTTAGCGACGATTAGAATCACAGCCACGCCCACCAACACGAGTGGATCCAGTCCATGCTGAGTTGGCAGCGACGCCTCGGCAGGGCTGGCCCAGAGCAATCGGGGAAATGCGACCAGGCCGCCGCTTATCAGCAGGACTGCAAAAAACGCTCGTCTCATCGGCTTGTTAACCGGACATGATCGGGAACTTCAAACGCCATGAATATAGAGAGTTTCAGCTTCCGGCGCTGCACTCCTGCGTTTGTCCTTACAGTGTTGGTGGTTTTTCCCTGGGTGGGGGCACACCCAGCCTAATCCGTTTCCAGTTTAGAAAGGCCGCGAGCGCAATTCCCATCGCCACAGCCAGCAGCGGAGCGCCAAACTTAATCATGAGCCCGCTCACCAGAATGCAAGCGCCGATAAAGAACTTCCATTTCATTTCCACACCGCCATCACCAAAAACAATACCAATACCATTCCGACGAAAACCAGCACCGGCTTCGTCAATGGCTTATCCCATGTGACGTTCCTGATACTGGCGCGGCTCAACTCACGGACCTGCTGCAACTGCTTCCGGGCAACAGACAACTGGAGTGAATTCTGGGCCAACTCCAGCGCCTTTAAGGTTTCCTCCTCCGCCCGATTGAGCGCGCGGAGTCGGTAGAGCAACTCACCATACTTGAGCTGGGCCCAGAAATGCATCGGGTCGATTGCCGTCGCGTCTTCCAGAGCGTCCAGGGACTTATATACTTCGAAGTTGACGGCGTAAGCCATGCCGAGGCAGGTGCGTAAATCAGCAGACTCCGGATCTTCCAGGCATGCGGTTTCCAACTGTTGAATATACTCCGAGAGTACCCGTGGCGAGACAGTTTGCGGATCTCGCCACGGGACTACCGGAAGCTGCTGGCCTTGCGCGGCCGTGGTGACTAAAGCAGTTGACATCTTCGTTACTCCACTCCCGTTGTTTCAACCTTGAGAACAAACTCCGGATAGCCAAGTGCGCCCATCTCCGGGATGTCGAGGCCCTCGAGTTCGATCTTCGCCGAGGTGCGCTGTCCGACTGCCCAGTCGACGATGAGGCCAAAAACGAAGCTCAAGCAGAATACAAAACCCACCAGAGTGGCAACACCAATGAGTTGGGCCACCAGTTGGCTTGCATCCCCATAGAAGAGCCCGGTGACTGAGCCGCCCACCCCATTCCATGAACCACCGTAATTACTCCTGCCGTCAGCGAACAAACCGACGGATATCACACCCCACAGACCATTGGCTCCGTGAACTGAGATTGCGCCCACCGGATCATCTACTTTCATAACGCGGTCCACGAACTCGACCGACAGGCAGACCAACACGCCGGCAATCAATCCGATGATGACCGAAGCGACTGGGTTAACAAATCCGCTGGGGGCCGTGATTGCCACTAGCCCGGCCAGGAGACCATTACCGGTCATTGACGCATCGGGTTTGTGGTAACGGATCCACATATAGAGCATAGAGCCGAAGGAACCCGCCATTCCTGCCAACATGGTGTTAACGGCGACGGAGCTTATTCGCAGGTTGCCGTTGGCTGAAGCTCCCAGTGTCGATCCGGGGTTGAACCCAAACCAGCCGAACGCCAGAATAAAACACCCTAACAGAACCATGGTGATGTCGTGTCCGGGAATGGCGTTGGGCTTTCCTTGTCTCGTGTATTTGCCAATTCGAGGCCCAATGATGATGCCTAGCGCGAGCGCTGTGATACCTCCCACTGCGTGAACCACGCCAGAGCCGGCAAAGTCGCAATAGCCGTGACCCAAGCCGAAGTTGCCCCCGAGGGTCGCCAGCCAGCCACCACCCCAGGCCCAGTTGCCAAACAACGGGTAAATGAGTGCGCCCATCAGGAACGACGAGATCATAAAAGCCGAGTACTTCCAACGCTCAGCGCAGGTGCCGGTGACGATGGTCAAGGCTGTATCCATGAACACCATCTGGAACAGGAAAAGGACCATCACTCCCACATCGTAACTGCCATGGTGCACAAGGAAGAAACCGGTTTTCCCCCATAGTCCAAGATCCTTGCCAAAGAGGTGGATCGTATATTCACCAACAAGCGGCGCGGTGCCGCCAAGGTTGGCAATCGCGCCCACGCCGCCTTCCTGGATCGCAAAACCGATCAACCAGTAGGCAAGCATGCCGACGCCATACACCATGAAGTTCATCATCATGGTATGGTTCGCGTTCTTCGCCCGGCACAAGCCCGTCTCAACAATGGCAAAGCCCGCCTGCATGAACATGACGAGGAAGCCTGTGACTAGCGTCCACACAAAATTGATTGCGATTTGATGCTGGCCTACAAGGTTCACTACGTCGCCGACGGCCAGTCCTTTCTTGGCATCGCCGACAGGGATGTCTCCCACAGTGCCGGTTGTAGCGCCGCTTGGATCGCCCTTGGCTTTGTCTTCCGCGGCTGGTGCGCTGATCGCCTTAAGATCTGCGTCAGTAATCGGGACGGCAGCCGGCTCCGCGGGACTTGGAGCGGCCACCGCCGGGCCTGGGGGTGAACTCACCGGAGCTGGCGTCTGACCCAGCACCGAGCCACCAACAACGGAACACCCAGCAATGGCAAAGGCTAAGAATAACTTTTTCATGTTCATTTTCCTCTCCATTTTTCGTTTCCTTATGCCGGCGCGCGGTACCGTATAGCGTGCGGCCGAGCTAATGCCTTCATGCGGTGTCACCAAGGCAGCGACTCCGCAGAAGCTATTTCTTCCAGATCGCGGTCTTCAGATAAGCCGGGTTGATAACCCCGATGATGCCAGCCAGACTGATGGCCAGGCCCAATAGCACCAAAATCAAACGCGAACCGGTACTGGAAGTTAGGCCTACGCTAAACATCGCGAGCAGAAAGCCCAAAAAAGTAATTACGATTCCCACGAAAACCATCTCTCAGCCCTCCTCGTGTTTTTGTTGTCAATAGCTCAGTCGTCGAGTTCTTACTTCTTAGAAAGCGTTCAACCTTTCCTACGTCTCTTCCGCGGCTTAGGCCTCCTTGACTCTCCGGAAAAGAGCGACAGAGAACGCTGCCCCAATCACGAAGAGTGCGATGAGCAAGAGTTTGGTTCCGCTGAAGAAGGCACCGTCCAGATAGAAGACGCCGCCTAAGAAGGTAAATGCGACAAGAAATACAAGAACCGCCAAGCCTTGCGTAGAATTTGACTCCATAGTCACCTCCAGGGAAATGATGCACGTTCTTTTTGGAAAGCCGGCCTGCACCTCTCCAGCGACGGAACGAGTGCGAGAGCGACAGGTCGACCAATCTTTGCGGGGTAACTCAAAGCGCGGCCTCGCCACGCTCTCCCGTGCGGATGCGGATCACGTCATCCAGCGGGACGATGAAGATTTTCCCATCGCCAAACTTACCTGTTCGTGCAGTCTTGATTATTGCTTCAACAGCTGCCGCTTCGACATCATCCTGCAAGACTACTTCAAGCTTGATTTTGGGGATAAACTCGATCTGATATTCCGTGCCGCGGTAGGTTTCAGTATGACCACGCTGGCGTCCATAACCTTGAACCTCGCTAATGGTCATTCCGATCACTTCCAATTCCTGTAAGGCCGTGCGGACGGCATCCAGCAGGTGTGGTCGGACAATCGCTTCAACCTTTTTCATTTAAGGTTCTCCTTCTTAGTTTGAATGGTCGGGCTGCTGTTCCGTAACAGCGGTGACCGGGATTTCGCCGGAAAGCATCTTGGCGAGAGAGACCTGGACAGATTGCATCCTAAATTGCGAGAGCTTCATTCCCTCGCCATCCGTGACGTAGAAAACATCCAGCGCATCACTTTTTTCAGTCGCGATCTTGGCACAGACAATATCGAGCCCCAGCGCCGCCAAGGCGCTCGCAATCTTGTAAACCAACCCGGGTTCATCAACGGCGTGTACCTCGATGAGCGTAGACGATTGGGAAGCCTCGTTGTCACACGCGATCCTTGGTGGGTTGCGCGACGCTGCCTGGCTAGCCGCTGTTCGCCTTGGCGCATTCCTGATGCGCCAGCGTTCAACCAGGGCGGCGACATCCGATTCACCAGCGATGACCTTGCGGAGCGAGCGCTCGATAGCCGGGTATCGCTCGAGGTCTAACGCATGGTGGGTGGATGCCTGGCGTAGCATGAAAACATCGAGCGCAATACCGTCCTCACGAGTGTTGAGCTCAGCGCTTAGAATTTCAATCCCGTGCGCTGCCAGGGCTCCGGCTATGTCGGCGCACAACCCATGTCGGTCCCTTGTGCAGACAGTCAACTCGGTAGACTCTCGGCCAAGGCGCAGCCAGCGCCGGGCAAAGACCTCCGGCCTGCTATCCGACTTGAGTTCTTTGATTAGCTGAAGATGAATCGCGGCGGCGGCCGGCCGAGTCACTCGCACATAGCGATCCGGCAACAAGGCGACATGCCGCTCGACTTCACTTAACGCCAGCGATCCCTCCAGGGCTTTGACCACCTGTTCCTTGAATCGCGCGATTTGTTCGATCTCATCCGGCGGTGCATCAGTGCCCGTTAACACGGTCCTGGTGCGCCGGTAAAGTTCCCACAAAAGCGTGCTCTTCCATTCACTCCAGACGCCGGGAGCCACGGCGTTCAGGTCTGCGTAGGTCAGAAGGAGCAGCATGTTTAGCGCGTCAAGCGTTCCCATCTGTTCAGCAAAGCTCGCGACCACGCGTGGTTCGTTGAGATCGCGCCGCTGGGCCAGTTGGGCCATCGCCACGTGTTGCCTAACCATTAGTTCGACCTTGGCGGCATCAAGTTTGTCGAGGCGAAGACGTTTGCAGATTCGCTCCGCGAGAATTGCGCCGCGCGGGATGTGGCCGCGCCCGCGCCCCTTGCCGATGTCGTGCAGCAGGAGCGACAAATAGAGCAAGCTCGGATCTTCAATTTCATCGAAGATGGTGCGCAAATGCGCGCGCTGTTTGTCCTGGCTGGCATAAAGTTCGTCGAGCGCTTCGACGGCTTTAAGAGTGTGCTCATCAACCGTGTAGTGATGGTAGAGATCGTGCTGGATGAGCAGGCTGATGCGGCCAAACTCGGGCACGAAACGAGCGAGAAACCCTACTTCGTGCATTAGTCTCAACACATAGCCGCCGCGTCCCCGCCTTGCCAGAAGTTTCATGAAGGCCCGCGAAGCTTCAGGCGACCGGCGAAAGTTAACGTCCACTGCCGGCAGACTCAGGCGCATAGCATCGCGCAGCGTTTGGCCTAAGGGCACATCCGCGGCTTGAGCCAGGGCGAAAGCATCAAAGAACAACATTGGGTTGCTGGTGACGAGTTCGGCTTCGCCCTCAAGTTGCACTCGCCCATTACTGATAGAGAGTGGCTCGGCGGGGTTCCGGGAAGGCCTCCGGCCCCACCGCCGACTGGCCTTCTTTTCAGATTCAGAAGCGCGTGCCAGGAGCGTCTCACTGAATAGGTTCAACTCGCTAGCGTGTTGATAGTAGTCCCGCATGAACTTCTCAGACGCGAGAAGATAGGCGCCCGGCTTATAGCCGAATTCCCGAGCCAGGGTGGTTTGGAGATCGAGGGCCAGGCGTTCCGTTTTTCGGCGTGTCGACAAATGGGCGGCGTAACGGACCCGCCAGAGAAAGTTGGCCGCCCGCGCCGCTGTCTTCCGTTCGGCTTCCGAAATGATCTCGTGTTCGCGGAGTTCATCCAGGGTTCGGCATCCATACCGGGAGTAGCCCACCCATAGAGCAGTGTGAAGGTCGCGAATGCCGCCGGGACTCTCCTTTACGTTTGGTTCCTGAAGACAGACCGCAGCGCCAAACTTTGCGTACCTGGCGGCGCGCTCACGCAGAATGGCGGCGATATAAGCGTCGGCACGCTTGCGACGATCCTTTTCCAGCGCTTGCAGCAAGGAATCGTAGATTAACTGGTTGCCTGCCAACAGGCGGGTACTAACAAGCGCAGTCTGTAGGTGGGGATCAGCATGAGCTGCCGTTACGCAGTCAGCCACTGTGCGGAAACTCGGGCCCACCGTTAAGCCTGCATCCCAAAGCAAACGAAGGATCTGCTCGACTAGTCGCCGCGTTTGCAGGGCACGATGGTTTGGATAGAGAAACAGAATATCAAGATCAGAGTAGGGGGCCAGCTCGCCCCGACCGTATCCGCCCAGAGCCACCACACTGCAAACATGCTGGGCTTTGTCAGCAGGGTCATCGACCTCACCAAGCAAGGATGCCGCTTGATAGGCGCGCTCCACTACCAGATCGAGCACAGCACTTCGCGCCGCCGCCGTTTGCAGGCCTGATGCACCGCAGCGATGGGCGATCTTCAGCCGTTGATCCTCAACTTTCAGAAAAGTCTTTAACTCGCGTGAGATCGCCGGCGCGCTCGCCAGCGGGCCGGTTATGGAGAAGCGCTCGGCAGCATGCAAGAGCGCCTTCTCTCCAGGCGTTCGTAAGCGCGGAGCGGATCGTGTTGCGACTAGAGTAGTCACCATGTCTCTGAAATCCGGTACTTTCGGTTTGTGCTTTCCGTGATTCGGAGCTACATGTGGAGCAACCCCCATACCGGAGAGCCGACAGATCCTGACGTCCGCGGAAATGAAGTTTCGCTGGCGATTTCAGTTGCCGGCAAATTCGGCAGTCAACTGGTCGCGACGTTTTTGTTGCTACCCCCCGTTGCTGCTACAAACATGTCACGCAGCCGAGCCGCAACCGAACTGCTGTTTTCAGGTACCAGAGCTCAACGATCCCCTTCGAATCTCTTAGTCAGGATTTGTGACCGTCGCCAGGAGCCGTTCGCATCCTCAATCGACGCAGCGGCGCGGCGAACCTTCTTTCGCTTGGGCCAGTTGGTAAAGCCACTGACGGCGGCAAGCACGACAATTTTGTTATCGTCATCTTTGATGCTTACGAAAATGTTCCACCCCGTTCGTTATCCGGTATTGAGCAGTTCGGTTGGATTCGCAGATTCTTCAACAACTTCACTCCTTCGCGGATTCGTCGGCGTTCCGCACACTATTGGCATAAGAGTTGTCATAGAGCCGTCTGATCTAGTTGTCCATTCAAAGCTGTTCTGGGTACCGGTGCAGTTTGCCTTGGCGGTTCTTTGCGTTTGCTTTTCGCTTTTTGCGTTAGGGAGTATTTGTCTTACGCAGCGCACGCGGAAGGAACCACAAGGAATAGGTTCAAACTAGCAAGCTGCACCACCACCCTGTTCGTGAACCTTCACGAGCAGCACTGGTAGGAAATTCAAGCAGGAATCGTAATAGCTGGTAGGCGTGAGCATCTACTGACGACCAGAGGAGTTTGCTTACAGCTACTTGAGAATAAATATGGCCCACCCGTCTTGGCTTTAGGAGGCGCAAGGACGGACAGGCCACTGACATCGTCCGTTGAGAGACGATATGGGAGACAAATTACAACAATGTGCAAGCCTAAATCAATGATCAGGACCGTCGCTATCATGGCGGCAACGCTATTCCTGACGCTGCTGCCAAATTCGGTGTCGTTCGCCCAGTCAACGCTCTTCAATATCCCTTCGACTGACGTCGTGGCGGAGAAGAAGACCTATGTTGAGTTTGACTTTATCAGTCACCTGGAATCGCACAACAATGGTGGCTTCCAGGCCTACATACCCCGCGTGGTCTATGGGGTCGCGAAAAAGGTGGAGATTGGGACTAACGTTGCTTTCGTTGATGCGTTGGCGCCTGATCAGCCTGTAGAACTCCAGCCGAACATCAAGTTCCAGTTCTATGCCAAGGAAAAAACCGGGGTGCAAGCAGCGGCCGGCGCGATCCTTTACACGCCTATCGCGCATCGGGCGGGAGTCGACACTTTTGGCCTGATTTATACCGTTGTGAGTAAAAAATGGAAGGGTGACCATGGGCCACGTTTGACCGGAGGTGGCTATGGGTTGGCTGGCCGCGACCAAGGGACAGGCGACCGGGGCGGTGCAATAGTCGGTTATGAACAACCGCTACATCCGAAAGTGAGTTTCGTAACCGACTGGTTCAGCGGCAAGAACCGCTTCGGTTATGTGACGCCGGGCTTCTCGTTTGCTGTGTCACCCAGCAGCTATTTCTATGCGGGTTACAGCATCGGCAACTCTGGCCGTAAGAACAATGCGCTGTTCCTCTACTACGGTATTACGTTCTGAGAAGTAGAGGAAACAGGGCCAGCGCACAGAAAAGAAGTTTCAAGCTGCCATGGCCGTGAGCTAAGGCGCGCCGTGATCGGTTGCTGGTGGATAGCACGCGCGCGAGTTTCTCTTCGGGACGGGTCTGCTTCGATCTGGATAGATCGGCAATCTCCCATAGCTTGATGGCTTGACAGTGGGCAGCCGCTGAAGATTGCCACGTTCTCGGCGCGGTTCAAACTACCTCCGCCAAACAAGAAGGACAAAAAATTCTATGAGCGTCAAAGATGTGCTGAAGTTCGCCGCCGATGAAAAGGCGGCATACGTCAATGTTCGTTTCACCGATCTGATCGGGGCGTGGCATCACTTGACGTTTCCGATCAGCGAACTTTCAGAAAAATCTTTTGAGGAGGGATTCGGCTTCGATGGCTCGAGCTTGCGCGGCTGGGCCTCGATTCACGAATCTGACATGCTGCTGGTCCCGGATGCGTCCCGCTACTGGATCGATCCGTTCATGAGCGAAACGTCGCTTTGCCTGATTGCTGATGTGGTTGATCCGATCACGAAGGAAGGCTATTGGCTGGATCCACGCGACATCGCTCGTCGCGCCGAGAGTTATCTGAGATTCACGGGCCTTGCCGACACGGTCAACTTCGGACCGGAAGCCGAGTTCTTCGTTTTCAGCGACGTGCGTTTTCAAAACGAGGGACAGATGGCTGGGTTTTCGTTAGACAGTCCGGAGGCGATTTGGAACACGAACGATCAGAGGGGCGCTAATACCGGTTATCACATTCGCAATAAGGAAGGCTATGTGCCGCTGCCGCCGCTCGACTCGCTGGTAGACTTTCGCAGCGAGGTGGCCAATGAGTTGAAGAAAGGCGGCATCAACGTCGAGTGTCACCACCATGAAGTGGCCACTGCCGGTCAGTGCGAGATTGACTTTCGCTATTCCACGCTGCTGGGCACCGCCGACAATCTGCAACTGTTCAAGTACACAGTCCGCAACGTAGCGCTGCGTCATGGTAAGAGCGCGACCTTCATGCCCAAGCCACTCTACGGCGACAATGGTTCGGGCATGCATTGCCACCAGTCCTTATGGAAAGACAACCAGCCGCTCTTCGCCGGCGATGGCTACGCCGGGTTGTCCGAGATAGCGCTGTTCTACATCGGCGGGCTGCTGAAACACGCCGCCGCTATCGTGGCCTTCGCCGCCCCCACGACCAACAGTTACAAGCGGCTGGTGCCCGGCTTTGAGGCTCCGGTTAATCTTGCCTATTCGGCGCGCAATCGGTCAGCGGCAATTCGTATCCCCATGTTTTCGACTAGTCCAAAGCTAAAACGCTTGGAGTTTCGTCCGCCCGATCCGTCTTGCAACGCTTATCTTGCGTTCTCAGCAATGCTGCTCGCCGGCCTCGACGGCATTCAGAACCGTATCGATCCGGGAGAACCGTTGGATAAGGACATCTATGATCTCTCGCCCGAACAGTTGAAGAATGTACCCAGCCTGCCGGGCTCACTCGATGAGGCCCTTGATGCCCTCGAGGCCGACAACGAGTTTCTGCTCAAAGGCGATGTCTTTACGCCGCAGTTAATAGACCGTTGGATTGGTTACAAACGTGAGAAGGAGATTCAACCATTGAGAATGCGGCCGCATCCGCTCGAGTTCAGTATGTACTTCGACATTTAGATAGCCGGGAGCAGACGGCAGGAGCAGGAGGCACGATCAAGTGGTCAACCGTGGATTTGGAGTAGGGAACCGCCAGTACCCTTGTCCTCTGTAACAATCGGTCGGCTCCTGCCGTCTGCCCCTGCCGTCTGCTCCTGCTAGTGGGCTCGGCAGCGCGAGATTTATGAGCCTCTAAAAATTATCAATTATGCAAACTGTTGAGGAAAGGGGT
>Ga0070706_100004306_pt1 | contig 13783 bp, 18 predicted proteins | sample KBSK5501metaG_FD_65476 | JGI IMG/M metagenome (GOLD analysis project Ga0070706, IMG submission 65476) | Corn, switchgrass and miscanthus rhizosphere microbial communities from Kellogg Biological Station, Michigan, USA - KBS K5-50-1 metaG | ecosystem: Host-associated > Plants > Roots >...
CCACGAGGCACCGCCCGGAACGGTCCGCCGCCGATGCCCTGGTCCCACGTGACCTCGTGGGTCTTGCTGAGCTGCTTGGCGAACGCCTCGGGTGTGCCGTCGCGCTCGTGCCACTCGCCTTCGATGGTGCCGAGTTGCCGCAAGCCCGCTCCCCGCAGGAAGACGTGCTCGCAGCCCTCGCAGTCGGACTTGACCCACGCGAACCCACGCCCGCCCGTGGCGGCGAGAGCGTCCGCAAGGCTGACGATCGGGACCGTCGCGGTCCGCTTCCCACCGGGTGCGTCCAGCCACGGCGTGACCGAGCCGATGTAGGCGTGCGTCTCGGCCGTCTCGGAGCCGGTGTAGCCGTACTCCACGGTGAGGGTCCCTGAGCCCTTCCACGCCGCGCCTTCGAGGATGGTGCAGCGCCCGTCCACGCCGTTGAGCGCGAGGTTCTCCCGCAGCAGCGCCACGTTATCCGGCACGGCTTCGATGGCGACGACCCACAACTCGGGGTTATCGAGCAGCAGCGGCACGGTGACCGAGCCGATGTGCGCCCCGATGTCCAAGGCGAAGCCGGTCAGGCCTTCGGGGAGGTGGTATTCGTCGACGAGCTTGCCCCACAGCCGGTTGCTGGCCCCGACGGTGGCGAGGTCCGATGTCCCCACGCGGCACTTGAAGCGGGCGGGGTGCCCGTGCGGAGTCAGGACGTCGGTGAAGTTGTAGGTGGTCATGCCGGTCGCCAGTGGTGCAAAGCAACCAGGTCATGGGGGTCGTGGTCAGCCGCGTGGTCCCGGAGCCGTTCCAGCGCCTCATCCTCGTAGGTGTGGTGCGGCCCGTTCGGGAACTCACTCCACTGACCTTCGGGATAGGCAACCGCGAACGAGCACCGAGTGAAGCGGGTCGCGGGGTCGCCGGACCAGCCTCCTCGATACTTCCGGTCGACCGGGATTGGACAGTTGACGAGTTGAGTTGCCACGGCTGAGCGCCTCCGTGTGAGCGCGAGAGGGGGTGAAGCCCCGGCCGTGCGCTCAATACGACCGGGGCTCCCTTTGGGGCTAGATGCCGATGACTTGCTGGACGCGGCCCGTGCGGACGTAGGGCTCGGCGTTGAAGCCGAACTCTTCCTCAGCGCGGAAGCCTGTGATGTTCTGGTCGAAGCGGCTGCCCGCCTCGGACGAGACATCGATGCGATAGCCCTGGCCCGTGAAGACCTGGACTTCGCTGGAATCGATGAGGAGTCCTGTGCCGACCTTGGCCGACGGCCAGTTGGGATCGGACAGGAGCCGAACGCCCCACGCAGAGGTGATGGGCGGACTACCCGCCGCGCCCTGCGCCGGTTCGACGGCCCAGCCACCGGCATACGAGGTACCGAGGCCTTCGGCCGCGGTCTCCCAGTAGTCCGTCGGGCTCATCGCGAAGACGAGGTTGGCGCGCGACACGCCGCGGGTCTCCATCGCCGCGATGCCGCGGGCCATCGTCGCGAGACGTGGTTCCGAGGACAGCGTGGTCTTGAAGGCGGCGACGTCGCCGAACGCCGCGAGCGCCGGGAAGAAGCCGAGCGGCTGGGACGAGCCCGAGCCGTTCGTGATGTAGATCGCTTCGAGCATGCCGATGGACGCGGCAAGCCGACGTCGGGCGGACCGCTCTGCGGCGCCGTTGGACTGGCGGAGCAGCTGGTTGCCGATGTCGGCGATCTGGGCGATCTGGTACAGGGTGACCGTGGCCTGGCCGAAGCTGAAGTCACGGACGTCCTTGTTCGAGCCGTAGGCGCCCTGGAGGAGCGCCTGCGTGACGGCGGTGATGGCGTACGGGATGTCCACGGCAGCGCCGTTGACGCCATCGATGACCTCGAACACGTCGCGGTACGGGTTCGAGAGCGTGAGTGCCTCGACCAGCCCTGCGACGAAGTTGTTGGGGACGATCGCCTGACCGGTCGCATCGGACGTGCCGAGGACCGACTTCGCGAACTCCTGCGCATCCTGGTCACCGACGCGGCGGTTGACGAGGGCCGCCAGCCAGTTGGTCTCGTTGTACTTGCCGACGGACTTGACCGTCGGACTGCTCTGGGCACCGGCAAGGATCGCCTGCGCCTTCTGGCTGACCTGTCCCTGGTGGTAGGCCTTGAGCCGGTCGTCGAGGCTCTTCAGCTGGGCGTCGATCGCCTGCTGACGTTTCTCGTCGTTGAGCTTGTCGAGCTGCGCCGACTTGGCGGTGATCTCCTCCTCGATCGCACTGACGCGATCGGCGGGAATGTCCTCCTTCTTCTCGAGCTCCTTGGCGAGCTCCATGACTTGGGTGGTAAGTTCGCTGACCCTTGCGTCAAGGTCTGACAAGTGATGGTCCTCCGCCCGCTGAGCGCGACGGGACCTAGGGCCGTAGGCGCTTGAGCACCTCGGCGAGTTGGTCGAGTGATGCCGACAACGCCACCAGCGCCGGGTCGTCGCCACCTTGCGGCAGGTCGGGACCAAGGTCGGACGGGCTGTCTCCGGTCAGCAGCCGGGACACGGTGTCCTCATCGACTGCGATACCAGCGGAACTGAAGTGGGCCAGCGCCTTCGCGGCGGTGACGCGCGCGTAGGGGTTGGCCGGGGTGAGGGTCAGCGTTTGCTCGACGTGCGGCCAGACGAGGATCTCGCCGGTCTTGCGGTCGACCTCGCGGAAGTGGGGCATGGTCCCGGACGAGCCGTAGACCTTGCCCTCGCGCAGCCATTTGTCGATCTGCGCCCAATACTGGTGCGCGCGGTCGAGCCAGACCGTGCCCCACCAGCCGTCGTCCTCGAGTTCGAGGTCGTCCTCGGTCCCGATCTCCGAATCGGCCTTCATGGTCTTGTCGAGGTTGTGGTGCCAGATGGTCGGCCGCCGCGCGAACCAGTTCGGCTTGATGTCGGTGCGCGGCGAAAAGAACTCCTTGTCGACGTCCTTGCCGTCCTTCGGTCCCCCGAAGGGGATGGCGAGAACACGCCACTTGGCGGTGCCGAGTTGCTCGGCCTTGATGGGTTCCATGGGCGTGCTCCTAGACCAGTGACAGGTAGGCTTCATCCGCATCGGGCGAAGGGCGACGGACACGACCGCCGTGACCGCCGCTGATATCGATACCGCCGTCGCCCGACCCGGTGACCGCCGGAGCGGGTGCCACGATGGCCCCCGTGCCAGTGACCGCCTCGGCGTGGGTGCCGGCGCCTGCGACCGTGGGCGCCTGTCCCGCGATGGCGCCGGTGCCCGTCAGCGTCTCGTCGCCGGAACCTGCGACCACTGGCGCCGCGCCTGCGATGGCGCCAGTGGCGGTGAAGATGAGTTCGCCGCTACCGCTGACGGTGGCGGTGGGGACCGCGATGGCTCCGGTGCCGGATGGTTCGGCCGCCGCGCCGTGATCGCCGATCCCTGCGACGGTCGCGGAAGGGACCGTCACGGCGCCGGTGGCGGTGAAGACTTCCTCGCCGCTGCCTGCCGTCGTCGGTGCCGGGACGGCGATGGCGCCGGTGGCGGTGAGCGTCAATTCGCCCGTTCCCGCGACGGTGGCACTCGGGACGGTGATGGCACCCGTGGCGGACGGGTTCGCAGCGGTGTAGGTGACCGTGACCCGGATGAAGTCCACGCCGATGTCGGCGTTGGCGATGGCCGCCGAGACCGACAGGACCACCCCGAAGTCGGGGTCGTTGACCATCGCATCGGTCGGCGAGGCGGTCCACGTATCGGCTGCGCCGCCGTAGGTCTTGACCGTCGAGGTCGTCGGCCAAGCCGTGGCGGTGTCGGCCTTGTTGGTGCCGACCAGCGCGCCCGCCGCGTTGAGCAGTTGGACCCGGAAGTCCTTGCCCGAGCCTGCGATGATGGAGCGTCGGTCGATCTCGACGGTGATGCCGTCGATGGTCGCCGCGGTCGGGATGGTGAAGCCGAAGTTCTGCGCCTTGAGCCGGAAGCTGATGTCGGGCGAGTCGTACGTCGCAGCGGTGATCTGCGCCTCGGAGCCGTCATCGGCCGCGATGTTGCCCGGCGTCAGCCAGTCATTGGCGCTCTCGGTCGAGACGCTCTCGGTCGTGACGGTTCCGGGGAAGAACGGCCCCTGGGAGGCCATCGAGGGCCTAGGTCTTGGGCTGGGTGTAGGTCAGGCTGGTGATCGCGACCGTGGCGCCCGTGACGAAGCTGACCGTGTTGAAGTTGATGTCCTCGCCCGTCGTGCCGACCGTCACGTCCATGACCGTCGTGCCGGTGGAATCGGCGATGCGCGCCCAGGTGGCCGTCCCGGTGGCATCGGCCGACGCATCGGACGTGATGGCGCTGGCAGTGGCGACGCCGTTGGAGGCGGCCCCGAAGGCTGGGTCGGAGAAGGTCAGCGTCGCCAGCAGCGTCTGCGCACCGAGGGCCGTATCGGCATCCGTCGGGATGGTGGCGGTATAGATCTTGATGGTCCCCGCCCCTGCGCCCGCATCGATGCGGTCCACGACGGCATCGGCCGCAGCACTTGCGGATGCGTTGGTCAGGCGCGGGTCAGCGGCCATCGGTCTTCTCCGTCGGCCTACCGAGCCGGTCGCGGACGATCTGGTGCTTGCGCTTGGGCATCGACACCACTCGCACGCTCTCGACGTTGACGTTGACATCGGCGGGACTGACCTTGATGAGCGGCGGCGGGACGTTGACGATCGTGTCCTTGGCGAGCAGGTCGGCAAGGCCCTTGACGATCGGAGCGAGGTCGACTTCGGGGCGCGCCGCTTCCTGGATGGCGTAGATGAGCGGGTTCACGTCGGCCACCACGTCGGGCACCTTGATCTCAGGGACGTGGACGTGGACTTCGGACGGCGCGGATGCCTTGAGCGCATCGCCGATGTAGTTGTTGACCACGACCGGCGCTGTCTCGAAATGCGCCGCCTTGTCGACGACGGGAGCCCAGTCCAGGGTGCCGTTGGGGTGGTCCTCGATGCCCAAGGCCTCCTCGACGGTGAACTCCTGGCCGTTGCGCTGGGCGCATTCCTCGTCATAGTCCCCGTCATAGGCGAGGACGCGCTCGACGTTGAATTCCTTGTACGCATCGAGGGCGGCGCGGTTGTACGACAGCGCGGTCTCGGTCCGGGCGATGGTCTCCGCGCGTGCGTCCCCGAAGACCGGCGTGCCGTTGTCGAGCGAGACGCCCTTGACCCCTGCGAAGCCTTCGTCGGGTACGCCGTCGATGAGCTGCGGGATGCTGTAGCCCCGCCGGGTGCCTTCGGCGAGCTCGAGTGTGATGGCCTCGAGGGTTCGGGCGTTGATGTCCGTGATGCGTTCCCCGCCGTACTTCGCGATGTCGTCGAGCACCCGCTGCACGGCCTTGTTGGGGACGATCCGGTCCAGCAGGTCCGCTACCACCTGGAGCGAGCCCTTCGATGCGTCGAAGTACAGCCCGAACAACGCCGCTCGAAGCAGCGCGTCCTCTTCCTTCTTGTCGAACCACGGGTCGGCCTTGACCGCCTCGACCCGCAGGGCCTTGGTCTTGGGGAACGTGTCGCGGATGCGCTCGGAAAGCCGTTCGCGCTGGTCCGTCAGGAACACCTGCAACCGCCCGACCGCGCTATCCGCGATGGTCTCGCGGCTCTTGGTGGCCTTCGATACGACACCCTGCTCGACGGACGAGTTGTCGAGGCGAGAGGTGTCGCTGACGGTCGCGGTGAGGGCCGGTTGCTGCGCCGCTTGCTGCGCGGCGAGTTCGGCCTGCTTCTTGGGGTCCAGCTGGTCGGGCAACCCGAGCCACTTGATATGGTCCAACCCGACGGCCTTGATGGTGTCGCGCGAATCGAAGCCGATGGCGACGAGCGACCGGAAGGCCCCGGCCTTCTCCAGCAGTGAGGAGGCGTCGTCGAGCTTGGGCAGCTCCGTCTCGTAGCGGAAGGTCCGGCCCATCATCGCTTCGTAGCGAGAGACGATGTTGGTCTGGACGATCTCGTCGAACGAGGTGGCGCGCGGCTCGATTGTGCCTTCCCAGTACGCGTCCTGCAGGACCCTGCGGGTCTCACCCGAAGCGTTGATTCCCGAGGGCATCGGGACACCGAGCATCGTCGGGTCGATGGGGAACGCGGTCAGGATGTTCTCGCGGTTCAACGCTGCGAGTTCGGGGATACCGATCTCAGCAGGAGTGCTCGCTCCGGGAGCCCATTCCATCGGCTCAGGGAACAGGAGCAGCCTTCGAGCCGAGGCGGGGTCGGAGACGACGTTGCGCCATGCCCGCTGGGCGTCGGTGAACTCGTCCTCGTTGAGCGCCCGTTCCTTGGGCCACAGCATCCCGGCAAGCCGTCCACCCGTGGACAGCAGGTCGGCGGTGTGCTTGGTCAGCAGTTCCGTGAGGGGGAGCTCGGCGTACACCGCCTCCACGACGCCGACCCCGAAGATGTCCCAGTCCCCGTCCTCGGCCGAGGCGTTGGAGAAGTTGACGATCTCCCACGTCTCGAACGTCATCGTCGGGCCGCTGGGCGAATCCACGTCGAGGGCGTAGCCGATGAGCTGGCCGCGCGTATCGCGTGCCGTCCACAGCCGGGAGGGACTGATGCCGTAGATGGCCGTGATGGGGGCGGTCGGCCCCGACGTTTCGAGGTACCAGAACCCGACGCCCGCCATGTCCCGCCGGATGCACGTCTTCTGACGAAGCTGTCGTCCGGTCTGCTTGGTCTCGTTCGGCTTCTCCATCAGCCGCATGAACTGCTCGATGGGGTTCAGCGCCTCGATGGGGATGTCGAGGTCCGGCCGTCCGATGGTCGCTTCGGTCGGATCGTCGGATTCCACGTCCCCGTCCGAGACCGTCCACGGCAGCGTGGCGAGGTCGCCCGAGATCTTGGACTCAGCCTTGTAGAACCAGCCGCACTTGTAGGCGCGCAGGTAGGCGGCGGCCTTCTTCTGGGGCGTATCCGTGAGGCTCGACAGCGGGAAGTCGTTGGCGTACGCCTGGACCCCGGCCCCTGTGATGGCCTTGACCGCCAGCGGGCGCGTCACGGTCAGGGCTCGGCTCACGTCCATCGCCTTGACGGGGGGGTCACCGGCCCACGGGGTGTCGTCCCACTCGCTCATGCGTGCACCGTGCACCGTGTACCATGCACCGCATGAGTACTCAGAAGCGCCGCATCATCTACGTCTCGGACGAGGAATGGGCGACTTGGCGCAGCCAAGCGGCCGAGGAGGGACGCACCGTCAGCGATTGGGTCCGCTTCCACGTGGTGGACCGCATCGTCCTGCACGACGTGTTCAACACCAAGGGCGTGGTCGTGGCTGAGAACACGACCACCGTCAACCCGGCGGACAGATTCAACACGCGCCCGTTCACGCCGGTGCCGAAGAAATAGGTTCGTCACGCGGCAGCTCCGAAGCTGGCAACCCGGCGTCGAGCGCGTGACCGGGCGTGGATGGCGAGGTTGAAAGCATCGGCAAGGTCGGGGGAGGGAAGGCCCCTCGCCTTCAGCTCCTCCTTGGATTCGATCTGCACCTTGCCCGACGAGGTCATGCGGTACGTCGGCGCGGTCAGTTCCGCCCGCAGCCGCTGGTAGGTCGTGTCATCGAGCCGCGCGAGGCTCAGGGGCTCGTCCGTGGTGTTCGTGGGGTCGAGCTGGCGTCGGACCTCCCACCAGAGCTGGGCGCGGAGGTTGACGAGGAGGTCGGGGTCTCTCGTTGGGCTTTCGGCAACGTTGATGGCAAGAAGGGTTCCGGGTGGCCGTTGCTCACGAATACGATCGACCACACCGCCTCCAACGCCGATGACGTCGACGGCGAGGACGCCCCTGCGTCGGTCCAGGTACGACTTCCCCATGCCCGCCACGGCCATGGTGTCTTGGCCGTGGACGATGGTCGCGCTCTCCGGGCCATTGCCGCTCCCTTCCACGAGTACGGAATCGTCCGAGCCGAACCGCGCAACATCGAGGCCCGCCCATTCCCGCGCGTCCGTTACCGGCGGTCTCGCTCGGGCGAGCTCCACCCACGTGAGTGGGATGACGGCGTTGGATTGCGTGTCGGGGAACTGCCCCAGCACCTTGGCCTGCCACCACGGCGTCCCTTCGAGGCCTTCCTTGCGGCGCTCCTCGAGCCAGTAGGGGTCGACCAAGGCTGAGGTGGCCTTGGGGTCTACTGCCTCGCCCGTGAAGTTGGGGGTATCGAAGACCGAGATCGGGATGACGTGCCAGTTGGGTAGACGACAAGCCTCGAAGAAGGGTCCAGCTGGTTCGTACGGATTGCCGATCGCAAGAATGCGGCTAGCTCGGTTAACAACAAGCCCTCGAACCGCTTCCCAGAGCTGACCGCTAACACCGTTAGCCTCGTCGATGATGACCAGGACTCGGGCAGCGTGGATGCCTTGGAGTCCTTCGGGGTCGGTATCATCCGGCTTTCTCCCGATGCAGAAGGCCCCGGTTTCCTCGATCTCCCAGCGCAGGTCCGTGCCTTGGGAGGGCTTGCCCGGCAGCTGGCCCTTGCGGTGCGCCTCGCGGAGCTCCTTCCAGGGGATGTCGCGGATCTGCGGGAATGAGTTCGAGGTGATGACGCATACCCCGCCGGTCGCCACCCACCACGCCGCGAGCCGAGCTGCGATCCAGTCCTTGCCCGACCCGAAGCAGCTTGGTACAGCCGTGTACGAGTGTGTACGGACCGCCTCGGCGATGGTCGCCTGGATGGACCACGGATGCTCGCCGAGGATGTCGGTGATGAACCCCGTCGGGTCGTCCGGGTAGAGGTCGTATCCCTTAGCCCGCTGGCGGGTCCTCAGGCGGCGTCTCAGTTCGTCCCGCGCCTGCTCCAAGGAGATGTTCGGCTTCGTGGACTGCATCGCGGACGTCGGTGTCGGTGAGGGAGCCTGTGATGTCACGCGTCTCGGTCCTCGATGTGGCATCGCCAGACAGGAGCAGGGCCTTTTCGGTCGAGACGCCCGCCAGGATGATGAGGTCGCGGGTCTCCACCTCGTCCCGCTGGAGGCGTTCGATGAGCCGGCCCCATGACAGGACCATCGCAGCCGTCACGTCCTCAGCCGTCTCGTCGCGCGTTTTGCGGACGATATCGGCCATCGCCGGGTCGTCCCGCCAGCGCCGGATGGTGCGCGGCGCGATGCCAAGTTCCTTGCCCGCGATCTCGGATGAGTTGCGCTGCTCCGCGACCGCTACGGCTAAGGCCTTCTCCCGCTGGCTGTGTCGCCGTGCCATTACGCCGCCTTGGTCGCCTTCTTGTCGGGCTCAGGCTCGGCTTCACCCTCGACGATCGAGAAACACGTCTTGCACGGCTTGGCCCCCTCCTCGCGGGTCGACCCATGCGGGACCGGCAGGTAGCAGACGGTGTGCTCGCCCTGGCCGATGTAGTGGTCCTTGCCGTCGAGCGTGACGATGAGCTGGTCCATGACTACCTCCGAGGCGTGCGGGTATCCGGGGGTCGTTGAAGGAAAGGGTGCCGTGAGGCTGGCGGTGCCGCCGAGAGTCCGGTGCTCGGCTCGGGATGTGGTTGCTGAGTGTACGCCCTAGCGCTGCGCCTTCATGATGTCGGGTTCGCGAAGCATCTTGTCGAACGCTTTCCGGCATGTCGTCGTAGGTCATCGGAAATCTTGAGCTCGGCCAGTACAGCTCGCATGGCCTCTTGAGCTTGGAAAGGCGTCACGCCGCATCCTCCCTGACCGTATACACCGGGGGCTCCTCGTGGAAGCGATCGTACAGCCGATGGAGGGCCGCTTCGATGTACGGCCACCGGACGGGCTCGATGATACCGAGCGAGGCGCATGCGGCGTTCCAGTCACCGTCACGAGCGAACGTCCGGTGAAGGACGACGGCCATGAACGGGTACGGGGTATTGCGCGGGCCACGTCCTGCGACCCTGGCTAGGGCCGCGAGCAGCGGCGTGGCATAGGCCGACCCGATCTCCTTGTGTCCTTCGTACTCGGGGATGACCGTCCGGAAGTGGTCACCTTCGACGATGGTGCGGATGGCGTCGGTCTCCTGCGGCGAGCCCATGAGCGACCCGCCGACCGGCTTCACGCCGTCCTTCTTCTCCTGGGGGCTCAGGCGGTCGGTCCAGATACCGCGACTGTGGAGTCTGACGGTCATGTCGGCCCGATACAGGTCCAGCGCCCACGCCAGGAGGTCCTTGGGCCGCGCCATCTTGCGGCGCTTCGACCGCTCATTGTCCGGAGCGTACGGCGCTTCGTAGCGTCTCACCGATGCCTCCGCAGCCATTCATGGGCCACCGACAGACCGAGGGCGAACGCACCCACGGCGATGGCGGCGAGGACCCACGGGTCGATAGCGATCAAATGTCCGGCTCCACGACGGGGACGCTGGCGACAGGCTCAGGCGGCGGATTGACCGAGGCCACGACCGCCGCACCCGCATTGACCGACGTACCGACCGTGAGGGTCGGCTGCGAGGTGGACGTCGAGCCAGCGCGGGCGAACAGGCCCAGCACGAACTCCAGGGCCAAGGCGATACCGGCGAGCTGCTTGTCGTCCAGCACCACGACCGACAGCAGGACCAGCACGAACAGGACCGAGCGGATGGCACCCGCGATGACGATCGGTTCCTTGGTGAAGATGTTGGTCAGGGAGTACAAGCTGTTCATGGCAACGGCTCGCTCGTGGGGGTGGAGCCGTCGTCGTCGTTGAGGACGGCGTGAACGTCGGGCTTGTGCTCCGGGCAGTCGCACGGTTCGTGAGCCGGGTTGTAGCCCGCCGGCAGCGCGTCCCACTTCTGTTCCTCGAAGTCCCACAGCGCCCAGCGCGGTCCCCAGCCGGGTTCGGTCGCCTCGCCTTCGGGCGTCACCCACTGCTTCTCAGCCGTCATCATGGCAACGTCACCTCAGAGACATGCCCGCATCGGCGGCGTTCGCAAGCACCGGCCATCGGATCAAAAGACGAGTGATGGCAATCCGGACAACGAACACACGTCGCATAGGCGTCGGCCGGGTGACACTTGCAACGACGCTCGTAATCGATGTCGGCATAGATAGGCAGCGACTTCGGCGGCCAGTTGTCGATGACCGGCTCGGAGGGGCGGTCAGGTAGCCACATCACAAAGTCTCCGGTCCGCTGGGATGCAATCGAGCACCCGCATGGGTGAATCGCCGCTCGTAACCGACGTGGCAACGCAGACAAAAGCGAGCTTCGGATGGCATATTCGCCGTCCAGTGCGGCTCATCCCAGCCGGGGTCCCATGAGCGTGTCCCACAGATATCCACGACCGGTGCCCAGTCGGTTCGGACGTGGCCGATGAACAGGCAGATGAGCCAACGCATCACATCGCTCATGGCAACGTCACCTTCCCATTCACCACCGGCTTGCCGCCGATCTCGACCGTCGGCGGAGGGTCGGTCACCGTGACCGTGTACTCCTGCGGCACGGCAGCCGTGGTCGGAGGCGCCGGCGCATCCACCAGCGTCCCCGTCTTCGCCACCAGCAACGTGGGCCGTGGGATGGCGTCGGGGTAGACCTTGCCGGTGTTCACCGCGACGACTTTCTCGGCGCCCTTGGCGTCCACGAGGCCGACGTAATCCCAGTCCCGAGCGGTCGGGGTCTTGAGCACCACGCTCCCGTCGAAGCCGTACAGCGGGGTTCCGAGGGGCAGGCGCAGGAGCTTGGTCTGGCCGAGGTCGGATGCCTGGATGAACTTCACGTCGCCCTCGAAGTACGGCCGGAATGCGATGGTGTGGTCGCGCTTCTCGGCGTCGCGGTACCACGAGATGTGGGTGTGGGTGAGGTGGGAATCGTCGGCCTCTCCGGGCCTCGGCTCGCTCGCCGCTCCGCGTTCACGGTCCCATCGAAGGACGGTCTTGCCATCGGGGGAGTAGATGATCTCGCGGATGTCGGAGAAGCCGGGACCATCTGCCCGAGCGCGTTCAACGAAGTCCCGACTGAACGCTTGGAGGTTGGCGAGAGAACCATCGAGCTTGCCGAGGTCGATCGCGGATGCGGCATCGCTGAGTCCGGCCTTGTCGCGGGCCGTCTTGATGCTGTAGGCGTCGGGGCTGAGCTGGTCCTGCCCGAGGTGGTACGAGACGCCCTTGCCGATGTGGGCCGTATCCCCGACGACGCCGAGGTTGACGCCGCCCTGAGCGGTCCAGTAGGCGCCGAGGGCTTGGAGGGTCGGTGGATTGATAGTCGCCACATCACGGGACCTCGAACGGGTAGTTGAGGACCGTGGCGCTCTGGCCGTCCGAGGCCAGCACAGCGAGCTTGCAGGGACACGCGGCGTCAGTCGGGATGGTGACCGGCCCTGTGTACGGGCCATTGCGCTGGAACAGGACGCGCCCGGCATCGCCCGCGTGGAAGTTTGGGTTCAGGTACACCCCGGACAGGACCGTCGGCATCCCGCCCGAGCCCGGCCCCATGCGCACGCTGACGACGGCGCCCGGCTTGATGTCGGTGAGCTTCGAGCGGATGCTGGCGGCCTGATACCCATGATCCTGGTACCAATCGCGGGATTCGATGACCGGCCCCGAGCTGCGATAGGTCGGGGAACAGGCCCGGACACAGATCTGTGCGTTCCATGTTTGGAAGAACCGCTGCGAGCCCGTGAGCGCTGGGTCCTCGTCGGGGATGTTGGCGCTGATTCGGATCTCGTGACGGCCCGTCGGGACGCCTGAGAGGTCGAGCGAGACCGTGACCTGAGTCAAGCAGTTGGCGCATGGCCCGAGCTTCAACGCCTGCTGGAACAGCGTCTGGGCTTCGGTCCCGGCGCGGACCCATGACGTGGTGCCCGCGGCGTCGTGCAGCGTGACCGTCGCCGGGATATCCAACCGTCCATCGACGGGGAAGCCATCGCGCACGATGGTCGCGTCGAGGTGGATGTGCGAGCCGACGGCCGTGGGGACCACGATGCCGGAGCGGAGCCACCATCCCTGTGAGCCATGCGTTTCAGTCGGGGGTGCCGCATGGACGGCGGCGGGCAGCATGGCGAACAGGGCGAGCAGGGGAAGGAGACGGAGGCCCGGTTTCAGGGTGAACTGGGACGTGCTCATCGGCCTTTCCGCCGGTCGTATCGCTCACGCTTGTGACAAGTGCAGGCGAACGACGTATCAGCGAGGGCGTTCGTGCTGAGCCACATGTGCCCGTAGCTCGTCTCGGGATGACGGCCCTCAGCAACGTCTTGGAGGATGCGGCGCACGAACGGGATACGGAGCCGACGGGCCAGCCCACGACGGAGCCGGTCATATCGGCGGCCGCGTCCTTCCGGCTTGTGCCACAAAACGGTCGTCGTCGTGGTCGCGGCGTTCGATACCGTCGTGGTCACAGGCCACGGGTCGTAATCGATGACGTTCATGGCCGTCCGATCCCCGTGAACGACTCCAGAGCCGGCACGCCCTTGGGTCCCAGCAAAGCGTAGAACGTGCAGTCCGCGCAGGCGCACGGCCGCAGCTCGTGGACTTCGGGGTCGAGGTGCTCGGCTCTCCCTGCCCGCCATGCGACGTAGGCGTACTCGCGGAACAGGAGCGTCTTTTGGCGGTCCCCGACGTGCTCCATCTCGTCTCCGAGGACGGCGATCTCCTCGGCGAGTGCGTCGTATACCGCGGCGACCTGATCCTGGAGCGAGACGAGCGTCATCACGCTATTTCCCCGGCCCGAACACGGCCACGAGCCCGAGCATCACCCCGACCACCCCACTGAGGCCGAGGAAGCCCGCGATGAAGCGCCAGGTCGCCAGCGAGCCCTCGCGCCGGTCGGCCAGCGTCTCCATCGCGTTGAGTCGTTCCTGCAAGCCCGAGAAGGCCAGCTCGACGCGCGCCGCGCTCTCCTTGACGTATTGATCGAAGAGCTCGCGCGGCACCGTCTTGGCCGCTGCCTCGACGGCTTGCGAATGGGCGTGGTTGAGGTCGTCCAAGCGCCGTTCGT
>Ga0070706_100004307_pt1 | contig 13782 bp, 16 predicted proteins | sample KBSK5501metaG_FD_65476 | JGI IMG/M metagenome (GOLD analysis project Ga0070706, IMG submission 65476) | Corn, switchgrass and miscanthus rhizosphere microbial communities from Kellogg Biological Station, Michigan, USA - KBS K5-50-1 metaG | ecosystem: Host-associated > Plants > Roots >...
CCCGGGGTCCGGGTGGAAACCTCGGTCATCGGGAGCCCGGGCCGCTCCGGCTGCGTCAGCTTGGCCAGGCCGAAGTCGAGGATCTTGACGCGCCCGTCTTTCGTCACGAAGAGGTTCTCGGGCTTCAGGTCCCGGTGGACGATCCCGCGCTCGTGCGCCGCCGCCAGGCCGTGCGCGATCTGCGCCGCGTAGTCGAGCGCCTTTCGAACGGAGAGCGGCGCGGCCGCCGTTCGCTCGCGCAGGTTGTCGCCCTCGAGCAGCTCCGAGACGACGTAGGGCGAGCCCTCGTGCTCGCCGAAGTCATGGATCGTCAAGATGCCCGGGTGGTTGAGAGCCGAGGCGGCGCGAGCCTCCTGCTCGAAGCGGCGCAGCCGGTCGGGATCCTGGGAGAAGGAGCCCGGCAGCACCTTGACCGCGACCTCCCGGTGCAGGCGGACGTCGCGGGCGCGGTAGACCTCGCCCATGCCGCCCGCGCCGATCGGCGACAGGATCTCGTAGGGCCCGAGCCGGGAACCGGAGGAGAGGGTCATTCGGTACCTTTGTGGAGGATCGTATCCCCGCGAAGTCCCTGAGGTCCGGCCAGTGATTCGGGCCGCGATCCCGGCCATCCGGCGGTAAATGCCCCCGCGACGCCGTACGCCTTTCGAGTACAATCGTACGCGATATGCGTACGTCTTTGATCGCCGACCCCGCTGCTGTCCTCTTCCGCAAGACCCGGCGGCAGCTGCTGGGCTGGCTCTTCACTCACACGGACGAGTCGTTTTACGTCCGCGAGCTGGTCCGGGTCAGCGGCGCGGCCGCGGGCGCCGTGTCGCAGGAGCTCGAGGAGCTGGCAGCGGCGGGGATCCTTCGGCGCACCGTCCGAGGCAATCACGTCTTCTACCAGGCGAATCCGGCGTCGCCGATCTTCGAGGAGCTCAAGAGTATCTTCCTGAAGACCTCCGGCCTGTCGGACCAGCTTCGCCGGGCCCTGGGTCCTCTCGCGGACAGAATTCGTGTGGCTGTGATCTACGGCTCAGCCGCGCGCGGATCGCTCCGAGCCCCAAGCGACGTGGATCTGCTCGTCATCGGGGAGATCACTTTTGGTGAAGTTGTTTCGGCGCTGGCCGCTGCGCAATCGAGCCTCGGCCGTGAGATCAACCCGGTCGTTTATTCGGCGAAGGAGTTCCGCTCGAAGCTCCTCGCCCGGCACCATTTCCTGACAACTGTAATGAGGGAGCCTCTCAAGTTCATCCTAGGAGAATCGAGTGACCTTGAACGACTGGGAGCGAAACGGCTGGCTGCAGGCGCACCGCACGACACCCGAAGAGATCGCAGACCTCCTGGCCCTCGTCGAGCGCGATCTGGCCGATAGCCGAACGTCCGGTCTGAGCGCCGACTGGCGGCTGAACATCGCGTACAACGCGGCTCTTCTGGCCGCAACCGCGGCCCTGGCGGCGTCCGGATATCGGGCGAGCCGCGACCAGCACCACTACCGGGTCATCCAATCGCTGGAGCTGACCATCGGTGCCGATCGGAAGATCGTCAATCGCCTGGACGCCTTCCGGAAGAAGCGCAACGTCGGGGGCTACGAACGGGCCGGCGGTGTATCCAAAGGCGAAGCGCGAGAGATGCGACAACTGGCGGAGAGCATCGCCGGCGACGTCCGATCCTGGCTGACGAAAGCCCACCCGGAACTGCTCGGTCGTTGAGAGGCGTCAGGCCGCCCGGCCTCGACGCGACCTGGCCGGTCCGGCAGCCGGTCAATTGGCGGAGGGATTTGGGATCTTCTCCCTGCCGCCCTTTCCGGAGCTGGACCGCATCGTTAGGTGAGTCGAATCAAAATTGGCCATTTCGCCTGAGAATCTGTAAGGCAGGCGATGACGGAAGTCCCTGATCCCTGGACCCTCGCTCGCGAGCTCGACCAACGGGTCCGGGCGGCGGCTTTTGATTTTCTCAGAGCTCAAACCGGCTTGCGGGGAGAGGTGCTTCGCCGCGATCTTCTCGCCGAGGGCTTCCGATTCGATGGACAGCGCGTTCCTCTGATCGGGCCGCAAGGAATTTTCAAGCCGGCCATCCTCCCAGAGATGCCGCTGACCATCACGACTGTCCCGGTAATCGAAGGCCGCGAGCGCCCTTACGACGACGCGATGGACGAGTTCGGCCTCCTCCTCTACCGGTACCGAGGCCAAGACCCGGATCACCGGGACAACGCCGGCCTCCGTCTAGCCATGCGACGTGCTGTGCCTCTGATCTACCTGTTCGGAGTCGTGCCGGGCGAGTACATGCCGGTCTGGCCAGTCTTCATAGTGCGCGACGACCCCGTTGCACTGACGTTCTCGGTCGCGGTGGACCTGAAGGAGACGATCGGAGCGACACCGCAAGAGCAAGCCTCGACCGTCGCCGTCGCACGTCGGGCGTATGTCACTCGCCTAACGGAGCAGAGGCTTCATCAACAGGGATTCCGGCTTCGAGTGATCCGGGCGTATCAGGAGCGTTGCGCGGTGTGTCGCCTTAGACACTCGGAGCTCCTCGACGCGGCCCATATCCTCCCGGACGGGCATCCGCGAGGCTTCCCAATCGTTCCCAACGGTCTTGCGATGTGCAAACTCCATCATGCCGCCTTCGACGCTCAGATTCTGGGGGTGCGGCCGGACCTCGCGATCGAGATTCGCGAAGACGTGCTGCGAGAAACCGACGGACCGATGCTGATCCATGGTCTTCAGGGATTTCAAGGCTCCAGGTTACTGACTCCCCAACGACCCGATCTCCAACCCGACCGAGAGTTCCTCGCGGAACGGTACGAGATCTTTCGGCGGGCGGGTTAGAGGTCTCCGGAGGTGCGATCGAGCCCGGGAGGACGCTCAGCCGACCCGGATCTCCCGATCCGGCGGAGGCGGCGCGGCGACGACGCTCGTCGCCGGCTACTTCTCGACCGAGAACGGCGCGCGGAACCTCCTCTTCGATTCGCTGCCCGCGGTGCTGCACGTGAAGGGCGACGCGGGAACGACCGTCCGGTGGCTCGAGGCGAACCTGCAGTTCGTGGCGTCGGAGATGGCGTCGGGAGAGCCGGGCTTCGAGACCATCGTGAGCCGGCTGGCCGACATCCTGGTCGTGCAGGCCGTGCGAGCGCACGTCGCGCAGACCGGCGGCGGGTGCAAGGGGTGGCTGAGGGCGCTGATCGATCCGCAGATCGGCCGGGCGCTGTCGCTCATCCACGAGAAGCCCGAAGACGACTGGACCGTCGAGTCGCTGGCGTCGAAGGTCGGGATGTCGAGGTCCGCGTTTGCCGCGCGGTTCGCGCAGCTCGTCGAGGAGCCGCCGCTGACGTACCTGACGCGCCGGCGGATGCAGAAGGCGAGCCGCCTGCTCGAGACGAGCCCCGCCGGCGTCGCCGAGGTCGCGAAGCGCGTCGGCTATGACGCCGAGGCTGCGTTCTCCAAAGCGTTCAAGCGCTGGATCGGCGTGGCGCCGGGGGCTTATCGGCGGAAGACGGAGGCGGGGCAGCCGCAGCTTCGCTCGATCTCGTAGGCCCTCGAGGTCTTGAATCGATCCCGCGATGCGCGTTTCTCATTCTTTAAGCTGTGCACACCATCGCGGTGAACTGCGGTCCGCTAACTTGTCCGAGTTGGAACTCGATTCGCGACATGCGGCAGCTTCAGCGTGCCGGTTAGCTCCGCCAAAGCTACCGGAGTCAAGCGCTTCAACGCGTCAGTTCCTCCTCTCCCGGAAAGGAGATCGACGACGCAATCAAGAAGCTGGCAGCCCTCGCTGCGGTCCGCTTGTTCATCTCGCGCACCGCTTCCGTAACGGCGTCATAAATGACGATCTGAGGCTCGGAGTTCGGGCGACCGATAACGAGAGCGGCTCGCTTAGAAAGCGGCATCGAGAGTTCGAACCCCGGGTGGTCCAGATCGTCAACGCCGGAACCTTCGATTGGTAGGCTGATGACGACCGGGCTATCCGAGGAGATAAACGGCTCGTGATCGGTAGTGAGCCAAACTCCCCACGTCATGCGACGGAGGCGAGGTTCCAAATCCTCAGTTGTCGCTTTGAGGATCGCCCTCAACGCCTCGGTAATGTTGGGCTTGTTTCGGGCATCTTTGTTCGAAATCGGGGATCGTCGCCGTACGCCTCGGTGGGAAGGATCTCGTTGACCTGCGCGGCGTAGACGAGGTGATTCGAACCGACACCGCGCACTGACCCGGTTCCAACTATCCAGTCACCAACCCCTGCATTACGCCTCACGACCGGCTTACAGGTCGCTAGGGTCAGATAGCCGCCAAACGGGTTGGGGGCGAAGCCGTGATCGTGGGTTACGACGTACGAGAGAATCCTACTCGCCGAAGTCTTCGCCGTTCCTTACCTTCATACCCAGTGCCGAGGTGCGCATTACGCCTCGGCCCGCCTTGAGAGGCAGATCACTTCGTTTTCGTCGGGGCCTTAGGAAGCTTCTCGGCCTTCGACTTCAGAACGTAGACGCCGCCTATCAGGTATTCCACAACCTCAAAAGCTGTGTGTAGCTCCTCCTGGGTATGCGCCTTCGTAGCGTGGGCTGCACTATTTCCCATGAACCTCAGGGCGTGGAGAATCGCAGCTCCATCACGCGTAATCCAGCCCTGCGTAGCTAGATCGTCGATTCGAGCCTCTAGGTTTGCGCCGCTCGCGGCATTCTCCGTGCAGATAGCTTCGACAATTGCGCGAATGCCAATTCCGGCAAGAATAGGTTGATCGCTCGCCAGAGCAGCATGTGTCTCGCGGTAGATCATCACTACTCCGAACGGAGCTTCCCAGAGGCCCTCCATCTCGGGGCGTCCCGCGATCCTGCAGGGGTAGAGTTTGGTAGTAGTGACCAGTTCTTCTTGGCCGCTCTGCGTGTTGTACGTCGTGTCCTCAGTGTTTTGGGATTGTCGGCAGAAGCTTACTGTGAGACATCCCTGACATTGCAAGGTCAGATAGGTTTCCCAGATCTGGATATCTGCTTCTAGCACCGAATCGTAGAGCCTCACGCAGGTTAATACTCGATGCGCCGTAGACCGGTCGCACGATGCACAGGCAACCCAGACACTATCCTTAGGAGGCTCCTGAACTGACACCTCTGCATCACGCGTCATATCCTGCCCCCTAGCCGCTCAGCCGCTCGCGCGGGAAAGTATCATCGAGCTGCTCTATTAACGAGACGACAGGATTAGCGTTTCTTGGTCCGGTTCACACGCCCTGCGAATTCTCCCTGCCTCGCTTGAATCATCGCATCCACGATGGCATCGCGATCCGACAGCAGAAACACCTCCTCGTGGAAGGCACCCGGGGCGTTCCTGTTATTCACGGGCGAATACTCGCCCGTTCTCGTGAGCCGAGTCAATGTAAACCGAACACGGTCGAGACCAATGAAAGTCGGCAGAAAAGAGTACTTCGATCTCCCCCCAATCCCGATTCCCGGCCTCGTCATATCTCGCTCCTTTAATGTCCCCACAACTCGCCACGGCAGACTCAGAAGGCTCCGATTCGAGTTTAATTCACCCGCGGCATCAAAGCTCCCCCCTGAAGGCGCGGTCGAGGATGGCAGGAAGAAGAGCGTCAAGTTCTGCCGTGGCGGCCATCTGGAAACGCTTCAGTCGGTCTACTTCGGCTCGCAGCCTATCCAGTCGTGACACGATGTCGCGCTGGAGCGCGAGTGAACCGACCGGAACCACCAACTCCCTGATCTCTCTCAGGACGAGGTGGCGAATCATGTCTCCCCTTGAACGTGCCTTCATGCGTTCTTGGAGATAAGGTGCCCGGAGTGCCCAAGTCAGGAACTCGCCATCCAACACACCGCGTTTCGGCTTGACAAGCGCCACCGAGACGAAGAAACTGAACTCACGGTCCGTATCGACGTAGCAGGGAACACCGATTGTGCCGTCCTTGCTGATCAGGACATCCCCGCGCTCAGCTTTAGCTCGCCTCTGGTATTGGGCGTGCTGTGACAGTGAGATGTACTTGTGGTTTCTGAACTCCACACGCCCAGACGTTATGTTGAGAACCGTCAGGAAGGGCACTCCTTCCTCGACATACGTAGGGGTAGCGTGAGGGCCATCGGCAATGTCGTCTACCACCTCTGCGAGGCGTCGCCATTCCATAATCGGTGCGTCGCCCGCCGTGCCGTCATAGGGATTGCCAAAGAGTCGGTTTAGGTACGCAAGAGTGACGGCTGTTGAATCGGAGGCTGCCACTGCGCGCAGAGTTCGAGCCTTTTCGATCTTCTTGGCGATCTCCTCTACCCGCCCGACCAATCGGTGCTGCTCCCCAAGAGGAGGAAGAGGCACCGGGATGGGGAGAAGGCGAGCAGCCTTTAGTTCCGTCTTGATCCCACCGGGGACGTGCTCTCTCAGAAGCCCTTGGAAGAACCGACTGCGGAGCAGCCACCAGAGATACGGGATGCTGACTCGGTCCTTATTGGGCACATACGCGCCATAATGGATTGTCGCTGCAATAGGCAGATCGTCGCCGCCCTCGTAGACTGCGATGGCTCCTTTCGCGGCATTGATCCCGGAGACGACAAGATCACCAGAACGAATCAGGATCATTCCGGTTTTCGTCTCCGTACCGGCTCGAAGCTCGATTCGGCCTGTGCCGAAAGCGATTTTCGCCAGAATCCGCGCATTTCCTGTCGCGAGATCCTCGGCTGAGGGTGTCTCTACTCGGGGCGTGAGAACGTCGCCCAATGGAACGAGCGGCCATTCTCGTCTGATCACGAGTCTGGCTTCACGAGCAGAGTTCTTAGGCCAGCAAGAATCTCAGCTATCTGGCGCTCGGTGTCCAGCATCGAGTCAAGCAGCTCCTCCGGTGGCATGTGCGAGATATCTTCCTTTCCGCTGGGATTCTTTCTGTCGAGATTGCAGCCGCCCGCAAGCAACTCCGCGACGGGGATTCTCCACGCCTGTTCGTTCTCCTTGCGAGCAGTCCACCAGGTGATGCACGGCTCGAACTCCTCAAACTGAATCGGCAGAGTCTTCGTGTAGTTCTTTCGCCCTTCGGGCAGTGGGTGCTCGTAGTACCAGACATTCTCGGAGGGTTTGGAGCGGTCGAAAAAGAGGATGTTCGTGGGAATGCCGGTGTAGGGAGAGAAAACGCCGTTCGGAAGACGCACGATGGTATGAAGGTTGAAGTCTGTGAGCAGTTCCTTTTTGATGCGAGCACATACCCCATCTCCGAAGAGCGTGCCGTTCGGTACAACGACGGCGGCTCGAGATGGCGGAAAGCCTGACTTCGGCAGCTTGCGTAGTTTCCGCATAATTAGTTGAAGGAACAAAAGGGCGGTCTCGGTGGTGCGCCTATCCTCGGGGAAGTTATCTTGGACGCCTTTCTCCTCCTCTCCGCCAAAAGGTGGATTGGTGAGGATTACGTCTACTCGGTCCTTCTCACCTGTTTCGGAAAGCTTGAAGCGGAGTGCGTTCCTCGAATCGATCTGCGGGGCATCGAGGCCGTGGAGAAGAAGATTCATTTGCCCGAGGAGATACGGCAGTGGCTTCGGCTCGTATCCAGATAGCGAGCGATTCTGAAGAATCCGTCGATCCTCGACCGTCTCCACCTGCTTCTCAAGGTGGTTGAAGGATTCGACGAGGAAGCCACCAGTCCCAGCGGCGGGATCGAGAATCGTCTCGCCGAGGCGCGGGTCAGTTACAACGACCATGAACCTCACAACAGGGCGCGGCGTATAGAACTCTCCTGAGTCTCCGGCTGCGTCCCGCATTTCCCGGAGCATCGACTCGTAGAGTGCTCCGAGGGTATGCAGCTCATCGCTGGAGGTGAAGTGGATGCCCGTGACCTTGTTGATTACGTCGCGCAGCAGGTAACCGCTTCGCATTCGGTTGTCAACTCCCCGGAACACCGTTGCGATCACGTCTCTTCGGTCATCACCGTTGGAGCTGGTGAGACTTCGCAGGTAAGCGAAAAGCCCCGGCCCACGCGAGCCATCGGGTCGAGTGCATTCCTCTTGATTAATAAACGCCAGCAGCTCGTCACCGGTAATGCCCTCGGGGTTGGCTGCCCAATCCCGCCAGCGGTAAGGCGGTTCGATGGCAGCCCGGAATTTCGTTCCGGCGAGCCTCGCGTCCTGCTCCCGTTGCAGCTCAAGATCATCGAGAAACTTCAGGAACATGACCCACGTGAGCATCGGCAACCGGTCAAGGTCGCCGCTCAGACCCTTGTCTTTCCGCATGATGTCGCGGGCAGACTTCAGCAGCGTGCCGAGGGACTGTGAGGTAGTCGCTGGCGCGACCATTGAGGCCGTTAACGATTTACGCGGCATAAATGTGTGCTTGAAGTTCGTTCACCGCGTTTCGCAGCTCGTCAGCGCCGCCGAAATACCTCACGATGTCAGCGACCGTCCCCCGCTCCGAGATCGGCGGAACACGAAGGGTGTCCGGAAGGATTAGCTGGTCCGTCCCGTGGTCGGCGTACTTTTCGAGCAGGTCGCCGAGTACTGCACGTGCCTGAGGTCCGTACCGCTCAAAGAAACCCATTTGTTCTCGCTTCACCTCTTCGGCTCGCTCGCGGCGCGTGCGGATGGGTGCGTTGAAAGCAAGGTGGCACAAGAGATCGAGAGGGTCGGCGTCTGGATGGCCAGCCTGGAGGGCCAGAGCTTTGAAGTCAATTCCGCGCTCTGAGAGGGCGGTCACGATGTCAGCACGCTGGTCAGAAATGGCCCATTGTCGCCTGAGTTCTGTCGGGTTCGCGAAGAGCGTCCGCACCCTCTCCGCAGTGTAGTCCGTGAGCGTCAGTACCCGGAGCTGGTTACCGTCTGCATCGAGTTCGTAAACAAGGTGCGCCGCAATCTCTACCTGTCCACCGTCGAAGTAGTACTTCCGACGCAAGGATCCGGGAGCGGGATCGCGGATGATCGTTAAGCCTTCGCCCTCGCGCACCTCGCCGGGCTGGGTCTCGTCATCTGGAGACTCAGGCGTTATCACCTCGGAGTGCGTCGTCTCACCGTACTCGTTGATTTCCTCCTGTGTGGCGAAAACCGGGTCGCCATCGAAATCAGGGTCGGCGAACTGCCGCGTAGCTGAGCCGGTGTAGTCGAGGATGTTGAACCAAAGCTTTCCGTAATCATCTCGAACCCTTGTTCCCCTACCGATAATCTGCTTGAACTCGGTCATCGAGTTCACGAGCCTCGCCAGCACGATGTTCTTGCAGGTCGGGGCATCGAGACCAGTCGTAAGAAGCTGAGAAGTAGTCAAGATTACAGGCGTTCCTCGGTCAACGTCCTGAAAGTTTCCCATGTGACCGCGACCTATCGCCCCCTCGTCGGCGGTGACCCGGCAGACGTAATCTGGAAACTGGCGAACCAGATCCGAGTTCAGGTTCGTCAGAACTCGCCTCATCTCGTCGGCGTGTTCTTGGTCAACGCAGAAGACAATGGTCTTAGCGAAACGGTCAGTCGCCCTCAGGAAGTCGGTTAAATGCCGAGCGATTGCTTCGGTTCTCGCCCGAAGGGCAACGACTCGCTCAAATTCTGGCGTGTGGTACTCGGAGTCCGGGATTGCTCGACCGTGACGGTCGAGGTCATCCTTGCTCGGACGCCAACCTGCCGCGTCCCACGTCGTCAAGATCCGGTGGACCCGATACGGGGCTAGGAATCCATCGTCAATTCCCTGACGCAGGGTGTACTGATAAATCGGGTTGCCGAAATAGAGGTAGGTATCCTTGTTATCGTCGCGGAGCGGCGTGGCAGTCATGCCAAGCTGGAAAGCGGGGCCGAACCATTCGAGGATTTCCCGCCAGTTGCTCTCATCCCGCGCACTTCCTCGGTGGCACTCGTCCACGATGACGAGGTCGAAGAATTCCTGAGGGTACTCGCGGTAGAGGCCGGGGCGCCGTTCGTCGCGGGCGATGGCCTGATAAGTCGCAAAATACATTTCTCGACTCTTAACTGCCTCTCCTTCGATCTTGTGCCTCGCATCACCGAAGGGAGCGAAAGTCTTCGCCATCGGATCGTCCACCAGAAAGTTCCGGTCTGCGAGATAGAGAATCCGGGGCTTTCGGTGGTCGCCGGTCCGATTCCAACGTGACGACCAGAGCTTCCAGCAAATCTGGAAAGCCACGTCAGTTTTCCCGGTGCCGGTCGCCATCGTGAGAAGTATTCTCCGGTCCCTCTGAAGGATGGCTTGCACTGCACGTTGGATTGCAATGTGCTGGTAGTAGCGAGGCTCCTTCTTAGTAGTCAGGTTATCCGGGGTTAGGAGGCGATTCGCGGTAGCTTCGTCGCTAATACCCTCGGCAGAGCGAAGTCGGGTCCACAGCTCCTCTGGGGTCGGGAATCCCTCGAGCTCTCGCTCCAGTCCGGTCGAGTAGTCAAATTCAACGATGCCCTCACCGTTGGTGGCATAGGCGAACTTGAGGCCGAGGATCTCCGCGTATTCCTTCGCCTGCTGAACCCCCTGACCCGGTGTCTTATGCGCGGCTTTTGCCTCGACCACCGCTAGGGGCATATCGCGGGTGTACCTCAACAGGTAATCAGCACGCTTGCCGGGGCGACGGTTGGCCGAAGTGCCGAGCGGGATGATCCTCCCGTCTGTGAAGCTGCGCTGTTCGGCGATTGAATGGGGATCAGTGTCCCACCCGGCTGATTGAAGCCGAGGGACGACGAACTTTCGGCAGGTGTCCGCTTCGTTCAACATCGTGGCGAAAAAAGAGGCTCGATCTTACGACGGATGGGGCAGACGGTCGGGCAAGACATTCTGGTGGGGCGGGCCGCTACGTTGCGCCCCCGAATCCAAGCAGGTGGGGATGCGGACAAGCTAGTCCGTCATGTTCAACCCAAACCGTTCTGCTGCGCTTCTGTTGAAGCCTGACGAGAAGGCTTGGTCTCTCTGTCCTTTCTGTCTTGCCGTGCGCCACTCTGATTTCCTTCCGCTCGATTTCTGGGCGAGCTTCTCCAAACGTGGCCTTAGGCGGCTCTCCCCGTTCGTCCCCGACGATCCCGCACGCTGGACGGCTGAGAAGGCCGCCGGAGAGATCTGCTGCGCCGAGGGGTGCCGAGAGTACAAGACCAACCCAGGCAAGCGCGCAGAGGCCGAACGTTAAGTTGTCGAATCCCCTGCCACCTTCTTCTGGATACTCTCGAGGCTTTTCGCGATGCGACCAAGCGGCGTGTGATCCTCGATTAGGCCGACACCGAGTAGTTCTTGGAGCCTGAAGGGAAACGAAGCGACGTACTTCTTTCGATCTCGTGATCGATATGAAATGGTGAGCTCAACGAAGGCCTCGTCTTTGAGTTCGCTCGTCGTGCTCGCAAGGAGAAATGCGTGCCGTTGGCGAGGGGCGAGGTATGAGAAGCCGTCGGTAAGGAAACGAGCGGTGGAAACCTTCTCCTTCGGGAAATTCGTGAAATCTCCCTTGGTGATCTCGACTCTGACCTCAAAAGCTTCTCCCACGCCGGCATTCTCGACAATCAGATAGAGAAGCGCATTTCGATAGACCTCGGTCGAAAGAATCACGTTCGGCCTTATTTCCGCCTCTAAGAGTTTCTCAGTCGTCCAGGCATATGCGGCCGCTGCCGTCGCGACGACGATCGCCAGAACGGCAGAAAGCGGCTCTCGGACCGGGCGCGATAGGATTGCCGCGGAGAACGCTCCTAATAGGACCACCGCCACCCCGACCAAGGCTCCCCACCGAACGACACGTGTCTTCATCGCGATCCAGTATTGGCGCCTACTGGCGCTCGCTCGACGTCAGCCGCACTCCACGTCCGCCCATCCTTCGTGAGCGGTGGAAAGAGCCCATGAGCGTAGCCCGGGCCGATCGCCAAGAAGCGGTCGGCGGCGCGTTTCAGATCTTCGGACAAGGATGCGGGATGGGCGGCGACGATCACCTGAACGCCGCGCCGACGTACCTCGTCGACGACCGGAACGAAGTCCGCGTCGCCCGCCACCAGAACAGCCACATCGAAGAGGTCCGAGACGGCCCCGACAAGCATATCGACCGCGATAAGGGTATCGACGCCCTTCTGCCGCGGCTTCTGCCTGGCCTTTCCACCGCCTCGAAGAGATCCGAATCCTAACTGCGCGTCCGGGAGCAACTCGATAGCGGACCAGTAGTCGGCCATTCCTTGTGGGACGTCAACAGCCTCGTCAGGCCGCGCGTCGTAGTAGGTGACGCGTCGCAGAGCGATTCGTATTTCCCCAGCGTCGTTGACGTCCCCATGAGTGATGATAGCCAGCAACAGATTTCGGGGATCGACAAGTTGGGCTCCGTTGTCCTTCGCGACCCTCCTCACGAATCCGCCGTCGACAAACCCGTGCGCACGGAGAACGTCTCGTGTTGCAGCCATGGGAATTTGTGGCCTCGCGCGCTATGGCTTTGGGCGCCGCCGCCCCTGGATCGCAACGGTTAGCCGGTGCAAGCGGAGTAGGTACTCGCTCATGCCGAGACCGAACGCTTCGGCCGTCAGCGCTATCTCCGCCTTCTCCTCAGGCGAGATGCGAACGTTCACGCGATCGGTCTTCTCCGCGCGATCACGGACCGCCCAGGGCGTCGCAGGGGTTAGACCGCGCTGGAGCTCCACTGGTCTCGGGAGGCGCAGGTCGGGGTCGTGGCGGAATCGGTGCGACGGCATGCGAATCACCCTCCTGGTTGCCGCTCCGGGGTTGGAGCTGGTGCGGGTGCAGCCGGGGGTGGGGCGGCCGGCGGGTAAGCGGTTACGGGCAACGTTCGCCTCTGTTCGAGGAGTTCAACCAAGCCCGCTCTGATCCGGTTGGTCTGGAATTCCTGGTCACCATAGCCGGTCGGGAAATAGGACGTCTTGCGGATGTCTGTCTTGTCGAAGTCGAACCGGAGATGCCTGGCCATTGCATCCAAGAGATCGATAAACAGCTCCTCGCGCCGAGCACCCCAGATCTCTATCGTCGCTGCAGGCGTGTTTAGATGGTCGACGTACGCCTTCCAGGCCCGGAGTACCGAACCCGTGCGCTTCGCGTCGCCGTAGAACTCAACGTCGATCATGTTAAGTGCCTGAACGTGGTCGGGCGCAAGGGCAGAGGCCCGCGTACGCATGAGGGTCTTGAAGATATCCAGTTTGCGCTCGCGCGTCTCCCGCTTCCGCTGCAACCACATCGTTGCCTGCACGGCGAGCAGAGGCGACACCAGGACGCTGATCACGTAAATCCAGAACTGCCCGCGGCTCATCTCGTTGGACTCCGCCCCTGTCCCTACGTCGTACTCACAGACCGGATTCTACTCGAAGATCTCGGGTTGTGAGAGAGACAGGCCACGGAGCCGAAAGGCAGAAGTGCGGTCCTTTCTGGACCCGATCGACCCTCACACAGCCGCAATGTCTATCTCAGCGCAAGGCACTAAGACACCGCCGGGGGTTCTGACTATGCCTTTGGAGGACCTGACAGCGATCGGCGCAATCTGAGCCGTCGATGTCGCGCGCGGTCCGGCGTCCGCGTTCAGCTCCGACCAGCTCGTCGAGGAACTTGTAACTCGCCGGAAGCCTAGCTACACCCGCTCGTCGCGCCGCAGTTCAAGCACTTGTAGCACGCGCCATTCCTCACCATGATCGAGCCGCACTCGTGGCACGCGGGGGCGTCGGCGGACGTCGCAAACGCAAACGGCAGCGGCCCTCCCGCCCCGGCGGAGCGCGCCACGGCCTGCTCGGTCACGGGCACGGGCGCCTCGGATGGCGTGTCCCGCGCGATGATGCCGATCGCCTCCTTCTCCTCGGCGGTCAGGAACTTCGACCCCAGCCACTTGAAGATGTAGTCCACCAGCGACTTCGCGATCGGGATCTCGGGGTTCTTCGTGAACCCGGAGGGCTCG
>Ga0070706_100004308_pt1 | contig 13781 bp, 11 predicted proteins | sample KBSK5501metaG_FD_65476 | JGI IMG/M metagenome (GOLD analysis project Ga0070706, IMG submission 65476) | Corn, switchgrass and miscanthus rhizosphere microbial communities from Kellogg Biological Station, Michigan, USA - KBS K5-50-1 metaG | ecosystem: Host-associated > Plants > Roots >...
GTGTTCCCCATTACGAGCGCCGCCATTATCAACTACCTGGAGCGTAAAATCATGGCCTGGATGCAAGACCGCGTTGGACCCCTGCATACAGGCCCACATGGCAGCCTGCAATTAATTGCAGATGTCGGCAAGATGTTCTTCAAAGAAGACGTGCATGCTGCCAAAACCGATAAATCTATATTCCTGCTGGCGCCATCCGCTTTTATCGCTCCCGTGATCGCCTCATTTGCGGTACTGCCGTTCTCACCATTTATTGGCCTGCCGGGAACGGCGCTCGCGACCGGCGTTGTGTTCCTGGTGGCGATGAGTTCGCTCGATGTAATCGGCATCATCATGGCAGGCTGGGGCTCCAACAACAAATACTCGCTCATCGGGGGGGTGCGAGCTGCCGCGCAGATGATCTCGTACGAGTTACCGCTGGTCCTGGCGCTTGTCGGCGTCGTGATGTTGACAAGCATCCTGGCGGGCACGCCCGGCTATGCAGGGAATGCCGGGATTGGTACCATCTCAATCAAGGAGATCATGAGCTTCCAGAACGCCAGCGCATGGCCCGGTCAAGGTATTGGTTTCTTCGATTTCCTTTTCAAAGACAATACACCCTGGGCCTGGTTCTTCCTGGTGCAGCCATTGATGCTGCTCATCTACTACACCTGTGGGCTGGCGGAAACCAACCGTTCTCCATTCGATCTGCCAGAGGCGGAGTCAGAGCTGGTCGCGGGCTTCCTGACCGAGTACAGCGGTATTCGCTGGGGCATGTTCTTCCTGGGCGAATACGGCAACATGACCATTGTCTCGGCAATCGCCACGTCGCTCTTCCTGGGCGGCTGGGCTGGCCCCGGTGTGGGGTACCTCACCGCTCCAGGCATGGCGACGGGCTGGGTAATACTGGGTAACCTGCTGGGAATAGCCTACTTTATCGCCAAAGTCTACCTGCTCTGCTGCGTTTTCATCTGGGTGCGGGCCACGCTGCCCCGGCTGCGCAGCGATCAGTTGATGCAGTACGCCTGGCTGATCCTCATTCCGGTGACGCTGGGCAATATCCTGCTGACAGGCCTGATCTACCTGGCGCTGAGCAGCCTGGGTCTCTCGAACCTGGTGTTCTTGATCGTCACGAGCGTCATCAACTGGGCGCTGTTCTTCGGCTTCATTCGCGTGGTGAGGCGAGCAGCCGTGGCTTCGACGCGCCATGCGCAGGCGCCCGCACTTCGCGCCACGGCCCGCTACCAGGCTGCGCAGGCACAGTTAGCAGAGCGTACTGAAGCGGCTGTGAGAGGGAACGGCTGAATGTTATGTTAATAGAACGCTTTCCGGGTGTACAGCAAAAAATCTTCTTGGCTATACCCTTGTAGAACACCTATCCGTATGGTACAATAAAAGTCGGGCGGGGACATCTGTTCCCGCCCGAACTTGTGAGTAAAGCGAATACTGGAACACATGGAAATTTCCTGGCTCGGCCACTCTTGCTTCCAATTGCGTGGCAAGAACGTAACCCTGATTACTGACCCCTTTTCTCCTCAGCTAGGTCACTCGCTGGGCAAGGTCAATGCCCCCATCGTCACCATCAGCCACGATCACCCGGGACATAACTATGCCGCAGGTGTGGGTGGCAACCCGCATATCGTGCGTGGCCCGGGTGAGTATGAGATCAGCGACGTCTTAATCACAGGCGTAGCTTCCTACCATGACAATAAGCGTGGTCAAGAACTTGGCCGCAACACAATCTATGTCATCCATATGGATGATCTCATCATCTGCCATCTAGGAGATTTGGGGCATACACTGCAGGAAGAACAATTAGAAGAAGTTGCTGATGCCGACATCTTGCTTGTGCCGATCGGTGGGCAGAACACCATCAACGCGGCCCAGGCAGCCGAAGTCATCAGCCAGGTGGAACCCCGGATCATTATACCTATGCATTACCACCCCGCGACAGGCGAGGCATCCAACCCCCTCGACAAATTCTGCCGCGAGATGGGCATTGAAACCATTAACACCCAACCAAAATTGGTAGTAACTCGTAGCGCGTTACCTGCCGAAACGCAGGTCGTCATCTTATCAGTACGTAGCTAGTAAAAGGGTCGCAATGATGAACTATTGCACATTGACGAAATAACCTGGCCATGCCGTAGGGGCATCCCTTTTAATTATTGGAGGATCCAATGTCAAAATTCATTTTTGTAACAGGTGGTGTGGCATCATCTGTAGGCAAAGGTATAACAGTAGCCTCTCTAGGCCGATTGCTCAAGAATCGTGGTATCTCCGTTTCCCTCATGAAATTGGATCCCTACATCAATGTGGACCCCGGGACCATGTCGCCCTACCAGCATGGCGAAGTCTTTGTTACCGATGATGGCGCAGAAACCGATCTCGACCTCGGCCACTACGAGCGTTTTACCGATGAACCCGCCAGCCAGGCAAATAATGTGACCACCGGACAGGTCTATGCCTCTGTGATTGGCAAAGAGCGCCGGGGAGAATACCTGGGTGGCACCATTCAGGTTATCCCGCACATCACCAACGAAATTAAAGACCGCATGCATAACGTCGCTCGTCGTTCCGATGCAGACGTGGTCATCGTCGAGGTCGGCGGCACCGTTGGCGATATCGAAGGCGAACCATTCCTGGAAGCCATTCGCCAGATGCGCAAAGATGTAGGACGCCGGGACGTTCTCTACATGCATGTCACCCTCCTGCCTTATCTGATGGCAACTAAAGAGCTAAAAACCAAGCCCACCCAGCACAGCGTCAAAGAACTGCTGCGTGTCGGTATCCAGCCCGACGTGATCCTGTGTCGCTCAGACTATCCTGTCAGTGACGAATTGCGCGAGAAAATCGCCCTCTTCTGTAATATCGAAGGACGCGCTGTCGTTCCACTGCTCACCACCGAAACAATCTACGAGGTGCCGCTCATCCTCGAAGAAGCCGGCCTGGGTCAATTCCTGGTGCAAGAGCTTGGCCTGCCCGAACACAAACCTGAGATGCAGGAGTGGCGCGAACTGGTCGCCACCATCAAACGCCCTCGCCCTGAATTGACTATCGGCCTGGTCGGAAAATATGTAGAACTGCATGACGCCTATCTCTCTGTAGCCGAGTCCCTGCGCCATGCCGGTTGGTATCATGATGTGGATGTGCGCATCAAATGGATCAACTCGGAGGCCCTGGAAAACATGGTCGAGGGCTATACCGAGGTCTTAGAAGATGTGGCAGGTATTGTCGTGCCCGGCGGTTTCGGCCATCGCGGCATCGAAGGCAAGATCAAAGCCGCCAACTTCGCACGCCGCATGTACAAACCCTACCTCGGTCTCTGCCTGGGCATGCAGGTTGCCGTGGCCGAATTTGCCCGTAATGTGCTGGGCCTTGAAGGGGCCAATAGCACCGAATTTGATCCGCAGACTCCCCATCCCGTCATCGACCTGATGACAACACAGCGCCAGGTTGCCGATAAAGGCGGCACCATGCGCCTGGGCAACTGGGTCTGCTGCCTGACACCCGGTACCAAAGCTCATCAAGCCTATGGCGAACCGATAGTTTTTGAGCGCCATCGCCATCGCTACGAGTTCAACAACGAGTATCGCAGGCGTATGGAAGTCAATGGCGTAATCATTAGTGGTCGCTCGGCTGACAACAGCCTGGTTGAGATTATCGAACTGGCAGACCATCCCTGGTTCGTCGCTACGCAGTTCCATCCTGAGTTCAAGAGCCGCCCAACTCGTCCGCATCCGCTCTTCCGCGATTTCATCGGCGCTTGCCTGCGCGTCGAGGAACAGAAGCAGCACGAGGCATACGCAGCATTTGAACGAGAGGCCGTTGGAGCGCAATTCACCGCACCAGAACTGCCGGATTCTCGCATCGAGTTGTAACCATGCTCTACCTTAGCCAGTTGCTCGGCACTCCTGTAGAAGATGCCTTGGGCACACGCATAGGCAAAATCACCGATATGCTAGGGACTGCTCCCTCGCCTGCACCTGAAGCGGCGCCCGTGCAGGTGCCGGCAGCCGCTCCTATCCTCGTAATTGAGGGACAGGCAGACCATCTCTGGTATGTACCTGCCGGGTCCGTCGAATGGCATGACGATACCTTGCGCCTGCGCATCCCGGTGGAGCAGCTTGCTACGGAGCCTCCCGTAGGGGATGAGCTTAACGCACCTGTCAGTCTCGCACACCAGGTGCTTGATAAACAGGTGATTGACCTTGCCCGTAAAAAAGCTGTGCGTGTCAATGACGTATGCCTGGCTGACGATTGGCGTTTTATTCTTGGTATCGATAGCAGCACTCTTGGCCTGGTCCGCCGCCTCGCGCCCAACTGGTTACTCGGCTCGCGCAAGGGCCAGGTGAACCGGGCACAACGCCCTCCGACAAACCTTATTCCCTGGAATCAGATTGCGCTGATCGATTCACAACAACCCGAGCCTGGTGAGATCCCCGAGATTTCCCAAACGGTCGAGTCATCTGGTGAGAGCTTGCCGGAAGGCCCTCTGCCCACTCTGCCCACTCGTCCAATCCGCACCCAAAGTGGGCAGCTCGCAGAGCTTCGCCCGGCGGACATCGCCGATATTATACATCAACTCACGCCGGGCCAGGGGGCGCGAATACTTGAGGGCCTGGATGACGAAACTGCTGCCGCTGCTCTTGAAGAAATCGATACCGGACGCCAGAGCCACATCCTTGAAAATATTAGCCCCGACCGTGCCGCCGGCATCCTCAACGCTATGGGACCGGATGAAGCAGCCGACCTTATCGCCAGGTTACCGGAGGAATTCGCCCAGCAGTTGTTGCGCTTGATGAAGCCAGAAGAGTCCGAAGACGTGCAGGAGTTACTGACCTACGAAGAAAACTCCGCCGGTGGCCTGATGACCACAGATTACATCGCCCTCACTGCTACCAAAAGCGTTGCCGAAGCTCTGGAGGCAGTGCGCACCAGTATTCGCGAGCAGGATGTAGCGCACCCCGCCTACATCTACTGCGTCGCCGACGATCTAGAAGATGAGAGCGTGCTCCTCGGCGTGGTCTCCCTCTGGGAACTTTTAGTAGCCGCGCCTGAGCAGCCCTTGCAGGAACTCATGGAGACCGACCTGATTACTGTACAACCGGATACGGAACCACGCGAAGTTGCCGAGATCATGGCGAAGTATAACTTGCTGGCTGTACCTGTGGTCAATGCACAGGGTATGCTCGAAGGCATCGTCACCGTAGACGATGCCCTGGATGTACTCCTGCCGCACGAGCGCCGCCGCAAACCCACCAGAATGTACTGACGTGCTATCCCCTGTAAAGCGGCCCTTGTGAGCGTACAAGATCAAGCGCCTCCAGCACATGCAGGATATCCTGGCAGACCTCCACCATTACCTGCGGCAACCATTCTTCAGGGCGAGGATTATCGGCCACAACCTCTTCACCCTCCTCCTCCTCTTCATCTTCGTCCTCATCCGCTGCTCGGCGCAGGCGTTGCACGAATCGAACAGAGCGAGAATGAGGATCATCATGCAATCCACGCATCCCATCCGGGTGCCAGATCGGCAATTCTACGCGTTGTTGCAGCGTAAGCGCCTCCGGCTGCACCCGGTTGTCTTGCAAACTCATAGTGACGCCTGGACGCGTTTCGTTCGCCCGCCTGCTGTGTTCACTCGCGTTTAACTTGAGCATCTGCGTTAGTGACAGCAAAGTCGTATCAGTCGCACCATCCCAGTCGAGCGGCGCCGTGTATGCAAGATCAAGCGCCAGCGGCGGGATATCGCTGGTATGCAGGTGTGGACAATGCTCGTCGGGCTCGTGGAAAAAGTCACATACTCCAATGGGGCCTTCCAGCGAAAGCGCCGTGTCCAGCGTACTCCAGGTAAAAGAAAGTGTGCAAGAACTGCGGGTCTCCCCCTCCTCGCAGCTTCCAGTATGACAGGTGCAGGCAAATTCGCGCTCGAGCGACCGTGAATTGACCCAGTATTCTGGATGGGTCACAAGATCAAGACTTGCCGCCGCCTTTAGGAAATACCCCGTCACATCTTCAAAGGTCAGCATCTGTTTACTCCTCGCCGCCCATCTTGGCAACATCAATCTGATGGCTTTCCTGCTACGGCGTGCTTCTATATTACCGGATAGTGTCAATATCACAACCTTAGGGCCCGATGATGCCCATTCACGAATGCATGCGGCCATCACACGATCCACTGAAGGCCGATACATCGGTGGTGATACACGTCCCCCTCAGGTGCTTACCAGTGTCATCCTGAGCGAAGCGAAGGATCTCCGGCACCTACGGGTGTCTGGGTTATTTTGTTACTCAGCATGAACGCGCCCACCGCCGATGTATCAGCCCAACGGCAAATCCACCACATGCCCCTTCGGACATTTTGTCGCTGCCCGATATCTTCTTCGTTCCAGGTGGTATAGTGTTAGCGCTCGCCGGTTTTTTCGGCTGGTTCACATTGACCGGCACGCTAAAGGCACCAAAGCAAACACACAGCACAAGGAGAAGGTTTCATGGCAGATATCCGTTTACTACGCATGGCCAGAGTCCTGGTCCACTACTCGCTGGGTATCAAAAAAGGAGATCGCCTGTCGATCAGAACAGAACCTGTTGCTGCTCCACTGGTACGTGAAATTGTGCGCGAGGCTCTGCATGCCGGTGCCTTTCCCGAAACAATCATTGCACTTCCAGGCATCGCGCAGATACGCTTCCAGCAAGCCTCCGACGAGCAATTGTCCTACATTCCGCCCGGGCTGCGCCTGGCGTTCGAAGAATATGAAACAATGCTTCACATTCAAGCAGAGGAAAACAAGAAGGAGTTGAGTAACGTCGATCCTGCGCGCATCGCCGTCGCACAAAAGGCTGGCCAGGGATTGTTGCAAACCTCTTTACAGCGCACCAACTCGCTAAACCCCTATGCTGAGGGGTCATTGCGCTGGTGTCGCACCATGTTTCCCACCAATGCCTATGCCCAGGACGCTGATATGTCCTTGAGCGACTTTGAAGACTTCGTCTACCGCGCCTGCTTCCTGGACGACGAGAACCCCGTAGCACGCTGGCAGGAGCTTTCCAGGCAGCAAGAGCGGCTGGTGCAGTGGTTCGGGGGCAAACATACTGTTCACCTGCGCGGCCAGGACACCGACCTGACCCTCTCGATCGACGGGCGCACCTTCATCAACGATGACGGCCACTACAACCTCCCAGGCGGAGAATTCTTTACCAGCCCCGTTGAGGATTCGGCCAATGGCATTATTCGCTATACCTTCCCCGCCACCTTTGGTGGTCGCTCGGCAGAAGATGTGCGCCTGCGCTTCGAAAATGGCGTCGTTGTTGAAGCGCGTGCCGGTCAGGGGCAGGATCACCTGGACAAGATGCTGGCGATGGACGATGGAGCGCGCCGCCTGGGCGAATTTGCCTTCGGCAATAACCGCAACGTGGATCGTTGCACTAAGGACACGCTCTTCGACGAGAAGATGGGTGGAACGGTACACCTGGCTTTAGGAAACTCTATCCCAGAAACTGGCGGCGTCAATAAATCAGCCCTGCACTGGGACATGGTCTGCGATCTGCGTCAAGGCAGCGAGATCCGCGTTGATGGCGAGTTGTTCTGTAAAGATGGTGAGTTCGTGATCTGATTCTAACCAAAATGGCCGTCCGTGTCTACTCCACGAACGGCCATTTCAACACAAGTGACTGATAACCTTTGCTCAAAGCATGGGGCGAATTGAAAGAATGGTATAATTTGTCACGCCGCCAGGGGTCGAAACACTCACCGTATCACCCTCCTTGTGCCCCATCAGCGCTTTCCCCACCGGAGACTGGTCAGAGATCAAACCAGATTTTGGGTCGGCTTCAAATGTCTCAACAATGTTGAAAGTACGTTTCGCCCCGGCGTCAGTCTCGACTTCTACCTGCATGCCAATGCGCACAACAGGTGGTCCCTCGAGCGTATCGTGCATATCGGGCGTCATGATCTCAGCAGCTTCGAGCAAGCGCTCAAGTTGCAGTATTTCGCCTTCAACTTTGGCCTGTTCGTTCTTAGCATCTTCGTATGCGCTGCTTTCGGTGATATCTCCTGCTTCTTTTGCCTCGTGGATATAATCAGCTATCTCTTTACGTTTCACTGTACGTAAGTAGTCCAGGCGTTCTTTCTTCTTAGCATAGCCCTCAGGTGTTAAGCGATAGGTCTTTTGCGTGGATCTTGCCTGGCCGGCTTCACTCTGTCCACCAATAGTCATAGTCAGTAAACTCCTCCCTGTTGTTGAGGAAAAAGGGGGAACTCGCAGGGTCTTCACTCCCGCTCCCCAACATGAGAACGATAAAAAACTATAGGGGAGGACAATGGGGAGAGCACGTTGCTAGGACCGTTACACGGGTCCTCTACCCCAAAAACCTCACTCAGAGGCGTAGCCCCTAAGAATCTTGTGAAAACATGAAGGTGATTATACGTTCTAATCAACCGTACGTCAAGTGACCGCGTCACTCCATTTTTTTCATATCCGCATATCCGCATATCCGCGCGAGATGCATTGAATGTGATCTCTGCAAATCCTCCCGTGTACGTGCCTTCTATTCAACTCTTCCAATGCGATATAGCCCTGTACCGCATACCTCACAGGTTCCTCGTACGGCTATACGCCCATTCTTCATGGTAACTTCGGTCGGGTTTAGCATCCTTCTCTTCGTCTTGCATTTCACACAATAGGCTTCAATCGTTGTTTGCACTTTAGGACTAGCATCAGCCATCACCTCCTCACTCCATTGCTGGATAGTAGCAACAACTGTTTCAGGATGCTCCTCGTGGATAGCAAGGCCTGCATCCGGTATCAACACTAGACGAGTATGTGCCGTTGTCCATGAAACACCCCGCTCGCTGCTAATATTCCCGGCATTGGTCAGCGCCCTGGCTCCCCACATAACCAGCGTAGGTTGTTGCACAGCCTCTACTTGTTGCGTCACATCCCGCTCCAGTTTTCCTGCAAGCAGGGCCATACTTGCATGTTGAGCACCGAATTGGTGCATCGTAGCATAATAATAATCAATATCGGCATCGCTTAGCTGAGCGTGTTGCCTGGCCAATAAATATCGCAGCGCAAAGTGTGTGCTCAGCATCGGGTATAGCAGCCATTTCACCGGCGCTGCCTCGAGCAATTCAGACCGGGCAATTGCGACAAGCCTCCCATTATTTCGCATGAGCGTAGGTAAGTGAGCATCTTCTTGTAATGCCCCTTTTTCTTGTTCGCCTTCTAGCGTCACCGGTGAAATCAATACCAGCCCTGTGCATAACTCGGGGGAAGTTGCCGCCGTTGCCACTGCATAGGTGCAGCTTATCCTGCTTGCCAGAATCGTTGCCGGTTTTCTTACCACATCCATAAGAAAATCCCGGCAGAGGTTCACATACGTTTCAGTCGAATAATCTATTGCAGGGCGGTCTGAAAGGCCAAACCCCAGCAGATCAGGGGCATAAACGCGGTAGTGCTGTGCCAGTGGTTCTATGATTTTGCGCATCTCATAAGCTGACGCGGCTAATTCAGGTGTATGGAGGAGAAGCAAAGCTGGCGCTTCTGGCGCTCCCAGCACTTTATAGAAAATGTGACCAAGCTTCCACTTATAATAATGGGGTTCACCAGGCAATGGACTTTCCAGCTGCTGCGGAGTATCTAACATATGTCGCATGGCAACAACTGCGGAAAAAATAAACGCGCTTAAGAAAGTTAGCCCTAGTAACCGGGCTAACTTTCGGCCAGCATTTTTAGAACGTGAACCTGCTGCTTTCTGCATAGAGGGCCTCCTTCATTACCTGTAGTATAGCACGCTTCGTATAATTCACGCCATTTTTCCGCTCCTCCGGCTTTCCATCCCTGCGTGGGGAAAACCCTCCCCTCCCCACCCAACCGCCCTCGCCCCTACGGATCATCCAGCCTCCTGTCTCTCTTCCAGGCTTAGGTTGATACCTGGTGGGCAACCCTTGCGGTCGCCCACCGTCCTCATATTCCTCAAGGAAATTCTCTAACTGATGAGTTTGTAAATAAAACAACTCGGTAACCACGTTTATAGAGATGATGCATAAAAAAGTAGAAATAATAGTTACTGCTGTTGACACCAGTCGTTGTGCAAAATACAATACTTTTTCAAAGGGCCAGCAACTAATGGGGAGCAATATGCACATCATATATGACGTGGAGGAGATGACCGAAACCGCGCGAGGATGGCTTGCAGCCGGGTCCGTCGGTTTTGTTCCCACGGTGGGTCATCTGCATACAGGACATGTAATGTTAGTTCAGTCCTCGCTGCTAACGTGTGAACTAAGCGCGGTCAGTATTCTTGTCAACCCCGTGCAATTTGGCTTCGATGAAGATCAGGCGCATTATCCTTACAGTCTCGAAGGAGATCTTCAACTGCTAGACCAGGAACAAGTAGATGTAGTATTTATTCCTCGCCCTGAAGAGTTCTATCCTGCAGGTTTTTCCTTTCAGGTCACTCCCTCCGGTCCTCTGGCTGAGCGCTTTGAAGGCGCCGCTCGACCTCACTATGCTCGTAGTACAGCCACAGCTATGACAAAACTGTTTCAACTCGTGCGACCAGATGTAGTCTTTTTAGGGCAGAAAAATGCTCAGCAAGTAGCCTTGATTCGTAAACTCGTGCGTGATCTCAATATCGATGTCAGCTTGCGTGTTCTTCCAACTGTGCGCGAGCGCGACGGATTAGCAATCAGCGCCCGTAATCTCCTGCTCTCGCCTTCAGAGCGCCAGGCAGTTCCCATCCTCTATCGAGCGCTACTTGCCGGCAAAGCGCTGATCGAAAAAGGCGAACGCCGCCGTGCTGTCATCGAAAAGGCCATGATCGCTATGATTGCCACTGAACCCTTAGTAAAACTGGATTATATGGCCCTCTGTGATCCAGATACCTTCGAATTAATGGGAAAGAAGATGCCACCCAGGCTCCCTGACTTGTTACTCGCGGTTGCTGCACGTGTTGGTACCACGCGCCAGGTGGATAATATCCTCTGGAAAAGTGACGGCTACTGGTTGACCTGACCCTACCGCACAAACTGTTTGAGCACCTCATCAACACCAGGATGCCCACGGTTTAACCTGAGATCCTCCGCTCCCGTCGCATCCGTTTGCACCAGCAGTATACCTTGTTGGATACAGGTATTGAGCAACTCGCGTGCAGACTCACGTGTGAGACGACCGCGGAAACGGTTTTTAGGATTCACTGGATCGCCGATGAAGTTAGACACGCCAATAATTGTGCGCCAGGACCAGTTGCGGTCAATATAATCAAGAAATTGTAGGAATTGTGGGTCCAGTACATCCATCGGGTATGGCTGGTACTGCGTGGCAGGCGCACCTAGAGAAATAGCAGGCATACCTCCAGTATTCCCCGTCGCGGACATCGAACCATACCCGCTTTCACCCATTTGACCAGCAGGACTCCCTCCCGGCACTAATGGCACAAATTGATTAGCGCTGCTTATTAGATCTCGGCTGACGGTTCCTGGTATACCAACAACAATTACAGTTTTGTTTAAACGTAGCTTTAGACGGGCGCTGATGCGGGTAAAATCCTTATCGCCTGTCATCAGAACGAACGTAGAGATAGTAGGACGATCAAAGACAGTTTCAATAATATCCATCAGCATATTTAAGTCAACGGTGCTTTGGACCACCGTGCTCTGGACAATCGTACTCGAACCACTTGCATTTATAGCAGGCATATGACCTGTATTCCCTGTCGATTGAATAGGGTATCCCAGGGGACCGGTGCTACTACTAGAGCCCAAGGGACCAGTAGGTGCAGATTGGGACTGGTACGAGGCGGGTTGCCGCGACGGGTCACGCTGCTGGTATTCGGGCATCTGATAGCCCTCCTCCGTCAGCGTCTCCTCTTCAGACAAAAGATTCCCATCGATCTCAGATTGTCCAGGCTCTGGTGAATCCTGGTACGCTGGCCACTCATTGCCACCACTGTGCGCTTGAATCGCAGGTAATGGTCCAGAATTGCTAAGGGGTCCGGTGGGCCATTGGCGTTGATAAGGGCTTGGCGCACCCTGTTCAGATACCACCATCGGCGAACCCAGACCCCCCGTAGGCGGGTTACCAGAGGTGTAGTGAACCGTTCCCATACGTATGCGATCTCGCTGTTTGGCAGGGCAATCAACCCGGTCGATCATCGCTGCCGTCAAGCTCCCCTTAAATGGTTCCGGTTGACGAGACCAATCCGCATAAGCGCGAGCTACCATTACAGTCCCATATCGGCGTGCTACCGCTATCAATTCCTGTGGATCAGGTTCCCGCCGCTGGATATTCAGCATACTATAACGGATGTTCTCAAAATCGATGAATAGAGCAATTTCTTCGGGCACAATCTTCTCCTCTCATTGGGAGAAACCGCGCAGACCAAGATGTATTATGATTGTTCAGGTGCTCGGATATTTTGAAGCCATGCTTCACGCAATAACGCATATTGCTATCCTATAGCTATGAGCATATCATACTTTAATAGCAAAGTCGAGAGGTCTGCGCTTTACTTTTACGTAGTAAAATGATATAGTCTTTTATAAAGATGCGTTAGGGCTTATCCATGCAGCTATCCCGTGTGTACAAGAGTTCGTTACTATGGAGCTAACAACATCATTACGTCCCCCTGATAATTCAGTGTGTCCTGTCGCTCGCACTGCCAGGATCATCAGTGGGAAATGGACTCTGCTTATTATCCGCGATTTGGCTTCCGGTGTCAAACGTTTTAATCAACTCGAACGCTCACTTCAGGGCATCAGTCCTAAAACTCTCTCCGAGCGATTGCGCTCTCTCGAAGAAGAAGGCGTCATCCTTCGTCAAACGTTTGCTGAAGTCCCCCCTCGGGTGGAATATTCACTCACCGCCAAAGGCCACGACCTCGTCGAAGTCGTAGAATGCATGCGTTGTTACGGCAAACAATGGTTATGTGACGCCGGCGAATTGCAAGAATAGTCCACTTGACTCGTGCCCCCTATAGAGAAAAACCGGGGTTATTCCCCGGTTCTTTTGCCTATGCTTAAAGCACTCCCTCTAACTCGCCTGCGGTGGGAGAGCCATCGCACAGCACCGTTAGCCAGATGGATTTCAATGTGCGATCAATGCCAGATTAGCGGTAAACGCTAACAAGTTCACGTTTGTGTTCAGCGAGGAATCGATGGAGTGTTCCTTCGTTTTCTGCTGTAACGCGCTCACTGTACTCTTCTACCTGATTCTCTGACCTGGACACCAGGTCGTAGAGACTGGCGACATCATAACGCATCTGCACTTGAAGCTGACCCTCGCCATTAAACCCTTCGACGAAGAGACCATCCTCTTCCTCATGAATTGCGATGCTTTTCACGCCGACTTGATCTAGCACCTGACCAACAGCGTGCAGGATACTCCCGTAACTGAACGTGGCCCGCATTGATTCCTCCCATTTAAATAGTTGGAGATAGACAATCATTGTACTTTGGTGGACCGCACTGTCAAATGCAAAACAACATTGCAAACTTTGTTTGGGCAGTGTGTTGTAATGTGAGTCTTGCATCACACCAAAACAGTTTACCATAATGTCTAGGTAAACGTCAAGGTCGCAAAATTGCCCATTCCTCTCGCAAAGTGTACAGAACTCCGCCTTCTGTAGCTCTTTTCACCCCCGCTATTTGCCCGACCAGCTTGGAAAGCTAGAGCAACCAGCACACACTATATAGTATAACACGTTTGACAGTCAACCTGACAGTCAATCAGTCGAGACCTGGTCATAAATAGGGAGCCTTGAGGGAGACTTGTCCCGGCGCGGCCCTCCTTGTGTCAAGA
>Ga0070706_100004311_pt1 | contig 13777 bp, 16 predicted proteins | sample KBSK5501metaG_FD_65476 | JGI IMG/M metagenome (GOLD analysis project Ga0070706, IMG submission 65476) | Corn, switchgrass and miscanthus rhizosphere microbial communities from Kellogg Biological Station, Michigan, USA - KBS K5-50-1 metaG | ecosystem: Host-associated > Plants > Roots >...
GAGCTGCTGAACCGGCTGGAGGACACCTTCAAGGAGGTCTCCGCGAAGCTTCGGGGCGACGCGGGGAAACGGCCTGAGCCGGCGGCGGTATCATAGGGGCGGCCCACTCCCTGGCGGGATCCTCCCGCCGGGGGTACACTGCCGCTGAGAGCGGCGTGCCTTGCGAAAGGGACTTCCAGGAGGGTCACATGGTCGGGCCCATCGATTACACGGCACCCGGGTTGGGCGAGCAGGCCGAGGCGCGCATCGCGGACTTTCTGCGCCGCGTGTACGGATGGATGTGCGTCGGGCTTCTTGTCACGGCAGGGATTGCCTATCTCACCGCGTCCACGCCCCCGCTGGTGCAGCTGCTCGTCTCCAACCGGATCCTCTTCTGGGGAATCCTGTTCGCCGAGCTGGCACTCGTGTGGTACACGTCGGCTCGAATCGGAGTCCTCCGGCCGGCCGCTGCCGGGGGGCTGTTCCTGCTGTACTCAGCGCTCAACGGCGTCACCATGTCGTTCATCCTCCTGGCCTTCACCGGAGCCAAGCTCGCCGGTGCGTTCGCGGTTTCCGCCGGCATGTTCGCCGCGCTGGCGGTCTTCGGCCTGGTCACCAGGCGCAGCCTCGACGGCCTGGGCCAGTTCGCCTTCATGGGCCTCATTGGGCTCATCGTCGCCAGCGTCGTCAACTGGTTCCTCCGAAGTGATGCGCTCGACTTCGTGCTCTCGGTTGTGGGGGTGATCGTGTTCGCAGGCCTCACAGCCTGGGACATGCAACGGCTCAAGCGGTTGGCCCTGGCCACCGAAGGCGGCCCCGCGGCCTCGTTCGCGGTGGTGGGCGCGCTCTCGCTCTACCTCGACTTCATCAACCTGTTCCTGAGCATCCTGCGCTTCACCGACCGGCGCTGAGCCGCGGCAGGTTCAGTACCCGACGGTGAACCGGCGGCCGACGTGCGCCGGATGCTCCAGCTCGTCCACCAGCGCCACCGCGTAATCCTCGGTCGAGATGTGGCTGTGTCCCTCGGCGTCGACGACCAGGGTCTCTCCTCCGGCGCGGTAGTGCCCGGTGCGCTCACCCGGCTGGATCAGGTCCGCCGGGCTGATGTAAGTCCAATCGAGACCAGCCCCCTCCCGCCGATACACCTCCAGAGCCTCGGCATGCGCCTCCGCGAAAGGCTTCCACGCGGTGGGGAAGCTCGGACGGTCCATCACCCGTCCGCCCTCGGGCGCCTGAAGGCTTCCGGCCCCGCCCACCACGACCAGCCGCTTCACGCCGGCCTGCTTCATTCCTTCGATGAGCGCGTGCGCGGCCCGGGAGAGCATCGAGAAAGGCTGTCCCCCGCGCGGCGAGACCGCGCTCACGACCGCGTCCGCGCCCCGGACCACGCGGGCGACGCTGGTCGGGTCGGTGACGTCGCCCTGGACGACGCTGACCCCCTCGACGTCGGCCGGATGCCGGACGACGGCCGTAACCTGATGCCCCCGCGCGCGCGCCTCGCGCGCGATGCGTTGGCCGATGGTGCCCGAGGCACCGAAGAGAACCACGTGCATGCGTGCCCTCTGCTTTAGCGGCGAACGCTACAGGACGTGGTGATCGGGCTTAAGGGACCGGGTGAGGTCGGGCCCTGCCGGCGCTCCCGCACCGGGGTCAAGACCGCCCGGCTCACGTCGCTGGACGTCGCCCGAGCCTCCGGGTCTGCGTCCAGTCGCGGCGGCGCGCTGGAGTAGCAGCTCGCGCTCCCGCGTGTTGCGCGTGAGCGACGCGGCGCGCTCGAATTGCGCGCGTGCCTCATCAAAGCGCCCGAGCCTCGCGAGCAGGTCGCCGCGAACGCTCGGCAAGAGATGGTACCCCTTGAGCGACGGCTCCGAGGTCAGCGCATCGACGAGCTCTAGGCCCGCCGCCGGGCCGAACGCCATCGACATGGCGACCGCACGATTCAGCTCGACGACGGGAGACGGCGCGAGCTGGGCAAGGGCATCGTAGAGCGCCACGATGCGCGCCCAGTCCGTCTCCGTCGGTGTACGCGCCCGGGCATGGCAGGCGGCGATCGCGGCCTGGAGCGCGTAGGGCCCGAGGGCGCCGCCGAGCGCCTCGGCACGCTCAAGCGCCGCGAGACCCCGACGGATGAGGAGCTGGTCCCAGCGTCCGCGGTCCTGGTCCAGAAGCAGGACTGGCTCGCCCGACGGGCCGATTCGCGCGGCCGACCGCGACACCTGGATCTCCATCAGCGCGACGAGCCCGTGGACCTCCGGTTCCTCCGGCACGAGCTCGGCCACAATGCGGCCGAGCCGGAGCGCATCCTCGCAGAGCGCGGGGCGCAGCCAGTCGTCGCCGGCAGTCGCCGTGTAGCCCTCGTTGAAGATCAGGTAGATGACCTCCAGCACCGACGACAGACGCGCAGCGAGGTCGGCCCCACGGGGAACCTCGAACGGGACGCGCGCCTCGGCCAGGGTTCGCTTGGCCCGGACGATGCGCTGCGCGACCGTCGGCTCCGGGGCGAGGAACGCCCGCGCGATCTCCGCGGTCGTCAAACCGCCGAGCAGCCGGAGCGTGAGCGCCACGCGGGCCTCGGTCGAGAGCACGGGATGACAGGAGATGAACACGAGGCGCAGCAAGTCGTCGCCGACGGGGTCGTCGATCGCGGCGTCGAGATCCGGCGCCGCCGCCTCGAGCTGCGCCTCCATCGCGTAACTGACCGCCGCTTCCTTGCGTTCGAGCAGCGTGCGTCGCCGCAGCAGATCGATCGCCCGGCGCTTTGCGACGGCCATGAGCCAGGCGCCGGGTTTGTCCGGGACGCCCGACTGCGGCCACTGCTCGAGCGCCGCGACGAGCGCGTCCTGCGCGAGGTCTTCGGCGAGACCGAGGTCGCGCACGAATCGCGCGAGACCCGCGATGAGCCTCGGCGATTCGATCCTCCAGACCGCGTCGATGGCGCGGTGGGTCTCGGACGTCATCCCGCTACCGACAAAAACCATCTCAGCTCAGGCACCGATACCTCATGGCTGGGTTCGCAGCGGCACGAGCAAGCGCAGGCGGTCATCCCGCAGCCACAGTCCACCCCAAAGCAGCAGGGCGACGTAGGCGGGGAAGAGGATGTGGCTCAAGAGCGGATTCCCGACGCGCACCTGGGTCGCGACGGCGCCACCCAGGTAGCCGGTCAGCAGAATCGCGCCGAGCACGGACGTACGCGGAATCAGATAGAGAGTCAGACAGACGAGGGCGAGGGCCCCGCTCGACATGGATCAGGAGCCCCTCCGGTGTGCGGCACTCGCCTGGAGCTCGGTGAAGCCGGCCGCGGCCTTCTGGACGTCGGCGGGGAAGTCCTCCATCTCCTGCACCTGCCGTACCTCGATGATGTCGCCGTCCTGGGCGGGGCATTTCAACGCCCACGCGACCGCCTCCGCCTTCGACTTCGTCTGGATCATCCAGTACCCGCCGAGGACCTCCTTAGCCTCGGCGAAAGGCCCGTCGGTAGCCGTGGCCTTCCCCCCGGAGAACGAGATCCGCGCGCCGGTCGAGGGAGGGTGGAGGCCGTCGAGCGTGACCAGGACGCCGGCCTTCGCCAGGGCCTCGTTGTACTTCATCATCGCCTCGACCATCTCCTTGGTCGGCATGGCGCCCGGGGCCGCCTTCTCGTAGCCCTTCGGGATCATCAGCATCATGAATCGCATGGTCGTTCCTCCGTGATCGCGTCGAGCGCTAGCGCTTCGCGGTCTGCTTGGGCGCCTGCTTGCCGGGGGCCGGGGGAGTGATCGGCGCCTCCCACAGCTCGCGGACCTCGCTCTCGCCCCCGCGCACCACCGACAGGAAGCGCTTGGTCAATTCGATCGCGTGCGCCTTCGACTTCGCCTCGATGATCGCGTATCCACCGACCAGCTCCTTCGCCTCGGCGAAGGGGCCGTCGATGACCGTCATCTTGCCGCCATCGTAGCGGACGCGCGCGCCCTGCGAGCTCGGCAGGAGCCCGCCGGTGGCGACCAGGGTCCCGGCCTTCGTCATCTCCTCGATCAATCGCCCCATGTCGGCCATCTCCCGCTCGGTCGGCGGGGTGTCCCCGTCCGTGCCCGGCTTGTAGAGCGTCATGAATCGCATTGTCATCTCTCCATCGGATTGTGGGTCAGCTTGCGAAGAACTCTGCCAACACGGGTGCGATCGCCTTCGCTGCGAGGTTGTGCTGCTGATCTGGCAGCAGTCGGGTCTTCGCACCGGGGTTCCCCAGGATGGCGAACTCATAAGGAACCGTGTGCGCCGCCGCCGTGAGCTTCGACCACACTCCCGGCTGACCCGCATCACCGGGATGAAGATGGCGGGGACGCCGACCATCCTCGGGTCAGGAACGGAGCGTCCGGGCGGTCACGAGCGATTCCCTCTCGCGGCCACATCCGCGCGCATCCGCTCCTCCGCCTCCCTGAGCTCGGGCGTGAACGCCTGACCGAAGTCCGCGGCCTCGAAGACCTGGCGAATCTCGATCTCGGCCTCCGCGCCAAGGGGATTGGGACAGCGCTTGACCCATTCGATCGCCTCTTCCTTCGACTTCACCTGAATCAGCCAGAAGCCGGCGATCAGTTCTTTCGACTCGGCGAACGGCCCGTCGATCACGGTCCGCTTGCTACCGGAGAACTTGACGCGCGCGCCCTTCGAGCTCGGCTGGAGGCCCTCGGCGGCGAGCAGCACGCCGGCTTTTACCAGCTCCTCGTTGTACTTGCCCATCTCGGTGAGGAGCTTTTCGTCCGGGAGGACGCCCGCTTCCGTGGTCTTATCGGCCTTGAGCAGAATCATGAATCGCATCGTAGTGTCCTCTTCTGGTGTCGGCGTCGGAGTCCGGCGACCGGATGGTTTCGGCCGGCGCATCCTGGGCTCTACATACACGTCGAACAAGGAGCGGCGAAATCGACACGGGCCCGAGGCGGCTAGTCGTCGATCGTCTGGTAGGCCGAGGTCCAAAAGTCGAGATAGACACGCGGGGGACTGGGGGAATCCCAGAGGCGCTGGGTCAGCAGGATTGCGACCACTTGTTCCCTGGGGTCCGACGACCAGGACGTGCCGAAGCCCCCGTCCCAGCCGTAACGTCCGGGCACGGAGGAGACGTCGTCGCGCCGGGTGACGACGGACACACCGAACCCCCAGCCGCGGTTGTCCCCAAGGAAGAGGCCGGCAGGAACCCCGAGCCCGACATCCGCGATCCCGGTGTTGACAGCGTGAGGATCACGCCGGCGCCCCGCCGCACCATGTGCCGCGCAACCGCCTTCGCCGTGAGGAAGTGCGTGCGCGTGTATCGGGTGCGCGTAGTCCTCGAACGAGAGCTCGGCGAAGGGTGTGCCCTGCACGTGGCGGATGCCGACCGCGTTCAGGGCGACGTCGATCCCGCCCGCCTCCGACGCCACCGGCGTCGGCGGATCTCCCGCGCGACGGCGTCGAGCGTGGCCAGCGTGCGACCGGCCAAGAAGACCCTTGCCCCCTCGCGGGCGAAGGCGCGCGCGACCGTACCGCCGATCGCCCCGCCCGCGCCGTAGATCACGGCGTGCTTCCTCTCGAGCAGCATGGTGCCTCCGCCTCACCGACTCGTCGGGAGCGCCGGGATGTGGACGACCGGACGGATTTCGACCGTGCCCCGGCGCGCCATCGGAATCCGCGCGGCGATGGCGATCGCCTCGTCCAGGTCCCCGGCGTCGATCAGGAAGTAGCCGCCCAGCTGCTCACGCGTCTCGGCGAACGGACCGTCAGTCACCAGCCGCTTGCCCTCGCGGACCCGGACGCTGGTGGCCGTGGACGTAGGGTGCAGCGGGGCTGCGGCGACATACTGGCCCGCCGAATCGAGCTGGTGCGCGAGCTCCGTAGACTCCTCATAGCATTCCACCCGCTCGACCTCGTCCAGCGCCTGTTCGTCCAGGTAGATCAAGAGCATGTACCGCACGACCGCGCCTCCATTCCAGCCGGACTAGCCGCCGGCCATGGCGCCCACGACCAGAAAGGGCTCCGCCCCGGTCGCGATCGCGTCGGGCAGCGGCGCATCCGGCGATTCGTGGGACAGATCCTGCCCGCAGCCGAAGAACCTCACGAAGGACCGGCGCCGCTGCGTTCCGTGGTCGCGGATCGTTCCGCGCAGCATCGGAAATGCGGCCTCGACCGCGTCGAGGACCGACCGCTGCGTCACCGGACCCCCGAGCTGGAGCCGCACCTCTCCATCGACCTGGGCCAGTCTGCGCAGATGCTCCGGGAGCACCACGCGGATCATGACAGCGTCTGGACCTCGACGGAGAGGACGGCCGGGAGATCCCGGACGATCGGCGCCCACGTGTCGCCGGCGTCAACCGACGCGTAGACCTGGCCGCCGGTGGTCCCGAAGTACAGGCCGCACGAGTCGAGCGAATCCACGGCCATCGCGTCGCGCAGCACGTTCACGTAGCAGTCGCGTTGCGGCAACCCCTTCGTGAGCGCCTCCCACTCGTCGCCGCCCGTCCGGCTGCGGTATACGCGCAGCTTCCCCTCTGGCGGGTAGTGCTCGGAGTCGCTCTTGATCGGGACGACGTAGATGGTCTCCGGCTCGTGCGCGTGCACGGCGATCGGGAACCCGAAGTCGGTCGGCAAGTTGCCGCTGACCTCCCGCCACGACTCGCCGGCGTCATCGCTGCGCATGACGTCCCAGTGCTTCTGCATGAACAGCACGCTCGGACGCGAGGGGTGCATCGCGATGCGGTGGACGCAGTGGCCGACCTCCGCATTCGGATCAGGGAGCTCGTACTTGGACTTCAGGCCGCTGTTCACCGGTCGCCACGTCTTGCCGGCGTCGTCGGTCCGGAACACGCCCGCGGCCGAGATGGCGATGAAAAGCCGCTCCGGATCGCTTGGGTCCTCCACGACCGTGTGCACGCACATCCCACCGGCCCCCGGCTGCCACAGGTGCCCCTTCGCCGCGCGCAGCCCGGGAAGCTCATGCCACGTCCGCCCGCCGTCGGCGGAGCGGAACAGGGCGGCGTCTTCGACCCCGGCGTAGACGGTCTCCGCGTCGGTCAGCGACGGCTCGAGGTGCCAGACGCGCTTGAACTCCCAAGGATGCTGCGTGCCGTCGTACCACTGGTGTGTGCCGGGGACCCCGTCGTACGCGAACTGGTTCCCCACCGGCTCCCACGTCTTGCCGCCGTCGTTCGAGCACTGGATCACCTGCCCGAACCAGCCGCTGGACTGCGATGCGTAGAGCCGGTTCGGTTCGACGGGCGAGCCCTTGACGTGGTAGATCTCCCAGCCCGCGAAGTGGGGGCCGCAGATGTCCCACCGGTCGCGCTTCGCGTCCGACGTCAGGACGAACGCGCCCTTGCGTGTACCGACCAGCACCCGTACTTCGCTCATCTCTGGCTCCTTCCTGAGGTTCCGGCGATTCGCACAGCCGCGGGTCGCCGGGTCAAAGCGGCAGACTATCCAACGCCAGCTCCGGCCGCCGCGCTGGCTCGGAGCCCGCCTGCACACGTCGGAGCACCACCGCGGCTGCGATCGCCGTGGCCAGCGCCAAGGCGGCGCAGATGCCGGCGGTTAGCTCGAACGCCTGAGTGAATGCCTCGCGCGCCGTACAGCACCGTCAGGTCCATGGAGTAGAGCATGCACGGCAGGACGATCAAGGCAAGCCCGATCCACTCGCGCGGCCCAGCCCTCGGTGTACCACCGGCAATCGCATCGGCCATCGTTTCTCTCTTCACGCGCTCCGGCCTCAGGCCTTACGGCCGCCGCGTCATCAAGATTCTAGTTTGGCGCCGTACTCCACTCATCTGCCATTCCTTCTTGGGGTTACGGCTTCTCCCTGGCTCGATCCCGGGCGTCCGCAACGCCGGTGACAAGATATAGTCGTCCGGCGCGGGCCAAAATCGACAGCGGGTTCGGTTGGGGATCGGCTGGTGTTGGGGGGCCCTACCCTCGCCTCTTGCGTTGGGGTCGCGGAGGCGTGGTGACTGGGGCAGGCAGGGCGGGCGGAACCGGCGATTCCTGAAGCGACCGCACGATGTCTGTGGTAGACTCGAGAATCCCAACGTCGGGCAGCGCGCGCTCGATGACCCAGGCGTGAAAGAACGGGTTGTCGAACGCGGGCGTTCTTGCGTCGATCGTCAGCACCTCGCGCCTGACGAGCCATTCGATCGCCTGCGCCACCTCGGCGGTGCTCTTGAAACCGAAGCGGTCGCGGCTGGCCCGCCCGTACAGCTTCGGCTCGCCGGCGGCGACCGCGCGAAGGACGTTCTGCTGGCTGGGCGGCAGCTCCTCCCAAAGCCGGCGGAACGGCTCGCCGTTGCTTTCGAGCATCTCCCGCAACGCGTCGTCCAGGGTCGTCTCGCCGATCGCGCCACGGGGACTGGCGACGTCGTAAACCGTGCGCGCAAGCTCGACGATGTCGCGAGTCCGAGGTCCGCCGGTCGCCACGATGCGCGCCCCGATGCCGGCGGGCTCGAGTCCGGCGCCGGCCAGGCGCTCCTCGATCCAGCGCGCGAAGTGCTCCGGGTCGATCGGGCCGTGATGAAGCAGCCGAAACAGCTTGTAGAACGCGCGCCCCTCCCCCTGCATCGCCTCGATGAGGGAGAGCTCGCTGCCCGCGGCCACATACGCGACATGGCGGTGGCGCTCGATCACGCTCCGCAAGTGCCACTCAGCGCTCTCACCGCCGAACCGGTGAATGTTCTGAAACTCGTCCAGCACGATCCCAATCTGAAGGCCGCGCTGCTGAGCGGTCTCGTCCACCGCGTCGAGCACACGCTCGAGGCTGGTCCGCTGCTCGTCGAGGGCATGGATACGGCCCTCGAGGCTCAACGTCGGGAGCGCGATCCCGGTCACCGGATCGGCCGAGAGGGTGACCCTGAGCGTGAGGGACTTCAGGAAGCCCGCGAGGATGTCCAGCCACCGGCGCCCGAGGGCCCGGCTGGTGCCCTGGAGAATGCGGTTGGCGACATCGGTGACGGTCGTCGCGCCGGAGAGGTCGGCCCGGAAGGCGACGGCATCGCGCTCGGTGACGTGCTCAATGGCCCGGTCGAGGGTCGAGCTCTTCCCCATCCGCCGGCGGCCGAAGACCAGCAGCTTGTCGCCTGGCTCGAGCAGCGCCTGCTCGATGCGGCGGAGCTCGTCGGCCCGGTCGGTGAAATGCTCACCGGCGACGATTCCACTGATGCGGAAGGGATTTGCGGGTGGGGCGGGGGGAGGGGGTGAGCGTCTTGGCATAGTAATAGATTGTTTACTAATAGAATCATTACTTATTGCACTAACTAATGACTTACTGAAATGAGTCATAAAGATATAAGTCATAGACGATGGCACAAGGCGCCATGGTCGCGCCGCCCCCCAACGCACCGGAGGGCCCGGGTCGCGACCCGGGCCCTCCGCATCCTCCCCTTCGAGGCGCCGACCTACTGCACCGTGTTCATCATGTCGAAGATCGGCAGGTACATCGCCACCACCATGCCGCCCACCACCACACCGAGCACCACGATCATCATGGGCTCCATCAGCGAGAGCAGCGCGCCCACCGCCACGTCCACCTCTTCGTCGTAGAAGTCCGCGATCTTCGTCAGCATCTCGTCCAGGCCGCCGGTCTGCTCGCCCACCGCGATCATCGAGATCACCATGGGGGGGAACACCTTCGACTTCTCCAGCGGCGCCGCGATCGTCTCGCCGCCCGCGATCGAGTGCCGGGAGGCCATGACCGCATCGTGGATCACCATGTTGCCGGCAGTCTTGGCCGTGATCTCGAGCCCCTCGAGGATCGAGACACCCGAGGAGATCAGCGTGCCCAGGGTCCGGGTGAAACGGGAGACCGCCGACTTCCGCAGCAGGTCGCCCAGGACCGGGGACTTGAGCAGGAGCGTGTCGATGGTCTTCCGCCCGCCCGTGGTGGCGTAGTAGCGCCGGATCGCGAACACGATGGCGCCCAGGGTCCCCAGCACCGCCCACCAATAGCCGATCAGCATGTCGGACAGCCCGATCACGATCCGGGTCGGCAGCGGGAGCTCCATGTTCACCGACGCGAACATGCTCTGGAAGACCGGAATCACGAAGATGAGCAGGACGCAGATGGCGATCGCGGCGACCGACATGATCACGCCCGGGTAGACCATCGCGCCCTTCACCTTGCGCATCAGGGCATCGCTCTTCTCGAGGAACGTCGCCAGGCGGAGCAGAATCGTGTCCAGGATACCGCCGGCTTCGCCGGCGGCGACCATGTTCACGTAGAGGTCGCTGAACGCCTTCGGGTGCTTGCGGAACGCGTCCGCGAGCGTGTTGCCGGACTCGACATCGTACACCACGGCCCGGGTGACCTCGGCGAGTGCCTTGTTCTCGGTCTGCTGCGCCAGGATCGTGAGGGACTGGACCAGCGGGAGACCGGCGTTGATCATCGTGGCGAACTGGCGGGTGAAGATCACGATGTCGCGGGTCTTGATTCCTCCAGCGCCCGGCAGCGACAGCTTGATCTGCTTGGGCGCCTCGCGGACGCTCACCAGGATCAGCCGGTTCTTCCGGAGATAGTTGTTGACCTCGGACTGGCTCGGCACGTCGAGCTGGCCCTTCTGAATCTGCCCGTTCGCGGCGTTGCGCGCGGTGTATTCATACATCGGCATCGGTCGGTCTCCTTCGTCCTAGCGGCGGGTCGCGCCGGCGGCGCGGAGCGGCTTCTCGCCGACCGCGGGGATGTCCTGGTCCTCCAACGGCCGCTGCCCGATCATGCGGAGGAACTCATTCGGGTCGCCCGAGACCCGGAGGCACTCATCCTCGTTCACTTCGCGCGCAACGTAGAGCTGGTACAGCGAATCGTTCATCGTCTGCATCCCGAACTTCTTGCCCGCCTGCATCGCCGAGTAGATCTGGTGGATCTTCTCGTCGCGGATCAGCGCGCGGATGGCCGGCGTCGCAACCATGATCTCCGCCGCCATGACCCGTCCCCGGCCCTTCGCCTTCGGCAGAAGCGTCTGGGTCATCACGCCCTCGAGCACGAAGGCCAGCTGCGCCCGTACCTGCGACTGCTGGTTGTGGGGAAAGACGTCGATGATGCGGTTGATCGACTCCGCGGCCGAATTCGTGTGGAGCGTCGCCAGCGCCAGGTGGCCCGTCTCCGCGATCGTGAGCGCCGCGGCGATCGTCTCGAGGTCGCGCATCTCGCCGACCAGGATGACGTCCGGGTCCTCACGGAGCGCGTACTTGAGCGCGGTGGCGAAGTTCTTCGTGTCCGTGCCGACCTCGCGCTGGTTGACGATGCAGCCCTGGTGCCGGTGTATGAACTCGATCGGATCCTCCACCGTGATGATGTGCCCCTTCCGCTCCTTGTTGATCTTGTCGATCATCGCGGCCAGGGTGGTGGACTTGCCCGACCCGGTCGGCCCCGTCACCAGGATCAGGCCCCGCGGACGCTCGGACAGCTTGGCGACGATCGGGGGCAACCCGAGCTCCTGGAAGGTTCGCACATTGAAGGGAATCATGCGGATTACCATGGCCACGCAGCCGCGCTGCTTGAAGACGTTGCCGCGGAAGCGCGCCAGGTTCTGAATCCCGAAGCTAAAGTCAAGCTCGTCTTCGGTTTCGAACCGCTTCTTCTGGTTCTCGGTCAGGACGGAATAGGCCAGCTGGAGGGTGTCCTTGGCCGTCAGGACGTCGGGGACGGAGCTGTCGGTCATGTCCCCGTCAATCCGGAGCTTAGGCCGCTCCCCGGCGGTGGCGTGGAGGTCCGAGGCCTCCTTCTCGATCATTTCCTCGAGCAGAGCTCGCAGGTTGACGGTCATGCCGCACTCTCCTTGACGACTTCTTCCAGGGTGGTCACGCCACGCTCGATCTTCTTCATGCCGTCCATCCGCAGAGTGAGCATGCCCTCCGCGACCGCCTGCTCGCGAAGCTCCGCCACCGATGCGCCCCGCAGGATCATGCGGCGGAGCTCGGGCGAGAGGGCCATGACCTCGTACAGGCCCTGGCGTCCCTTGTATCCGGTGCCGCTACAGACGTCGCAGCCCTTGCCCTTCATGAACGCGATCTTGCGGAGGGAGTCAAGATTTGTGCCCAAGGAGTGCAATTCCTCGTCCCGGTAGGTGTGCGGAGCCTTGCACTCCTTGCAGATACGGCGCACCAGCCGCTGCGCCACCACCAGGTTCACGGCGCTGGCCACGTTGAACGCCTCGATCCCCATGTCGATCATGCGGGTGATCGTGCTGGGCGCGTCGTTCGTGTGCAGCGTCGAGAGCACGAGGTGGCCCGTGAGCGCCGCCTTGATCGCGATGCCGCCCGTCTCCAGATCGCGGATCTCACCGATCATGATGATGTTCGGGTCCTGCCGGAGGAACGCCTTGAGCGCGGCGGCGAAGCTGAGCCCGATCTCGGTCCGCACGAGGACCTGGTTGATCCCCATGAGGTTGTACTCGACCGGGTCTTCCGCGGTCATGATGTTGGTGTCGATCGTGTTGATCCGCTGGAGACAGGAGTAGAGCGTGGTCGTCTTACCCGAGCCCGTGGGGCCGGTGACGAGCACCATGCCATACGGGTTCAGGATCGCCTTCATCAGGTCCTGCTCCGCCTTGGGCTCGAAGCCGAACTTGGTCAGGTCCAGCGTCAGGTTGCCCTTGTCGAGGATTCGGAGCACGATCTTCTCGCCGAAGAGCACGGGCAGCGTCGAGACGCGGAAGTCGATGACCCGCGTGCCCATCTTCAGCTTGAGGCGGCCGTCCTGGGGCACGCGCCGCTCGGCGATGTTGAGCTGGGAGAGAATCTTCACCCGGGACGTGAGGGCGGCCTTCATCTTGAGGGGCGGCTTCATTACTTCGAGCAACGCGCCGTCGATGCGGTAGCGCACCCGGATTTCGTGCTCGAACGGCTCGATGTGGATGTCGCTCGCGCCGCGCTTGACCGCGTCGGTGAGGAGCCCGTTGATCAGCTTGACCACCGGCGCGTCGTCGACGTTGGCGGCGCCGGTATCGTCCTCCTCCTCCTCGACGATCTCCACGTCGTCGTCCAGCCCCTCCATGTCCTTGAGGATGCTCTGGAGCTGCTGGTCCGACGACTCGTAGTGCCGCTCGATCAGCGCCCGGAGCGTGTACTCGCCGGCGATGACCGGGAAGAGATCGTAGCGCGTGATGAACTTGAGGTCCTCGAGCAGGCCGTGATCCGTCGGATCCGCCATGGCGATCGTCAGCGTGCGGCCTTCGCGCTTGAGGGGGAGCACGACGTGCTTCGACGCGAGGTCGGCGGGGATCAGCTTGACGAGCTTGGGATCGACTTCGAACCGGGAGAGATCGACAGCCGGCATGCGGTACTGACGGGCCAGGAGCTTGGTGATCTCGATCTCCTGCACCAGCCCCAGCTTCACCAGCACGTACCCCAAACGATGCTTGCTGGCCCTCTGCTCCGCGAGCGCCTGTGCCAGCTGCTCCCGGGTGATCAGGCCTTCCTTGATCAGGATGTCGCCCAGCCGGTCGGGGCCGGCGGCCGCGGTCGCCATCGTCGAGGTCGAGCTCACCGTTCGGGGGAAAGGCCGTGACCCAGAGTGCGCCCGCGAGGTGTCAACCTTTATGGCACCTGCAACGTTTGGCGCACGCGCGCGAGCAAGGCAGGTTTGATGCCGGGAATGCGAGACAGTGCATCTACCGACGCGAACGGGCCGTTCCGCTCCCGGTCCCGGACGATCGCCTCGGCCCGCCGCCTCCCGATCCCGGGGACGGACGCAAGCTCCGCGGCGCTGGCCGCGTTGAGCGATACCATACCAGCGGAAGGGGCTAAAGGGGTTGGAGATGCGACGAGCCGGGCCGAATCGCTGAAAGCCGCGTGATCCCGGATCACCGCCAGCAGGCCC
>Ga0070706_100004313_pt1 | contig 13774 bp, 15 predicted proteins | sample KBSK5501metaG_FD_65476 | JGI IMG/M metagenome (GOLD analysis project Ga0070706, IMG submission 65476) | Corn, switchgrass and miscanthus rhizosphere microbial communities from Kellogg Biological Station, Michigan, USA - KBS K5-50-1 metaG | ecosystem: Host-associated > Plants > Roots >...
CCCTCGGCCCGGCTTCGCAACCAGGGCGGGATCAGGACGACGGCCCAGACAACGGCGAGGACAACCAGCACCACGGTCAAAGCTCCTCAACCTACCTTTGCGACTCGGGGACCGTAACGCGGGCCACGCCCGCTGCGGTGGATGGGGTCGGAAGGACACAGACCCGTCGGTTCCCTTTTCCTACGACGTCGGGGGCAGGTCGTCAAGCCCGAGCGCGCTAGGTAAACCTAGCACATGCTCGCGTCATGTTGCGAGCGGAGCCGCTCAGACGCCGGGCTCGAGGGCCCGGCGGTAGGTGCCCGACCGGCCGCCTGACTTCTCCCAGAGCGTCAGCTCGCCGATCACCATCGACCGGTCGGTCGACTTGCACATGTCGTAGATGGTGAGAGCGGCGATCGAACAGGCGGTCATCGCCTCCATCTCCACGCCCGTGCGATCGACGGTCTCGACCGTCGCCTCGACCTCGACGTGATCGTCGGCAAGCGTGAAGCCGACGAACACCGAGCCCACGAGGAGCGGATGGCACAGCGGGATCAGGTGCGGCGTCTGTTTGGCGGCCTGAATGCCTGCGACCCGCGCCACCTGGAGCACGTCGCCTTTGGTGATCTCGGTGCTCGCGACCTTGTTCACCGTCTCGGGCTTCATGAAGACCTTGCACCGGGCGAGCGCCCGCCGGTGGGTGGCCTCCTTGGGCGTGACGTCCACCATGCGGGCCCGACCCAGAGGGTCGAGATGGGTCAAACCGCGATCCGGCATTGAGTAAGTCTAAAGCGACGAGCGACGTCGCCGCGCTGGCCTGGCGGCCAGGTCTCCCTCGTCCGGTCAGCCTCCGATCTGGCTCATGCTGCGTGACGGGCGGATGAACGTCACCTGGCCGATGCTGTGCCCCGCCCACTTCCCGGCGACGTCAGCGGCAATTGCGGAAGCCACCTCCTCGTCGCTTGCGCCTCCCCGCAGGCGGGCCCGCAGGTCGGTCTCGGCCGCCGCGAAGAGGCAGTTGCGGAACTGACCGTCGGCGGTGAGCCGCACCCGGTCGCAGGTCCCGCAGAACGGCTGGGTGACGCTGGCGATGACGCCCACCTCCCCCCCGCCGTCGCGGTAGCGGTAACGGGTCGCCGGGGCCGCGCTCCGGCGCTCCGCCTCGAGTGGGAAGACGGCATCGATACGCTCGATCACCTCGGCGGCGGGGACCACCGCGTCGGGCCCCCAGGCCCCCTCGGCGTCGAGGGGCATGAACTCGATGAACCGCACGCCGACGCCCCGCTCGCGGCCGAACGCGGCGAAATCGACGATCTCGTCGTCGTTCACCCCCCGCATGAGCACGCAGTTGACCTTGACCGGGTCGAACCCGGCGTCGATGGCCGCGTCGATCCCGTCGAGCACCTGTGTCAGCGTGTCGCGCCGGGTGATCTCGGCGAAGCGCTCACCCCGCAGCGAGTCACACGAGATATTCAGTCGCCGCAGGCCGGACCGCCGGAGATCGTCAGCCAGCAGCCGCAAGGTCGCGCCGTTGGTGGTCATGGCGAGGTCGACACCAAGCCCCGCCAGCATCTCGACCAGCACCGGGAGGTGGGCTCTCACCGTGGGCTCGCCTCCCGTGAGGCGAATGCCGTCGAACCCGAATCGCTCGACACAGATGCGCGCTACCCGCGTGATCTCCTCGAAGGTGAGCAGGTCGTCGCGAGGCAGCCACTCCATTCCTTCCGCCGGCATGCAGTAGCGGCATCGGAGGTTGCAGCGATCGGTGACCGACACCCGCAGGTCGCGCACGGTGCGGCCGAAGGGATCGATCAGCGGGGCAGCCGAGGTCATGGGGGCCCCAGGCTACGTCAGCAACATCACCTCGACCTCCTCGCCCTCGGCGACACCCTCGCCGTCGGGCACCACCGCCAGCGCGTTGGCCAGGGCCATGGCCCGCAAGAGGTTCGAGGCCTGGCCGCCGGAGGAGCAGATGTGCCACCGGCCGTCCTCGCCCGTCGACGCGACAACGCGTACCAAGTGCACCTTGCCGTCGGGGCGGCGTCGCAAGGCCTCATCGGCGACGGCGCCGACCGAGGGCCGGAACGGATCGCGGTGGCCCATCATCCGACGTAGGGCAGGCCGGGCGAAGAGCTCGAAGGAAACCATCGACGACACGGGGTTGCCGGGCAGGCCGAACACCGGCCTGCCGGAGATGATCCCGAAGGCCAGGGGTTTGGCCGGCTTGATCGCCACCTGCCACCACCGCATGGCGCCCATGCGATCGAGCACCACCTTGATGTAGTCGAAGTCGCCCATGCTCACACCGCCGCTCGTGACCAGCGCGTCGCACTCGGCCAGACCCTTCTCGAGGACGGCGGTGATGGCGGCTTCGTCATCCGCGACAACGCCGAGGTCGACCGCGTCGCACCCCGCCTCGTGCAGCATCGCCACGAGCGTCGGCCGGTTGGAGTCGCGGATCTGGCCCGGCCGCAGCGCGCCACCGTCGTCGACCAGCTCGTCGCCCGTGGACAGCACGCCGACACGCGCCCGGTGGAACACCGGCACGCGTTGGTATCCCAGGCTGGCCAGCACGCCGAGGTGGCCGGGCCCGAGCACGGTGAAGGGCTCGAACGCGACCTGGCCCGCGGCGAGATCCTCACCTGCGGGACGGACGTGGTCACCTGGGCAGGCGGTCTTGCCGATCACGACGAAGCCGTCGTCGTCAACCGTGGTGTCCTCCACCATCACGATGGCATCGGCCCCCTCCGGGATCGGTGCTCCCGTCATGATGCGAACGGCCTCTCCCGCGCCGACGGCGCGGTCCGGTGCCCGCCCCGCGGGCAGCGTGGCGACGACCTTCAGGCGCGCTCCAGCCGTCGCGTCGGCAGCCCGTACCGCGAACCCGTCCATCGCGGTGTTGTCGAAAGGGGGGACGTTCTCGTGGGCGCGCAGCTCGACGGAGGTGACACAACCGAGCGCTTCCCCCAGCGCGATGGCAGTGGGATGGAAGGGGGCGCACTCGGCGAGCACCCGCCGCTGCGCCTCGTCCAACGCAATCAACGGAGACCCTGAGCGACAGAACCCGCGCGCGGCCTCGCCCGCCTCAAACCAGCTTCTTGCGCTGCACGAAGTCGGCCAGGAAGGCGCGGAACTCCGGGCCGAGGTCTTCGCGGTCGACCGAGAGCTCGACCATCGCCCGGAGATAGTCGATCTTCTTGCCGATGTCGTAGCGCCCGTGCTCGAACGGGAATCCGTAGATCGTCTGCTCCTGGAGCAGCAGCGCCATCGCGTCGGTGAGCTGGATCTCACCACCGGCGCCCGGCTGCACGTGCTCGAGCGCGTCGAAGATCTCGGGCGTGAAGACGTAGCGCCCCATGATGGCGAGGGTCGACGGCGCTTCCTCGGGCGGGGGCTTCTCGACCACGCCGAGAATTCGGACGAGCGACTCGTCCACCACCTCGGGACGTACGCACCCGTAGGCCGAGATCTCCGCGCGAGGGAACTCCTTGAGCGCGACCACCGACCGTCCGTAGCGCTCGTGCACACCCAGCATCTCGGTGAGCACGCGCGATTCGTCGATCATGATGTCGTCGCCGAGCATGACGACGAAGGGCTCGTCGCCGACATGCTGACGCGCGACGGAGACCGCATGGCCCAGCCCGAGCGGCTCGCCCTGGCGCACGTAGTGGAGATCGGCCATCTCCGCGATAGCGCGCATGTCCTTCAACTGATCGTGCTTGCCCCGCGCGTCGAGGTAGAACTCGAGCTCGAACGAGCGGTCGAAGTGGTCCTCCAGCGACCGCTTGTCGCGCCCGGTGATGACGAGGATGTCGCGGATGCCGGCCCGCACGGCTTCCTCCACGACGTACTGGATGGCGGGCTTGTCGACGACCGGCAGCATCTCTTTGGGCTGTGCCTTGGTGGCGGGCAGGAACCGGGTGCCGAGCCCGGCCGCCGGGATCACCGCCTTGCGCACGACTTGCCTCACTCTTGCCTCACTGTCGCCTCGTGCCGTGGGCGCCAACAACTTCGGCCCCCTCTGCAGTCTCGAACCCGTCGGCCGTCGGCCGTCGTCCGGCAGCGTGCCGCGTCGGCCGCGGGCGTTCGGATCGTGTCGACCGGAGGGACCGCCGCCTTGAGGTCGGCGTGCGGGAGCCCGACGCCAGGAGGGGCGAGCACGACACCGAGCACGACACCGCTCCATGGTACGAAACGGCCCGCTCCCGGTACACTGGCAGTCGCCCCATTCGAGTGCCAGCAGGGAAAAGGCATGCCCACCTACGAATATGCCTGCAAGTCGTGCGGCGAGCATCTCGAGGTCGTCCAGTCCTTCCGCGACGAGCCGCTCACCGAGTGCCCCGTCTGCGGCGGGCAGCTGCGCAAGGTCTTCAGCCCTGTAGGCATCAGCTTCAAGGGCAGCGGCTTCTACCGCAACGACAGCCGGTCGACCGCGAAGGCCGGCAAGAGCGACGGACACGGCAAGTCGGAGGCGAGCTCGACTTCCCCCGATTCGGCAGACTCGAAGAGCGGTGATTCCAAGAGCGCTCCGAAGCAGGACTCGGGCAAGAAGGACGCCAAGGCGGAGGCGAAGACGGCCTGATGGCCAAGAGTCGGCCCGAGCTCGACATGCTGGCGTCGGTCGACCTGTTCCAGGGGCTGAGTCGCAAGGAGCTCGACTCGGTCCATTCCATGAGCCGCGAGCAGTCGTTCTCCGAGGGAGCGGTGGTCGCCGCCGAGAACGCCGCTGCCGGACGCTTCTACCTCATCCTCGAGGGCAAGGCCACCGTCACCGTCGGCGACGTCAACCGGGCGCTGGCCACCTTGGGCCCCGGCGACTACTTCGGGGAGATCTCCCTGATCGACGGCGAGCCGCGTTCGGCGAGCGTCACCGCCGACACCCCGCTGCGCACGCTGTCGATCGCCAGCTTCAACTTCAAGGCGATCCTGTTCGAGTATCCCGCCATCGGGCGCAAGATCCTCCTGGAGATGTGCCGGCGCGTCCGGAGGCTCGACCAGTCGCTCGTGCACTGATCCGCGTCAGGTGACACGGACTCTCAGGTGACACGGCCCCCTCGGGTGACACCGGCCCTCAGATGACGTTGCCCCGAGCCGATGTCGGCGTCTTCGGGGGGTCGGGCTTCTATCGCTTCCTCGACGACCCGGTCGAGGTGGCCGTGCAGACGCCGTTCGGCCCGCCGTCCGCACGGGTGCACGTCGGTTCGATCGACGGCACGCGGGTCGCGTTCCTGGCGCGCCACGGGCCGCACCACGAGACGCCCGCCCATCGCGTCAACTATCGGGCCAACGTTTGGGCGATGCGGCGGCTCGGGGTGGGACGGCTGCTGAGCCCTTGCGCCGTCGGCTCCTTGCGCCGCGACGTGCACCCGGGAGAGTTCGTCGTCTGCGACCAGCTGGTCGACCGCACCGCCGGCCGCGAAACCACATTCTTCGACGGTCCGCTCGTCAACTCGATCTCCTTCGCGCTCCCCTACTGCCCCGAGCTGCGTACCGTCGCGGTGGACGCGGCGCGCGCGGAAGGCATCACCGTGCACGACGGCGGCACGGTCGTCGTCATCCAGGGACCGCGCTTCTCGACCCGAGCCGAGTCGCGCTGGTTCCAGGCGGCGGGTTGGGACGTCGTCAACATGACGCAGTACCCCGAGGCGGCCCTCGCGCGTGAGCTGGGCATCTGCTTCGCCAACATCAGCCTCGTGACGGACTACGACGCAGGCGTCGAGGACGACGACAGTGTCGCCGCAGTCGACATGGAGACGGTGCTGCGCGTGATGAACGACAACGTCGACAGAGTGCGCGGTCTGCTCATGCGCGCCATCCCTTCCGTTCCGCTCGAGCGCGCATGTCACTGCGGCGATGGTGCGCTCGACCCCGGTTCGTTCACCGGCTGACCTAAGCTCACTTCCTCGCTTCCCCGCGTTGTCCGCTCGTGGGGAGGAGCGCGCCCATGCGCTTGCGCCGCGTCACCCGCTCGCCAGTCGGTTACTGGCTCGCTGTCATCCTGCTGGCCGCGGCCACCGCGCTGTTCGTAGCCCGCGTCGTCGGCGCGGCCGAAGAGCAGCGCGCCCGGTTTGGCGCACGACGCCCGGTGGCAGTCGCCGTCCGTCGGCTGGAGGTCGGGCGAGTGCTCACGGGCGACGACGTCGTGGTGCGCGAGATGCCGGCCGCGTTCGTGCCCACCGGCGCAGCCGCGTCCCAGGGCGCGGTGGTGGGGCGCACGGTGGTCGTCGCGCTCTTCGAAGGGGAAGCCGTGCTCGAGGCGCACCTGGCACCCGCGGGTGTCCGCGGCCTCGGCGCCCACCTCACCCCCGGCCGGCGGGCGATGGCTGTGCCGGTCGGCGCCGCGGTCCCAGCCGTGCGCGCCGGCGACGCGGTCGACGTGCTCGCCACCTTCGAAAGTGAGAAGACGTTCGCGGTCGCCGAGGCCGTGACCGTGCTCGACGTCGGCACCGATGCGGTCACGCTCGCCCTGTCCGTGGATGAAGCGAGCCGGGTCGCCGACGCGGTGGCGCGCGGCGCGGTGACGCTCGCGGTCAGGTCGCCGGTCGAAAACCCGACACCATGAGCACGAGCGCCGTCGAGCCGGCCAACACCCGGTACGAGACGAAGGGGGCGAACGAGCGCGTGCGCAACAGCTTGAGCAAGAAGTGGATGGCCGCCAGCCCCGTCACCGCCGACATCACCACTCCCCAGAAGAACGCCGGAGCAGTGCCGTGCGGCAGCCCACCGTCGGCCACCAGCTTCGCCCCCTTGTAGCCGAGCGCTCCCGCGGTGACGGGCAGGCTCATGAGAAACGAGATGCGAGCGGCGGCGTCGCGGTCGAAGCCGAGGAGGCGCCCCACGGTCATCGTCGCGCCCGAACGCGAGACACCGGGTTGCAGCGCCACCGCCTGCCCCAGACCCATGAGCCCCGACTCGCGAAGCCTGAAGTCCTCCTCGCGCCTTCTCATCGCGGAGCGGTCCGCGATCAGGAGCACGACGCCGAAGAAAATCAGCATCAGCGCGACCAGCCACGGTTGGCTCAGGTGCTCCTCGATGAACGAGTCCAGGGCCGCGCCCAGCACGAAGGCGGGCAGCGCGGACACCACGAGCAGGAACGGGAGCCGCTCCTCGTGCATCAGAGCGCTGCGGCGCGCGACCGCGCGAAGGCCGGCGGGAACAAACGCCTTCAGGTCGCCCCAGAAGTACACGAGCACCGCGAACAACGTCCCGAGGTGCAGCGCCACGTCGAACGTCTTCTTCAGCTCGGGATAGGCGTCGAGCTCGTGCCATGCGAAGAGCCACGGCACCAGGATCAGGTGCCCACTCGAGGAGATCGGGAGGAACTCGGACAGTCCCTGGACCAGGCCGAGGACGATCGCGTGCGCGACCGGGATCTGCGGGCCGCTTACCACTCCGAGCATGTCAGATGCCCTTGGTAGAGGGAACGATGCGCGGCCGCCACTGCCGGGCGCGGTCGTACTGGTGGCCGACCACCGCGCCCCGGCGCATGGCGTCGAGGAAGTCAGCTGGACCGTCGAAGTCGGGCATCTCGAGGTAGGCCGCGCCCACCGCGGACGGCTCGTGGGCGTCGCTACCCGCACCGCCCGGCAGATCGTGCTCCTCGGCATAGGCGCGCGCCCGCTCGTTGAGATGGGACAACGACGTCTTGGCGTTGAAGACCTCGATCGCGTCGACCCTTCGGGTTGCCACCAGCTCGTCGAGCACGCTCGCTCGAAGGCAGTGGCGGGTGGGGTCGAACGGATGTGGGACGTACACCAGCCCGCCCTGCGCACGGATGCGCTCGACGGTCTCGTCGGGCCGCAGGCCATACGGGAGGCGCTCCGACAGGAACAGGCCGATCACCTCACCCGCCCACGTGCGCAGCTCCTGGCCGACGATCACGCGGCATGGCAGCCGGTTCGCGTCCGCCAGCTCGAGGGCACCGTTCACCGTCCCGTGGTCGGTGATGCACAGCACGTCGATCTCGGCCGCACGCACTGCCTCGTCGAGCTCGTCGGGTGTGGTTGTGGCGTCACCGGACCACATCGTGTGCAGATGGAAGTCGACCCGCACATGCCCAGGATGACGGGGCGCCGCCAGGTGAGGATGGATGTCGGTCGCCCCAGCCACGGGGCACGAGGGTACCGGCTTCGCACTGTGACAAAGTTCACAACAACGCTGCGTTGCCAGTCGTCGGGACCGAGGAGCAGACTGCGATGGTGATGTGTGGCCGCGCCCGACGCGAGTTCTTCCACGACGAGGCGGGCGTCGAAGACGCCGAGGAGGCCCAGGCACGCCGCGAACGTGCCGTCATGCGCCATGCCAGCCGGGTCGGGACGATCGTCTTCGCCTGCCTGGCCATCTGGCTGCTCACGGGTGCCGGGTACTTCTGGCCCGGGTGGGTGCTCGCGTTCGGCATCCTGCGGATCGGCATCCACGCTCGCGACGTCTACGGGCGTCCGTTGCGCGCCAGCGCCGATCTCTGACGCCATCCGTCCCCGCGCGACGGGGTTGTCCCGCGCGGGTGGTCAGGCGCCGCTAAGGGTGATGTCGCGGATGGCGAGGCTCAACCCCGCGGCACCACCCGGCAGCCAGTCGAGATCGGACCCCACCCCCACGACGTCGAGCAACATGCGCTGAAGGGTCGACGCGATCGTCGCTTCGCGGACCGGTTCGGCCGCCACACCGTCGCGAATGACGAGCCCTTCGCAGCCCACCGAGAAGTCGCCGCTCACCGGGTTGGCGCCGGAGTGCAGGCCCTGCACCGAGAGCACGAGCAGGCCGTCACCGATGTCGGACAGGAGCTGTCGCTGGGTGCGCTCTCCCGGCACGAGCGCGAGCGCCCGGGTGCCGACGCCCGGCGTGCTCTTGAAGCCGGCGCGTACGGCCGAGCCGGTCGACGCCGCCCCCGAGCGCCGCCCGGTGTATGCGTTGTGCACGAAGCCCCGCAGCACGCCGTTCTCGATGAGGACGTTGCGCCGGGTGGCCAGGCCCTCGGCGTCGTACGGGGTGGCGCCCCGCGCGTCCGGGTTGGTCGGGTCATCGGTGAGGGTGAGCCCGGGGACGGCGACCTGCTCGCCTTCGCGCTCCGCGAACAGGGAGCGGCCCTTCAGCACCGACTCGCCCGACAGCGCGCCGGACAGGACACCGAGGAACGACGCCGTGACCATCGGGTCGAGCACCGCGGTGACTCGCCGCGAGGCGGGCTTGGTCGCGCCGAGCAGCCGGGTGGCGCGCTCCGCGGCCATGCCCGCGGCACGGCTCACGTCGAGGTCTTCGGGCGCGCGGCCGATGGACCAGCCGTAACCCGTCTGGGTCTCCGCACCTTCCCCGGCGATCGCGTACGCGTAGAGAGAGCAGGTGGTGCGTCGCGCGTAGGCGCGCCCACCCGTGGTCGATGCGATCGCCGCCTCGATCGACGCGTCGCCGTACTCCGCCGTCTCGACCCCGCGGATGCGAGGGTCGGCGGCCAGCGCGGCCCGGTCGAGCTCGAGCGCGAGCTCGACCTTGTGGTCGGTGGAGAAGCCGGCCAGCTCCTCTCGGAACAGGTCGAGGTCGGCGGCCGCCACACCATCGGGTTGGGGCAGGCCGAGGAACTCGTCGACCGTGCCGAAACCCGCGTTGTCCCGCGCGTCGTCGAGGGCCTCGCGCAGCGACGCCTCGTCGAGCGAGCCTGCATACGCGAACCCCTGTCGGTGCCCGGCAACGACGCGGACGCCCACCCCCTCGGTCTGCGCAGAGGACAGCGATTCCAAGTCGCCGTCGAACACGCGCACGTCGGTGTCGTTGGCACGGGCGACGTACGCCTCGACCTCCTCGCCGGCCCGAGCCCAACCGGCGATCCGGTCTGCCAGATCGAGCAGCTCACTCATGGGCAGCTCCGTCGTGAGACACTGCGTTCACGAGGCGGTTCCTCCGACGGTCATGCTCGCGACGCGCAACGTGGGTTGCCCGGCGGACACCGGCACCGACTGACCGTCCTTTCCGCAGGTGCCCGTCCACGTGAGGAAGTCGTTGCCGACCGCGTCGACGGCCTGCAGCACGTCGGGACCGTTGCCGATGAGGTTGGCCGCCCGCACGGGTTCGGTGATCTCGCCGTTCTCGATGAGGTAGGCCTCCGTCATGCCGAACACGAAGTCGCCTGTCGCGGTGTTCACCGACCCGCCGCCCAAGGCAACGCAGTAGATGCCGTACGGCGTCTGGCGGATGATCTCGTCGGCATCGTCGAGACCGTCGAGCACGTACGTGTTCGTCATGCGCACCATCGGCAGGTGCTGGTAGGTCTGGCGCCGCCCGTTGCCTGATGAGACGCGGCCCTGCTTGCGAGCGCGCAGGAAGTCCCACATGTAGTCGGTCAGCACGCCGTTCTCGATGAGCGTGTTGCGCTGCGCGGGGTGACCCTCGTCGTCGATCGCGTAGGTGCCCCACTGGTTCCCGTAGGTGCCGTCATCGACGAGAGTGACGAGCGGGCTCGCCACCCGTTCGCCGACGCGGCCGCGGAAAACGGACGCGTCACGATTGACGAGGTCGGCCTCGAGGCCGTGGCCGCACGCCTCGTGGAAGAGCACGCCGCCCGCGCCGGCCTTGAGCACCACCGGTAGCTTTCCGCTCGGCGCCGGGCGTGCCTTCAGCATGTCGAGGGCGCGGCGGGCGGCCGTGCGTGCCACCTCGTCGACGTCGACCTCGGTGAACAGCTCGAAGCCGACGGTGCGGCCGGGCGCCTCGAGGCCGGTCTGCATCCCCGTGTCGCCCGCGGCCACGCACTGCACCATGAAGCGGGTGCGGACCTGGTCGTCGGTCGTGTGGAGGCCGTCGCTGTTGGCCACCAGGATGCGCCGGCGGCTGTCGGCATAGGACGCGCTCACCTGGCGGATCGAGCTGCCCTCGGCGCGGGCGGCCGCGTCCGCGCGCTGGAGCAGCTCAACCTTGCGCGCCTTGGGCACGTCGGCGGGGTACTCCACGATCTGATGCGCCTGCCGGGCGGCGCGCGGTTGCAGCGCCACCTCGCGCACACCCCCGCCGCCGGCGCGGGCCGCGGCCGCGGCCGCCTCCGCCGCGCCCTGCAACCCCGCTTCGGAGAGGTCGGCGGTGTGGGCGAAGCCCGTCGTGTCTCCCCGCACCACGCGGATGCCCGCACCCCGGTCGAGGCCCGACGTCAGCTCCTCGACCCGCCCGTCGTCGAGATGACCGGACGAGAGCCGCTTGTCCTCCGCGAAGACCTCGGCGAAGTCGCCGCCTGTGCGCAGCGCCAGGGCAAGGACGCGCTGGACGACGTTGTCTTCGATCACTTGAGGCTCCCGGGACGCGAGGTGCTCGCCTGATTCGGCGGAAGTTCGTATGGTACCGCCGTGCCCGTGGAACCCGGACTGTCGGCCGTCATCGAGCTGACGGTGGGAGGCGCCGACACCGCGGCCTCGTTGCGCTCGGGCGACGTACCGATGCTCGGCACCCCCCGGATCGTGGCCCTCGTGGAGGAGGCGAGCGTCGCCGCGCTCGCTGGCCGGCTGGAGCCCCACGTCACCAGCGTCGGGATGCGCGTGCAGCTCGACCACCTCATCCCCGTGCCCGTCGGGGTCACCGTGCGAGCCGAGGCGACGCTGGAGCGGGTCGAGGGCCGCCGCCTCAACTTCAACGTGTCGGTCACCAGCGAGCGCGGCCTGGTGGCCGCGGGCAAGCTCACGCGCGTCCTCGTCAACCGCGAACGGTTCCTCGACAAGGCCAAATAATTGGCGGCGGGCCCCGCCTCCGCTTCGCTTCGGCACCCGCCGCGTGCCGGCGGGGACCCCCAGCCCCGCCGGCGGGCAACGCCGGTCGCTGCAACATCCCCATGCCCGGGCGTTGGCTGAACGGCTTCACCACCCAGCCCAAGTGGGCGGCGTGGCCCGAGAACGCGGCCTGCCCTCCAGCCCGCCTCCGCTTCGCTTCGGCACCCGCCGCGTGCCGGCGGGACGGGCGAGCGAATCCGCCAGCCAACTACGCGAGGTTGGAGGTCCGCGGGTAGGCGACGGCGGGGTCGGTGAGGACGTTGACGAGATAGGGCACGCCCGCCGCGAACGCGCGGTCGAGGGCGGGGCCGAGGTCGGCGGGGCGCTCGACGGTTTCACCGGCGCCGCCGAGGCCCTCGACGACGCGGTCGTAGCGGCACCCGGCCTGGAGCTCGGCGGCGACGTCGTACCCGTAGATCGCCTGCATCGGGTGCTTCTCGAGGCCCCAGATCCCGTTGTTGCCGACGATGGCGACGACCGGCAGCTCATGGCGCACGAGCGAGTCGAAGTCCATGCCGTTGAAGCCGATGGCCCCGTCGCCCTGGAGGAGCACGATCTGCCGGTCAGGATGCGCCACCCGGGCCGCGATCGCGTAGCCCAGCCCGGTGCCCAGACAGCCGTAGGGACCGGGGTCCATCCAGCAACCGGGCTCGTAGGAGTCGATCAACTTGCCCGCGTAGGACACGAAGTCGCCGCCGTCGCCGATCACCACCGCGTCGCGCGCCAGACGTCGACGGAGCTCGCCGTACACGCGCGCGGGATGGATAGGGTCGGTGTCGGCCTCCAACTCGGTCCGCTCGGCCTCGCGTCGCGCCGTCTCCTCGTCACGCAGCTTCGCGATCCAAGGTTCGTGGTCCGCTCGCGCGCCAGCGTGGGAGGCCATGCCATCGAGGATCGTCGACAGGTCGCCTGCGGGTGACACCGCCGCGACGACATGGCCCGCGCGACTGTCGGGGTGGTCGACGACATGCACGAGCTGCGCGGCGCCGAAGACCCCGAACGACAGCCGGAAGTCGAGCGGGGTGCCCACGACCACCACCACGTCGGCCTGCTTGAGAAAGCTTCGGGTGCGCGCGAACGCCAGCGCGTGATCGGCGGGCAGGCACCCGCGCCCTTGGCCGTTGACGAACGTGGGCACTTGCAACGACTCGACACACCTTCGCAGCGCCTCCCACGCCCCATCGGCCCACACATCGCCCCCCGCCACCAAGACCGGCCGCTCGGCGCCCGCGACGAGAGCCGCGGCGTGGGCCACGTCGTCGGGGTCCGGCTCGGGCCCGACGGGCATCACGGCGTGAGGCACATCGGATGCGTCGCTCGCGAACACGACGTCGAGCGGGAAGTCGAGGAACACAGGCCCGCGGTGCGGCGTGAGCGCGAGCGTGATCGCCTCGTTGAGCTCTTTGGGGATCTGGCCCGTCGCCGTCACCGTGCGCGCCACCTTGGTGATCGACGCCACCACTGGGACGTGGTCGAACTCCTGCAGCGATCCCGCGCCCCAGCGAGCCTGCGAAGCGCGGCCCCCGAGCACCACCACCGGCGAGCCGTTGAAGTACGCGGTCGTGATCGCGCTGACGCCGTTGGTGACACCCGGTCCCGCGGTGAGCACCGCGACGCCCGGCCCACGCGTGAGCTTGGCGAAACCCTCGGCCGCGAACGTCGCCGTCTGCTCGTGGCGGACGTCGACGATGCGGATGCCTTCGTTCACGCACCCGTCGTAGATGGAGAAGATGTGGCCCCCCGACAGCGTGAAGATCTGGCGCACGCCGAAGGCCCCGAGGGTGGCGGCCACGAGACTGCCGCCGTGCCCCTCCAGATGCCTGCCATCGAGCTGCGTCACGCCACATCCTCGAGGAACGAGCTGAGCACGGTCCACCACGCGTCCGGATTCTCGAACTGAGGCGAGTGCCCTGCGTCGGGGATGATCGCCAATCGTGCGTCGGGGATCTTCTTGGCCATGCGCTCACCGTGGGCGATGAACGGGGTGTCCTGCTCGCCGACGATCACCAACGTGGGCACATCGACCTCCGGCAGCCTGTCGAGGCGGTCGG
>Ga0070706_100004314_pt1 | contig 13773 bp, 13 predicted proteins | sample KBSK5501metaG_FD_65476 | JGI IMG/M metagenome (GOLD analysis project Ga0070706, IMG submission 65476) | Corn, switchgrass and miscanthus rhizosphere microbial communities from Kellogg Biological Station, Michigan, USA - KBS K5-50-1 metaG | ecosystem: Host-associated > Plants > Roots >...
GGGATGACGCCGACCTGCGTGCCCTCCGTGAAGGTCGCGAATTCGGTGCCATCGCGCGCGATGATCCGGCCGCGCGTGGTGCCGAGCCGCGTCATGCGCACCAGCCGCCCGGCGGTGAGGCCGGGGAGGATCGCCTCGGGCGTCCAGTCGATGCGCCAGCGCGCCTCTTGCTTCTCGCCCTCGAGGACGAGCGCGATCTGCGTCTCGCGCCGGAATTCGCCGACCCGCGCGGTGTGATAGGTCACGCTCAGCGGGACGCTGGCCCGTCGCGGATCGGGCGAGCCGCTCGGGAGGCGCGGGTGCAGCGCCTGCCCGACCTTCACGTCGAGCGACCTCAGGGTCATCTCTTCGGCGATCCGCGGGAGACGATCGATGAAGCCGGTCGTGCCGACGCGCTGCTGCGACCCCGCAGTGAAGAGGCCCCACATCGACTGGTAGTCGGAGGTACGCCACGACTCCGCGTACTTGATCGCGACCGGCTCGGGAGCGGGCGGGCCGGGCTCGCACCCCGCGAGAACGGCCGACGCCAGGAACAGCAGAGCGAGACCGCGCGCGAGCGGACGGAGCCGCCGGGGGGTGCTAATAGCCAGCCGCGACACCCTCGCGCCTCGGATCGGCGCCACCCGCGAACGCGCCGCTGGGATCGACCTCGATCGCCTGAGCGCCGCCCGTGAGCGGATCCCAGTCCTTGAGGAGCTCGATCTCGTGGCCCCGGCCGGCGAGAGAGCGACGGACATCATCCGGCCAACGCGATTCGAGCTTCAGCGTTCTGCCGCTCACGTGGAACCAGCGCGGCGCCTCGATCGCCTCCTGCACGTCCATCCCCATGTCGATGAGCGCCGCGGCGAGCTGGAAGTTGGTCTGGACCTGGGCCTGCGAGCCGGGTGTCCCGTAGACGAAGCGCGGCGTCGAGCCGTCGAGCACGATGACCGTGTTCAGCGTGTGGATCGGCCGCTTGCCCGGCGCGACCGCGTTCTGCGACGCGGGATCGAGCGAGAAGCCGCGCAGGCGGTCGTTGAGGAGGATCCCCGTCCCCGGGACTATCGTCGCCGCGCCGAAGCCGCTGAACACGCTCTCGATGAGCGAGACCGCGTTGCCGTCGCGGTCGGCGACGCACAGATAGGTGGTGTGCGCCGGCACCGCGAGGGCACCGCTCTCCGCGCGGTCCGCGGCCTTGCCGCCGATGGCCTTGCGCCGGGCGGCGAGGAAGCCCTCGTCCAGGAACCGGCGCGGATCGAAGTCGACCGCACGCGGATCGCCCGCGTACGCGTCGCGGTCGCTGAACGCGAGCTTCTTGATCTCAGCCATGGTGTGGACGAGATCGGCGCTCCCCCAGCCCATACGCGCCAGATCGAGCCCGCCGGCGATGGCGAGCTCCTCCATCAGCACGAATCCCTGCGACACGGGTGGCTGGCCCACGACGCGCAGGCCGCGGTAGTCGACGCCGAGCGGATCGGGGTCGTCGGTCTTGTGCGCCTCGAGATCCTCGCCTCCGATCGAGCCGCCGATCCGCGCGACCCCGTCGGCGAAGCGCGCGCCGAGCGATCCGCGGTAGAGCGCGTCGGCGCCGTCCCGGGCGATCTCCCGAAGCGTGGCGGCGAGATCGGCCTGCTGCAGGATCTCGCCGGGCCGCGGTGAACGCCCGCGCGGCATGTAGACGCGCGCGCACTCCGGATCGGCCGAGAGAAGCTCGGCGTCGTGGGCGATCGCGCGGCTGAGGAGGTCGCCGACCGGGAAGCCCTCCTCGGCATACGCGATGGCGGGCGCGAGGGCGCGGTCGAGCCCGAGGCGGCCGTGCGCCTCGATCATGTCGCTCCAGGCTGCGATGCAGCCCGGCACCGTCGCCATGACCGCACCGCGCGCGGGATAGCCCGAAGCGCGCAGCGCCTCGACGTCGAGGGCGAGCGGCGCCGCGCCCGAGCCGTTGAACGCGATCACCTCGCGGCGATGGGCGTCGTAGACGAGGGCGAAGACGTCGCCGCCGATCGAGGTGGCCGACGGTTTCGTGACCGCGCAGACCGCGGCCGCGGCGACGGCGGCGTCGACGGCCGACCCTCCCTCGCGCAGCGCGGCGAGGCCGGCCGACGTTGCCAGGGGGTGCCCGCTCGCGACCAGTCCGTTCGCCGCGCGGATCGTCGGCCGATGTGCCATCTGGGACCTGATGCTACGAGCGGCCCTGCACGAGCGCGGTGTATCCGACGGCTTCATCCGGTCGCAGCCGCTCGGGTCGGGACCCGTCGAGGTGGAGGACGAGAGCCTGCTCGTCGCAGCGGTGCCGCTTGGGGCAGATGGGGCACTCGGCGGCGCTCTTCTCGGGGAGCCGCCCGAGGCTCACGAGCGTGAACCCGCAGCGCTCGAAGAACTCGGGGACGAGCGTGAGCGCGAAAACGCGCCGGAGGCCGAGCCGCCGTGCTTCGTCCACGCAGGCCTTCACGAGGGCGCGCCCCACGCCACGCCCGCTCGCCACCGGGCGCACCGCCAGCGAGCGGATCTCGGCCAGCTCCGGAGTCAGGACGGCGAGCGCGACGCAGCCCTCGAAGCCCTCCTCGCTCTCCGCGACGAAGAAGTCGTGGATGTGCTCGAGGAGGAAGTCGCGCGAGCGCTCGAGCATCCGGTCGTCGCGCGCGTAGCCGTTGATGAGCGCGAGCGCCGCGTCCACATCACGGACGTGCATGGCGCGGATCCGGACCGCGGGCACGGTCAGCGCCCGGCGCGGGCGAAGGCGCCGCGGGCTTCGGCGAGAGCAGCGCGCACGCGCTCGGGCGCGGTCCCGCCGGGGGATGTGCGCGCGGCCATCGAACGCTCGGGCCGGATCTCCTCGAGGACAGCGACGCCGAAGCGCGGGTCGTGGGCTCTCAGCTCGTCGATCGTGACGCCGCCCAGGTCGCGGCCTTTGGCCAGGCGATCGCGCACGACCCGTCCGATGACCTCGTGGGCCTCGCGGAACGGGACGCCTGCGCGCGCGAGGTGGTCGGCGAGATCGGTCGCCGTGAGCATTCCGCGCTCGGTGGCGGCGCGCATGTTCTCGCGCTGGAACGCCAGGCCGCGAACGACGAGAGCGAGCGCGTCGAGAGCGGGAGCGACCGTCGCCGCGTCGTACAGCGGGACGCGCTGCTCCTGCAGGTCGCTGTCGTACGCGAGCGGGATCCCCTTGAGGATCGCCAGGACCGCGACGAGGTCGCCGATGGCGCGACCGGCGCGTCCGCGCACGAGCTCGGCGACGTCGGGATTCTTCTTCTGCGGCATGATGCTCGATCCGGTCGCGTGCTCGTCCGAGACCTCCGCGAAGCCGAGGGCCCCCGTCCACAGGACGATCTCCTCCGCGAGGCGCGAGGCGTGCACCGCCGCGAGGGCGCTCGCGAAGACGAGCTCCGCGACGAAGTCGCGGTCGGACACTGCGTCGATGCTGTTGCGGAACGCGCCCGCGAGACCGAGGTCACGCGCCACCGACGCCGGGTCCACCGGGTAGGGCGAGCCGGCGAGCGCGGCGGCGCCGAGCGGTGAGACCGCCGCGCGCTGCCGCGCGCCCCCGATGCGCTCGCGGTCGCGGCGCAGCGCCTCGACGTGCGCGAGCAGGTGGTGCGCGAGCGAGACCGGCTGGGCGGGCTGAAGGTGCGTGTACCCCGGCATCACGGTGTCGACCTCGCCCTCGGCACGGTCGATGAGCGCGGTCGCGAGCGCGACGATCGACGCGTCGAGCTCGTCGAGGAGCTCGATCGTGAAGATGCGCAGGTCGAGGGCGACCTGGTCGTTGCGGCTGCGCGCTGTGTGCAGCTTCCCGGCCACTTCGCCGATGCGCTCGCGGAGGACGCGCTCGACCGCGGAGTGCACGTCCTCGGCATCGGCGGGCCACGCGACCGTGCCGGCGGCGATCTCCGCCGCGAGTCGCTCGAGGCCCGCGACGATCCTGTCGACGTCGGCCTGCGGGACGATCTTCTGACGGCCGAGCATCCGCGCGTGCGCGATGCTGCCGCGCACGTCGATGGCCGCGATGCGGCGGTCGAGCTCGAGCGACGACGTGAACGCGCGGATGCGCGGGTCGAGCGGCTTCTCGAACCGTCCGCTCCATAGATCTTTCGTCACGGGCGCGGCTCGCGGCGACGGGTCCTGGCCTTCGGCCGCTCGCCATGCCCTTTTGTCTCCGGCAGCTTCAACGTCTCGGTCCCCGACCACAGCTCCTGACGCTGCGCCTGGTTCCGGAGCGGAAGTCCGTACACCTGGATGAATCCCTCGGCGGCTTTGTGGTCGAAGGCGTCGCCCTTCCCATAGGTCGCGAGCGACATCGAATAGAGGGCGTTGTCGGAGCGGCGCCCGACCACGGTCACGTTGCCGCGATCGAGGCGGACCCGCACTTCGCCGCTGACGAAGCGCTGCGTGCTGTGGACGTACGCAGCGAGGTCCTGGTGATGCGCGCTGAACCAGAGTCCGTTGTAGACGAGCTCGGCGTATTCGTCCGCGATGCGCTCCTTGAGCCGCAGCGACTCCTTCGAGAGCACGAGGTCCTCGATCGCGCGATGCGCGGTGTGGAGGATGACGGCCGCCGGTGCCTCGTAGATCTCGCGCGACTTGATGCCCACGAGGCGGTCCTCGATCTGGTCGATGCGGCCCACGCCGTGCTTGCCGCCGATGGCGTTCAGCTTCTCGATGAGCGTGACGCCGTCGCTCGCCTCCGCGCCGCCGATCGACGTCGGGATGCCCTCGCGGAACGTGATCGTGAGCTCGCGCGGGCGGGCCGGCGCCTCGCTCGGCTCGACGGTCCACTGGTAGACGTCGGGCGGCGGCGCGTTCCACGGATCCTCGAGCACGCCGGCCTCGATCGACCGGCCCCACAGGTTCTCGTCGACGCTGTACGGGCTCTTCTTCGTGACCGGCACGGGGATCCCCCGCGCCCTCGCGTATTCGATCTCCTCCTCGCGCGTCATGTTCATGCCGCCGCGCAGCGGGGCGATCACCTTCAGGTCGGGCGCCAGCGCCGCGACGCTGAGGTCGAACCGCACCTGGTCGTTCCCCTTGCCGGTCGAGCCGTGCGCCACGTAGGTCGCGCCCTCTTCGCGCGCGACGTCGACGAGCAGCTTCGCGAGGAGCGGCCGCCCGAGAGCGGTCGCGAGCGGATAGCGGCCCTGGTACAGCGCGTCGGCCTGGAGCGCGGGCCACACGAAGAAGCGCACGAAGAGATCGCGCGCGTCCAGCACGACCGCCCTCCGCGCGCCGCTGCGCAGAGCCTTCTCGCGCACGGCGGGGAGGTCGCCGACCGACCCGAGGTCGCCGGTGACAGTGACGACCTCGAGCCCATGCGTCTCGCGCAGCCATGCCACGGCCACGGACGTATCGAGCCCTCCCGAGTACGCGAGGACGCACGTCTGCCCCTTGAGGCTGCTCGTCACCGCTCTCTCCTCATGACGCCGTATTCGCGGAGCCGCGCGACCACGGGCGCCGTGTCGCGCTCGCGCCCGACCGCGAGGAAGACCGTGTCGTCGCCGGCGAGCGTGCCGACGATCTGCGGCAGGCGCGCGGCATCGATCGCCGCCGCGAGCGCGTTCGCAGTGCCGGGCAGGGATCGCAGCACGACGATCGTCCCGGCGACCGCGGCATCCACGGGGTAGTCCTCGCAGAAACGCCGCAGTCGATCGGGACCCGTCGGCGCCCCCGGAGCGGGCGGGGCGTACACGTGCTGCCCGTCGCGCGCGACCTTGACGAGACCGAGCTCGACGATGTCGCGCGATACGGTCGCCTGCGTCGCGCGGAACCCCGCCGCGCGCAGGGCCCGCACCAGCTCGTCCTGCGTCGAGAGCGTGCGCTCGCTCACGAGGCGCAGCAGGGTCTGCTGGCGCTGATGCTTGCGCGCACGATCCAAGCGCGGGATGACCGTCGCCTCCGTCATGCCGTCACCTCGGCCGGGAACACCGTGCCGACCTGGTCGCCGGCGAGCAGGCTCTCGATCGCGTCCGCGTCGTGCGCGGAGACGATGGCCGCATCGCAGCCCGCCGACGCGGCGAGCAGGCACGCCTCGACCTTCGGCAGCATGCCGCCCTCTATCGTGCCGTCGTCGACGAGGGCCGTGGCGCTGTCACGGTCGAGCCGCGGGATGACGCGCCCGTCCTTCCCGCGCACGCCGGGAACGTCGGTGACGAATGCGAGCAGCCGCGCGCCCACGCTTGCCGCGACCGCGCCCGCCGCGCTGTCGCCGTTCACATTGAGGATCTCACCGTCCGGTCCGAGCGCGGCCGGGGCGAGGGTCGGCACGCGGCCGGCCTCGAGCAGCTCCTCGAGCAGGGAGCTGTCCACCAGCGTGACCCGCCCAACGAGCCCGAGCTCCGCGTCCTCGCGCTCGGCCCGCAGCATGCCGCCGTCGATACCGCTCACGCCCACCGCGGGGACGCCGCGCGCGAGCAGCGCAGACACGAACGTCTTGTTCGCCACGCCCGCGAGCACCGCGAGCGCGACGTCCCTCGTCGGCTCGTCGGTCACGCGCAGCCCGCGCACGAACCGTGTCGCAAGACCGAGGCGCTCGCTCCACTCGCCGATGAGCGGCCCGCCGCCGTGCACCACGACGACCGGGCGCCCGCTCTCGTGCAGACCCACGACCTGTGCGACGGACGCGTCGATCTCGCCGGCGACCGACCCGCCGACCTTGAGCACGACGACAGAACGGGCGCCGTTCAACGACATAGCGAGGCCCGCGTGTGGCCCGCCGAGGGACCCCGCGCGCGTGGGGGACCACCCGACCGTAGGGAGGCTTGTAGGTACGAGAGGAGGTCCATAGCAGGCCTCCCGTAAGGAGGGTGGTGGTTCCACGCGCGTAGAGAGGGTTTCGGCGGGCGCCGCGGGCCGAGCGAGCGGTAGGTCACGTCGTGTAGTCCGCATTGATGTGGACGTACTCGGCGGACAGATCGCAGCCCCACGCGCGCGCGGTCGCGTCGCCGACGCCGAGGTCGACGGCGACCTGGACCCTGGGCCGTTCGAAGATCGCGCGGACCGCCGCGGCGTCCCAGCGGCAGGGCGCGCCGTGTGCGAACACGTCGATGTCGCCGATGCGCACCGACGCGCGGCGCTGATCCACGCGCGCGCCGGAGCGGCCGGCCGCGGCGAGGATGCGCCCCCAGTTCGGGTCGGCCCCGTGGATCGCGGTCTTCACCAGGTTCGAGGTCGTGATCGTCCGGGCGGCGGCGCGCGCGTCCTCCGCGCTCGCGGCGCCGCGGACGCGTACCTCGAACACCTTGGTGGCCCCCTCGCCGTCGGCGACGATCGCGAGCGCGAGCTCGCCGCAGACCTCGGTCAGCGCGTCGACGAAAGGCTCGAACGCGTCTCCGCCCGCGTCGACCCCCGAGGCGCCGCTCGCGAGCAGCAGCGCCATGTCGTTCGTGCTCGTGTCGCCGTCGACCGAGATGGCGTTAAAGGACGCGTCGGTCGCCGCGACGAGGGCGCGCTGCGCGGCGGCGCCATCGATCTTCGCGTCGGTCGTGATGAACGCGAGCAGCGTGGCCATGTTCGGGTGGATCATCCCAGCGCCCTTCGCGACGCCGCCGATGCGGACCGGCTTGCCGTGCAGCCACACCTCGCGCTCGGCGACCTTCGGTCGCGTGTCCGTGGTCATGATCGCGCGCGAAAGGTCGTCCCAGCCGTCGGCCGACGACTCGATCGCCGCGACGGCGCGGCCGATGCGATCGACCGGAAGCGGGATCCCGATGACGCCTGTGCTCGCGACGGCGATCTCGGTCGCGCGCGCGCCGATCGCCTTCGCGGCGGCCTCGGCCATCGCGACCGCGTCCCGCTCTCCCTGCTCACCGGTGCACGCGTTCGCGTTGCCCGAATTGACGACGACCCCTCGGAGCGGCCCCGCGGCGAGATGGCGTCTCGTGACGACGCACGGCGCCGCGATGACCTGGTTCTGGGTGAACGTCGCCGCGGCGACGCAGGGTCGATCCGCGACGATCAGGCCGACGTCGAGGCGGTCGGCCTTCCCCGTCTTCACTCCCGCCGCCGCCGCGCCCGCGGTGAAGCCCGCGGCGAATGTGACGCCCTTCCTCATGGCCACAGCGGCAGTGACCCGAGCCCGGTGTCCTCCGGCAGCCCGAGCATCGCGTTGAGGTTCTGGACCGCGGATCCGGCCGCGCCCTTCACGAGGTTGTCGAGGACGCCGACCGCGACGAGCCGGGCGTTCGCCTCGTCGACCGTGGCGTGCACCAGGCACCAGTTGCTCCCGAGCGTGGCCTTCGTCGCGGGGAACGAGGGCATCACGCGCACGAACGGCTCCTCGGCGTACTCCTGCGCGTACGCCTCCCTCACCTGCGCGGCCGTGACCCCCTCGCGCAGGGGCGCGTAGCACGTCGCGATGAGGCCCCGGGTCATGGGCACGAGGTGCGGCGCGAACGTGAGGCGCGTCGGCAGGCCGAGGTCCGCGAGTCCCTGCGCGATCTCCGGCGTGTGGCGGTGCTTCGGCACGCCGTAGATGCGGACGCTCTCGTCGATCGTGCCGTAGAGGTACGCCTCGTCGACGTTGTGCCCAGCGCCGGACACGCCGGACTTCGCGTCGACGATCACGTCCGCTCCGATGAGCCCGTGCTTCGCCGCCGGAGCGAGCGCGAGGAGCGATGCCGTCGGATAGCAGCCCGGATTGGCCACGATCCGCGCGCCCCTCAGATGCCCGCGCACGAACTCGGTCATGCCGTACACGGACTCGCTCAGGAGCTGCGGCGAGGGATGGGTGTAGCCGTACCAGGTGTCGTACGCGCCCGGATCGCGCAGGCGGAAGTCGCTGCCGATGTCGACGACCCGGCGGCCCTCGGCGAGCCAGCCGGGAGCGAGCTTCGCGGCCTCGCCCGCCGGGAGCGCGGTGAAGACGACCTCCGCGTCGCCGACATCCGAACCGATGACCAGCGACTCTGGTGCGGCGTGAAGGTGCGGCAGCGCGTCGCGCAGCGGCGTCCCCTGCTTCGCGCGGGCGACCGCGGCGACGAGGCGGACCTCGCTGTGGCGCAGGAGGATGCGCGCGAGCTCCCCACCCGCGTACCCGGTCGCCCCGACGATGCCGACCTTCGTAGCCACGATCGCAAGAGTATGCGATCCAGTGCATACTTATGCAAGCAGCCGCGCGATGGCGACCCCATCGGTCGTTAGCATCGCCGCGAGGTGGGCAGCGATGACGCTCGGTGGATGCGGCGCGCGCTGCGGCTGGCGGCGCGCGGGGCGGGGCGCACCAGTCCCAACCCCATGGTCGGCGCCGTGCTCGTCAGGGACGACGAGGTGATCGCCGAGGGCTGGCACCAGCGCGCGGGTGAGCCGCACGCGGAGGCCATCGCGCTCGAGCGCGCGGGCGAGCGCGCCCGCGGAGCCACGCTCTACCTCAACCTCGAGCCGTGCGCGCATCAGGGCCGCACCCCGCCGTGCGCGACGGCGGTCATCGGGGCCGGCGTGGCTCGCGTCGTCGCCGCCATGCGCGATCCGGACCCGCGCGTCGACGGCCGCGGCCTGCGGGCGATCCGCGACGCCGGGATCGAGGCGGAGAGCGGCGTGCTCGAGGCCGAGGCGCGCCGGCTCAACGAGGGATTCATCAGCCGCGTCGAGCGCGGGCGGCCGTTCGTCCTCCTCAAGCTCGCGACGACGATCGACGGCCGCGTCGCGGTCGCGGGGCGCCGCTACCTGAGCGGCAAGAGCGCGATCAAGGAGGTGCACCGCCTGCGCGATCGCTACGACGCCGTCATGGTCGGCGTGGGGACGGTGCTCGCCGACGACCCCGAGCTGACGGTCCGCGAGGTGAAGGGACGCGATCCGCTCCGCGTCGTCCTCGACGCCGAGGCGCGCACGCCTCCCGCGGCCAAAGTGGTCCGCTCCCTCGACCCGCAGCGGACCATCATCTTCGTCGCGCGTGATGCGGACCAGCGGCGCACCAAGCGGCTGCGCGACGCAGGCGTCCTGCTGGCGACGCTCCCGCGGGCGGAGCCCGACGGGCTCGACGTCTCCGCGGGCCTCCGCTGGCTCGCGGAGCACGGAGTGAACACGGTGCTGTCGGAGGGCGGCCCTCACGTCGCGGCGTCCCTCCTGCGTGACAAGGTCGTCGACCGCGTCCTTTTCATCGTCACTCCCGTCGCCGGCGGCCCGGGCGTGCCCGCGATCGAGGGCCTCGCCGCTCCGGTCGAGCTCGCCTCGCTTCGCGCGAAGCGGCTCGGTAGCGACGTGCTCCTGGAAGCGGAGCTCTAGGTGTTCACCGGGATCGTCGAGGAGGTCGGCGTCGTCCGGCACGTCGAGGAGACGCCGTCGGGCCAGCGGATCGAGGTCGGCGCGGAGAAGGTCCTCGAGCGGCTCGCGGTCGACGACTCGATCGACGTGGCCGGCGCGTGCCTGACCGTCACCGCGCGCGATGACCGGTCCTTCACTGTGATCGCCGTCCCCGAAACGCTCTCGCGCACGACCCTCGGCCGGCTGTCGCGGGGCAGCCGCGTGGACCTCGAGCGAGCAGCGATGCCGACGACGGCTCTCGGCGGCCACATCGTCCAGGGGCACATCGACGCGACGACCACGCTCGTCGACCGCCGCGCCGAGGGCGATGGCGCGCGGCTCCGTTTCGCGCTGCCGAAGACGCTGGCGCGCTACGTCGTGGAGAAGGGCTTCATCGCCGTCGACGGTGTGAGCCTTACGGTCGCGGGGGTCGCGAAGACGACGTTCGACGTCGCCCTCATCCCCCACACGGCCGACCGCACAACGCTGGGGCAGCTGCGCGAGGGCGACCCCGTCAACGTCGAGGTCGACGTGATCGCCAAGTACGTCGAGCGCCTCCTCGAAGGTCGCGCCGCGCGCTGAACCCGGCGGCGCTGGTGCCCTGCGTCAGAATGAGATGACCATGGCACGCACACGCGCTCCCCGGCTCATCGCTCCGCGCGCGCCGTTCACGACCGTGGAGGACGCGGCGGCCGACATCCGCCGCGGCCGGATGGTCATCGTCATCGACGACGAGGACCGCGAGAACGAGGGCGACCTCGTCATGGCCGCCGAGCTCTGCCGCCCCGAGGACATCGCGTTCATCCGGAAGTACGCCAGCGGCGTCATCTGCACGCCGCTCTCGCCGCAGCGCGCCGACGCGCTCGACCTTCCGCCGATGGTCGCCCGGAACGAGGCCCGCCTCGGAACCGCGTTCACCGTGAGCGTCGACGCCCGTGAGGGCGTCACGACGGGCATCAGCGCCGCCGACCGCGCGCACACCATCCGCCTCCTCGCGGATCCGGCCACGCGGCCATCGGACCTCGTGAAGCCCGGCCACATCTTCCCGCTGCGATCGCGCGAGGGCGGCGTGCTCGTGCGCGCCGGGCAGACCGAGGCCGCGACGGACCTCTGCGCGATGGCCGGCCTCCAGCCCGTGGGCGTCATCTGCGAGATCACGAACGCGGATGGCTCGATGGCGCGCCTGCCCGAGCTCAAGACGTTCGCGAAGAAGACGGGCCTCCGGATGATCACGGTGCGCGACCTCATCGCGTACCGCATGGCGCGCGAGAAGCTCGTCGAGCGCGTCGCGAGCGCGCGCCTGCCGACCCAGTACGGCGAGTTCCGGGTCCACGGCTACCGCGCGCGCTTCGAGCACACGGAGGCGGAGCACGTCGCCCTCACCATGGGCGAGGTCGGCGACGGCCGGCCGGTCCTCGTGCGCGTCCACTCCGAATGCCTGACCGGCGACGTGCTCGGCTCGCTGCGCTGCGACTGCGGCGATCAGATCGACGCCGCGCTGAAGCGGATCGCCGCGGAGGGCCGCGGCGTGCTCCTGTATCTCCGCCAGGAAGGACGCGGGATCGGGCTCATGAACAAGCTCCGCGCGTACGAGCTGCAGGACCAGGGTCTCGACACGGTCGAGGCGAACGAGCGCCTCGGCTTCAAGGCCGACCACCGCGAATACGGGATCGGCGTGCAGATCCTCATGGACCTGGGCGTGCGGCGCGCGCGGATCCTCACCAACAACCCGCAGAAGGCATCGCTCTCGCTCTACGGCTTCGAGGTCGTCGAGCGCGTTCCGCTCGAGGTCCCCGCGCACGCGTCGAACCGCGCCTACCTCCAGGTCAAGCGCGCGAAGCTCGGCCACCTGCTGAGCGCGGCGGCGGGCGACGCGCCCGCCAAGAAGTAGCGCTGCCCAAGCAGGCCGCGCGGAGCATCCCGCGTCCTCGGCGTGGCGCCCGCGTCGCGGTCGTCGCCGCACGGTGGAACGCGGAGATCACGGATCGCCTGGCCTCGGGCGCGGTGGCGGCCGCGCGTGACGCCGGCGCGACCGTGGACTCGTACAGCGTCGCGGGGTCGTTCGAGCTTCCGGCGGCCGTCGCGACCCTGGCGGAGACCGGGCGCTACGACGCGATCGTCCCCGTCGGCTGCCTCATCCGTGGCGAGACGCCCCATTTCGAGGTCCTCGCGCGGGCCATCGCCGCCGGCCTGATGGAGCTGTCACTCACGTATCCGGTCGGCATCGCCTTCGGCGTCCTCACGTGTGACACCGCTGCGCAGGCGAAGGCGCGCGCGGGGGGCCGGCTCGGGAACAAGGGCGCCGAGGCGATGGACGCCGCTCTCGGCATGGTCGCGCTCCGTCAGGCCGCGTCGAGCCAGCGGCGTACCGCGCGCAGGGCCTCGACCGCGGCGCGCCGGTCCACCTCATAGAAGGAGAGCGTCTCTCCCGGCACCGCCTGCGCCACCGCCCCGATGTCGGCCGCGGCGACGACCGCCACCACCGGATAGCCGCCCGTCGTCTGCGCGTCCGCGAGCAGGACGATCGGCTCGCCTCCGGGCGGGAGCTGGATCGCGCCGGCGCAGACGCCGAACGAGAGGAGCTCTCCCTCTGATCTGCCAAGGCGCGGACCCTCGAGCCGTACGCCCATGCGGTCGCTGCGCTCGCTGACGCGATAGGGCACGCCAAGAAGGCTGGACCCGCCCGTCAGCCGGTCCCAGTGGGGGCCGCGAAGCACCCTGACCTCGCGCGTCGCTGGCGGCACGAGCGTGCGGCCCGCGCGGTCGGCGCCGGCCCGCGCCGCGCCCACCGGCAGCGCATCGCCGGCCACGAGCGCGCGCGGGATCGGCCCGATCGCGGCCGGCAGGTACGTCGACCGCGACCCGAGGACCGGATCGACGGCGATGCCGCCCGAGACCGCGAGGTACGCGGATCGCGGGCGGTCGCTCCCGGTCACCGTCACCTCCTCCCCCGCCCGAGCAAAGACGGCGGTCCAGCCGCCCACGACCCCCCGCGCGCGCAGGCCCACCTCGCGTCCGGTCACGGCGACGAGCCGGGGCTCGTCGAGCGCGAAGCGGAAGGGCAAGCCGACGATCTCGATGGCCGCGTCCGAGGCGCTGTTGCCCACTAGGCGCTGCGCCGCCTCGAACGCGATGGGGTCCACGGCGCCCGCGATCGGCACGGCGCTTCGCAGATGCGTGGCGCGACCGGCGTCCTGGACCGTCGATCGGAGTCCGGCCGCGATGATCCGTAGCATCAGACGGCGACGAAGCGCACGCGGTCCCCCGCGTGGATGAGGGCGGGCTCCTCCCGACCGCCATCGAACACGACGACGTCGGTCGATCCGATGAGCCGCCAGCCACCGGCGGTCGTGAACGGGTACACCGATGTCTGCCCGTCGGCCACCGCGACGGAACCCGCCGGCACGCGCGTGCGGGGCGACGCGCGCCGTGGCGCGACGATGCGCGGATCGACCCCGCCGCAGTACGCGAACCCGGGCATGAACCCGACGAAGTACGCCAGATGCTCGCGGCCGGTGTGCGCGGCGATCAGGTCATCGCGGCGCAGTCCGGACATGC
>Ga0070706_100004317_pt1 | contig 13765 bp, 10 predicted proteins | sample KBSK5501metaG_FD_65476 | JGI IMG/M metagenome (GOLD analysis project Ga0070706, IMG submission 65476) | Corn, switchgrass and miscanthus rhizosphere microbial communities from Kellogg Biological Station, Michigan, USA - KBS K5-50-1 metaG | ecosystem: Host-associated > Plants > Roots >...
ATCGCGCTGGCCTCCACCGGGCAGCACGGCATGGCCGCCACCGGGCAGGTCCGGCTGGCCGTCGTCACACCCCCACACCAGGGAATACCGCACGATCCGAATAAGTGCTCTCCGCCAGTAATAAAGGGCGGCTGAACTATTCCCGGCAGCCGCTAGCGCTGGCGGCCACGCCAGACCCGCCGGGTACACGGGAGGTACACGCCAGGTCTATGCGCGGCGCATCGAGGAAATCCTCAGCGGGGCGTCACCCGAGTTGGCTCAGTTCAGCCAGCGCTCAGGTCAGCTCAAGGCGGGTACATGGGTGTACTAATCCAAGGGCCGTGGCGCGAGCTCCCGGCTGTCCCGATCGGCGGCCATACTTACCGATTGGGGTCGGTAAGCGCGATGTCGGTCTAGTTTCATTGTCGGCCATAACGGCATTACGATGGAAACGCGCGGTTGCTGCGTTGATGTCAGGTAGAGACCGGCGTACGCTGTCGGGTTTCCGCGACTGTGCAGCCAGTCAGGCCACAACGGGCCGCGGCCTCCGAAGATAGCGAGAACACCCCGGTACGGGGCGTCCGGTACGGGGACCAGGAGCGTGTCCATCACCGCGAGGTCGCGTCGGCTGGGAACCGGCTCGATAAACGGATGCGTGTGCCACATGCCGACGAAGCGCTCCCGGCCGCGGCTCTTGGCGTCGCGGTCGGCGATAACGCCGCTGACGCCGGCAAGCCCGTGGCGGAAGTAGTGCTCGGAGCGCTCGCTATCGGCTGTTGGGCCTGTCGCGGCTGTTATCCAGATGACGCGGGACGCGTCGTCGATCCGTCCCAGCAGCATGCCGCCGGTTTCTACCAGCTCGCCTTCGAGCTGGGTGGTTGTCAGGGCTTCCATCCTGATGGCTTCGACGACCGAAGGAAGAAAACGGATCTGGTAGTCATGGCCGGCGTCGTCCAGCGTGAGGTCGTTCTGCCAGTCGAGCAGCTCGTATCCGGGTCCCGCGTTGGCCAGTCCGGGAAGGCAGGCGGCAAGCAGCGACTTGGGCGGACTGTACTGTCCGCGTGAGTGCGCCTGAAGGACCTGAAGCGCCCAGGTGAACATCTGGGCGGCCAGCGCGGCGGCTTCCCCGTCGGACCCTTGGAAGGTTGCGTCTGAACAGCCCGGTTCGGGCTGAAACGGCCGGCGCCGGCCGGCGTCGGGAAAGAAGTCGTCGGCGAAGTCGGCCAGATCGGCGCGGCTCATGGCCGCCAGCGAGAAATTGTGCATGATGTCAGCGCCCGCGCCGGTCGCCTCCGGCAGCGCCACCGACGCGACCGCCCGCTCGCATGTGTGCCCAACGCCGACCGTGAGGATCGGCGGCCAGCCCCGGCTCCGCCGGCGCAGCGACTCGATGCGGGCGGCGACGGAGCGGCTCGCCGTCGCGTCGACGATGAGCTCGAACCCGGGCGGGGACTGGCCGTCGGTCAGCAGCGTGCGCAAGACATCGCCGACGTCCGCGGTGACCTTCAGGTCCCCGTTGACCGCTGCTAGGCGCCGGGCGAGCGCCGTCGCCTTGGGCAGGCCGATATCGTCGCTCGTGTACGGCTGGCGGACCAGGATGCCCGGGCTGACCGCGCTCTGGTCGGCCAGCCGCAGCCGCGCGACGCCCGCCCGGCCGCAGTGCTCGGCTATCCGGGCGCCGAGCGCACCGCAGCCGAGCACGAGGACGCTCTTGCCGCGCAGCCAGCCGGCCGGGCGCCCTGAGTCCCGCCGGACGATGATCTGCGGACGCTGCTCGTAGACGACGGTCCAGGCAAGCGGCTGCGTGCTCCCGGCCAGCGTCCCGACAGACTCGGGCCCGGCATGTCGGCTGAGCGTGTCGAGCAGTAGCGAGCTCAGCAGACGAAGGACGGCTTCGGGGGCAAGCCGCCAGACGGCCAGGTGGATTTGGCGCGATCCCGCACCTGCCAGCCCGCGCATCGGAGCGCCGATGATCACGTACAGCGGCGGGTCGTCGACATCACGGCTGAGGTCGGCATTGATTCCCAGGGCCCGCAGCATCAGGTCGAACGTCTCCTGGCGGGAGATGCCCTGGCCTTCGAGCGCTGTCACCAGCTCGCCCACGGTCCTCGGGAACTCGAAGGTCAGCGGTTCCGGCAGCACGATGACCGGGCCGAGCAAAGTGGTCTGCCTGCGCCGCCAGGCGTTGGCCTCGAGCATCTGCCGGATGCCGGTGAAGCCTGACTCTTGCTCCGCTTCCACAGCGTTGAGCGGAAGCCACCTGGCAATTTCTGCACGATCCTTGGCGGCCAGAACGAGCGCCGCCATTCCCGTCCATGCCGTCCCCGCCATTACCTCGGGGAAATCGACCGGAATCACGACGGAACCCGCATCGCGGGACGGATAGCTCAGCGGCGGATGAAGCGGCTGACCGACCTCCTCCAGGGTTCCGTTCGCCGCGCGGACGAACCAGTCCGCCAGCCTCTCGAGGTAGCCGAACATCCCGTCGTCGGAATTCCAGTCATTCTCGGACAGGTAGAGGCAGATGTATTTGCCCCACAGAATGTGCGGAAGCCCGGCAAACCGCAGGTGGTTCACGTGAGCCTCAGGTCTCCTGAGGGGAAAGTCGTCCGGGATCTCCACGATGACCGTTTCCGGATCCCCCGGAATTTCCGGCGACGGGCCAGTGACATCCATGCTTATCTCTACCGTGCACCAGCGGTCCCGTCTCATGACCGGCGCGGCGGCCCGGACCGCGCTGTTCTCGATATCGGTGATCCGTCTGATCTGCTCGATTGCTAGCAGCTGCCCGTGCGACTCCCCGGCCATGGCCAGGCTACCTGCACGACCCGAAGGTAGTCTCCGTAGCCGGAGCGGCAGCCCTTCCACGTCCCGCCGCGATGGAGTCGTGCACGGGACTGGAGGGCCGGACGGTGGCGCCGCCGGCCCCGGCCGCCGCCATGCCGCCCAGATAAGCGCCACCTCCCTCCGAGCCTCCCGGGGCGCCGCCACCGCCGCCGGGCCGGGGAGCCCTGCCGCCACCGCCACCGGGCGGGCTCGGGTTGGGGCCGCCCCCGGCCCCGCCTCCGGGTATGTCCGGTTTATTCGGATCGGGCTCGTCCCTGCCGTCGTCCGCGCCGCTGTCGTGGAGATCATCGTCATCGTCCTGGTCCGGGTGGCCGCCGTCGCGGCCTGGCCAGGCCGGATGCCGCACCTCCCCTGGGCTGCTCGTCGCCGATCTGTCCGCGGCACGACGGTCCTGGTGCGGCCGCGTGGCCGACTCCGGGGGATTTTCGGACAAGACCGTTCCCGCTGGGTTCAGGGCGCCCGGCCTGCGGTTCTCGTCGCGGTCGGTCGGCGCGCCGCCCGGGTCGTCCACCGTGCCGGACAATTCGTCTGCCCGCGCGGACGCCGCGCGCGCCTGCGTGCTTGCCCCGCGCCTCTCGGCGTGCTGGGCGAAGATCCGGTACGCCCGTGCCTCCAGGCCGCGGTCGCCTCCCTGCCGGGCTGCGGCGCGGATGGCTCCGACCGACTCGGCCGTCCCGGGCCCTTCCCAGCCACGCTCCATCAGCGCCGCGAGGCCGGCCGCGAGTTCGCGGGCGATGCTGGCCAGGCCGGCCGACAGCGCCGCCCGCAGCAGCGCGGTCAGGGCTGGCTGCTGGTCTGCGAGCTGTTCCCTGGCCCAGGCGGCGATGACCGGGTCGGTCTGCGCGGCCCGCACACCGAGCAGGGCCGTCAGGCTGTGGGCCCGGCGCAGGTAGAGGCGGGCGGCCGCCTCCAGGATCTCCGCGGAGTCGGCGGTGACCTGCGAGGGCAGCATGCCGAGGATGAAGCGGCGGACCAGGCGGTGCATTCGCCAGCGGCCGCGGGCCGGGCCGATGATCTCCAGCAGCGCCAGGCCGGCAAGCTCGTCAGCCGTGTCGTGGGCCGCGTCGGGCGGCAGGCCGCCCGCGGCGGCTATCAGGCCAAGGTCAAAGCGCAGCAGCCCGGTCAGCGCGAGCGTGTACAGCACCCGGCGCTGCCGGGCCGGCAGGTGCGCGTAGCTCACCTGCAGCGCCGCGAACACGGCGCGCTCGTCCGGGGAAACGGATTCCAGCCCGTAGCGCGCCCTCCGCAGCTCGGCAGCGAGGGGATCCAGGGTGTCCGGCCGGTCATGGGCCGCGGCGACGGACTCGATCACGCCCGCGACGACCGCCAGGGCCAGCGGGACCCCCTCGCACAGCCGGATGATCCGCCGCACCGCGTCCTTGTTGGCCGGATCGGTCGCGAACGCCGCGTGGCCGGAGGCCAGCGCGGGGCTCAGCAGCGCTAGCGACTGCTGTTCGTCGAGCGGGCCCAGATCGATGACGGTCATCCGCTCGCCGGCCAGCCTTGAGTCGAGGTGGTCGCCGGTCATCAGGATGGTGGCCGCGCAGGCCGGAAGGAACGGCCGCACCTGACTGAGCCGGGTGACATCATCCAGCAGGATGAGCGGCGTGGTTCCCGTCCGCTCCGCCTCCCGGGCGAGCGCCTCCCGGTAGCGGGCGGCCCGCTCTTCGAGCGTCGCGGGCACGTCCGCTACGGCGACGCCCAGGGCGGCCAGCGCGTCGAACAGCGCGTCATCGGGCGCCCGGGTCTGGTCGAACGAGACTTCTAGCTGCAGGCGGGATGACTTGCCCCGGTACATCTCGCCGGCCACGCCGCGGGCGAACTCGGTGGTGCCTACCCCGGCCGCGGCCGCGCTGACGGCGATGCGCCGCACCTCGGCTGAGTCGGACTCGGCCAGCCTCAGCGCCTTTTCCATCTCGCCGTCACGTCCGAGCAGGAGGCGGGCGGGCGGCGTGAGGGGAACCGACGCCGGGTCCGGATGCGGGATTACGACCGAGATGACCGTACCGTCCTCCCGGGCGAGGCGGCCGCCGTCCTGCCGGGGCAGGTCGATCCGGGTAACCCCGTCACGCGAGCTGACGGTGCCCGCCACGAGCAGCAGCCGGAGCAGTTCGGCCAGGTGAGCGGGCTCCGCCGCGAGGTCAGCGGCCAGATGACGCTGAAGCACCGCACGGGCATGGGTGTCGTCGCGGACCCGGCCGAGCGCCTCGAATGACTCGTGAACCTCGGGAACAACACTGCGCCGATCGAATTCAGCGACGAAATCGCGGATGGAGCGTACGGAATTAAGCAATCTTTCGCCGTCGGCCGTCGCCCCGTCGCCGCGGATTTCCGGGGACGCCCACCACGCCGAGACAAGTATCGCCCCTGAAGCAAGGATGTCGGGATCCACAGGCCACCTCTCCCGCAGGCCGCTTCTTTACGGCCTCATAGACTCATATGAGAGTGATGCCCGGAAAACGCGGCGTAATCACGGCAATTCATGACCGGTCCCCGTCTGGCCCCCAGGACGCGGCGGTGGCTCCGCCTGGGTCGAGCCCGTAGGTCCTGACCTGGCGGGCTTCATCACTACGGCCGCGGTCCTCGATAAATGCGGCAAGCTCGGGCAGCGAACCGACGTGGCCATTCTCCAGGGCGCCGCGCAGGAGCGACTCGGCCTCGTTCTCCCGGCCTGCCCTCAGCAGGCGCGCGGTGAGCTGGCGCAGCGCATGCCGGTCGCCGTATGCGACCGCGCGCCGGAGAAACCGTTCAGCCTCCCCCTGCTGGCCGGCCCTGTCGCGGAGATCGGCAAGGTGCCACAGCGCCCGGGTGTCCTGGGTGTCGGACAGGCGCAGCAGCCACCTCTCGGCTTCCTCGGTATTGCCCGCCCGCAGGCAGGCTTCGGCCAGGTGCCGGATGGCGGGCGGATAGCCCTCATTGGCCGCCCGGGCCCACCAGTCGTCGGCCTCGGCTGTCCGCCCGTCCCGGTTCAGGAACTCGGCCAGGTCGCTCATCGCCTTGCGGTGACCCTGCGCCGCGGCGCGCCGCAGCGACTGCTCGTCCTCGCTTCGCAGGGCCCGGCCGCCCCTGGTCGGCGCTCCGGCCAGTAGATAGGGGCCGGTCATGGACTGCGGGGGCACCAGATGCCCCCGGCGGGCGAGAGTCTCTTCCAGAGCTATCACGTCGGCGAACCGTTCCTGGCGCTTCCATCGCCGTACCAGCTCAAGGAAGGCGTACGGTTCTCCGGCTTCCGCCGCCCGGCGCAGCACGCTCTCGGCGTTAAGCGACTCTCCCCGGCGATCGAGCCGCTCCGAGTACTGGAATATGGCATAAGGGTCGCCCAGGTCGGCGGCCGCGCGCCACCAGCCGTCGGCCTCGGGCTGGTCGCCGCGTTCCTCGGCGTACTCGGCGAGGCGGCACATCGCGACCGGGTGGTCGCGTCTGGCAGCCTGCGTCCACATGTCTACCGCCGCGTCGGTGTTGCCCCAGCGCCGGTACTGTGCCGCCACGATGCCGGCCGCAGTGACGTCCCGGCCGTCCTCGGCAGCCGGCTTGGCCAGCAGGTAGGCGTACTGCAGCAGGCCGCGGCGCGATGCCTCCCGCGCCAGCACCGTCCGCGGTGCCGGTTCTGTCACCAAGTCGGCTAGCGCGTCCCAGGTCGGCGCAGGCACGGGCCGTTCGCGGAGCCGCTCACGGCCGAGCTGGTCGAGAAAGTCCGCGAGGCCGTACCCGTCAGCATCACCTACCCCGGGACGCGTACGGACCGGGGTCAACGGGGCCACAGCCCCGTGGACCTTCGCCGTGCAGCGGCGGACGGCCGTGGCGAACCAGTCGGATGGCGGCCCCGCCCGGTGTTCCGCGCTGAGATAGCCGGCCGCCGCGGCCCACAGGAACCCGGCCGGGACCAGGCCGGCGTATCCGAGCCTGCGAGCGTCCATCGCGGCGGTAACGACGGCCTTGGTATAGGCGTGAGCGTCATCGTAGAAGTTGGTCAGCGCGGGGGCGGCCGCCAGGACCTGGGCCACTTGCCCCCCGGGCCCGCAATCACGGACCGCGGCGGCGATCCGGGGATCGGCGCGTCCTTCCGCCGCGGCGTTCGACAGGTCGACGCGGTCGAAACTGTCGGGTACGGGAAACCGGATCGCGCGCTCAAGTACCCGCCGTGCGCGGGATTCTTCGGAGCCCTTTTCCTCGGCAAAGCTGATCTCGTTCCAGTGAACAGGCCACAGCGCGGCGATGACGACGACCTCGCCGTACGGCTGGCCGAGAAGCTTGTGCAAGGCGCCGACCGCGGCCGCGTCTTGGAGATACTCACGGGCGTCGTCGATCCAGACCACGCACGGAGTGGCCGGCAGGCCGTCAGTGAGGAGACCGGGAAGCTCGTCGGGAGCGCCGGGAACCGCCAGCGGCCGGTCGGGAAGACAGCGTGATACGGCCTCGTAGGCAGTCCGGGTCTTGCCGGTCGCGGCCTCGCCGACCAGCACGATCATTCTTGGCTCGGCCGGAAGCTGGGCAAGCAGTTCCCGTAGCTCGCGATCGTGCTGCCGTTCCACGTAGCGCGGCAGCCTGCTGTCCAGCAGAGCGCTGCCGGGAACCTTGATCGCTGGGTGGATCCCGAGTTGCTCCGGCTTCCAGGCGCCGATGGGACGGAGGGTCGGGTCCGCCTTCGGCTCCGGGGTCACCTTGGCGCGTATCCGGCGGGCCTCCGCGACTTCTGCGCGCATCCGGGTGCACCGTGCCAGCCACGAGCGCATATCCGAGTCCGCTGCTGAGAGGGGCGTCCCGCGCTCTTCCGCGTAAAGCTTGCACGCCTCGATGAAAGCAGCGACGAACGCCTCGCTAGGCTCAGATTTTCCCGTGAGCTTGTCGTTGATGGTTGCGCGCTTCTGAGGCCATTGCGAGTGACGATGCGTCAGCGTCTGCAGAGTCTCATAGGAAGGTTCACCCGCGCGGTCACGAAGCGCGCCGAGCTCGGCCGCAAATTCGGCGAGGATCTGATTGGCGCGGTTCGCGCGCATCCGGCCAGGCATCCGGCACCATCCGGTTTGTTCACGGGTACGGGAAGCCATGATACGGCTGACCTGGGACGACCAATTAGGTCATCCGGGATATCCGGGATCGTTGCCCGGCCTGACCGCGATTTACCACCCTCAAAGGACCGGACGTCGTTACCGCAAGAAAGGTCGGGACGTCGAAATGCCTGGTCTCGCGACTTTGCCCGATGGGGCCTCCGGGCTCCTCCAGATACCGGCGCTCGCCGTTATCGTGTTCATCCTCGTGTACGCGGGAGTTGTGCTCCCGGCCGTCTGGTCGGCCAGGGCCGCCCGGCGGGCGGCCGCGGCCGCGGTCCTGCAGCAGATCCTCGACCTGCTCCGCCGGTCGCGGTGAGAAAACCGCGTCACCCGGAGACCCGGCCGGGGCAGCAGCTGGCGAAGCCTCCCTCGAACCGAGGGAGGTTGCGTGCTACTGACCCGACGGCACAGCCGATGCCGCAGGCAGATCCCGGCGCAGCAGCGCCCGGCCGGGGAATGCGCTTGCGGCATAACGCCCAGCCGCTGCCGTCATGGTTTCGCCACCATCCCGGCCGACGCTCTCACCGAGAGTACTTCCGGCTCCCGGGTCTGGTCGGCTGACATGCCGCGACTGGCTCACCGGGATAATGAGCTGGGGATGTCCGGCCGGTGAGAGGCGGTGGAGGCCGGATGGCTGATGGCCGGGCTGCGCCCGGACGTGACGTTGCTGCCAACCGGGAGCTGTGGACCCGGGTGAATGCGGAGTATGCCGACGAGCATGCTGCCCGGGCCTGGGCTGCCGATGAGATTACCTGGGGGATCTTCGACGTGCCCGAGTCCCAGCTTCAGGTTCTGGGGATGTGTCCGGGCTGGAGGTGGTCGAGCTCGGCTGCGGGACCGCGTACCTGTTGGCTTGGCTGGCAAGGCGCGGGGCGCGGCCGACCGGGGTCGACCTGACCGCGGCCCAGCCCGCCACTGCACGGCGGCGCCAAGACCGGTTCGGGATCAGGTTCCCGCTGGTGGAGGCCGACGCGGGGGATGTCCCGTCAACAACCTCGCCATCCAGGCGCTGGTCGCCACCTTCGCCGCCGGCAAAGCCATCGTCGACGAGCAGGCCGCCCGCGCCGCCGTCACCGAATACACCGACACCTGACACCGGCACCTCACCCACGACCAGCGGCACCCCCACCACCAAGGCCCCGCAGCCAACCCGGCTGCGGGGCCTTCAATCACCCCCACATCGGCCGCGCCAATGCCGCCTTCATCGGCATCTTCAGTGCCGGGCAACAGCTACCTGCCGGGCATCCCGGTGATCGAGGTCGACGGCAACCTGCTCGGCGTCAGCCCCGCCACCGCCCGCCCGGCCAGCCCAGCCGACCGGGAGCGCTACCCGGTCCTGTGGGGCGCCCTGACCCACGAAGGCGGCCACGCCGCCCACAGCAAGGTCTGCCCCCCGCCCGCCGAGAAGGCCAACTGGTGCCAGGCCGCCCACCTGCTCGAAGAATCCCGCATGGAGGCCGCCCAGGTCACCCGCCGCCCCGGGGACCGCCGCTGGCTGCGCGCCACCGTCAGCAAGCTTATCCTCGACGACTTCACCGCCGACGACGACGCCCGTACCATGGTCCGCCTCGCCCGCCGCTGGTGCCGCATCCTCGGCATCGACCCCGACGACGCCCCGCCCGCCCCGATCGAGACCGGCCTCTCGGACCTGCTGGACGCCATCCGCGACGCCATTGACGCGATCAGCGCCGCCGTCGAGGCGGACTTCACCCCGCCGCCGCCCTTCCCGCCCGGCAGGAAGGCCGAGCGCGACGCCGAGAACACCGCCCGCATCGACGCCGCCCGCGCCGCCCGCGAGGTCTTCGCCCGGCGCACCACCTCGCCGTCCGTCACCGGCACCCGCGAGCCCCGCGACGGCGAGAAGGCCGCCGCCCGCCGCCTGACCCGTACCCTGCGCGACGCCACCGCCGGCGGGCGCGACACCGTCACCGTCACCTCACCGGTCCCGCCCAGCCGGCTCAAGATGCGGCAGGTGCTCGCCGCCGACGCCCAGCGCGCCGCCGGCGCCCGCCCGGCCGCCGAGCCCTTCACCCGCACCCGCAGCCGCCGTGTGCCCGCCCCGCCCCTGCGCGCCGGCATCGCCTGCGACATCTCCGGCTCCATGCGCGCCTTCACCGGCCCGGTCGCCTCCGCCGCCTGGATCCTCGCCCGCGCCGCCGGCGCCCTGCCCGCCGCGACCACCGCCACCGTCTTGTACGGCGAGCAGGTCCACGCCCTCACCCACCCCGGCCAGGCACCTGCCGAGGTCACCGACTTCGCCGCCCCCGACGGCACCGAGCAGCTGTGCCGGGCCATCGACGCCCTCGACGGCGCGCTCGGCCTCTCCAGCCCCGGCACCGCCCGGCTGCTGGCCATCGTCTCCGATACCTACCACACCGAGCCCGAAATCGCCGGCGGGCAGCGGCGCATCACCCGCCTGGCCAAGACCGGCTGCGGCGTGATCATCCTCCAGCCCGACGACCCCTTCCCCTGGGACGAGCCGTACGACTGGACAGACGCCCAGGTCATCACCCTCACCGACCCCGCCGACACCATCGAGGTCATCGCCCGTGCCGCCACCCGCGCCCTGACCGCCTGAACCCGCAACCTCGGGCGGGAATCCCACGCCTGAGGGCAGCCAGCCCCGCACGAAGGAGCCAGCCCCCGTGAACGAGGACCGCATCACCTACGACCAGCTCAGCCAGCTCACCGCCGGCCGTGACCGGCCCGCCGTCCACGCCATCGACAACGCGGCCCGGGGCGTCAACGCCACCGAGCGCACCATCCGCGAGATCACCGGGATGATCCGCGCCAAGCTCACCGAGATCGGGCAGCGGCTCGACCACGGCCTGAGCCTGAACGAGCCCGGCGAACTCCAGCGCATGCCCGCCGATCTCGACCGGGCGATCACGCTCCGGCAGGCCCATTGGCAGGTGCTCGGCGCCCTGCTCACCGAGACCGAGATCAAGTCCCTCCAGCCCGTACAGGAAGAGAGCACCCGGTGAGCGGCCAGCGCGGCTATCAGCGCGGCGACCGCATCGCCCTGGAATACACCACTGACCCGCACACCCGGCTCCAGCCTGGCGACGAGGGAACCGTCACCCGCTACGATCCCGGCCTCGGTCAGTTTTTCGACCGCTCCACGATTGAAATGCGTTCTGAACTGCGCTTTTACGTCGCGGACATGTCCGCGACGCTAGCCAGCGGTTCGGCTTAGGCGCGGCTGGGTGCGGGTGTCGGGTTCACGGCGTCGGCGTGGCAGCAGTCGTGTCAGCTCTGCGGCCACGCGGAGGCGGTGCCGCTGGTCCTGGCCTGGCGGAGCTGGTGCACCCGTTCATGTGGCGTAACCCCGGGTCGTTGCGGGCGTGCTGGAGCAGGCCGCCGCGTCCGGCGGCGCCCGCCAGGTGGTGACCGCCGGATGCCAGGTACGGGGACAACAACGCGGCGGCGATCTCGTCGAAGGTCGCTCAGGCAGCGGTGACCAGGCCGGCCAGGCGCCGGGACGCGGCCGAGGTCACCGTCGCCCGGTCGGCCTGGACGGTCACTTGCGGGAACGGGCGGCGGCATTCGGGTGCGGCGAACGCGGTCGCGGGCCCGCCGGGTACCCGCTCGGCGACATCGAAGGTGATCGTGGAGGGGAAGCTGACCCCGGTGTGCTCGGCCACCGCCGCGTACCGCTCGGCGTAGCTGGCCAGCGCCTTCAGTGCGGCGTCCTCGTCCCGGCCGGCGCGGCACCAGCCGGGCCAGTCGAGCGCGGAGGCGAAGGCCTGCTTCGGGGTGGCCTCGAGGCAGACGGCGATTCGACGAGGAGGCATTTCAGGCCAGGATCGCTCCCAGTTCTCCCGCCAATTCGACCGTCCGTACGGCGGACTCTCCTCGCGTCATGGTGCGGATGATGATGTCGGTGAAGCCCAGCTCTCCGAAGGGAGCCAGCTGCTCGGCGACAGACTGCGGATCGCCGTAGGCGACCGCCCCCCTCTCGAAGCCCCGGTAGCCAGCGTCCACGAGCGAGTCGCCCACCCTCTCTGCCTCAACCCGGTCCTCGGCGATGAACACGTCCTTGCGGATCGGTATGCGGGCGGGATGGACGTCATGACGGGCGCACGCTTCCCGGTATAGGTCTATGGCCGTGGCAGCGCTTTGGATGGTGAGGTCGGCGTTGCCATACCAGCACGTGCCCAGCCGGGCGGCCCTATCGATCGATCGCTGCACACTGCCGCCGATCCACCACTCCGTCCCATGGGCTGGCCGAGGCGCGATATGCGCACCTTTGATGTTCCATTCCTCGTCGTCGACCGTTTCGCCATCGAGAAGGGCCTTCACGAGGCGGATGCCGCGCTCGGTGCGGGCGGCTCTGTCCCGCAGGCCCTTTCCCATCGCGGCGAACTGCGCTTGTCCGTCACCCGCGCCAGCCTGGATGATGAACGGTGCCGCCGCGATTGCCGCCAGCGTTCCGATCTGTTCCGCCATCAGCACCGGATGCCACAGCGGGACCAGGAACAGGCAGCCGACGGGCCGCTGGTCCCACACCCCAAGGATCCGGCCGATCAGGGGCACGTTCTGCAAGTAGGCGTTCGGAGCCAGGGAATGTCGGTCTCCGACGGTCAGGCTGTCCAGCCCGGCGCGCACCGCAGCATCGGCTTGGGCCAGAACCGACCTGGGTGCACGCGTTGAGTCCGCAGGATCAAACGTCGTGCCGATGGATATGCCGACTCTCATGCCCGGTCTCCTGCATTCCGCTGAACCGCAGTGGCATATCCGCCACGGTGTGCTTCGCGGCTGCTCACTATCACCGCTCGAAGGCTGGTTACCGGGTCGGGAGCGATCGCGGCAGCCCGAACCAGGGGAGCACGCTGTTGTCGAATCGGGTCAGGGCGCAGATCCGGTCGCCGGTGAGGGTGAGGACGTAGAGGCCGGTCCCGTGGCGGATGCCGGCAGGGGCGCGCAGGTAGGCCCCGAACGCCGGCTGACCGTTGGCTCGCGTCGGGACGAGGTCGAACCTGCGGCCCGCGCCGAACAGGCTGGCGCAGAAGCGGGCCACGACGTCCCGGCCTTCGTATCCGAAGGGCATCGGCGGCATCGAGATGAAGGCGTCGTCGGTCAGGAGGGCCACCAGCGCACCGAGATCGGCGGACTCCCATGCGCGGACGAACTTCGTCACGAGCGCCTCCTCGGCGGGTGAGCCGGCGGCGGGAGGCGGTTCGCGGCCGGAGGCCTGAGGCTGCTGGCGCTGCAGGCTGGCGCGGGCCCGTTTGAGGGCGCTGTTGACCGATTCGACGGTCGAGTCCAGCATGCCGGCCACCTCGCTGGCGCGGAATCCCAGGACGTCGCGCAAGATGAGGACGGCGAGCTGGCGGGGCGGCAGGACCTGCAGGGCAGTCACGAAGGCCAGGGAGATGGCTTCGGTCTGCTCGTAGCGGGCCTCGGGGCCGAGCGGCACCTCGATCGCACCCTCCAGCAGGGCGTCGGGAAACGGCTGCAGCCATACGACCTCGCCGAGCCGGGTCGGCTCGGGCGGTTCAACCCCAGGCACGTTCCACTCCTTGGCCGGGCGCCGGCTGGCCGCGCGGCGCGCGTCGAGGCACCGGTTGGTGGCGATCCGGTAGAGCCAGGTGCGCAGCGAGGCGCGCCCCTCGAACCCGCCGAGGCTTTGCCAGGCGGTCAGCAGCGTGTTTTGGAGGGCGTCCTCGGCGTCCTGGAAGGATCCGAGCATCCGGTAGCAGTGCACGTGTAGCTCTCGAAGGTACGGCTCGGTCAGCGCCCGGAACGCGTCACCGTCCCCGGCCCGCGCCCTTGCGATCTGGTCGGCGGCCACCACCCTCGCGTCACCTTCTTCCCGCACCTTGTCGTACTTCCATCTTGTATAGGCGCCGGCCGGGCGGCGAACTGGGCGGCCGCCGGGCGGCCAG
>Ga0070706_100004319_pt1 | contig 13762 bp, 11 predicted proteins | sample KBSK5501metaG_FD_65476 | JGI IMG/M metagenome (GOLD analysis project Ga0070706, IMG submission 65476) | Corn, switchgrass and miscanthus rhizosphere microbial communities from Kellogg Biological Station, Michigan, USA - KBS K5-50-1 metaG | ecosystem: Host-associated > Plants > Roots >...
GCCGGCAACAAGCTCGGCTTCTTGAAGGCCACGGTGGAGTTCGCCCTCAAGCGCCCGGACCTGGGCGGCCCCTTCCGCGAATACCTGAAGTCGCTGAAGCTCTAGCTCAGCTTCCCTTCCTGCCGCCGGAGCCGGCGGCCTTCGCGGGCTTCTCGCTCTTGCTACCCTCGCTCTTGCCGCTTTCGCTCTTGCCCTGGCTCGAGGCCGCCGACGAGTCGCTGGAGCCGGACGAGGCGGCCGCGTCCTTGCCGCCCTTGTCCGCCTCCTTTCCCTTCGCGCCTTCGCCCCCCTTCGAGCCTTCGCCGCCCGACTTCTTTGCGTAGTCGGTGACGTACCAGCCCGTTCCCTTGAACTGGATGGCGGGGGCGGAGGGAAGCCTCTGGACCCGCCCCCCGCATTTCGGGCAGATCTTGAGCGGCGGGTCGGAGAACTTCCGGATCACCTCGAAGCGCCCATCGCGATCGCACAGGTACTCGTAGAGGGGCACTAACCAATCGCTCTCAAGACGAGGATCACGATGGCCACGATCAGGAAGATCTCGAGGAGGAGCTTGATGTCGTGATCGAGGCCGGCCACGAGATCGCCCTCCAGGGCGGCGGCGCGGACGGCGAGATCGGCCAGCTCGGCGTCGCCCAACGCCGGCACCGCCGCCCGCACGGCGGCGATGTCGACGCCGACCGAAGAGGCGGCCCGCGCCGCCTCCGAGGTAGCGAGGACACGGTCGACCGCATCGAGCTCGTGCCGGCGCTCCGCGGCGGCGGCCGTCAGCCGGGCCTGGGCCGTCTCGCGGCTGAGGAGATGATCCCCGGAGAAGGCGGGCGGGGCGGAGAGGATCGCCGCCACCGCGGCGGCCACGGCAAGGCTCGTTCTCATGCAGCCCTCCTGCCCTCAAGCATAGCTCAGTGGACGTCGGCCCACGTGGCGCCGAGGCGCGCGTCGGCCACGAGGGGCACGTCGAGGGCGAGGGCGCCCTCCATGACCTGCCGCACCAGCGCGCGCGCCGGCTCCGCCTCCTCCTCCGGCACCTCCAGCAGCAGCTCGTCGTGGATCTGCAGGATCAAGCGGGCCCGGAGCCCCCGTCGGCGGATCTCCCGGTGGAGGTCGATCATCGCCTTCTTGATGAGGTCGGCGGCCGAGCCCTGGACGGGCGTGTTCATGGCCTGGCGCTCGGCCTCCGCCCGGATCTGGAAGTTCGGCGAGCGCAGGTCGGGCAGCCGGCGGAGCCGGCCGAGCAGCGTGCGCACCGTCCCCGACTCACGGGCGCGGGCGATCGTGTCGTCGATGAACTGGCGCACCGACGGATAGCGGCCGAAGTAGGCCTCGATGAACTCCGCCGCCTGCGTCTTGCTCACCCCGATGTCCTTGGCGAGGGTGAAGGCCGACTTCCCGTAGAGCAGCGCGTAGTTGATCATCTTGGACACGCGCCGCTGCTCGTCGGCGGGGAGCGCGGACAGCGGGCCGAAGACCTCGCGCGCCGTGCGGTCGTGGACGTCCTCGCCGCGCCGGAACGTGTCGATGAGCGTCTGGTCCTTGGAGAGGTGGGCGAGGACCCGCAGCTCGATCTGGCTGTAGTCCGCGGAAAGGAGCAGGTGGCCGCGCTCGGCCACGAACGCGTCCCGGATGCGCCGGCCCTCCGGGGTCCGGATGGGGATGTTCTGCAGGTTCGGGTCGGCGGTCGAGAGCCGGCCGGTGGCGGCGACGGTCTGGTTGAAGGAGGCGTGGATGCGTCCGGTCTCCGGGTCGACGAGGACGGGAAGCGCGTCGACGTAGGTGGACTTGAGCTTCTGCACCGCCCGGTACTCCAGGATCTTGCGGGGCAGCTCGTGCTCGGCGGCCAGCTCCTCGAGCACCTCCTCCGCCGTGGAGAAGGCGCGCGTCTTGGCCGTCTTCTTCGCGGAACGCATCCCGAGCCGCGCGAAGAGCACGTCGCGGAGCTGGATGGGCGAGTTGATGTTGAACTCGCCGCCGGCGAGCGCGTGGATGTCGCGGGTCAGGTCGGCGATCTGCTTCTCCATGTCCCGGCTCATCTCGGCGAGGATCTCGCGGTTGACCTTCACCCCCGCCCTCTCCATGTCCGCGAGGACCTCGACGAGGGGCATCTCCATCGTCTCGAAGATCTCGAGGAGTCCCTCTTCGCGCAGCCGCGCGGTCATGGGTCCGGCGAGGCGCCGCACGAGATCGGCCTCCTGCGCGGCGGCCTGGGCCGCGGCCGCGAGCGAGATGCCCTCGGCTCCGCCCTCCACGATGCCGGCCATCGGCTTCGGCCGCTCGCCCAGGAACTCGAGGGCCAGGTCCTCGACGCTCGAGGTGCGCCGGCCCGGATTCAGGAGGTAGGAGGCCACGAGCGCGTCGAAGCCGAGGCGCGCCGGCGTGACGCCGAGCCGGCCGAGAAGAATGCGGTCGTGCTTGGCGCGCGCGCTCTGGAGGGTCACCGCGGGATCCGCGAGCAGCGGCTGGAGGATCTCCATCGCCCGCGGCCGGGGCAGCACCGAGGGCGCCTCGAGGGGGGCGGGGTCGAAGGGCACGTAGATCGCACGGCCCGGCTCGCGGGAGAGGGCGAGGCCCACGATCCGCGCCCGCATCGGCTCGCGCGTCGACCGCAGGAGGCTCAGCCCCACGGTGCCGGCTCCCCGCGCCTGCTCCACGAAGCGCGACAGGGCGGCCTCGTCCGCGACCAGCTCGTACGTGGTCCCGGTCGCGCTGGGCTCGGGCGCGAACTCCTTCACGAGGTTCACGAACTCCAGCTCGGTGAAGAGCGAGTGGGCGAGCGCGCGGTCCGGCTCGCGCCGCTCAAGCCCCATCAGGTCGAGCGTGATGGGCACGTCGGTGCGCAAGGTGACGAGGCGCTTGGAGAGGATGGCGTCGTCACGGTGCGCCTTGAGTCCGTCACGGTAGGCGGCGCGCTTGATCTTGTCCGCGTTCTCCAGCACCGCCTCCAGCGAGCCGAACTCCTTGATCAGGTCGCGGGCCCCCTTTTCCCCGATCCCGGCCACCCCGGGCACGTTGTCGACCGCGTCTCCCACGAGGGAGAGGACGTCCACCACGCGTTCGGGGGGCACGCCGAACTTCTCTTCCACCGTCTTGCGGTCGTACAGGGTGGCGCCGGAGCCTTCGCGGCCGGGATTGAGGACGAGGACGTCGTCGGAGACGAGCTGCAGGAAGTCCTTGTCGCCGGTCACCACCATCACCTTGTAGCCGGCCGCGACGGCCTGATGGGCCAGGGTCGCGATGACGTCGTCGGCCTCGAAGCCGGGGACCTCGAGGATGGGCAGGCCGAAAGCCTCGCACACGCGGCGCACGTAGGGGAGCTGGACCGCCAGGTCGTCGTCCATCCGGCGGCGCGTGGCCTTGTACTCCACGTACTCCTGGTGGCGGAAGGTCGGCCCTTTCAGGTCGAAGGAGATGCCGCACCACTGCGGCTGCTCGTCCTCGTAGAGCTTGCGCAGCATGGTCGTGAAGCCGTAGGTCGCGCCCGTGGGAAACCCGCGGGTGGTGGCGAGACTGCGGATCGCGAAGTACGCGCGGTGGAGCTGCGCGCTGCCGTCGATGAAGTACACCGTCCTCTCCCGAGGCATCCGGTCATCTTATCTCGGGTAGAATGCGCGCCGATGGCGGCGCGCCTCGCCCTGGCCCTCCTCCTCGCGGCCGGGCTCCACTCCTGCATCCGCTACGAATACGAGCACGAGCTCTGGCTCGACGTGGACGGCTCGGGCCGCGTGAACGTGACCGGCCGTCCCGACCTCTGGGCCGCGTTCAAGGGCCTGCCCCCCGAGGGCGACGAGGGCGCGCTTCGGCAACGGGCGCGCGATGTCTTCGAACGGTCCGGCCTCCGCGTGCGAAGGGTGAACGTCACCCATCGCGGCGGACGCGCCTATCTCTTCGTCGCCGCCGCCTTCGACGACGTGAACAGGATCGGCGGCACGCCCGCCTTCCCCGACCTGCGGATCGCGCTGCGGCCCGAGGACGGGCGGCTGCGCCTCCGGGGGACGTGGCAGCGGCCTCCCGCCCTCGCGGCCGCGGGCGCCCGGCCGCAGGAGGACGGGCTCATGGCCGTGCGCTTCCACCTGCCGAGCAAGATCTACCGGCACGAGAACGCCGCCGACGGCGTCGAGCGCGGCAACATCCTGGGCTGGCGACAGGAGGTCGGCGCCGCCCTTCGGGGCGGGGAGCTGGCCTTCGGCGCCGTCATGGACCGGCGCAGCATCTTCTACTCCACGGTGGGGCTGTTCGCGGGAGCGGTGGCGCTGGCCCTCGCCCTGCTCGTCGTGATGGTCTACATCGTTCGGCGCAAGGGACGGCGGGCGACTACGGCTTCCGGACGGTCTGCGTGAGGTCGACGATGAGCCGCTCGGTCTGGCCGGGACGGACGACGATCCGGCCCTCCCACGCGTCGAAGGCAGGGTTCTTCACGCGCACGAGGTGGCTCCCCGAGGCGAGCGTGATGCGGTCGAGGGGTGTGGTGCCCATGACCTTCCCGTCGACGCTGACCTCGCCCCACGGCTTGACCGCCACCTGGAGCATCCCGGGCCCCTCGGGCACCGCTTCCACGACGCTACGCGGAGTGGCGGTGGGGCCGGGCGCGGGCAGTGTCGTCGCGGGCGGCGGGGGGCTGCGCACCGGCCGCGGCGAGGGCACCGGGCGCGGGCGCACGGCGGCGATCACGACGGGGGGCGACGACGCGAGCGGGGTCGCGGCAGCGATGGTGGTGGTCGGGGTCGTGGTGGTCGGGGGCGCCTCCGTGGCGTTTGCCGCAGCCACGGTTGCCGGAGGCGCGGCCGGCGAAGGCCGTGCGCCCGTCGTCTTCATGTAGAGGAGGCCGCCCGCGATCGCGACGACGGGTACGGCCAGCAGCCAAGGCTGCAGCAGCGCGGGCCGCGATGTCTTCGCGGCGGCGGCCGGCGCCGCCGCTCGGGCCACCGAGATGGTGGGCGCCGTGGGCAGCGTCGGCGCCCGCAGCGCATCCGTGTCCACCGGCACCTGGCGGCGGCTCGGCGAGCGCGCGTCGCGAAATGCCTCGGCCGTCTCCCGCGCGCTCGCGTAGCGCTCGCCCGGCTCCTTGGCCAGGCAGCGCCGCAGCACCGGCTTGAGGTCCGGGGGAATCCCGGCCGCGGGCGGTCCATCGAGCGGAGGGGGGTCGTTGATGTGCTTGAGGATCGTCGAGATCGGCGTCTCGCCGCGGAAGGGGACGCGCCCGGTGAACATCTCGTAGGCGACGATGCCCAGCGCGTAGATGTCGCTCCCGAAGCCGAGCCGCCGCCCCTGGGCCTGCTCCGGGCTCATGTATTCGGGCGTGCCGACGATGTTCCCGGTCGCGGTGACCGTCCCCTCGCCGAAGCGCTTCGCCACGCCGAAGTCCATGAGCCGCGCCACCCCCTTGCTGTCGACCATGATGTTCGGGCTCTTGAGGTCGCGATGGATGATGCCCGCATCGTGCACCGCCTGCAGCCCGTCGGCGACCTGGATGGCGAGCGGGTAGGCCTCGGCGGCCGGCAGTCCGCCCCGCTCGCGCAGGATCTTCTTGAGATCCACGCCGTCCACGAGCTCCATCGAGATGTAGAGCAGGCCCCGGTCCTCGCCGTAGTCGTGGATGGCGCACACGTTCTTGTGGCGCACGCGCCGGGCGAGCTTGATCTCGGATTTGAATCGATCGGTCATGCGCGGGTCCTGGCCGAAGTCGGGGCGCAGCACCTTGATCGCCACGACCTCGTCGAGCGTGCGGTCGCGCGCCTGGTAGACCATCCCCATGCCGCCGCGGCCGAGCTGCGACTGGATCTCGTAACGGCCGTGGAAGATCGTGCCCGCCCGCAGGTCGACCGTGGTGACGAACACCTCGGTCGGCTCGGCGAGCGTCGCTCCGCAAGCGGTGCACGAGCCGGCGGCGGCCTCGTTCTCGGCCCGGCAGGAGGGACAGTTCACCCGCCCGGCCTCAGGGATAGCGGACGGTCAGCGTGAAGGGCTCCGGGCCCACGTCGTTGAAGTTGTCGACGATGATGTCGTACTCCTTCTGGGTCACGCTCGTGGTGATCGCCGCCGACGTGTCGGTCGTCCGATTGGAGTGTCCGCACTGCGCGTAGGGCGGGTTGTGTTCCTGGCAGTCGATCGAGAGGCTGATCGTCCGCGTGGACCAGGTGAGCGTGGCCTCGAGCGTGCCCGACTTGCTGGCGGTGACGGTGAAGCCCCGAATCTCCTGGGCGGGCAGGCTGCCCGTGAAGACCTGCGAGCTTCGCGTGTCGGCGGGAGTGCTGCTGCTGGAGCTGCTGCTTCCCCCGCCCCCGCCGGCCCCGGCGGCGACGGCCACGCCGGCGCCGGCGAGCAGCACGCCACCGATGATCAGGCCCTTGTGCGAGCCGCCCTTCTTGGGCGGCGGCGCCGACGAAACCGCCGGCGATGGCGCCGGGGTCGCGTCGCGGCTGACCTCTTCGCGCGCCGCCTCGAACAGGTCGATGACCTTGGGCGGGTACTTGTCCGTGCTGAGCACGAGGTCCTTGATCTGACGGACCGCCTCGCGGAATTTGGCCTTCGCCGCCGCCTCGTGTCCCTTGCCCACGTACGCGATGCCCAGGTAGAGGTAGGCCTGGGACAGGTCCCTCACCCGGGCCGGGTCGCCGGCCAGGCGCCGCGACGCGGCGTCGAGGGTGACGATGGCGGCGTCATAGTCGCCCTCGTCCACCTGGCGGATGCCCTTCACCACCTCCGGATCGGAAGGAGCGGGCTGGGCCGCCGCCGGGAACGTGACTCCCAGCAACCCCAACGCGAGAACCACACTCAGGACCTTGCGCAACACGGACGCACCTCCTGGAGGGGATGGCGGCGAGAATACGCCCCCTGGCCCGATCCGGCAACATCGCGGGAGGACGCGGGAGGGCGGCGCCTACACTCTCAGGCGGCGGGCCACCGCCCGGGTTATCAGCTCCACGAGCTTGCGGGCGTGGATCGCCTCGGGATCGCGCGCGGGGTTGTATTCCGCGACCTCGAGCGCCACCACCCGCGGTGAGGCCACCAGGGCCGTCACCAGGTCGGAGACCTCGGCCAGGGAGAGCGCAGGGCCGGGGGTCGTTACGTCATGGGCCGGCATCTCCGCCGGATCGATGGCGTCGACGTCGAGGTGGACGACCACCGGCCCGTCGCCGTTCTCCACCCCCTCGAGGGCCAGCGCGGTGGTCACCCGCATGCCCAGCTTGCTTGCCGCGGACGCGGGAAGCGCGAGGCCCAGCTCGCCGAGAGGTGCGCGCTCGCCCGGATCGAGCTCGCGGAAGCCGACGAGCGCCACGTGGGCCGGCTGGACGGCAGGCGCAGGACCGAGGGCGGCGAGGGCCGCCGGATCGCCGCGTCCGAGGGCGAGGGCCAGGGCCATCCCGTGCAGGTATCCCGACGGCGTCGTCTCCGGCGTGTTGAGGTCGGCGTTGGCGTCGATGAACACGAGGCCCACGGCCTGGTCGAGCGCCTTGCCGGCGCCCGCCGCCGCCGCCGCCGCCAGCGTGCAGTCTCCGCCGAGAACGACGGTGAAGCCCTCGGCCAGGGCGCGGGTCATCTCGTCGGCGGTCGCGCGCAGGGCGCAGGCCACGACTTCCGCGTTGCGGGCGCGAGGATGATCGGGGTCTTCGCGGTAGGGGAAGAGCGAGAGGTCGGAGAGGTTCACGACGGTGGCGCCCTGCTTCTTCAGCGCCGGGAGCAGCCCGGCCGCGCGCAGGGCGAACGGCGCGCGCTCCACCCCCGGCCCGTGCGCGCCGGCCGCGGTCGGCACGCCGAACACCGCGACCTTGTGGCCCGCCATCCCGGCAGTATAAACTCCCCTTCTGCGCCAGTAGCATGAACCTCAAGCTGTCCTTCGCCCCGCTCGCCCAGAATCCCCTCGACCTCCTGGTCGTCGTCCTCGACCCCGACCAGACCCTGCACCGCCTGGACGATCCCGCGATCGACGCGCACCTGCAGCGCGCCCGGGCGGGCTTCGCCGAGAAGACCCTCAAGCGCGAGTACTTTGCGACCCTCCCCGAGGGCGCCAACCCCAAGGCGCTCGTGGCGTACTGGAGCCCGAGCCTCAAGAGCTGGAACCTGTGGGAGAACGTGAAGACGTTCACCGCCCGCGCCCTCCGCCTCGCCCGCGACTGCCGGTACGCACGGGTCGGCATCGCGATCAACGCCGCCGAGGCCGCCCCGCTGGTGGGCAAGGTCGTGGAGGGGGCGGTGATCGGGGCGTACACGTTCGACCGCTACAAGCAGGAGAAGGACGAGTTCCTGCAGCGGGACCTGCAGCTCGTGCTCCTCGTCCACCCCGACCACCAGGCCGATGCCGAGGCGCGCAAGGCGCGCTATGCATGGGTCTCGGAGAACGTCAACCGCGCCCGCGACCTCATCAACGAGCCCGGCTCGGTGGTGACGCCGGAGTACCTCGCCGATCGGGCCGGGGAGATCGCGAAGGAGGTGGATCTCGAGGTGGAGATCCTCGATCCGGCGGGGTTGAAGGCCCGCGGCTACGAGGGCTGCCTCCGCGTCGGGTCGGGCAGCGCGCATCCGCCGCGCATGGCCATCCTCCGGCACCGGCCCGCGCGCTCCTCGGCCGACACGCTGGCGCTGGTCGGCAAAGGCATCACCTTCGACTCCGGCGGCATCAGCCTGAAGCCGGGCGACAAGATGTGGGAGATGAAGGGCGACATGGCGGGGGCGGCGGCGGTGCTGCTCGCGATGCGCGCGGTGGGCAAGATCCGGCCCGACGTGAAGGTGGTGGGGATCCTCTGCTGCGCGGAGAACTTCCCCGACGCCAACGCGCAGCGCCCGGGGGACATCTTCACCGCGAAGAACGGCAAGTCGATCATGGTCGACAACACCGACGCCGAGGGCCGCCTCGTGCTCACCGACGGCTTCGCCCGCGCGGGAGAGGAAGGCGCCACCCACCTCGTCGACATCGCGACCCTCACCGGCGCCTGCGTGCGCGCCCTGGGGCCGAGCGTGGCCGGCATCATGGGCAACGACCGCGAGCTCGTGCAGCGGGTGATCCGCTCGGGCGAGAACCACGGGGAGGCCTTCTGGGAGCTGCCGCTCGTCGAGGAGTACCGCGAGTCGCTCAAGACGCCCTACGCCGACATCAACAACATCGCGTCGGCGGGCCTCGCCGGGGCGATCACCGCGGGTCTGTTCCTGCGCGAGTTCGTGCCCGGTTCGACGGCCTGGGCCCACCTCGACATCGCGGGGCCGATGTTCCGGGACAAGGAGTGGAAGTACTACGAGGCCGGCGCGCTGGGCTTCGGGGTGAAGACGCTCGTCGACCTCTGCGAAAGATTCCGCGAGGAACGGACCGCCTAGCTTCTCCGCGTCCTCTCCGTTCGTGCTCCGCGTCCTCTGCTCTGAAAGGAAACGCTGGCCTGGCTATTCGTGGCGGAGGGCGTCCATGGGGGCGAGGCGGGCGGCCAGCCAGGCCGGGTACGAGCCGAAGCCGACGCCGACGGCGATCGCGGTCAGGAGAGCCAGCGTCAGCATCAACGGCGAGAGCGCGGTCGGCCAGCCGGCCAGCTGCTGGATGAGCGCGGCGCCCACCGTCCCCAGCAGCGCCCCCAGCACGCCCCCGGCGGCAGTGAGCAGCGACGACTCGGCGAGGAACTGCGCCGCGACGTCGCGTTGCGTGGCCCCGAGCGCGCGGCGGATCCCCACCTCCCGGGTGCGCTCGGCGACGCTCGCCAGCATGATGTTCATGATGCCGATGCCGCCGACGAGGAGGCTGATCGCGGCGATGGCGCCCGTCACCACGTTGAAGATCCTCTGCGTGCGCTCGCGCGCGCGCAGGATCTCCCGCGGCACCACGACGTCGAAGGGCGCCCCCCCGCCCGCGCGCTCCACGAGGGCCTTGGCCGCCTCCGCCGCCGCCGTCACCTGGCGCGGATCGTCCACCCGCATCACGATCTCGTCGACGCCGTCGGGGCGCGGGTCGGCGCCGCGGTCGAGAGCGGGCAGGGGCACGAAGACGGCGCGGTTGACGTCGCGCGTGCGGATGGCGGTGGTGCGCCCCCGCGCGGACGAGCGGCCCTGCAGCACGCCCACGACCTGGAACCAGTCGCCCCCGAGGAGGATCCGCTCTCCGCACGCGGGACCGAAAGGGAAGAGCGCGGAGGCGACCGAGGCTCCCAGCACCGCCACGCGCTTCCGGTCCCGCAGGTCGAGGGGGGCCAGGAACCGCCCGGCCGCGATCCCCAGCCGCGCGGCGAGGAGGTAGTCGGGGGTCGTCCCCACCGCCACCGCGTCCGCGCGCCGGCCGCCGGCCTCGGCGGAGAGCTCCGCTTCCCGGACGGGGGCGGTGGCCACGACGTGGGGAACCACGCGGGCGAGAGACTCCGCGTCTCTCAGCCGGAGCGCGCCCGGACCGGGCGCGGGCGCCGAGGCCGAGCGCCGGGCGCGCAGCGTCACGCTGTCCATCCCCAGCGCGCCGAGCTGCTCCAGCGCCTCCCGCCGCGCGCCCTCCCCCACCGACGACATCGCCACCACCGCGGCCACGCCGAAGACCACGCCGAGGATCGACAGCGTGGAGCGCAGCTTGTGGAGGAGCAGGCCCCGCAGGCCGAGCCGGAAGAGCGCCCGGTGCTTCATGCGATCCGGCCATCGCGCAGGCGGACGACACGCTGCGCCCGCGAGGCCAGCGCTTCGTTGTGGGTCACGACCACCACCGTGCGACCCTCGCGGTGCAGTCCCCACAGCACGTCCGCGACCTCGTCCCCGGTGGCCGAGTCGAGGTTGCCGGTGGGCTCGTCGGCGAGGAGCACCTGCGGCTCGGTGACGAGGGCGCGGGCGATCGCCGCGCGCTGGGCCTCGCCGCCCGACAGCTCGGAGGGACGATGGGTCGAGCGGTGGTCGAGACCGACCTTCTCCAGGCAGGCCTGCACCCGGGAGCGCCACTCGCGCTCCGGCACGTCGCCGTAGAGGAGCGGCGTCTCCACGTTCTCCTCCACCGTGAGCTGCGGGATCAGGTGGAAGGATTGGAAGACGAAGCCGATGCGCCGGTTGCGCAGCGCCGACAGCTCCGCGTCGTCGAGGCTCGAGACCTCCCGGCCGTCGAGGAGGTACTGGCCGCGGGTGGGCCGGTCCAGGCAGCCGAGGATGCCGAGCAGCGTCGATTTGCCCGAGCCCGACGGGCCCATCACCGCCACCGACTCGCCGGCCGCGATCGAAAGGCTCACCTCCCGCAGCGCGGCGACCTCGACCGTGCCCCGCGGGTAGGCCTTGCCGACGCTCCTCAGCTCGACGAGGGCGGGCACCTCAGCGGGCGGAGCCGGCGACGAGGCGCCACATGCCGTCGCGCCGCTCGAAGCGCAGCGTCTCCTCCACCGGCGCCGGCGGCGCGCCCCGGCCGCCGACGATCACGTCCGTGCGCAGCACCGGGACGACCACCGAGCCTCGGCTGGGGATCACGTCGAGCACCCGCAGGTCGGTGGCCACGTTGATCGCTCCGCGGAAGGGAGCCAGCAGCCGCTCGCGCTCGGCGCCGGTGAGGTCGGGCCGGGCGCGGGCGAGCAGCAGCGGGTCCTGCGATTCCAGCGCGCGGGCGTAGGCGGCCAGGGTCGTCTCCACGGCCTCCCGGACTTCCGGATCGGCGGCCGCGAGCGGGCCGACGGGCGGGGGCGTCGCCGAGGGTGCGGTCACGCGCGGAGCGGCCGACGCGGCCGCCCGCGCCGCGGCGGGAACGGCCCGGTTCGGCGGACGGGCCGTGAGCACGATGAACAGCCCGATCACCACCGCGGCGGAGGCGAGCACGAGGAGCAGAGGGGTGCCCCGGCGCGTCGGTCGCTGCGCAATCTCGGCCGGCGGCGAGGCGGCCGCGCTGGTGAGCGGCCGCCGCGGCTCGTGGGACCGGGGCGGTGACGCGACCGGCGGCGGGGGTACGGCGATCGGATGGGGGCGCGGCGCCGGCGGGCGCGCAGTGTTGGGAGCGCGCGGGGCGGGCGGCAACGGCGCCGCCGCGCGCGCCGGCGCCACCGGCGACGCCGGCGGCGTGCGGGGAGCCATGGTTCCCGTCGGAGCCCGTGCCGGGATCGCGGGCGGCGGCACGGGTGTGCGCGCCAGCCAGGCGCGCCGCACCTCCTGGACCGCGGCCTGGGCGCGGGCGTGGTCGGGATCCTGGCGCAGCAGCGAGCGCAGCGAGGCGAGGCTTTCTTCGAGCCGGCCCTCCTTCAGCTTGTCGAGGGCCGCGCGCACCTGCATGTTGCCCGCCCGCCGGCGCGCCCCGGCTCGATCCTGCTCGCCGAGCGCGTGCTCGGTCTCGCGAAGCAGCGCGAGCAGGTCGGGGTCGTCGGGGGCCAGACGCAAGCCGCGCCGCAGGGCGAGCATGGCCTTGCGGTCCCAGCCGGCGCGGCGCGCCGATCGCGCCGCCTCGGCCGCGCGCCGGGCCTGGCCCTGAGCCATCCGCGCCAGCTCCTGCTCCGCTTGCGCCTCGGCGTCGCCTCGCGCGAGCCGGCGCCCCTTCAGCCGCGCGAAGAGCGCGAGGGCCCCCGGGTGGCCGGGCATCCGCTTCAACACCGAGAGCACCAGCTTCTCCGCGCCTCCGGAATCGCCGGCGTCGAGGAGCGCCTGTGCCTCCTTGAGCCGCTCCTCCTGCCGTCCCCGCCGCCGTTGCCGGGCGAGGAGCCGGCGCGCGCGGTCCACGACCGCCTTTGCCTCCAGGCTGTCGGGCCGCACCGCGAGGGCCCGCGCGGCCAGCTCCGTGGCCTTGTCGGGCTGGGCGCGGGCGAGGCACTCCTCCGCGACGAGAAGCAGCTGCGCCGGGGTGGGCTGATCGCTGGCGGCGGGCGAGGGCGAGAAGGGGTTGGGGCTCACGGACGGCCGGCGCGACGTCGACGGCGGGCAGTACAGGCACTCGCCCACCGATGCAGGGATCGGCTGCCCGCAGGAGGGACACGTGAGGGCGAGGTTGGACAAGGGCCGGCGCCTATGGTGATGTCAGCGACCCGAAGTCCGTGGGAGGGGCCCCGGGGTCCCGCAGCGCGACTCGATCCCCTTCGCGCAGACCCCGGTCGATCACGACGAAGTCCTGGTTGGACGGTCCGGTCACCACGTCCTGGGCCTGGAGACGGCCGCGGCGGACGACGTAGCAGACGCTGCGGCCCTCCCTCTCGAACACCGCCTGCAGCGGCACGAAGAGCGCGCGCGGCCGCTCCTCGACCTCGATCTCCACCTGGGCCGTCATCCCGGGTCGCAGCCGCGGCTCGGACCCGTCGATCTGGATCGTCACCCCGAAGAACTTCGCTCCGCGGCGCTCCTTCTCTTCCTGGGCGAGCGTCCCGACCAGCGTCACGATGCCGGTGAGCTTCAGGTCCGGGTACGCCTGCACGCGCACCTTCACGCCCTGGTTGCGCTCGACCTTGTGGATGTCGGTCTCCCGGACGCGCGTCTCCACGACCATCTTCGAGATGTCGGGGAGGATGAGCAGGGGCTGGTTCGCCCACACCTGGTCGCCCACCTGCGGCCTGCGCTGCTCGGAGCCGAAGAAGACCTCACGATAGACCACGATGCCCGCCACGTCGGCGCGCACCTCGGTGCGGGCGAGCTGCTGCTGCGACAGGGCCAGCTTGCTCGCCGCCTCCTGGATCCGGCTGTCGGCGGCGGCGATCGCGGCCTGCTTCTGCTGCACGCGATAGGCGGCCGCCGACTCCAGCTGGCGCAGGCTCTCCTTCGTGAGCGTGGCGTCCGAGCGGGCCTGCGACAGCTCGAGGGGCCGGCCGAAGTGGACCAGGGAATCGCGCCGGCGCTGGGCGAGGGTCAGGTCGTCGCGGGCCCGAGCCAC
>Ga0070706_100004320_pt1 | contig 13760 bp, 12 predicted proteins | sample KBSK5501metaG_FD_65476 | JGI IMG/M metagenome (GOLD analysis project Ga0070706, IMG submission 65476) | Corn, switchgrass and miscanthus rhizosphere microbial communities from Kellogg Biological Station, Michigan, USA - KBS K5-50-1 metaG | ecosystem: Host-associated > Plants > Roots >...
CACCCCCGGCGCCGCCGCCCTGCGCAACCTGCTCCGGATCGCCGATGCCCTCCCGCCACCCTACCTCCTGGGCCTGGCCCTCATCGCCTTCCACCCGCGCGGCAAGCGCCTGGGCGATCTCGTGGCCGGCACGGTCGTCGTCCGCGACCGGCCGGCCCAGGCCGTCCCCGCCCCGACCCAGGCGGACGTCGCCCTGGAGCCGGCGGTCACCATCCCGCTCGACGACGAGCGGTTCCGCCTGCTCGCCCGGTTCGCCGCCCGGGCCGATCTCCCGCCGGAGGCCCGCGATCGGGTCGCGGCAGCCCTGGCCGGACGGTTCGCCGATCGGGCACGGCTTCCCGGGGCCACTCTTACCGAGTTCCTCCTGGACCTGCATGCCCGCGAGCTGGCCCGGCGCCGCGGCCGACTGGCCGGGCGCGCCGGCCTCGGCGAGCGCCTGTCCGCCCGGCAGAGCGAGCGGTGGGACGTGTTCCAGGCGCTGGCCGAGCGGGCGACGTCGGCCGGGCTCGACAGCTTTGCGCCGGAGGAGCTGCCCGGGTTCGCCGCGCGCTACCGTGAGATCGCGGCGGACCTGGCGCGGGCCCGCACCTACCGGGCCGATCCGGCGACCGTGGCGCGGCTGGAGCGGCTGGTGGCGGCCGGTCACAACGTGCTGTACCGCGACGAGCAGCATACCTGGCCCCGGGTGTGGACCGCCGTGTCGCGCGAGTTTCCCGCTGCGATCGTGGAAGCGCGCTGGCTGGTCCTCGTGGCCTGGGCCCTCTTCACCGCACCCGCGCTCGGCGGCTTCGCTTTGCTCCGCGAACGCCCCGCGCTCGCGAGCGAGCTGTTGCCGGAGGTGATGCTTCGGCGGGCGGAGGCGGGACACGAGCGGGAGGCGGGAGGACGCAAGTACGTGTCGGTGGATTGGACCGGGCGCCCGGTCGCCGCGTCGTTCATCATCACCAACAACATCCGGGTCGCGATCGCCTGCTTCGCGGGCGGTATTTTTCTCGGCGTCGGCTCGCTCGTGCTGCTCGCGTACAACGGACTGGCCTTCGGGACGTTCGCCGGTCACTTCGCCAACCTCGGGCTCTTGGGCTACCTGATGGAGTTCCTCGCGGGGCACGGCGTCCTGGAGCTGTTCGCGATATGGGTCGCCAGCGCCGCCGGTTTCCTGCTCGGCAAGTCCATCGTGGCGCCGGGAGACCGCTCCAGAACCGACGCATTGGTCGTGAACGGGCGGGTGGCCATCCGGATGATGGGCGCGGTGGCGGTCCTGCTCGTCATCGCGGGCTCGATCGAGGGATTTCTGTCGGTGAGCGGCCAGGGACTCGCCGTCCGCGCCGCGGCGAGCGCCGCGAGCCTGGCGTTCCTCATCGGGTATCTCGCGCGGGGGGCCCAGTGGCTGCGCGACTCACGCCTCGCGGAGCATCGTGCGCATCCGGATCGCCAGCTTCTCGATCTCCCGTAGGCCCGCCAGCGTCTCCGCGTCGTACTGACCCTCGTTCATCAGCATCAGTTGGATTTCCGCCAGCAGCGCCGCGAGCGGGTTGGACAGATCGTGTCGGAGCTTGCTGAGGCGCTCGCTGTCGGTCATCGCGGCCCGCTCAGTCGAGCGACCGGTACAGATCGCGGATGTGATGGTCGCGAAGCCCCCGGACCGAGTCCCAGAGGGCACCCTCGGATGCGGCACAGAAAATCTCCGCGGTTTCCCGCTCCCGGCCCGAGTCGGCGTCAACGAACCGGAGCCGCCCGCGCCACGCGCCGTCGTCGGTGCGGCGAAGGCTGAGCGAGAGATGAACGAGTTGACCGGAGCAGCGGAAGGGATCGAGGTCGTGCTGGACTGGTTCCCGGGGGTCCCGGGTGGGCGGGAGAACGGTGGTTTGCAGGGCCATCAGGGCGACGTCCTGGCAGGTTTACGCAAAGATACATGGCTGATGGAGTTAGACAATAGGCTACCGGCTAACGGCTATTGGCTAACGGCTCCCAAAAGGCACCGGCACGAACGTCACCACGAACACCCCCACCGACAGCCACCCGACCCAGCGCCGGCCGGGAGGCACCGGGCGCGCGGGCGCCAAGACGGACGGATGAGCCCATCCGCCGCCGCCCACGAACAGAGCCACGGCGACCCAGACGTACCAGTTCCAGGAGAGCTGCGCCAGGCCGAGGAGCACAAGCAGCGTGGCGAATCCGATGGCCGCCTGCCGCCGGCCAACCAGACCATAGAGCACATGCCCGCCGTCGAGCTGGCTCAGCGGGAGCAGGTTGAGACCGGTGACGAATGCACCGACCCAGCCGGCGAACGCGGGGAGGCTCAGTTGGACGCTTGGCGCGCCGGGGAGAAACAGGTGGCGGAAGCCGGCGATGACGAGCGAGTCGCCCAGCCCGATCCGCTCACCGGCGAGCATCACGAAGCCGCGCGCCTGGCTCAGGCCCGGCTCTACCGCGCTCGAGGTGGCGAATCCCCACGCCAGCACGAGCAGCGTCACGACGAACCCGGCCAGGGGCCCGGCCGCGCCCACGTCGAGCAGCTGGCGCCGGTCGAGCACCGGCGAGCGCAGCCGGATGTAGGCACCCAGACTCCCGATCGGTGAGAGGTTCGGCGGCACGGGGAGAAAGTAGGGAGGGGACGCGTCGATGGCGTACCGGCGGGCGGCGAAATAGTGCCCGAGCTCGTGCACCAGCAAGATCCCGAGCAGCGGCACGGCGAAGGACCATCCCGCGGCGAGGTCGCGCCAGCCGCTTCCGCCCACCTGCTCGAAGAAGCGGAACCCGCCGATGACGACACCGGCGAGTCCGGGAGGCTCGGCCGGAGTCCAGGAGCCGGCGAGCACGGCGCCCGCCCCAAGGGCGCAGACGATGGTGAGCGCGAAAAGCGCCCCATGCAACAGCCAGCGCTCCCGGCGGGGGGCGCCAAGGGACCGGATGAGAACCAGGTGGGTGTGTTCGGGATCGGCCCAGTAGTGCCGTCCGGGCCATCCGGCCAACGCCTCCGCCAGTGCGGGCGACGGGCCCCGGTGCTCGGGGGCGACGAGGGCCTCGATGTACTCTCGGCCGCCGAGCCCATGGCTGCGCCAAGCCTCGAACGTGGCGGTGAGAGCGTCCATTCAGGCCTCTTGACGCCCCCTTCCAGCCGGTCTAAGTTGAAGTGCTTCTGCGACTGACGCCATCTCCCCAGACCATCCTGATGCACTCGCTCCGCACCCGCGGAGCTCGCCACCATACACCAACATCGTCCATTGTCCCGCCACAATCCGTCACGCCCGTCGGTCCGCCGCTCGGGAGTCCCTGTGTGGAGTTCCCCCCGTGGATATCGCTGAGCTGAAGCAGAAGTCCATCGCGGAGTTGCATCAGCTGGCCGAGCAGTTGAACATCACGAACTACTCGGGCCTCCGCAAGCAGGACCTGATCTTCCGGATCGAGCAGTCGTTGCTCGACCAGGACACGGTGATCCGCGGCGAAGGCGTCCTGGAGATCCTGCCCGAGGGCTACGGCTTCCTGCGCAGCCAGGACTGGAACTACCTCTACGGCCCCGACGACATCTACGTCTCCCCGAGCCAGATCAAGCGCTTCGATCTGCGGACGGGCGACACGGTCATGGGGCAGGTGCGGCCGCCCAAGGAGGGGGAGCGCTACCTCGCGCTGCTCAAGGTCGAGAGTGTCAACTTCGAGGAGCCGGAGAAGACCAAGCACCGGATCGCGTTCGACAACCTCAAGCCCCGTTATCCCGACCGGCGGATCCGGCTCGAGCGGAAGAACGGCGACCTCTCCATGCGCGTGGTGGATCTCCTCTCGCCCCTCGGCATGGGTCAGCGGGCGCTGATCGTCGCTCCCCCCAAGGCGGGCAAGACGATCCTCATGCAGAAGCTGGCCAACGCGATTAGCGAGAACCATCCGGAGATCGTCCTCATCGTACTGCTGATCGACGAGCGGCCGGAGGAAGTGACTGACATGGAGGAGAACGTACAGGCCGAGGTGATCTCCTCGACGTTCGACGAGCCGGCCGACCGCCACGTCCAGGTCGCCGACATGGTGATCGAAAAGGCCAAGCGTCTGGTCGAGCACGGGCGCGACGTGGTCATTCTGCTCGACTCGATCACCCGCCTGGCCCGCGCCCACAACGTGGTCGTGCCTCACTCGGGCAAGATCCTCTCGGGCGGCGTGGACGCGAACGCGCTCCAGAAGCCGAAGCGGTTCTTCGGCGCCGCTCGCAACATCGACAAGGGCGGCAGCCTCAGCATCATCGCCACCGCGCTCATCGACACCGGCAGCCGGATGGACGAGGTCATCTTCGAGGAGTTCAAGGGCACGGGCAACTCGGAGCTGGTGCTCGACCGCCGCCTCGCGGACCGGCGCATCTACCCTGCCATCGACATCCAGCGCACGTCCACCCGCAAGGAAGAGCTGCTGATGGACAAGGACGAGCTCAACCGGGTGTACCTGCTGCGGAACTTCCTGGCCGACATGCCCCCGGTCGAGGCGCTCGAGTTCCTGCTGGAGCGGATGAAGCGCACGAAGAACAACAAGGAGTTCTTCGCGACGATGGCGCAGTGACAGCGGTGAACGGTGAACAGTGAACGGTGAACAGGGGGTTCCGATGACCGCGGAGCCCCCTGTTCACTGTTTACTGTTTACTGTTCACGCTGTCATGTCCATCCCTTCGACCGGCCGGATTCTCGGCGTCGACTGGGGCGAGGTCCGCATCGGTCTCGCGCTCAGCGACGAGACGCAGACGCTCGCCACGCCTCTGGAGACCCTGGTGCGCCGGCGGGGCAAGCGCTTCCCCATGGGCCGGCTGCTCGAGCTGGTCGCCGCGCACGGCCCGGTCGGCGTGGTCGTGGGGTTGCCGCTCACGCCGGAAGGCGGCGAGGGCCCGAGTGCCGTGGAGTCCCGCGCCCTCGCGACCTCGGTCGGCCGGCGCACGGACTTGCCCGTCGAGCTCTGGGACGAGCGACTCAGCACCGCCCGCGCTCTGCGCCTCGTGCGGGATCAGGAAGGCACGACCCGCGGACGCAAGGAGGAGGTCGATGCGCTCGCGGCCGCCGTTCTGCTCCAGGGGTTCCTCAACCGGCGGCGGATCGGTGGGCGCTAAGACCGGCGCGTGCGGGAGGGCCGCCGCCCTCGTCACGCTCGCGGTCGTGAGTGGGATGGGCGCGTGCCGGCCGTCCCCACCCGAGGAAATCGTGCGTGTCACCGTGCCGGCCAAGGCCCGGTTCTCGGCCGTCACCGAATCGCTCGTCGCACACGGCGTGGTCACGTACCCGCTCTGGTTCAAGCTGGTCGCCCGGGTGAAGGGGGTGGATCGTACCATCAAGGCGGGGGTCTACGAGCTGCCCCGGGACGCGCCCACCGGGATGGTACTCCAAGCGCTGGCCGACGGTCGCACGGCGAGCGTCAAGCTCACGGTCCCCGAAGGACTCACGATCCCGGAGGTGGCGGCCCTCGTGGCCGAGCGGGTCGGAATGCCGGCCGATTCGTTCGTGCAGGCGGCGAGGGACACCGGCCTCACCCGGGAGCTCGGGATCCGCGGCTCGTCGCTCGAGGGGTTTCTGCGGCCCGAGACCTACGCCGTCCCGCTGGGGTCGTCTGCCGCCGACGTGGCGCGGATGATGGTGGAGAGCTTCAATGCGGCATGGCGGCCCGAGTGGACCGCGCGACTCGACACCCTCGGCATGCGCCGGATCCAGCTCATGGCCCTCGCGTCGATCGTGGAGGGCGAGGCCCGCGTGGACGACGAGCGGGAGACGATCGCCGGCGTGTACCGGAACCGGCTCAGGATCGGGATGCCCTTGCAGGCGGATCCCACGGTCCAGTACGCCATCCTGCTGGAGACCGGACGGCGGAAAGCCCGTCTCTACGAGAAGGACTACCTGTTCCCTTCAGCGTACAACACGTACCTCCATCCAGGACTGCCGCCGGGGCCGGTGAACTCGCCTAGCCGCCGCAGCATCGAGGCGGCTCTCTATCCGGCCCAGGTACCGTATCTGTATTTCGTGGCCGGCCCGGACGGACGGCACCTCTTCAGCAAGACCTACGACGAACACCTCCGGAATGTCGCGAGGATGAGGCGGCTGGAAAACAGCGTGAACGGGAAGCAGGAAAGCGGTGATCGGTGAACGGTGAACAGTGAACAGGGGGCTCCGGTGTTCCGCTGCGCCCCCGTTCACTGTTCACCGTTCACTGTTCACTGTTCACGCAGTTCCAGTAAGCCCTCGCCCGCTCCTCCACGTCCGCCGCAGACAGTATCCCGCTCACCACCGCCACCCCCGCGCCCCCGACCGCCCGCACCAGGACGACGTCCTCGGGCCGGATGCCGCCGATCGCCACGCAGGGGATGCCCCCGGCGAGCGATACGACCCCCCGAAATCCTTCGGGCCCGAGCGGCTCGCCGGCTTCGGCCTTGGTGCCGGTCGTGCGCCAGGGTCCCACGCCCCAATAGTCGGCGCCGCGCCCCAACGCCGCTTCCTCCGGACTGCCGACCGAGGCCCCGACGATGAATCCTGGCGGTGCTACCCGTCGTGCCAGCGCGACCGGCAGGTCGTCCGGCCCGAGGTGAACGCCAGCCGCCTCGGCCGCCAGGGCCACGTCCAGACGGTCGTTCACGACGAGGGGAACGCGGAGGCCGGCCCCGAGCGTGCGGGCCACCTCCAACAGCTCGCGTGCCGACGCCCGTTTGAGCCGCAGCTGGACCGCGGTGACGCCACCCCGCTCCGCGGCTCGGGCGAGCGCTGGAAGGTCGCGCCCCGCGACCAGGGCGTCGTCGGTCACGAGCATGAGGCGGACGAGCGACGCTAGATTATGCGCCATGCCTGAGTCCCCCGTTCAGCGAATTCACGGCATTCGCGGCGCCACGACCGTCGAGCGGAACGACGCGCAGGAGATCCTCGAGGCGACCGACGAGCTCCTGCGCGCGCTCATCGCCGCGAACGATCTCGCGCCCGACGACATCGTGAGCGCGTTCTTCACCGTGACCAACGACATCGACGCCGCATTCCCCGCCCGGGCGGCGGAGGACTTCGGCTGGAACATCGTGGCGCTGCTGCACGCCACGGAGATTCCGGTCCCGGGGTCGCTGCCGCGATGCATCCGGCTCCTGGTCCACGCCTATACGACCCGGACGCGGGGAGAAATCAAGCACTGCTATTTGCGGCGGGCCACCGTCCTTCGACCCGACCGCGCGTGACCGAGGCCCGCGTCACCGCCCGCGGCGCCGATCGGTGGCGCGCCGGGCACCCCTGGATCCATCGCAGCGAAGTTCGAGACGAGCCCGGCCGGCCCGGGCTGGTCCGCGTCCGCGATCCCCGCGGCAAATTCATCGGCCAGGCGCTCTACTCCCCTGCGTCCGAGATCCGGCTCCGGTTGCTCGAGCCGACCGACCGCCCGGTGGACGCGGATTGGTGGCGCGAGCGCCTCGCCGCGTGTCTCGAGCGGCGAGCCGGCATTGACGCAACCGCGTATCGGGTGGTGCACGCCGAGGGGGACGGAATCCCGTCGCTCGTGGTGGACCGCTACGATCGCTGGGTGGTCGCCCAGCTTCTGTCGGCCGGCCTGGAAACCATGCGCGCGCAGATCGTGGGCGCGCTCGTGGACGTGCTCGCGCCGCAAGGTGTGCTGCTCCGGCACGACACCGCCGTCCGCCGGCTGGAGCGGCTGGAGGAAGAGCGCGCGCTGGTCCACGGTGAGGTCCCGGAGCAGGTGGAGGTGCGGGAAGGCCGGATCCGCTACTTCGCGGCGCCGTGGACGGGCCAGAAGACGGGGGCGTTCCTCGACCAGCGGCCGAACCGCCTGCTCGCGGCACGGCTTGCCCGGCCGGGCGGCCGGTCCCTGGATTGCTTCGCGTACCACGGCTCGTTCGCCCTGCACCTCGCGACCCGCTCGGCCGAGGTGGTCGCGCTCGATACGAGCGCCGACGCCCTCGCCCGCGGGGCCGTGAACGCCGGTCTCAACGGGCTCGGCAACATCGTGTGGCGGGAGACGGACGCCTTCGCGGCCCTGCGCGCGTTCGAGCGCGCCCGGCAGCGGTTCGACACGGTGGTGCTCGACCCGCCGGCCTTTGCCAAGGGGAAATCGACGGTCCCCGCCGCGCTCCGGGGATACCACGAGATCAACATTCGCGCGATGCGGGTGCTCGCCCCGGGCGGACGCCTCCTCACCGCGTCCTGCTCGTTCCATGTCAGCCGCCCCGTGTTTCTCGAGATGCTGGCCCGCGCCGCGGCCGACAGCGGCCGGCGGCTCACTCTCGAGGCCCTGCTGGGCCAGGGCGAGGATCATCCGGAAGTGTTGACCATTCCGGAAACCGGCTACCTCAAGGGGGCGGTGCTCCGGGCCGACTGACATCGGGCGTCGGCGACGTTGACTTGATCCCGCCGTTCTGCCAGCTTGCGAGGTCCCCTCGCCCGTCGTCTCCAAAGCGTCGCCGAAGGATCGCACGATGGTACAGTTGGGCGCTTCCCGGAGCCCAGCCGCATGCTGACCGCCGCCCAGGCGCTCTGCGTGGAGCGTCGCCGCCGACCGCGTCCGTCCACCAAGCAGCAGTACCAAGAGTACATTCTCCAGAAGATCGAGGCCTACAAGAACTCCCTCCGACGGGACCAGCTGCTCCGATTGGGGGACGAGGCGAACCAGGAGCTTCAGGCCGCCGCAGAAGGCCAGTTCGTCCTGACCGAGATCCTGATGCTCGACAGCGTGGACGAGCTGATCAAGCGACGCCTCAAGCTCAAGCCGTTCAGCAAGTGGAAGACCTGGATCAAGGCCCTCCGGGACGCGCAGCGCGAGCCGACCCACTGGGGGCTCGAGCCGGAATGCCCGGTGGCCGCGCTGCTGCGGCGGGTGGAGTCGCACGACGAGGCCGTCGTCGTGGGCCGAGCCGCGGACGGCGCCGCGTTCCTGCTCGCGGCGCATGACATTCCGGTCACCTTCCTCGCGGGCGACCTCGGCAGCATCGATCGGGTGGAGTCACGAGTCGAGGACGAGTCGCTCGCGGTCCCGATCCTCGCCACCGTCGTGGACTTCGAGCTGTGGTGCCCTCCACTCCCGGACGTGATCGCGATCACCGTGCTCGACGCCGGCGACGTGGGCGAGTTGGATCCCGTGATCCGCGCCGGTCTCATCGCCGCGCTCCAGGCGCGGACACCGGAGCCCGGCGTGCACGTGCTGCTCCCCGGCGCCGGCCGGGTGGCGCCGGAGGCCCTCCTGCATCTCTATGACGGGTGGGTCCGAGAAGAGGTCGGCAAGCCGAGGCGGCGGGGCTCGCGCTCCCACGGCATCGTGCTGGCCCGGACCTCGGCTGAGCCCAAGGCCGTTCGGTCGGACGACGTGGCCGTCTCGTAGAGGTCCCACGCCGGGCGGCTCCCTCCGCCCACTGCCAATCGCAATCTCTGTTCACTTGCCAGCGGTCGGGTTTGCTTCTAAACTGCGATCAATGGACCACTTGCGAACGCCGCCATGCCCGCGCTGACCATTGACGGCACCCGGGTTTCCTTCGAGCCCGGTGCCACGATCCTCGACGCCGCCCGAAGCGCCGGAATTGATATCCCGACGCTCTGCTGGTATCCCAAGCTCCCCACGGTCGCCAACTGCCGGATCTGCCTGGTCTCGGTGGAGGGACAAGGCAAGCTGACCCCGGCCTGCTATACCCAGGCCACGGACGGCATGGTGGTGGCCACGGAGTCCAAGGCGGCGGTGGACAATCGCCGCAGCGTCCTCGACTTCCTGTTGGAGCGCTACCCGGGCGAGCATCTGTCCAACGGCGGCCGGGCCCACCCCCGCAACGAGTTCGAGCAGTACGTCGTCCGTTACGACGTCCCGGTGCGCGGGCGGCGGGACCTCCCGCTCCGCACCGGCGACGAGCGCCCCGGCGACGTGATGATCCAGCACGACATGAGCCTCTGCATCCTCTGCACCCGGTGTGTCCGGGCCTGCGAGGACATCCAGGAGGTCGGCGTGCTGGATGTGGCCCAGCGCGGCGCCACGACCCAGATCATCGTCGGCGGAGACGGCGATCCCGACCACGCCGGGTGCACCTGGTGCGGCGAGTGCGTCCGCGTGTGCCCTACCGGTGCCATCTTCGAGTTCATCCCGAAGCAGCGCTTCGGCTCCGAGGCTGTCCGCCAGCCCGACAAGGTCGCCCGCTCCGTCTGCCCCTACTGCGGCGTCGGCTGCCGGATCGATCTCCACGTCAAGGACGACGAGGTCATGCGGGTCACCTCGCCGTGGATCGAGGAGCGGACCCCCAACCAGGGCTCCACCTGCGTGAAGGGGCGGTTCGGCTACGACTTCCCGCAACACCGAGATCGGCTCACCCGGCCGCTGATCCGCAAGGGCTGGACGCACGAGGAGGGACGGTGGGCGTGGCAGGGCGAGTGGCCCCGGTATCGCGAGGGACCCTGGAGCACGGTCGAGGAGGCGGGTGAGCGCGAGAAGCCCCGGCCGCCACACCGGAGCGTGGGCAAGCCGCCGCAGACCGGCCTCCCGGTGCTGGGCGAGTACGACGTCCGCGATCGGGTCGCCACTCCGCCGGGCTGGTACAGCGCTTTCCGCGAGGCCACGTGGGACGAGGCGATGAGCCTGGTGGCGCAGGAGCTGCTCCGGATCAAGCGGGAGCGCGGCTCCGGCGCGCTCGCGGCCCTGTCGTCCGCCAAGTGCACCAACGAGGACAACTACCTCTTCATGCGGATGGTGCGGGGTGCCCTCGGCACCAACAACGTGGACCACTGCACCCGGCTGTGCCACTCCACCTCCGTCGCGGCAATGAGCCGCGCCCTCCAGACGAGCGCAGCCTCGGGCTCGATGCGCGAGATCGAGGAAGCCTGCGACGTCATCTTCATCGCCGGCGCCAACACCACGGAGAACCACCCGGTCTTCGGCGCCCAGATCAAGCGGGCCGTGGCCAAGGGCGCCAAGCTGGTCGTCGCAGACGTGCGCCGCACCGAGCTCGCGGCGCTCGCCGACCTGCACCTCCAGATGCTGCCGGGCACCGACGTCGTGCTCTTCAACGCGATGTTGAACCACGTCATCGCGCGCGGCCTGACTGACCGGAAGTTCATCGCCGAGCGGACCCGGGAGTTCGAGAAGGTCACGGCCGCCGTGGAGCGCTACACGCCGGAGATGGCGGCCAAGATCACCGGCATCCCGGCGGCCACTATCCGCGCGGCCGCGGAGCTCTACGCCCGAGGACCCAACACCTCCACCCTCTGGGCGATGGGCCTCACCCAGCACAACACCGGCACGGACATCGTGGCCAGCCTGCTCAACCTCATGCTGGCCTGCGGCATGATCGGCCGGTGGGGGGCCGCGATGCTCCCGATCCGAGGGCAGAACAACGTGCAGGGCGCGAGCGACGTGGGCGCGATCCCCTTCGCGTACACCGACTATCGTCCCGTCACCAATCCGGCGAACCGGGCCGAGTACGCCAAGGCGTGGGGGGTGCCGGAAGAGTCGCTGTCGCTCAAGGACGGCATGATGGTGACGGAGATCGTCCAGGACGGCAGCCCGATTCGCGGGATGTACGTCATGGGCGAGAACCCCGTCCTCTCGGATCCGAACATCTCGCACGCGGAGGAGTGGGTCCGTGGCCTCGAGTTCCTCGCCGTCCAGGACCTCTTCCTCACGGAGACGGCGCGGTGGGCCGACGTCGTCCTGCCGGGCTCGTCGTTCGCGGAGAAGGAGGGGACGGTCAACAACACGGATCGCCACATCCAGCTTATGACCGCCGCGCTCGACCCCCCGGGCGAAGCGCGACGTGACCTGGACATCCTGATCGATCTCACCCGGCGACTGGGCCTGCGCACCGAGTTCGAGAGCGCGGGCCAGGTCATGGACGAGATCGCGTCGGTGACGCCCTCCTGGCGGGGCGTCAGCTACGCGAAGCTCCAGCAGCACGAGGGATCGCTCCAGTATCCGGTGCCGGACGCCGAATCACTGGGCACCGCCTTCCTGTTCGCCCACACCTTCCCGACGCCCGACGGCCGGGCGATCTTCGTCCCCGTGGAGTACCTCCCGCCGGACGAGCTGCCGAACGAGGAGTTCCCCTTCGTGCTCAACACCGGCCGCCAGATGTATCACTGGCACACCGGTACGATGACGCGGCGCTCGGCCGGCCTCGACTCCCGGGAGCCGGTCCCCGTGGTCGACATCAACCCGGACGACGCCCGGGAGATGGCGATCCAGGAAGGTGACACGCTGCGGATCACGTCTCGCCGCGGGTCGATCCTCATCGGCGCCCGGCTCTCGGACCGGCAGGCTCGCGGCCAGGTCTTCATCCCGATGCACTTCCGCGAAGCCGCGGCGAACCTCCTCACCAATCCGCAGCTCGATCCCTATGCGAAGATCGCCTCGTTCAAGGTGAGCGCGGTCCGGGTCGAGCCGGTGCGCGAAGCCGAAGAGCGGGAGGCCGAGGAGCAGCTCCCCGCCCTGGCCTGACGCCGCATATTTCGCCCCGCATGCGCGCCCTCGTGAAGGAGTCGGCCGGCCCCGGCATGACCCTGCGGGACGTTCCTCGCCCGGCCTGCGGACCCAGCGACGTGCTCATCCGGGTCCGGCACGCCGGCGTCTGCGGCACCGACCTGCATATCTGGGAGTGGGACGGCTGGGCCGCCGGCCGCCTGCGGCCCCCGGTCGTCGTGGGCCACGAGTTTGCCGGCGAGGTGGCCGAGCTGGGAAGCGAAGCGCATGCCGGCGGCCTGCTCGACGTGGGGGACCTCGTCACCGCCGAGGGCCACATCGTCTGCGGCCACTGCCTCCAGTGCCGCACCGGCAGTGCCCACCTCTGCCAGCGGACCCAGGTCATCGGCGTGGACCGTGACGGCGCCTTCGCCGAGTACATCGCGATGCCGGTGTCGAACGTGATGCGCTTGGACGGGATCCCCACCGAGATCGGCGCGATCATGGACCCCCTGGGCAACGCCGTGCACACCGTGCTGGAAGGCGACGTGGCCGGCAGCACGGTGCTGGTCATCGGGTGCGGGCCGATCGGCTGCTTCGCCGTCGGGGTCGCGCGTGCGGCGGGGGCGTCGCTGGTCCTGGCGAGCGACTACAATGCCCGGCGCCTCGACATCGCCCGCTGCATGGGGGCGCATGTGGTCCTGAACCCCGCCGAAGTCGACGTCGTTGCCCGCGCGCGCGAGCTCACCCAGGGGGACGGTGTGGACCTCGTGTGCGAAATGAGCGGCCATCCCTCGGGCCACACGCAAGCCTTCGCGGCCGCGCGGCTGGGCGGACGGGTGAACCTCCTGGGCACGCCCAGCCGGCCGACCGAAGTGGACTTCGCGCGTGACGTGATTTTCAAGGGCCTCACACTGTACGGGGTGAGCGGGCGGAAGATGTATCAGACCTGGAACCAGATGCGGCGGTTCCTCCGGACCGGCCAGCTCGATCCCCGGCCGGTGCTCACCCACCGGTTCCCGCTGGCGCGGATCGCCGACGCCATCCAGGTCATCAAGGAGGGCCAGGCGGGCAAGGTGATCCTGGAGATCGGCGCATGAACCGGGCGGTGGCGGCCGACCCGCTGGAACGACGCCTCGAGGCCGAGCTGGAGGAGTTCCGGCGCACCGGGGTGTACAAGCGGCTGAATCACCTGGACAGCCCCCAGGGCCCCGTCGTCACGATGGAGGGCCGCGGGGACGTCCTCATCCTTTCGTCCAACAACTACCTCGGGCTGAGCGCGGAGCCGGCGGTAGTGGCGGCCGGCAAGGCGGCGCTCGATCGCTTCGGCGCGGGGACCGCCTCGGTCCGTTTCATCTGCGGCACGTACACGGTCCACCGGGCGCTCGAAGCAG
>Ga0070706_100004321_pt1 | contig 13760 bp, 14 predicted proteins | sample KBSK5501metaG_FD_65476 | JGI IMG/M metagenome (GOLD analysis project Ga0070706, IMG submission 65476) | Corn, switchgrass and miscanthus rhizosphere microbial communities from Kellogg Biological Station, Michigan, USA - KBS K5-50-1 metaG | ecosystem: Host-associated > Plants > Roots >...
AAAACGTCGAGACCGACACCCGGACTCTGGGGGGCGAAGACATGTCGGTCTACCTCGAGAAGGTCCCGGGCTGCTTCTTTTTCGTGGGTTCCGCGCCCGACGGCCCGCACCGGCCGCACCACTCGCCGAGATTCGACATCGACGAGCGAGCGCTAGCGGTGGGCGTACGGCTTTTCGAGGCGCTGGCGCTCGAAGCGGCCAGGAGACTGTAGTCATCAGTTTTCAGTTATCAGTTTTCAGTTTTTCGTTCTCCAATTGCTTGTCTGAACTGACAACTGACAACTAACAACTGATGACTCTCTTCCTCCTCCTCGCCTACCTCGCCTCCGTGCTGACGATCGGCGCCCTCTGGCGCCGCCGAGCCGGACGGGACGAAGCCTCGTACTTCGTCGCGGATCGGTCGCTCAACACGTTCTGGGGCTTCGTCGGCCTGGCCTCGCTGACCACGGGGGGCTCGACGACGGTGGCGCTCGCCGCGTTTGTTTACATGCATGGTCTCTCGGGGCTTTGGCTCGACTTCTCCGGAGCGCTCGGCCTCTTCGCGCTCGCCCTGTTTCTCGCTCGCCGCGTGAGGCGGGAGGGGGCGATGACGTTGCCCGAGATCGTGGGCCGGTACTACGGAGGCTCGGCGCGGATCACCGCGGGGTTTCTCGTTCTGGTTTCGGAGATCGTGTGGTTCGCGCTCTTAGTCGAGGCGACCCAAGTCGTCCTGACCACCGCCTTCGACCTCTCTCCGATACCGGCGATCGTCGGCTCGACCGCCGTCTTCGTGCTCTACACGGCGCTGGGAGGACAGTTCGCGGTCGTCCGAACGGATCTGGTGCAGTACGGGCTGATGGTGGTCGGGATCCCCGGCATCGCTCTGGCCAGCGCGCTGGCGCACTCCCAGTCGATCTCGACGCTTCCACGCGAGGTCTGGAGCTTTCCGATCTCGTCCACCTTGGGGCCCGGCGCGGTATTCGCTCTGCTCGTCACGATCGGCCTGCCGCATCTGGTGGGGAGCGACGTCTACGCGAAGCTGCTCTCCTGCCGGGACGAGGCGACGGCCCGTCGCGCCGCGGCTCTGGCGGGAGTCTCCAAGGTCCTCTTCGGAATCGCGGTCGCAGCGATTGCGCTTTCCGCGCGTGGGGCTCTGACGCCCGGTTCCCCGATCCAGACTCTCCCCCGCGCGGTGCTGGCCTTCGTGCCGGCCCCGCTCGACTCGCTCGTCCTCGTGTGCCTCGTTGCGACGATGCATTCCTCGGCCGACGCCGTTTTGCTTTCGGCAGTCGCCGTTACGGTCCGCGACCTCGCTCCGGGCTTGACCGGGCGCCGGGCGCCGCTGACGGCGGCGCGCCTGCTCGCACCGCTTTACGGCGCCCTGGGACTGACGGTCGCTCTGGCGCTCAATCGCGACGTGATCGAGACATTGAAGCTCGGCTACTCCATCTTCGCCGCGGGGCTGATCCTTCCCGTTCTGGCCGTTCTGCTCGTGGGACCCGGGCGTCTCTCCGAGCGCTGGGCGATCCTCGCCATGTTCGCCGGAGGAGCCGTCGCCGCCGCCGGGCGGTTCGCGCCGGCAATCGCATTCGGGGCGGATCCGGTGATCGCCGGCACCGCGGTCAATTTAGTCTTCCTCCTGCTGGCGCTGGCCGCGGGAAGTCGGGGCCCGAAGAATCCGATGCCAAACGGACCCTCGTCTTCCGAAGGGGCACCTGGCATCCGATTTGGATAAGTCAATCGATGTGAGAAACCGACTCTCCGCCATTCTCCTCTTGGTCGGTATCGGCGTCTCCTGTGCCCCCAGCCGTCCGTTTGTCCCTCCTCCCTACCCGCCTCCTCCCGCGACGGTCCAGACCGATGACGGCATCCGGAGGCTCGGCTCGAGCTTCCTCCGCATGCGCGAGGGAATTCGCGAGGCAAGGCTTGCGGGGGACTCCTACCAACGGGGATATGCCCGCGGGCGCCTCGCGTACGACGAGATCATCGCCGTGGAGCGGGATCTCCGCGGGATGCTCGAGCGCTTCGTCCCCTCCGTCAAGCGCCTTTTGCTGCACAAAGTCGTTGCGCTCCATTTACGGGCTTCGATCCCCGGAATTCCCGCCGAGCATCTCGAGGAGATCGATGGCCTTTCCGATGCGCTCGCGCCGGATCCCTTCCGGGAACAGTGGAATCCCTTCGCGCGCTACCTGGCTCTCCACGCGCTGCACGACTTCTCGCAGCGGTATGTGGACGACACGCCGCTCGCCGCCGCCTGTACTGGGTTCGCCGCGACGGGACGCGCGACTCTCGACGGCCACACCTGGATGGCGCGCAACTTCGACTTCGAGGGGGGCGAGCGCCTCGATCGCGAAAAGATCGTGGCCTACGTGGTCCCTCGCGATGGGATTCCGTACCTGTCCGTGACGTTTGCCGGGTTGACGGGGGTCACCTCCGGCTTCAACCGGGAAGGGATCGGGATCTTCGTCAACGCATGGAGCGCGGGGGAGACCTCTTCCGCGGGCGAACCCGCGACGCTCGTGGCGGCGGACGTGCTCGAGCGCGCTCGCAGCCTTGCCGACGCAATCGGCATTCTTCAAAAGGCCTCGGTGTTCGTCTCCGACCTCTATGTCATCGCCGATGGGAAGACAGGCGAGATGGCCGTCGTCGAGAAGACTCCGAGCCGATGCGCCGTGCGCCGCGGAGGCAACGGCGTTCTGGCCGCCAACCATCCGGAGGCCTCCGAGTTCGCGGGCACTCGCCTGGCGGCCTCGAGCACCTCTCTCTACCGGCGCGAGCGGCTCGAGGAGCTGGTCGCCCGACAGGCTGGCCGTCTGGACGCGCAGGGCGCGGTTCGCATTCTCCGAGACAGGCGGGGCAAAGGGGATCGGGAACTCGGGCCCGGCAATCGAAACGCGGTCAACGCGCTCATCTCGTCGCATTCGGTCGTCTTCGATCTGACGGCGAGCCGGGCTTGGGTCGCGCAAGCTCCCCACGGCCTGGGCCGCTTCGTCGCCTACTCGCTCGATCTGGGCATCGCGGCCGATCCGACCGACTCGCGGTTCCGTGCACTGGCCTCCGATTCGATTCCTTCGGATCCATGGCTCGACGGGTGCGGCTACGCCGAGTATGTGGCCGCCCGCCGGCTGCTCGCGGAAGCAAATCGCGCCCTGAGCAAACGGCCGGCGCAAGCGCTCGCGAAGGCGCAGGACGCGCTCCGCCGGGCGCCGAATTGGGTCGAGGCACTCGCGCTGTCGGCCGAGGCGCTCGCGAAAACGGGTGATCGCGCGGCGGCCGAGCGCCTGATCAGGGCAGCGCTCGACCGGGATCCCGCGCCGCCCACCTTCGCCCGGTCACTCGAAGAATTCCGGGCAGCCCTGACTTCGGGCCGTCGCCCGACGGGGAGGCTGGCGTATCCGGTGAGCATGATGGATTAAAGAGAGTCGGTAGTCGAGAGTCGTTGTCGATAGTGAGTCCCGGAATCGGCTACCGACTACCGACTACTGACTACCGACTGCTGTATCTTTTCGCCGGATGAAACGCCTCGGATACGCTTGGGCGCCGCTTCTCCTTCTCGCTGCCGCGGTCGTCAGCGCCCAACCGGAAGAGCGCTTCCCCCCGAAAGGCTCCTGGACCAACTCCGTGCATCGCTTTTTCCCCGATCTGGACGCGCGCTTGAACGCGGTGCGATACGGCCGATGGAGAGCGGTCGAGATCGCCTGGGTGTCCGGAATCAACAGCCGGCTCGACCAGAAGTTCTCTTCCTATCTTCTCGGCCTGCTGGCCGATCCGCCCCGGTTCGCGCCCGAGCCGGAGCGCGTTGCGCCACGGTTCGCCCGCGAGGCGCTCCCGGTCTTCCGCGCCTTGCGATGGGGACAGGTCTTCGAACGGCAAGCACTCGATGTTCTCGCGGCCCCCGATGCCGCCCCCCGACTCAACGAGGAGCGACTCCGCCGCATCGCCGCGCTTTACCGGAGAGAGCGCTGGGCCCTTTCCGAGCCGTCGGAAGCGGAAGTCGCCGGCGAAGCCATGCGAGCCGCACCGGTGTCCGCCCGGATTCTGCTCGCCGGGACGCGACTCTTCGTTCTGGCGGCCGAGGACCTCGCAGCGTCGGACTTTGGGCAGCAACGATGGCGCATCAAGGCGACCGTCGCAGAGTTCGACCGCTCCTCCACGCTCGAGCGATCGCCAGAGCAGTCCACTTACCATCTGGCCGCGCCGACGGTCACCTCCCGCTTCCCCGTCGTCGCCGAGCAGCTCGACCGTCTCCGCCGCTTCCGGCTAGAGCTCTTCGAGGCGCTGGTGCCGGGTGGCACAACGCCGGAGTCGCGTCGGGAGCGCGACGAGCGCGTGAGACAACTGGCGCGCCGCTGGGGCCTGCCGGTGGAGGGAATTGGTGGACGGTAGTTTGGGAGGGGGCGAGGGGGCGAGGGGGCGAGAGGGCGATCGCTCATCCCCCACTCTCCCACTCTCCCACTCCCCCCCTCTGTCCCTCGCGGCAACGCTCGTTCTCTCACTTGCTGCGCTGTTGATCACCGCCGTCGCTCGCGCTCAGCAACTCAGCGACCTCGAGCCGGAGCGACCGATCTCAGTGGAGGATGCTCGTCCCGTCCCCTACCGGGCGTTCTCGGGAGCCGTCGACTGGACCTACAATCAGCGCAGCGATGCCTTGAATGACTACGGGCCCGGGTTTTCGCTTCTCTATGGCGCGGCCCGAGGCCTGGAGGTCGGCGCCTCGTTGCGTTATGTCACGAGGCCGGGGCGCAACGCCGGGCGCGGAATCTCGTCGGGAGATCTTTTCGTCCACGCGCTCTATGGGATCCGGCCCGAGTCGGCGGCCTGGCCCGCGTTGGCCATCCGCACCGACGTGCAGTTTCCGACGGGCCTCGACTCGAAGGGGACCGACCTGCATCTGACCGCGCTGGCCACCCGCTCCTTCGACGCATTCCGTTTGCACGCCAACTTCCGCTTCAGCCATCTGGGCGCCACGGGTCCGACCGAGCGCTCCGAGCGCTACGAAGGGATCGCCGGGCTCGACTTCCTCGTGAGCCGCCGGGGCCTGACGGACTCTCTCTTGCTCGCCGACATCGTCGTCCGCACCAATCCCATCGTGAGCGGCCGTGCGGTCATCACGATCGAAGCAGGAGGGCGGCAGCGGATCGCAAGCCAGACCGTTCTCTTCGCGGGCGCGGGTTCGGATCTGACCGGCCTCCACGATCGCGCGAAGGTGCGCGTGCGGGTCGGCGTCTCGCACATCTATTGAGAAAAAGTTTTCAGTTTTCAGCTCTCAGTTTTCAGTTTGTGGTCTCTGGTCTCGTGGTTCGGAACTGTCAACTGATAACTGAGAACTGACAACTCTTTCACCTGCCTAGCGGCGGTTCCTCCAGACACTCGAACGGGCCCTCCTTCTGACCGCGCAGGGAAGCGATCTCCCAGGGACTCCTCTCCCCTTCCCATTCGCGCAGAGGCTGGTAGAGAACCGCGTGCGCGTGACATCCACTCCGCTCGAAGTAGACGACGCAAACGGCCGCTTGCTTGGTGCCCATTCGCAACCGGGAGGCGTCCGGGTAGCGCTTCTTGACGACCTCGATCGGATCGAGCGTCCAGGCTTCCGGCGCCTCCTTTCTTCCCCGTTCCCGCATCCGCTCCAGGTCCACGGAGAAGGTGGGTTGATGCACCAGACCCCAGTAGGCCAGCTCTCCGTCGGACCTATCTCCCCACGTTTCTTCGACGTTCTCGGCGGAAACGCGGAAGTGCGACTCTCCGAACACGAAGAAGGATTTCAACGTGAAGCTGCGGTAGCGCGAGGGCAGCTCGCGGTTCACGAATGTGTCGATGGCAAGCCGGCGGGTGATCCCGTTGGGCTCGATCGTTACGTCGACGGAAGAACGCGGAAGAGCGACGGAGAACGTCGTCTCGAGCCGGCCCTTCTCCAGCCGGTAAGCATGACTCACGTTGGTGCCGGCCTCTCCCGAATGGAGGATCTGCAAGATGACCTGCGGTCGGTCATCGAAGCGGAACCGCACGCTGCGGAACTGGATCAGTTGATCGCAGGTGCCCAGATCGTCGCTCTGGCCGCATCGCAACGGTACGTGGACGAGCAGCAGCGGCTTCCACTCTTCCCCCGAGCGCTTCAAGACCGCCAGGATCGGGCTTTCGAACGGAAGACGAAGGCGCGACACGAAATCGACCGCGGGGATCTCTGCGGGCAGTCTCTTGACCGTCCCGACGCCTTCGACGAGAAATTCCATCTCGCCGTCGCGATCGAGATCGACCTCTTCGACCCGAAGCAGGCGGGAGAAGGTGAGCTCGCGGCTGGGAAACCGCTGCCGTGCGGGCGACAGGGCTCCTCTGCGCGGCTCCAGCTCGCGCGGAGGCGGCACGGGAGTGGGCACTGGGGTCGGGACGCGTGGTGCGACCGCCGTAGCCAGAGCGGACAGAATCAGGCCCGCAACGAACGCCAGCGCGGAGGTTCTCGTGACCATCGAGCCGGCATGGTAGCGGAAGATCGCGTGGCAGAATAGCGATCCTTTGCGAGTCTTCGACTGCCACATCCACATCCAACCCTGGGAGCAGTTGAAGCCCGAGGCGCGATCCACGATGACGGGGGGTCATCCGGATCTCGAGCGGATCGAGCGAGCCCGGCGAGAGCCGCGAGAGCTGCTTGCTCTGATGGATGAGCAGGAAATCGAGCGGGCGGCTCTCATCAATTATGTGGCCCCCGAGGTGATGGGCTTCACCGAAGAGACCAACGATTGGGTCTGCGCCTTCGTCCGGGGCCGCGAAGAACGGCTTGTGGCCGTGGGCTCAATCCATCCGCGTCGCACTCAAGACGCGCGTTGCGACGTCTCGCGCCTCTTCGAAAGCGGAGTGCGAATGCTGAAGATTCATCCGCCGCATCAGGTCTTCGCCGCCAACGCCTATCGCGATGGAGACGCGGCTCTCGGCGCGATCTACGCGACGGCCCAGGATCACGGACGCCCGGTGATGATCCACACGGGCACATCGATTTTTCCAGGCGCTCGGAACCGTTACGCGGACCCGATGGCGGCCGACGACGTTGCCGTCGACTTTCCTCGGCTGCAGCTGATCCTCGCGCACGCCGGACGCCCACTCTTCATTCCGACCGCCGTCTTTCTGGCCAGGCGGCATCGCAACGTGTCCCTGGACCTCTCGGGGATTCCTCCGAAGAAACTCCTCGAGTATCTCCCACGTTTGGAAGAGCTGTCGTCTCGCTGTCTCTGGGGAACAGACTGGCCGAGCCCGGGCGTGACGTCCATGAGGAAGAACGTCGAGGAATTTCTGCAGCTACCGCTGTCGGAGACGGCCAAGGAGCGAATTCTCTGGAGCAACGCGGCTGCGTTGATCAGGTGAGTGGGAGAGAGGGTGATGGGGTGAGGGGGAGAGAGGGTGATGGGGTGAGGGGGAGAGAGGGTGATGGGGTCAGGGGGCGATCCGAACTTCTCCCGCTCTCCCGCTCTCCCCCTCCCACTCTCCGGCTGTCCCATATCCTGGTGAACGCCGACTCCTATAATCCGGTGCCAATGGACCTTGGCAGCATCTTCGTCGTCGGCGGCGGAACGATGGGACGTGGCATCGCCGGCCTCTGCGCGCTCTTCGGTTTTCCGACTCGCCTCTACGAATCGGATCCCGGGGCGCGAGATCGCGTGCGGCCCGCGGTTGAGTCCGGCTGGTCCCGGTCGGCGCAGAAAGGAAGGCTCTCCCAGCAGGATGCCCGGGAGGCGGCCGGTCGCCTCGAAGTCGTCGAGACTCTCGAAATTCCTCCCGAGTGCGGCTTCGTCCTCGAAGCCGTTCCCGAACAGCTGGATCTCAAGCAGAACCTCTTTGCCGCGATCGACCGGGTCGCACCCGCGCCCGCCATCCTGGCCTCCAACACCTCTTCGCTCTCGATTGCCGCGATCGCCCGCGCCACGGCGCGACCCGATCGGGTGATCGGCATCCATTTCTTCAACCCCGTCGCCGCGATGCCGTTGGTCGAGATCGTCCGCTCACCGCAGACCTCCGTCGAGACCGACGCCCGCGCAGCCACGCTGGTCGCCGCGCTTGGCAAACAGGCCGTGCGGGTACGGGATTCTCCCGGGTTCGCCACGTCGCGTCTCGGTCTCGCGCTCGGCCTCGAAGCGATGCGGATGGTCGAAGAAGGCGTGGCCTCGGCCGCCGACATCGACCGAGCGATGGAGCTTGGCTACGGGCATCGCATGGGACCGCTCAAGACGAGCGATCTGGTGGGCTTGGACGTGCGGCTCGCGATCGCCGAGACGCTCGCTCGCGAGCTCGATCCGGTTCGTTTCCAGCCGCCCGAGTTGTTGAAACGCCTGGTCACCGCGGGAAAGACCGGCAAGAAATCGGGCAGCGGGTTCTATCGCTGGGAAGGAGAGGTCGCGACCGAGAAGCCCGAAGGCGCCGGAGAGGAGAAGACATGAACGACCGAGGACTCGTGGCCGGGGTCGTGCTCCTTCTCATAGGTCTCTACATTCTCCTGTCCCGCCGCGTCGGATTCAGCGGCCCCGGCCCAATCCTCCTTCTCATCGGGTCAGGGTTTCTGATCCTATCGGCCCTACGACGGTGGAGAGGACCGATCGCTCCGGGCGCGATCCTCGTCGGGCTGGGAGCCGGATTTCTTTTTCAAGGCCCCTTCGATTCCTTTCTCCCGCGATGGGCCACGCTGGTGCTCGGTCTGGGCGCCGGTTTCCTCCTGGCTGCCGCTCTCGAAGCGGCGGCGGGCCGGCTGCGGGCGCCCGGTCCGATCGTGCCGGGGGCGATACTCGTCGTAACGGCTCTGCTGGCCGCCCTAGTCGAGAGGTTCGATCTCTCGCGTCTCTTCCGCTGGGTTGGGGTCGTCTGGCCGTGGGCGCTCGTCCTTGCCGGCGCGGCGCTGGTGATTGCCGCCTTGCGCGCCCGGAAAACGTAAAACGGGAAACGGGAAACGACGCGTTCGGTTTGCCTCTCGTTTTCCGTTTCCCGTTTCCCGCCCCGTCTCAGAGGTCGCTTAGGTCTAGGAGTTTCGGTACGGGCGCTGCGGTGGCCGGCCCTCGAGCGATCTGCCCGCGCCGCGCGATCCACCGGACGGTGGAGGCGAGGATGAGAACCGCGGCGGTCATCGAGACCGCAAAGAACGCCATGGAAAGGCGGTGATAGCGCGCAAGCAGGACCCGAGAAGGGTCCGCGGCCGGAAGATTGTCGATTAGCCCGGGCGCATCCTCCCGAATCTTGTCGATCGGTGGGATCAGGAGCCTCTCGATGACAACCGAAGCGATGAGTCCAAGAATCGCGCCGCGGGTCGCGAGCGAGCGGGACAGGCGCGGTGCGTTCCACCATCGAGCAAGCAGCCCGGACGTAGCGAAGAGAAGAGCGAAGCTCCCTTCCGCCAGCCAGCAGGCTTTCGTCAGAATCGGACTCGCGAGGCTCGCGGCCATATCGCGTGTCGGGAGGGTCCGAAAGGCCGCCGGCGCCACCGCGAAGCCGAAGAAGAGTGGGGGTACCAGGGCCAGGGCGATCGCGACGAGGTGCCAGAAGAGGATGGGAGCCTCGAGGGCGGGGCGGGACTTCACCTTCTCCTCGCCCCTCAGTCGCGAGAGTGGGAGAGGAGGCGAGAGGGCGAGGGGGCAATCTCAAGTTCTCCCACTCTCCCCCTCCCCCTCTCTCCCCCTCGGCTTATAGACGGCACCGGTCAACCCTCCTCGACGTACTCGGCCTTGACCGGAGGTATGAGTCCGGCAGCAGAACCTCGATCGAGAAGGGTTTGCACTGCCTGCCGTCCCTTCGGGCCATAACTTCGGGTCCAGTCGTTGACGTACATGCCGACGAAGCGGTCCGCCTTCGACCGATCCAGACCGCGCGCGTAGCGCATCGCGTGGGAAAGGGCGTCCTCGCGGTGGTCAAGCGCGTACTCGATCGAACGAGAGAGGGCGCGAGAGATTCGGCCGATGAGCTCCGGTCCCAGCTCGCGGGCAATGACGTTACCGCCGAGCGGCAAAGGCAGACCCGTCTCATTCTTCCACCAACGGCCCAAATCGACGATCTCGGCGAGCCCCTCCTCGGCGAAGGTCAACTGCCCTTCGTGGATCAGAAGCCCCGCCTCGGCCTTGCCGGCGGCAACAGCCGGAAGGATCTCGTCGAAGCGTGCCAGACAGGTCCGGACCCCCGGAGCCCAGAGCCGCAGCGCCAGATGAGCTGTCGTCCGCTCTCCCGGGGAAGTCACTTCGACAGACCCGTCGGCGATCTCGTTGCGAGTGAGGGAACGCCGCGCCACAACGACCGGGCCATATCCGTCTCCAAACGAGGCGCCGTGCGGGAGAAGAAGGTAACGCTTGGCCAGATAGGCGTAGGCGTGGAAAGAGACCGCCGTCACAGCCAGCTCACTCGCGAGCGCTCGGCGGTTCAAGCTCTCGATGTCCGACAGCTCGTGCCGGAACACGAGGCCTTCGGTGTCAACCTTCCCTTCCGCGAGCGCATAGAACATGAAAGCGTCGTCGGAGTCCGGGCTGTGGGCCACCGTGATCACCGCCGAGTCGTTCACACGCGAATCTTATCGGGAGACAGGTGACGGAAGACGGGAGACGACACAACCGAGGCAACGAGCGCGAGGCGAGGCAGATCGTCTACCGCCTACCCTCTTCCGTCGACCCGCGCGCCCGAGGCGCGGGTCGCTTGACATCCGCTTGCCGGCACGGGAGAATCCTCTCAAGACGCTTGCGAGAAATTCTTGTTAAAGCAGGAAGAAGCTTCTAAAATGAATCGCCGGATGGGATGCAACCCACCCGGCGATTGCAAAGGACGTATGACCGGTCAATCGTTCGGCAGCGACAGACTGAAGGCGATACGCCCCTCTTTGGGGGGGGCAAAATTAGCACCTCGCCGTGAGGCTGTCAATCAGCTGTCGGGAGGGAGGTGACACGATGGCTACCAAGAAGAAAGCCGCCAAGAAGTCCTCGAAGAAGGGCGGAAAGAAAAAGAAGTAAGTCAAGCACTTACGGATTTCCGCAAGTTTTCTTGGGGGCCGTTGTGCCCCCCTTTTTTTTGCCCTCCTCTTCCATTCAGACCGTTCTCTCCGCCGCCTTTTGAGGACGGGTCTATATATGGATTGATATAGTTTTCGCATGTCGCTTCCGCACATCCTTCTTGGTCTGCTCGCCGAGGAGGCCAGCACCGGATACGATCTGGAACGGACGATGCGAGCGGAGCTCGATCCGATATGGCGGGCGGAGTTATCCCAGATCTACCCTGAGCTGGCGCGCTTGCGACGGGCGGGCTTCGTGGTCATGCGGGTGCTGGGCCCCCGACGGGGCCCCCGGCGTAACCGCTACCGGGTGACGGCGGCAGGCCGCCGGGAGTTCAAGCGCTGGCTGGCCGAGTCTCCGGCTCCGGCGCGCGGCCGCGACGAGATTCTCGTCCGCATCGCTCTGCTCGACGGGCTGCCGGCGGGGGAGCGACGGGAGGCGATTGCCCGCCAGGAGCGGTCCATTGCCGAAGAGATCGCGAGGCTGCGCAGCGCGCCCGCGCTCCGGGGCTTCCGGCGGGAGGCCCGGCGCGGCGTTCTGGAGAAGCTCGATGCGACGCGGCGCTGGCTCAAGACTCTCTCGAGCCAGGCGCTCGCCGCCGAGCCCGGAGTCCCCGCTCCGTTGAAGAGAAAATGAAGCTCGGCGCGGTGGTGGCGGCTGCCGGTCTCTCGCACCGGATGGGGCGCGAAAAGATCCTCCTCCGCTTCGGAGGGGCCTCCGTCCTCGAGCGCGTCTTGGCGACTCTCGCTGTCGCCGGAGTCGCGGAGCGCGTCGTTGTGCTTCGGCCAGGACTCGCCGAGGCGCAAGAGCAGGCCCGGCGAGCTGGAGCTCGGGTCGTTGTGAACCCGCGACCCGAAGAGGAGATGCTGCTCTCGATCCGCATGGGGATCGGCGAGCTTCCGCTCGACGTGGACGCCTTCTACGTGTGGCCGGCCGACCATCCCGCTGTCGCGGCCGAGACGTTGGGCGCGCTCGCCTCAGAGGCCAGCCGCGAGTGTGTGGTTCTTCCGACACATCGCGGCCGCCGAGGCCACCCGGCGCTCGTCGGTTACGGTCTGCTCGAGGCGATCGGCCGAATCCCTCCAGGCGAAGGATTGCGTCACGTCTGGCACGCTCATCCCGAGGTCCTGCGCGAGGTCGCCGTCGAAGACCGCGGTGTGCTGCTGGATCTGAATACGCCCGAGGATTACGACGCGGCGCTTCGCGCCTTGGCCCGGATGGGGGGAAAGGGGGACAGGGGGACGGGGTGATTCCCGGCTATGGCGAGAGGAGAGTAGTTTTCAGTTATCAGTTTTCAGTTCTCAGTTTCCGAGGCCCTCAACTGACAACTGATTACTGGCAACTGATCACTTCTTCTTCAGCTCCATCAACACCTGTCTCGCGACAGCCTTCAAGGTGTCGAAGACTCCCACACCCGTCGTGGCGGTGGCCTCGAAGGTTGGCTCCCCCTTGATGTTGAGCTTCCGATACATGTCGTCCGTCGGCAGGGCGGTCGGGAGGTCGCGCTTGTTGAACTGCAGAACGTAAGGAATCGCCGAGATTTCGTAGCCCTGCTCCTTCAGATTCTTGTCGAGATTTCGAATCGACTCGACGTTGGCCTCCGTGCGGGCCTCCTGGGAGTCGGCGACGAAGACGACCCCGTCGACTCCTTTCAAGATGAGCTTTCGCGAGGCGTCGTAGAAGACCTGGCCGGGAACCGTGTAGAGGTGGAAGCGGGTCTTGAAACCTTTGACGGTGCCCAGATCCAGGGGAAGAAAGTCGAAGAAAAGAGTCCGGTCCGTCTCGGTCGCAAGCGAAATCAGCTTCCCCTTGGCCGCGGGATTGGTTCGGTCGTAGATGTACTGGAGGTTGGTGGTCTTGCCGCAAAGACCCGGACCGTAATAAACGATCTTACAGTTGATTTCGCGGGCGGCGTAGTTGATGAACGTCATGAGTCCGAGTCGAAAGCTTCGACGAGAGCGGTCACTCGGAAAAGAGGCGGTCGATGTCGTCGTCGGTGATCTCCGAGAAGGGAGACTCGAAATCGACCTGGAGCGAGTCTTTCTCGCGCTCCACCTTCTGGGTGATCTCCTCGAAGATCTTATCGAGTTCCGCCGTGGCGCGACGCACACGCAATCGGACGAGCCCCAGGGAGGATCGCTCGTCGAAGATGACCACCAGGATGACGCGCTGGGCCACGATCGAGATGTGGATGTTGTCCTTTTCCCCTTCGTGGAAGAGGATGGAGAACTCCTTTTCTCCGATCAGGCGAGCCAGGCCATCCGTCGCCGCCACGTTGCCGGCGGTTAACGAGGCAAGCGAGGTCGTGTCCAGACTGGCCAAGTCCCCGATCGCCGCGATCTGCTGCCCGTTCTTGTCCACCAGGAAGACAACGTTGGCGTTGGCGTCCAGGCGCAGGCGCTGCAGGGCCTCCTTGATTTTCTGAAACTCCTCCTCGTAGAGGACGAGATCGGGGGCGCTCACGATTTAACTATTTCTCCTGTTTCGACTTATATTAACAGAACTGGAATATCGGGCCCCCGTTTTGAACTCTCTCGGCCGCCTGCTCGCGCAGCCAGCACCGCGGCCGAAAGCCAGCCGGAAGCTACACTTCCTTGCGATTCTCCAGCGACCGCGCCATGGTGACTTCGTCGGCGTATTCGATGTCCCCGCCGACCGGAAGCCCGAAGGCAATTCGGGTCAGCCGCACGCCGCTGTCCTTCAATTTGCGCGCAAGATAGAGAGCGGTCGCTTCCCCCTCGACGTTGGGATTCGTGGCGAGGATGACTTCCTTGACGTCGG
>Ga0070706_100004322_pt1 | contig 13759 bp, 17 predicted proteins | sample KBSK5501metaG_FD_65476 | JGI IMG/M metagenome (GOLD analysis project Ga0070706, IMG submission 65476) | Corn, switchgrass and miscanthus rhizosphere microbial communities from Kellogg Biological Station, Michigan, USA - KBS K5-50-1 metaG | ecosystem: Host-associated > Plants > Roots >...
GAGGATGGTGGTCGATTGGCCCTTGACCGTCGCGGTCGCCGTCTTGACCTGCGCGGGGCCCGATGCGCTTGACCTGCCCGAGGAGCTGGAGCCACCGTACCCACCGTACCCGCCATTCCCGCCGCAGCCGGCCAGCACCAGCACACCGAGGACACCAAGGCAGATCAGGAGGGCAATGCGGAGAGGGACGATCCCAACACGAGACCTATACATGGTAGCCTCCAGTCAGCGTGGTTCCCGACAGCGGGGGGGACTATCACACTTGACTACGTTCCCACGTTACGAGCGCCATCCCAAAGACACAAAGGAGCCGCCTGCATGCATAGGTGACACAGGCGGCTGTGCTACCGGGAGTGCGCTGTTAGTCGTCGGCAGACGCCGGCGGCTCAACAAGGCTCAACAATGGGCAAGCTGGCGCTGCCGTCAAGCTTATCAACAGGCTCGATCGTATGCGGGGCACATCTCAACCTCACTGCAGCACCCGAGTTGTGCTCCCATAGCTCCAGCTTCAGGCCGACACCCATGCCAAGCGCCTGGCACACCAGCCGCCTGCCAACCCGCCTAGCAGCAGCGCCGCTGCTAAGGAGCTTAGTAGGCGCTTGACCATGCCTAGCGCTCGGTATATACTGGAGAAAGCAAGCAACGAAAGGAGTCGTATGCAGGAAGATCACCAACCCGAACACCTTAAAGACCCGCGCGCGGCAGCGCTTGGACAACGCGGTGGCCAGAAGCGTATGGCGCAGTTAAACACGCAGGAGCGTAGCGCACTGGCCAAACACGCCGCTCGCGCACGCTGGCATCCCCTCGAAGCGAAAGCAAGGCGGGAACGCGCCGAAGAGATCGTCTACCTTATCAAAGAGGCACTAAAAGACGGCGAGCAACTACCCCTCGCTTGACCAATTCGGCAATCGGACTGTGATAAGCTCAAACGCACGACTGAGTAGACACGGGTAGCAACCTCATATTTCATTTTTCTGTAGGCCCGTCATGTGCGCCTATTGGCAGCATTCTTGTTTCCCATCTGGTGAGAGGCATCGCCGATGGTCACGTGCGCTTAACCGTGCGGCTGTACTACGTCTGAGTTGGCGGCTGTGCGCTTCTTCTGGAGGGTTTCACGCATACGCAAGAGGACGACCGCACCGGAGGCGAACGTGATAGCGGCGATGCCACCAATGGCCCAGGGCACGCCAAACCGGTCGGCGAGCAGCCCGGATAATAGAGCACCGACCGCGTAGCCACTGTCGCGCCAGAGACGATAGGCGCCGACCGCCGAGGCGCGCCAAGAGGGATGCGCCACGTCCGAGACGGCGGCCAGGAAGGTCGGGTAGGCCAGCGCCGTGCCCAGCCCCAAGAACACCATTGCCCCGGCCCACGCACCGAAGCCGTGAGTCAGCAGGAGCAGGGCTAGCGCCGTCGCCTGCAGCCACATGCCGCCGACGATGAGCGGCTTGCGCCCCAGCCGATCGGAGAGCGCACCGGTCGCAAGCTGCGCCGCGCCCCAGACGCCAGGATACAGGCCTGCGAGGAGCCCGATCTGCGCCACGCCCAGCCCGCCGACCGCGAAGAAAAGCGGGAGCAGGCCCCAGGCGAGCCCGTCGTTCAGATTGTTTACAAGGCCCGCCTGGCTGACCGCCGAGAGGGAACGGTCGCGCCAGCTGGTGCGCCACAGGACCTCAGTAAATGAGAGTGATGGGGCGACCGCCTGGGCTGTCGCTGGTGCAGTCTCAGGCGGGACATCGCTCCGTGCTTCGCTCACTGGAGCGGCGGGTGTGGGGGCGAGGAGCCGGGCCTCATGCCGGGCGAAGCCATGTGACTCTTGCACGAACAAGATGGAAAGCAGGAGTCCGGCAAGGGCAAACATCAGGCCGGGTACGAACGGCCACGGGCGCAGGCCGTACACTGCGGCGAGGTAGCCCGACCCGGCCGCCGCGAGCGCTACCGCGCTGTAGCCCGCCGCCTCGTTCAGCCCCATCGCCAGCCCGCGGCGCGCGGGGCCGACCAGGTCGATCTTCATGATGACGGTGGTGGACCAACACAAGCCCTGGTTGATGCCCAGCAGCACGTTGGCAGCGATCACCCAACCCCAGGACGGCGCGACGATCAGCAGCACCGGGACGGGCAGCCCCGCCAGCCAGCCCGCGACCAGCACGCCCTTGCGCCCGATCCGATCGGAGAGGTGTCCCGCGCCTAGGTTGGCGAGCGCCTTGACGACGCCGAAGCTGACGATGAATGAGAGCCCTGCAGTTGCCGAGGCGAGCCCGAACTCGTGCGCACCCAGGAGCGGTACGACATCGCGCTCCAGTCCCACCATGGCGCCAACGAACGCGTTGATGAGCACAAGCAGGAGGAACTGGCCCAGGTTGGCGCGCAGACCGAGCATCGGCGACCATGTTGTCGGCTGGGCGAGATCATGCCCGGATGTTTCACGCGCGCCAGCAGGCGCAGGCGTGGCGCGTGGCGGTCTCATCGCCTCCCTCAATCCATCTCCCTCGTGCGATCCCTGCGCTCCTACCGCGGCGCTCGGTACGCCCAGTGTCGAACTGGCGGTGCCGCTCATGGCGCGACCATCAACGTATCGCGGTTCCTCACCAATGTCTCGATCCGTGCGAGCAACTGCTGCTGCTCTTCGGGAATCCCTGCGCCCAAGCGGGCAGCCGCAATCGGGAGGTGCCAGGCGGCAAATTCTGCTCGAAGAGCTGGGTCACGCTTCATATATCGCCGCATGTACGTCAACTGGGCGACTGCACGGGCCGGTCCGATCAGCAGAGGACTCATTCCTCCAGGGGGTGGCGCCCCCAGCCGGAAGATCAGCGCGGTTCTTGCGACGTCGGCGATTGGATTCCCAGACGTCGCCTCGGACCAGTCAATGATGATTGGCCCGTGTGTGCTCATCAAGACATTGTCGGGATGGTAGTCGCCATGGCACAGACAATTGCCGTCGGGAAGGTGATCGAGGGCGTCTAACGCCGCTGCCGTCCATTTGGCAGGCAACGCTGACGCCTGTCGGATCTGGTGCGTCAGGTGCTGCCGCTGAGAGGGGGACTCCCGCAGCGTATGGGCATGCATGCTGACGTGGAGGTCAGCGAACACGTGCAGCAGTGGAATCGCGGCCCACGGCTTGGCACCCAATTGGCGTAACATGCTCGGCCCATCAATACGCTCGAACAGGATCCCGTGCCGACCGTCAATCTCCATCATGCCGCCAGTGGCCGGGACAGGGAGTCCAATCTCATGAATGATCCGGCTGATACGTGCCTCTTGCTCTACTGCGGACAACGACCATCCTGTGTGAAAGAGTTTGAGAATCTGGTTGTTGTCCCACAGATAGATGTCTGCTGTGCGCCCCTGCCCGACGAGCGCTGCGGTGGTGATGTCTGCTGCCATTGAGATGTCCCTGTTTCTTCTCACTCGTGCTGCGACACGCCGTGTCGCCGTGTCGCCGTGTCACTGTGTCACCGCGGTGGTGCCCTCGGAAGTGCGGATCGCTTCTGACTCGCTCTCAGGAACGGTCACCACAGTGCGAGACTCAATTTGAGATCCTAGCTGCGGTGGGGGAAGGCGACATCGGCAGCCTCATGCGGGGACATGGGAGCGCTCAGCGCACCGAGCCGGTTCGCCGCCCGGATGTCGCGGTATCCAGGAGGCAGTGCGGGGAGATCGGCCAGCATGAAGGCGACGAAGTCATCGGAGTTGCGGGGCCGCAATGCCGGATTGAAGCGGCGCTCGAAGCCCAGCGTCGAGCTCGGCTTGCTGCTCATCGTGCGGCCGCAGGCGGAGCCGGCGAAGTGGGCGGGATAGACCTCCAGGTCGTCAGGCAACGCCAACAGCCGCTGCAGGCTGTCGTAGAGCGTGCGTGCGGCCTGCCTCGCGGCCATGTCCATCTCCCCATGGTTCGTGCTCGCCTCGCTTAACTCGTTCACGCTGGCTCCCTCCCCCGCGTCGCCCATCTCGCCGGCGGTCAGGTCGGGTCGGCCGGCGTCGCCGACGAAGAGCGTGTCGCCGGTGAGCAGGAACCAGGGGTCGGGGCCGCGGGTGCGGTCACCCACCAGCAGACAGATGCTGTCAGGGCTGTGGCCGGGCGTGTGCAGCACGCGCAGATAGTCATTGCCCAACTCCACCTCGTCGCCGTCGTGCAGCGTGCGATGGGAGAAGACGACGTCGGCCGCCTCGTGCACGTAGATGGGTGCGCCGGCGTGTGCGGCGAGCGCTGCTGAGCCAGAAAGGTGGTCGGCCTGCACGTGCGTCTCGACGATGGCGACGATGGGCGAGGCAGCGGCCTGCGCGACCGCGAGGTAGTCGTCAAGATGCTCGATGTGCGCGTCAACGACGGCGAGCGCTTTCTTGCCGGTGCAGCCGAAAACGTACGACGCGCAGCCGGTGGCAGGATGAAGAATTTGCCGAAAGATCATGTGCATTCTCCTGTACGCGTTCTGTTCGGGCAGCCCTCAGACATCATCTGTCCGCCGGAGCCGTGCCGCGTAGATCTGGCGGGGGATACGCACTTCGCCCGCCATCCCCGGCGGTAGCAACGCACGGGCGCGCGCCACCAACTCGGCGGGGATCACCGCTTTCTGCACATGCTCGGCCATATAGGTCAGCCAGCTCTCGACCGTGTCGAAGTGCGTGACGAACGTGAAGCGGGTCTCACGCTCAAGGACAAACCACCCGGCGTCAATCGCCGCTTGCCGGGCGGCTCGCGCGATGTGGACATCCTGGATATGCCGCGTTTCATCGAGGTGACCAAGCGGCACGATCGCATCGCCGACGCAGACCTCAACGGGCGCGTGGATGGCATCCGGATGCAGATCGAGCAGTTGACCACCGGTACGCAGCGCTGTGTGCATGCAGTTCAAGGCGTTCACGACGCCTTCGGGCGCGATGCATCACAGTGACCAGGCCAGCACGACGACATCAAACGCGCGAGGGGGCAGGTCTACACTCGTGATGTCCGCCGCCTGGAAGGTCACCGTGTGACGCCACTGCTCCGGCAGGTCGGCGCGTGCCTGCTCGACCGCGGCGGCATCGGGATCAAGGGCCAGCACCGAGCGCGTGCCCGCGGCGTAACGCCAGGTCAATCGCCCGTCCCCGCAGCCCACTTCCAGCACATCCGTGCCGGCGAAGTCAATCAGCTCGTGGATCGCCTGCGTCTCTGCTTGCTCAGGATCGCGTAGCACTACCATCGTATGGCCTCCCTCCAGTTCTCCGTCCAGCTCATGCATGTCCCTCACTCGATCGGCAAACCGGCGGCTGCCCACTCGGGGTACCCTTCGCGATAGCGACGAGCGGTGAACCCGTGCGCGCGGAGCAGCGCAACCGCCTCGTCAGCGAAGAGGCAGTAGGGGCCACGACAGTAGGCCACGACCTCGCGGGTGGGATCGAGCTCGCGCAGCCGCGCTCCCAGCTGCTCGACCGGAATTGAGCGGGCACCGGCGACGTGGCCCTGCTGGTATTCCAGGGCGGGACGCACGTCCAACAGAATGGTGTCCCCTTCGCTCAGGCGACGCACCAAGTCCTCACGGGAGAGCGGCTCCAGGTGCTCCGGGTGATGCATATACGTCTCGACCAAGCGGTCAATCTCGGCGAGTTGGCGCTCGCCCACCGTGCGCACCGCACGCCAGAGCTCAAATACGGTCGGATCGGCGAGGCGATAGTAGACGTAGAGGCCCGCCTTGCGGCTCTCCACCAGCCGCGCGTCGTGCAGCGCGCGCAGATGCTGCGAGGCGTTGGCGACGCTAAGCGCTGCCTCGCGCGCCAACTCTTCCACGGAGCGCTCGCCCTGCGCCAGCAGGTCCAGCAGCTCCAGTCGCTGTGGACTGGCAAGCGCCTTCCCGATGCGCGCGAACTGCACGTACAACTGATCTTTGAGCTCACGATGTCCCATGGAACCTCGCATTCGGCTGTTTCACCATCGGCGTTACTGTGCCGGGGTTATCATGCATGATTGCGCAGCACTCACTGCGTCGAGCCACTCCTGCTCGTCGCGGGGCTTGCGCATGCGAAAGGTGATGCCCAGCGTGCCGAAGTCAGCCGCGCTGCTCGCCTGCGGTGCGCCGCTAAAGACATCCGCGCGCCAGGTGATCTCGAAGTCGAGGAAGCCGGCGGCCACGACCGTGGCCTCGAGCTCTGCATCCAGCAGAGCGCCAGCAATTCAGCCGGTCCACAAAACTATCTTGCGCTTCGCGCTGCGCGGCACCGGCCGCTGTACTAGAATGTCGGCGATCTGCGCGCGTCCGCCGGGCTTGAGCACGCGTGCCATCTCGGCGAGGGCAGCCGCTTTGTCGGGCACCAGATTGAGCACCCCATTGGAGATGACGACATCTGCCCAGGCGTCGGGTGCGGGGAGCGCCTCAGCGTAGCCCTCGCGGAACGTGACGTTGGTGCTGCCCGCCTCGGCTGCGCTCTGCCGAGCCTTCGCCAGCATGGCAGGCGTCATATCCACGCCGACGACGCTTCCCTCGGCGCCGACCATGCGCGCGGCGATCAGGCTGTCGAAGCCGGCCCCGCAGCCGACAGCCACGACCCGCTCGCCCGAGAGGAGCACGCCTAGGCGAAAGGGATTGCCCGTGCCGGCGAAAGACGCGAGCGCGCCTTCGGGCATGCTGTCGAGCCAGGCGTCGTCATAGCCGAGCAGGTGGGCGAGGGGACGCCCGGTATGAAAGTGAAAGCCCTGCGCAGGATCGCGGGCAACGGTTGCATATTCCTCGCGGATCGCCTGTCGTAGTTCCGCGATGTCGAGCGCGCCGTTCACCCGGTCAGTCGTCGCCATATGCGTGCCTCCCTTCTCGTCATGCTGTGGATCGTTCGCCCTGGCGCGTTCAAGCCGGCTTTTTGCCATCGACGGCGATATAGGTGCCGTCAGGATAGGGCAGCGCGGTGATGTCGGCCTCTTCGATGCTAACACGATCCGCGACGCCAGCCGACCGAACGTTGGCCGCGGCGCGCTCACGCATGAGGGGCGAGATGTCCGCGGCGGTGACTTCAACGGCGAAGCGACGGGCCATGGTAGTGGCGGTCGTGCCAACGCCGCAGCCGATGTCGAGCACCCGTTGGCCGGGTTGGAAGTCCGCCCGCCCGAATAGCTCCTCAGTGGAGCGTCTCCCACCCGGATGGATCACGCGCTTGCCGATCACTGCCCTGAATGCGTAGGGGTCGAGCGCCTGAATGTCGGTGGCGGTCAGGTGGGACAACGTGGCAACCATAGCGCCTCCCGCGGCACGCCTCAGGTGCCGCTCTACCGAAGGCGAGACGCCCTCGGTGCGATCGTGCGCAACACCTCAACTCTTCGATTGTTCAATTATTCAATAGAATACTTGCATAGTTCGCGAATGTCAATACGCAGTTCTGCATGATTGGCCCCTGTGCGCAGGACCGGCATAGTGCCAGCAGGCGTCAGGCAGACGAAGATGGGCGGCCCATGCAGACCCTGATATCTGGTGGTGGGACCGGGGATACATCTACCTAGCGCGGGCGGTGGGCGGAGCTCAGCTCGGCACGGCGATCTTCCTCGTGGCGGCGACCAGTGGCCGGGCGTAGAAATACCGGGTCGGCGTGGTCGCAGTTGGCGGTGTCCGCAACTTTGAGACGCGAACGCACCCGATGGGCGGGTACTGAGGGCTTCTCGAGGGTCAGCTAGCGCAGTGCCGCATACCCCGCCACTGTCGGTGTTACACATGCATGGGATGTCGTTACCTTCCCCTTGCTTGCTACACAGAGTGCCAAGACGGATGGGGAGCAACTCTGCCGGTCCGGCAGCATCGTGGCCGTTCTTCGATGCGTCGATGTGGTCCGAACGTTGCAATAAGGGTTAGAATGACAGCATGGACAGCATGAACGACACGCTCACCGAACGCTGCGATCTCGTGTGTCTGGACGTGCCACGCGCGAAAGCCCTGCGCGAGAGGCGCCTGTCGGCCGAAGGCGCACGGCTGGCCGCGGCCGCAGCCCACGCACTGGCCGACCCGACGCGCCTGCTGATTGCGGCTTTGCTGCGCGACGGCGGCGAGTTGTGCGTGTGCGACCTGGCTTGGCTGACGGGAAGGGCAATTAACCTGGTGTCCCACCATCTCAAGACCTTGCGGGCGGGCGGCCTCGTCCGGTCCCGGCGCGAAGGCAAGTTGGTGCTCTATACCCTTACCCTGTATGGCCATGCGCTGGTCGAGACGCTGCTCCAGTGCACACTCCAGGAGGTGGCGACGTGAGCACCGATACCACGCGACTTGGGGCCAGTGTGCCCCGTGCACCCTTGGCGCCCGACGAACGGGCAACGTGGGTCCGGCGTGCGAAACTCCTGGCCGGAGTCGGCGTGGGCTGGCACGTCCTCGAAGCGGCCGTCGCTGTTCTCGCGGGCATCCTCGCCGGCTCGATCGCGCTGGTCGGCTTCGGCGCCGACTCGGTGGTCGAGGCCCTCGCTGGGTTCATCGTCCTCTGGCGCTTCGCCGCCGTGCGGGCGTCCTCAGAGGAGGCAGAGCGGCGTGCCCAGCAGCTGATCGCGGTCAGCTTCTTCCTGATCGCCGCCTATGTGGGTGTGGAAGCCATCCGCAACCTGCTGGGCGGGGAGGTCCCGCGGGCGAGCTGGCTCGGCATCGGCTTGGCCGCGGTCACCACGGTGACGATGCCGCTGATGGCGCGGGCGAAGGCGCGGGTGGGTGACCGGCTCGGCTCGGCAGCGACCAAGGGCGAGGGCCAGCAGAACATGCTCTGCGCGTACCTCTCCGTCGCGCTGCTCGTCGGTCTGGGCGCCAATGCCTTGCTGGACTGGTGGTGGGCCGATCCCCTCACGGCGCTGGCCATCGCGGGCGTCGCCGTCAAGGAGGGATGGGAGACCTGGAAGGGTGATCCCTGCTGCGACGATGACGCAATCTTGTTAGCCCAAGGACCTGGCGGGTCTAGGCACGCAGGCGAGGACGACGGCTGCGACGACGTGTGCTGCCGCTAGCGCAGTTGTCGGAACAAGCGGGTGGAGTACCGCGATATCCCAGGGCTGTGTAACATCAACATTGGCCGGGCATGAAGTGCCGCACGTACGCCTCGTCCATCACTGTGAGCTCGTGTTGTTCGGGGATCCAGTCCTTACTGAGAGCTACTGAAGAGGCCCGTGACGAGAAACACCCCAATCAGTATCAGAGTGACGCCCCCGATGACAGAGAAGATGTGCGTGTAGCGACGGATATGGCGGAGCAGCGGCCCAACACGATCCACCAGGATGCCCACCAGCAGGAACGGTACCCCCTGCCCGAGCGCAAAGACGAGCATGACGAGCACCCCTTGCGCCACCGCCAGCGATCGGACCGCGGTCAGCACCAGGAGGGCGCCCAGGATAGGGCTGGCACACGCTGACCAGCTTGCCCCGAAGGCCATGCCAACGAGCCCCGAGCGCCACCAAGCCGAGCGACCTGGCTTCACCTCAACATGGTGGTCCCAGGATAACCACGCAACCGGCACCAGACCGGTGAGCGCGACACCGAACAGGATAAGCAGGAGCCCGCCGACGCGTTCCAGCACCTGCTGATATGCGCTCAAGGCACTTCCGAGTACCGCAGCTGCGGCTCCCAGCAGCATGAGCACCAAGGTGCAGCCCACCACGAACCAGAGCGCATGCAGGCTCACGCGCCAGCGTACGGTCCAGCGTGCGGCGGTGGACTGGCTCGGTGCCACCGCAAGGCTCGTCCCCGCCAGAAAGGACAGATAGCCCGGCACCAGGGGTAGGACGCAGGGCGCAAGGAAGGACACGACGCCGGCGCCAAACGCCGCCATCAGGCCGACAGCAGTGAGCGACATGGTCGTCGTCCTCCCCAAATGATGCTCGCGCGTGATCGAGCCGTTCCTTCACCCGTCAGTCGCGTGTCGTCAACGCCGCATGAGCCGCTGCTCCAGCATGTCGAGGGGCGTGAGGACGGCGCAGGCAAGCTGGTCGTTGCGCCGCAGCAGCCAATTGGAGAGGACCAGCAGTTCGCAGCCGGCGTCGGCACGGAGCGCAGCGAGCACCAGGGAGCCACCTACGAAGAGAAGCGTGGCGTCGCTGGTGACGGAGACGGCGGGCGCATACCACCAGGTGAGGTAGAGGGCGAGCGGCAACGCAACACTCAGGATAATGCTCAGTAGGCTGGCATCGTGGAAGGGCGCTGGGTGGCGGCGAATGCGCCGCGAGTGCCACGCCAGCACGAGCGCGGGAAAGCCGAGGAGGCCGAGCGCCCAGCTTGCGGGAACGAGATGCGTGGCGAACTGGCCGTGGACGACGCTGCCGACGAGATCGAGCCCCAGAAGGAGGCGCGCTGCCGTCCCGATGCGACCGATGCTGCGCCTCCGGCCAGTCCCCTGCGTGTTCCCGCGGCCGCGCGCGGTCGTCATGGCCAGCTGATGGGCGGTGTCCATGATCATCCCCTCGTTTTACTTTGCTCACCTGTCGCACAATTGCTGCTCGCGCATATCCACTGCGCACTGTGGCCTGGCTATGGCTTGGCTATGGCTTGGCTATGGCTTGGCTATGGGGCCGGCTTTGGTGCTGGGCGTCCGAGGCGGTCGAGCACCTGATCGATCACGGCGACGAAGGTCTTGAGATCGTCTGCGGGAACGTCGCCGAAGAGCGCGCCGGCGCCCTCCTGTCGTTCGGTATGCATGCGCGCCGCCGCGGCCGTGCCCCGTTCGGTCAAGGTGACGAGCGTCGCGCGCCGATCCGTCGGGTGCGGACTGCGTGCTACCCAGCCCTGGGCTTCGAGGGCGTCAATGAGCCCGGTGACATAGCGCGGCGTGCAGCGGAGCGCCTGGCTGAGTTCCCGTTGCACCATCGGTCCCCGCTGATGCAGCACAAAGAGCACCTCGGCGCGGGCCGTGCTCAGACCACACGCACTCAGGTCGCGTTCCATCAGGTCGCCTAGTCGTGCCGCCAACTCGAAGACGCGGTCGAACGCCACGACACTCGGCGGGATCTGCGCCACATCAGGCACGTGAGGCATGTTGCTCACCTTCATCTTCTCGTTTTCTCGTTTGGCAGCTCTCTGATGTGGAACCTCTATGGTGTGGCAAATTCATCGTGAATAATGTACACTATGTACTGAATTCACGTCAATCCCTCCCAGGGGAGCAGGAGCAGAGAGGAGTCAACCCGTGCAATCCGTGCAGCCCAGGCATCCGACTGTTCAGCGCGTCAACTCGCCCGCGGGCGATCCAGCTTGGCTTGTCCGTGGATATGACACCATCCGACAACTGCTCGCTGATCCTCGGCTGGGTAGGTCGCATCCCGATCCTGAGCGTGCCTCCCGCTATTCGGAGGCCGTGATCTTCGGCCGGCCAGTGGCGTCGTCAGCGAGTGACCAGGCGGATCATGCTGGGATGCGCCGACTGCTGACTCCCTCGTTCTCTGCCCGGCGGCTGGCACTGCTGCGGCCACGGGTACAGGCGTTAGTCGATGACCTGCTTGATGCGATGGGTCGCATGGCCCCGCCAGTAGACGCCCACGAGGCGATCGCCTTTCCGCTTCCGGCGCTGGTGATCTGTGAACTCCTGGGCGTACCTGCCGAAGACCGAGAGGCGTTCCGGCGCTGGTCAGACGACGCAGCCGACATGACCGATGCTGCCCGATCCATGGCAGGGTGGAAGGCACTGCGTCGCTATATGCGGGAACTCATCGTGCTCAAACAGCAGCAGCCGGACGAGGATGTCCTTTCCGACCTGATCGCGGCGCACAGCTCTCGCACGCAGGCACAACCACAGCAAACCGGTGACGTCGACATCGCCGGTCAGATAGCGCCGCTAGCTGCCGGACTGCTCTTCGCCGGGCACGAGACGACAGTTGCGGCGATTGACAAAGGAATCGTCCTGCTGCTCACCAACCCCACCCAACGCGAGGCGCTGCAACAGGACCCGACACTGGTGCCGAGCGCCGTCGAGGAGATCTTGCGTCACCCCCTGCCGGTGCCAACAGCTGAGACACCTGAGACACCTGAGGCTCCTGAGAAGCCCATGACACTGGAGGCCAGGCGAGCGGGTGGCCTGCCACGATATGCCAACGCCGACATCGAGCTTGCCGGCGTCATGATTCGCGCCGGGGATCTGGTACTGCTCGATCTGCAAGATGCCAATCTGGATGAACAGCAGTTCCCGGTACCGGAGGCATTCGATGTCGCGCGCGTGGACAATCCCCATATGACCTTCGGGCATGGCCCGTACTACTGCATTGGCGCTCCATTGGCACGTATCGAACTGCAGGCCCTGTTCAGGACGTTGTTTCAGCGTTTCCCTACCTTGCGCCTGGCGGTGCCTGTCGAGCAGCTACGCCTTCGGAGCCACCTGCTGACTGGAGGTCTCGCGGCACTCCCTGTCACATGGTAACGAGCCGTAGCGGAGTATGCGGATCGCCATCGTGAGGCAAGCCGCATGCTATTGGACTACAGGAGCCAGCGATGCCCTTCTATAGAGAGCGTGTCTACCCCCTCCTCGTCAGCATGCTGGGCGATCCAGATCCCATCCGGGAGGTGCGCCGGCGGGTCATCCCGCTGGCGCAGGGGGAGGTCCTCGAGATTGGTACTGGAACCGGCGCTAATTTTGTGCACTATGATCCTGCCAGAGTGCACAAGCTCTACGCGCTCGAACCCAACCCCGGGATGATTCGACTGGCGGAACGGCGGCGATGGCGGACGGGGTTGGATATCGAGTTCCTGGATCTGCCAGGGGAGCGCATCCCGCTTATGGATGGGACCATCGATACCGTCGTGAGCACCTTTACGCTCTGCACAATCCCCAGTGTGGCGGAGGCTATCGGAGGCATGCGCCGTGTCGTGAGGCCGGGTGGCAAGCTCATCTTCTTTGAGCTCACGCGCTCACTCGATCCCGCAGTGCGACGCTGGCAGCGATGGTGGGAGCCGATGCAGCAGCGGGTGTACGCGGGCTTGTACCTGACGCGCGACATCCCGGCCCTGCTCACCAAAGGCGGCTTCCAGGTCGAGCAAATGGACACAGCGTACCTTTCCTGCTTCCCAAAATCGTGGACGCACTGTTGCTGGGGCACCGCGATACCGCAACCACACGAGCGGTGATCTCGTCCTCCAGTCCCATGGAGCTTGCACCCACCGAAGCTCCGCGGCACGCGGAACGCGAGGCCCGCAAGGAGCTTGCGTGCTCCTGCAGGATCGGACAGGTCGGCCGGGGTGACGTAGATGGATGGCGATGGGCGGGCCCAGGGTATCAACCAGGAGATGGCGTTTGCGCCCTTTGACCTGTTTGCCCCCGTCATAGCCGCTGATGCCGGCCGACTCCTCAACGGCCTTCACACTCTGGGCATCCATGATGGCCGCGCTCGGGTCCGCGACCCGGCCCACCCGCTCGCGCTCGGCAGCATGGAGGGCACGGTACAGGCGGCACCAGAGCCCCTTGAGACGAAAGCGCCGAAAATGGTAGAAGACCGTCTGCCATGGTGGGAAATTGCACGGCAGATAGCGCCAGCCACAGCCAGTGCGCATGACATAGAAGATGGCGTCGAGGATGCTGCGCAGCAGGTGTGTGTGAGGTCTGCCCCGCGGAGGCAAGTGCGGGAGATAGCGCTGGACATACGCCCACTCGTCGTCAGAGAGGTCGCTCGGATACGTTGTGCTCATGCAGGGGAGCGTAGGGCGTTACGTCATGTTGCGCCATTGCCAAACATGCCCTCAGGAACCCCAACCTGGCCTCAAGCAGGAAAGATTGACACGTTCGGGAGCGGCTTCCATGTGACTACACTACGAGCGGCCTCCGCTTGGCGGCCAAGTTGTTCCGTGCGATGCAGGCA
>Ga0070706_100004323_pt1 | contig 13759 bp, 14 predicted proteins | sample KBSK5501metaG_FD_65476 | JGI IMG/M metagenome (GOLD analysis project Ga0070706, IMG submission 65476) | Corn, switchgrass and miscanthus rhizosphere microbial communities from Kellogg Biological Station, Michigan, USA - KBS K5-50-1 metaG | ecosystem: Host-associated > Plants > Roots >...
GTCTGATTGGCGAGAAACGGCAACTATCGGGACGTTCGTGGCCCTTCGGGCCACCCGGCTTTCACCCCCATGCCTAAAGGCAGGGGCACTCAGCTGGGCGTTTTTGGTAGGAGAGGAAGGCAGTCCATGGCGACCAAGACGACATCCGTCGCGAGTGCGAAGTCGCTCGCGGCGCACGCGACACGGCTCGCGGGCGGGGGCCGGAGGGGCCGCTTCTCGCTGCGCCTGCTCGTTCCCTACGTGTTCGTCTTGCCCTTCCTCCTCCTCTTCGTCGGCTTCTTCTTCGCGCCGTTCTTCTACGCCCTCTCGCAAAGTGTGTACAAGGTGCAGCGCAGCGGGCTGGGGTTTGGGCCGCCGACGGTCGTTTGGGCCGGCGCGGACAATTACCTGAAGGCGCTGCACGATCCCCAGTTCTGGGACGGCATTCGGCGCGTGATCCTCTTCGGCTCGGTGCAGATCCCCATCATGATGGCCATAGCGCTGACGCTCGCGCTACTGATGGACTCGGCGGTCATTCGCTTCCGCCGCTTCTTCCGGCTGGCGTTCTTCCTGCCGTACGCCGTGCCAGGGGTGGTCGCGACGATCATGTGGGGCTTCTTCTATAGCCCCAGTCTCAGCCCGATCGTGCAGCTGTTCAACACCCTCAACCTGACGCCGCCAGATTTCTTCGGGCCGAATACGGTGCTCGCCTCTATCGGCAACATCGCCACCTGGGAATTCACCGGCTACAACATGATCATCTTCTTCTCGGCGCTGCAGGGGATTCCCCAGGAGCTCTACGAGGCGGGCAGAATCGACGGGCTCTCCGAGCTGGGCATAGCGCTGCGGCTGAAGCTGCCGCTGATCCGGCCGGCGCTCGTGCTCGGCATCCTGTTCTCGCTCATCGGCACACTGCAGCTCTTCAACGAGCCGCAAATCCTCAGCCGGCTCTCGGGCGCCATCACCTCGACGTATACGCCGAACATTTTCGCGTATAACATCGCCTTCGTCCAAACCAACTACTACTACGGCGGCGCCCTCGCCGTCATCCTCGGCGCGCTCACCTTCGTGTTCTCGTACGGCTTCCTGCGCCTCACGCGCAGACAGGCAGGAGTCTAGGTATGGCGGCGACACCGATCGAGCTGGATGCGGCGATCAAACGGCGCGATGAGAGCGAGCGGCGTATCGTAGGCGCGCGGGACTTCTCCGCGAAGAACCTCGTCGCCTACCTGTTCCTCCTGATGATCACCATCTATTGCCTCACACCGCTCTACTGGCTGGCGATAGCAGCCACGAAGGACAACACCGATCTGTTTGCCTCCGTGGGCCTGTGGTTCTCGCACTTCGACCTGTTCGCCAATTTGCACGCTCTGTTCACGCGCGATAACGGCGTGTACCTGCACTGGGTGGGCAACACGGTGCTCTACGCGGGCATCGGCGGCGGGCTGGGCATGCTGATCTCCGTCGCGGCCGGCTATGCCCTGGCCAAGTATCGCTTCGCGGGGCGCAGCCTGCTGACAGTGCTCGTGCTCGGCGCGGTGTTGGTGCCGCCCACCACGCTCGCTCTGCCGCTATATCTGCTCATGAGCAAGATCAACCTCACCAACACCTATTGGGCGGTGCTGCTCCCTTCCCTGCTCCATCCCGTGGGGGTGTATCTGGCGCGCGTCTACGCGACGGCGTCTGTGCCGAATGAGCTGCTCGATGCCGCGCGGGTGGACGGCGCCGGCGAGTTCCGCATCTTCGGGCGCGTCGCGCTACCACTCTTGGGACCGGGAATGGTGACCATCTTCCTCTTCCAGTTCGTCGCGATCTGGCAGAACTTCTTTCTCCCATTCGTCGTGCTGAGCGATCCCAACCTCTACCCGATCAGCGTCGGCCTGGCGAGCTGGAACTTTGATCCGGCGGCGCACGAGCTGCTCTTCAACCTCATCGTCACGGGGTCGTTCCTCGCCGTGCTGCCCGTCATCGCGCTGTTCCTCATCCTCCAGCGCTACTGGCGCGCCGGGCTGGCCTTTGGCAGCCTCACCGGTTGAGGGCCTCGTCTACAGCCGTCGGAGCACACATTTCGAGATAAGCAGGTGACCAGTATGACCTTCCCCACTGACTTTCTTTGGGGCGCGGCAACCTCTGCCTATCAAGTCGAGGGAGCAGTCACAGAGGATGGGCGCACCTCCTCCATCTGGGACGTCTTCGCGGCCATGCCGGGCAAGACCCATCGCGGCGAGACGGGCCTCGTGGCGGCCGACCACTATTGGCGTATGGACGAGGACGTGGCGCTGATGGCCGAGCTGGGCTTGAACGCCTATCGCTTCTCCATCGCGTGGTCGCGCGTCATCCCCGAGGGCGCGGGCGCCGTCAACCAGCGCGGACTGGACTTCTATGATCGGCTGGTGGACGCGCTGCTCGCTCGCGGGATCGCGCCCCTCGCTACCCTGTTCCACTGGGATCTGCCGCTGGCGCTGGAAGAGCGCGGTGGCTGGCGTAACCGCGCGACGGCCTATGCCTTCGCAGACTACGCGGAGGTGGTTGCGCGGCGGCTGGGTGACCGCGTGCCGTGGTGGGTGACACAGAACGAGCCCTGGTGCGCGGCCTACCTGGGGCATGGCAGCGGCCTGCACGCCCCTGGCCTGCACGACGCCCAGGCGGCGGTGGACGCTGGTCATCATCTGCTGCTCTCGCACGGGCTGGCGATGCCGCGCCTGCGCGCGCACGTGGCGGCCGGGGCACAGCTGGGCATCTGTCTCAACGTCTATCCCATCTATGCCGCCGACGACCGAGCGGAGACGCTGCGCGATGTCGAGCGCGCGGACCGCTTCCAGAATCGCTGGTTCCTCGACCCGCTGTTCCGCGGCCACTACCCGGATGGGCTCTTCGAAGACATGGAGGCGGCGCCACCGCCGATCGAAGACGGCGACCTCGCCATCATCAACGCTCCGCTCGACTTTCTCGCCGTGAACTACTACAACCGGCTCGTCGTGCGCGCGCGGGGGAAGGAAGCGGAGCTGCCCGGCGCCGCCCCATCCGGCTACGAGCATGTCTCGCACCTGCCGGACGCCAGCTACACGGCGATGGGCTGGGAGGTCTATCCCCAGGGGCTGCGCGCGGTGCTGGACCGCATCCACAATGACTATGCGCCCGCCGGGCTGATCGTCGCGGAGAATGGCGCCGCGTACGACGACGAGTGGGGCGATGACGGCAGCATTCACGACCGCGAGCGGATGGAGTATCTACGCGAGCATACGCACCTGCTGGCAGAGGTGCTGGCGCAGGGCGTGCCGCTGCGCGGCTACTTCGTGTGGTCGCTGCTCGACAATTTCGAGTGGGCGGAGGGCTACAGCAAGCGATTCGGCCTGATCTATGTGGACTTTGCCACGCAGCGCCGCACCATCAAAGACAGCGGGCGCTGGTACGCCTCGTTCATCGCCGCGCAGCGATCGGGCCACACCTAGGCGGCTATTATCAAACGGCTTCCCGTCGTCGGCGTCCGTGCGCGCTCGCGCCTACTCCTCCGCGAGCGTGCCGGCCGCCGATCCCATATCCCCACTGCGTGCTCGTCGCCCGCGGTCGCCACCGCCCGTCTGCAGCCGGCCGCGCTGCCCACGTGGGGGAGCGCTGGGCCACCAGACGGCCAGTGCGCGCGAGCGGGCGCGGTGATACGATGCACTGCGGCGGCAGACATGGTGCAGCACGCTGGGTTGTCGCGCAGAGCGATTCCGTTCACGGCAATCATCTCCCGTGGTGCCGGTTGGCGCATGGCTATTGAGAACCCGGCAATTCGCCCGCCCGTTTGGTGTCGTGGCGGCGCCAGTGCGCTGGGCGGAATCAGGAGACGGCTACCGTGACGAATGAGATGCAAGACAAAGTGTGCCTGGTGACAGGGGCGACCTCTGGGATCGGGCGTGTGACAGCGCAGGCGCTGGCGGACCGCGGCGCCACCACGGTGCTCGTGGCACGCGACGCCATGCGGGGCGCGGCGACGGTGGATGACATCAAGCGGGCGACTGGCACCGATCGCGTGGACCTGCTAGTGGCCGATCTCTCGTCGCAGGCGCAGATTCGCCGGCTGGTGGAAGAGTTCTTGCGGCGCTACTCGCGGCTGGATGTGCTGGTGAACAACGCCGGCGCGCTCTTCATGCGCCGGCGCGAATCGGTAGACGGCATCGAGATGACGCTGGCACTGAATCACCTCGCGCCGTTCCTGCTGACCAACCTCCTCTTGCCCACGCTCAAGGCCAGCGCCCCCGCCCGCATCGTAACAGTCGCCTCCGCCGCGCACAACGGCGCCACCTTTCCCTTCGACGACCCGCAGCAGCGGCGGGGCTACCGCGGCCTACGCGTGTACGGCGAATCGAAGCTGGCCAACATCATGTTCACGTATGAGCTGGCACGGCGGCTGGCGGGCACGGATGTCACGGCCAACGCGCTGCATCCCGGCTTCGTCGCCTCAAACTTCGGCAAGGGCGAGAGCTGGCCGATGCGCGCCGCCATGACGCTCGTCAGCCTCTTCGCCATCTCGCCCGAGCAGGGCGCCGACACCTCCATTTATCTGGCGACGTCTGAGGATGTGGCCGGCGTCAGCGGCAAGTATTTCGACAAGCGCAAGCCCGTGCAGTCGTCCGCGGCGTCGTACGATGAGGACGCGGCACAGCGGCTCTGGGAGCTAAGCGCGCAGCTGACGGGCCTCACCGGCCAGACGCTCTAGCGATGGGGCACGCCGCTCCCGTGCGCTGTAAGCTACCTCGCCGCACGCGCGTAGTACCTGATGGCGCCGCGCTCGCGGCCCAGCACCATAACCTAGCAGCAGGAGGTGTCGCGTGATGCGCCGCCAGCCTCTCAGCCCGCTCCCTATCGTGCTTGTCGTTCTGTGCCTCGCGCTGGTGCTGAGTGCCTGCATGCCCTTCGACGGCGCGCCGCGGCCGGCGCGCAGTACGACGCCGAGCGCGGCATCGGGCGACTTCGCGAGCGTAGACCCAGACTATGTGTACGACCAGCTCGCGTACCTGGCGACGCACTACCTGCACCGCGAGACCGGCTTCGACAATAACCTCCCCGCCAGCGCGAACGGGCACGACGAGTTCGCCGCCTACTGGGCAGCCGAGATGACGCGCGATCTGGCAGGGTTCGCCCCGCAGGTGCGCCGCGACACCTTCGTGCCCAGAGGCTGGCGCGACCGACCGAGCGTCGTGCTGGGCACCAATGTCGAGGTCAGCGTGCCAGGGGCGGCGCACCCAGAGCAGGTCGTCGTCATTGGCTGCCACTACGACGGTGAGGCCATCTCGACGCAATCCGCCAACGACGACGCCAGTGGCTGCGCCATCGAGCTCGGCGTCGCCCGCGCGCTCGCCGGCTACTGGCGCGCGCATCACGTCTTCCCCGCGCGCACGCTGCGCTTCATGATCTTCGACGGCGAGGAGCAGGGGCTGGACGGGTCGTTCGCGTATGTAAATACCACCATCAACGGCGACCTCGCGCACGTGGTGGCAATGATCAACGAGGAGCAAAGCGGCATCGCCTACCCCCTGCGCTTCCTCGGCAAGGCCGCCAACCCGCAGCTGAACATGTGGGCCGAGGTCTCGCCGCGCGACAACAACCGGCTGTACCCGACGCAGAGCCGGCTCAGCGCGGCGCAATTGGCGGCGCTCGGCCACTTTCAAGACCTGACGCGCCAGGCGGCGGCGCCGGTGTTCGCGCGCTTCCAGGCGCTCGGCGACGGCACGCTGGCATATCACGGCGACAACGGCCAGGATGTCGCGCAGGCGATTTTCACGCGCAATCAGCTCGGCATGGTGCATGTGGAAGAGGATCTGTTGGGCAGCAGCGACCAGATGGCATTCACGCTGGCTGGCCTGCCCTGCGCGACCTTCGTGGGCAACGCGTCGTATTATCAGCCGGACGCGCCGCCGTGGTCGTACCCGTATGACCAGGCGAGCGACACCATCCAGCTCATGAATACATATGCCAACGGCGGTGCGGCGAAAGCCCGCGCCCTAACGCTCTCGCTGGCGCTGCCCGCCATGCTCACGACGTGGCTGCTGAGCCGCCCCGAGGTCCTTGGCACGGCCACCATCACGACCCAGCCAATCGCCAGCCTGAGTGACGTCGGGCAGACGCTGGTGGGCCAGCCGCTGGCGCTTGATGCCGCCGCGTCGCTCGATCCTAGTGGCGGCGCGGCGCTGCGCTATTCCTGGGACTTCGGCGACGGCGCCACTGCTAGCGGGGTGAGCGTCACGCACACCTACAGCCGCGCGGGCAGCTACACCCTCAAGCTCACCGTAGCCTCGCCGAGCGGCACGACGACCGTGACCAAGTCGCTGCAGGTCACCAGCCAGCCAGTGGTCATCGCCAATCCCTTCGCGAGCCACCTGCTGACCGGCAGCCCCGTGCCAAATCCAGCGGTGCCACTGCCGACACCCGTCCCCGGGCAGTAAGCGTGGCCGACTGTCGCGTGCCAATTTGCAGAGGAGAGCTAGCCGCTAATTTTGCGCTGGAAGCCGTCGGCGCTCAGGCCGTCCAGGGCGACGGTCTTGTGGCGCGCCGCTGTGCCCCGCAGGATGTGGATGGCGCGCCGGGGCAGTCCCAGGCGCTCCGCCAGCTCCGCGATCAGCGCCGCGTTGGCGGCGCCCTCAACCGGTGGCGCGGTGAGCCGCACGTGCAAGACGCCGTCCGCAAAGGTGAGGTCGTTGCGGCTGGCCCGCGGCGTGACGCGCACCGTGACGAGGAGCCTGCCCGCTTTCTCGCGCAGGCCCGCCGTGCGCTCGCGCGCCTCTCCTGGCGCGCCGGCGCCAGCAACATCACCCGCCCGCTGCCTCATGCGCGGCTACCAGTTCGGGATGGAGACAGCGATAAATCCATCTATGCGCGAGATCGTCCACCAGACGAATACGAACCCCACCGCCATCGTCATGTCGAGCTGACCGATCGCAATACGCGGAATCCGCTTGATGACGGGATCGAGCAGCGGCGCCGTGAGGTTGGTGAAGAACCGCACGATGGGATTCTCCATACCCACCGGCAGCCACGAGATAATGGCGCGCACGAAGATCATGACGATAAGCAAGACGAAGAAGAGATGGATGCCTTGCTGTACGAACGGATAATTGCCGGACATAGCGAAATCTCCTGCTGGCTCAGCCGGCGTCTACCGCCGTCAGCACCTCGACCACGCGCCGGCCAAAGAGCCGTTTGGGCGCGACCGAGAGTATATGCACATCATGCAGGTCAGGCAGCGTCGTCACGTGCCGCTGCACCACCTCCCCGAGCGGGCGGGCGGCCGCCAGGCCCGCGAGCGAGCTTGCCAGCGCCGAGGCGACGCGCGTGCGCCGGCGAATTGCCGTCAGCGCGAATAGTGAGCCCACCATGGCGAGCGACGTGCCGACAGCCAGGTTCGTGCCGCAGTTCGGATGAATCGCCAGCTCCGCTTCGCCGGCGCGTAGGCGGCCCAGCGCCTCGTCGCAACATTCGCGCACGAGCTGTGAATCGAGGTCGGCGAAGATGGTAAAGCCGCGCGAATTCGAGCGTGCACTGACCGACAGACGCGGCAAGACACGCGCCAGCACCGTCACCGTCGCATGTTCCAACGCGTGATTTTGCCGAATACGCCGGCCAAACAACAGATCCCCCGCCTCCATGACTCCGCTCGCTTTCGTTTGCTCCCAGCCTGCTTCCAGCCCACTCATAGCTGCTCACGCCAATGGCCGCGCCCCAAACAGCGCTCGCCCGAGACGCACAATCGTCGCGCCCTCTTCGATCGCCACCTCGAAGTCGTCCGACATGCCCATCGAGAGCTGGCGCCAGCCGCCATCCGCGCCACACGGCGCCGTCTCACGCAGCCGATCGGCCAGCAGGCGTAAGCGCCGGAACACCGGCCGCGCCTCCTCAGCCCGCGCAACCAGCGGCGCCACCGTCATCAGCCCCTCCGGCCTCAGGTGGTCGCAGCGCGCCAATGCCGTCGCCACCTGCGGCACGTCTGCGGGCAAAGCGCCGGTCTTGTTCGGCTCCTCCGCCACATTCACCTCCAGCAGCACAGGCAGTATGCGGCCGGCCTCCGCTGCGCGCGCGTCCAGCGCCTCGGCCACGCGCACGCTGTCCACGCTCTGCACGCGCGCGAAGAGCCGCACTGCGCGCACCGCCTTGTTCGTCTGCAGGTGGCCGATCAGCTCCCAGCGGATCGCCAGGTCATCGAGCGCGGACTGCTTCTCCTGCGCCTCCTGCACGCGATTCTCGCCGAAGATGTGGAAGCCGAGCGCGAACGCGGCGCGCAGGCGCGCCGGCGGCACCGTTTTGCTGACGGCGACGAGCGTGATGTCTTCGGGCGCGCGCCCAGAGCGCGCCGCGGCGTCCGCCATGCGCTGCTGGAGTGCTGCGGCATTGGCTGCCAGTGCGGCCGTCTCCTCGCCTGGCCTCTTTGCCATGGGGGTCGTGCTCTCGCCGATCACATCCGCAACCTCTCTGCGCCGCCGCACGTTTCTTGTACAGCCAGTGTGCCTTATTCTCGCACATCACGCAAGCCGATAGCCGCGGCAAAGCGCCCGCTGGGCTTCGGCTCCCGCCGATTGGAATAGAAGAGGTCGGGCCGGCAGCCCGTGCAATAGCCGCTTTCCTGCAGGTGCGCGGGCAAGACACCCGCCGCCAGGAGCTGCCGGCGGTTCGAGGCCGTAATGTCCAGATAGAGACCGGAGCCGCCGTCCGCTGATGCGCGCTCGGCGAAGACGGCGCATGTGCGCGCAAGGGGGGTCCGGGCGAACGCCACACGCACGGCGTCACTCACCTCATAGCAGCACGCGCCGATGGCGGGGCCGAGCCCGGCGAGCAGCGTCTCGGTGCGCGTGCCGTAGCGCTGGCGCATCGCCGCAATCGCGCGCGGCACAATCGCCAGGGCCGTGCCGCGCCACCCGGCGTGCACCAAGGCGAGCGCGCGGTGGACGGGATCGAACAGGAGGATCGGTGCGCAATCGCCGAAGGCCCAGCAGAGCGCCATGTCCGGCACGTCCGTGAGCATCGCGTCGGCCTCGATCAGACGTAGCCGGCGCTGCAGCCGCTCCTGCCAGGGTGCGCCATCGCCCTCCGCCGTGTCGTCGCCCGCCAGCACACGCTCGATCACCACGACGCTCGCGCCGTGCACCGGACGCGCGCCGACCAGCGGCATATCCAGCGCCGCGACCACCACTGCGCGATTGCGGCGCACGGTCGCCGGATCGTCGCCGGTGGTGTAGCTCAGATTCAACCCGGCATAGGGCGCCGCGCTGAAGCCGCCGCGCCGCGTGAAGATCGCGTGGGTGAGGCCGGGCACGCCGGCTAGATGCGCGAACTGCAGATACTCACACGCCGCCGTGCGCCGCTCGATCATTCCGCTGCCTTTGCTCCCGTTCGCCGTGCCCCCGGCACATATGCCCTCGTAGACGCGCGCTTATCAACACGACAGCCACAGAGGGAGCCTGCGGCCCCGCCGGCTCAGATTGTAACATGTGCGGTGTCCCATCTCGACGATGGCGCTGCGCCTCAGCGCGTTGCGCGCCGCGTATAATGGCGTAGGACCGGTGGCGCAACGCGGCGCCTTCGGCAAGCAGGCGAGGAGGCGAGGCCATGGCGACGATTGCGGTCATGGGCACGGGGGCCTGGGGAACGGCGCTCGCTCGGCTGATTGCCCTGGAGCAGGTGCGCATCGCGCGTGGTGAGGGCATCACCGATGCGGCGGCGGTGCCTGGCGTCGTGTTGTGGGAGCACCGGCCAGAACGCGCGCACGAGCTCCAATGGAAGCGCGAAAACCGCGACTACCTGCCTGGCTTCCCCTTGCCCGCCAATCTGCGCGTCACCGCAGACCTTGCCGACGCGGTGCGTGGGCACAGCCTCATCCTGTTGGTCACGCCGTCACAAACCGTGCGCGAGAATGCCCGCGCGCTGGCGCCGCTTGTGGGCCCGGAGACCATCGTCGTCACGGGCAGCAAAGGCATCGAGCTGGGCACGCATCTGCTCATGACGCAGGTGCTCGCACAAGAGCTGCCACGGGGCACGCGTGTTGCGGCGCTCAGTGGCCCGAACCTCGCCATCGAGATCGCGCGGGGAATGCCGGCGGCCGCCGTCGTGGCCGCACGCGATCATACGACCGCCGAGGAAGCGCGCACGGTGCTCAATACCGCGCGCTTTCGCATCTACACCGGCGACGACGTGGTGGGCATCGAGCTGGGTGGCGCGCTCAAGAACATCATCGCGCTGGGTGTCGGTATCAGCGATGGGTTGGCCTACGGCGACAATGCCAAGGCCTCGTTCATGACGCGCGCCCTGGCCGAGATTTCGCGGCTGGCGCTGGCCGCTGGGGCCAATCCGCTCACACTGGCGGGGCTCGCCGGCCTGGGCGACCTGATCGCCACCTGCTCCAGTCCGCTGAGCCGCAACCGCACGCTGGGCCTCGAGCTGGCAAAGGGCCGCGCGCTGGACGAAGTGCTGGCTGAGCGCAAGTCCGTTGCCGAGGGCGTGACTACAACGCGCGCGGCGCTCGAGATGGCCGCGGACCTGGGCGTCGAGCTGCCGATCACCGCCGCGATCGCCAGCGTGCTCTTCGAGGGCGCCTCCATCATCGAAACGGTCTCGGCGCTGATGCTGCGCGAGCCGAAGCGCGAGCTGGAAGGGCTGGGCGAGTAGCCGTGGCTCCGGCTCCAGCCCCCTCGTTCATCATCAGCAGCAGCTCAGCGGCCTAGCCGAGCAGCTCGAAGGAGAGGATCTCGTCGCCGAGCCGGATGGTGTCGCCATGCATGACCGGCGTCGCCCGTGTGATGCGCGTACCGTTGACGAAGGAACCGTTCGAGCTGCCGACATCCTCCAGCGACCACTTGCCGGCGTGAAAGATCAACCGAGCGTGATTGCGCGAGACGGTGCCGTCGGGGATGATGATGTCGTTGCCGGCGGTGCGCCCCAGCGTCGTCACATCCTGGTGAAGCACGAAGGAATGGCCCGTCAGCGGGCCGTTGCGCACGGTAATGCGGCAGCGCAGCGGCTGGCGATTGGGCAGCAGGTAGCGGTCGTGCCTGGCACGGTCGCCCGAGAGATCGTAGCCACAGGTGGTGCAGAAGCGATTGTGCGGAGGGTTGGCGGCGCCGCAGCGGAAGCACGTGCCAGGAGCGCCCGGCTTGCCGCGCGGCGGCAACGGAATGATCGCCGGAGCGTTGACATGCGGCGGCGCCTCGCGCGGGATGGTGCGCGGAGCTCCACGCCCATTCCGGCGCAGCTCGTCCGCCGCCATGCGCAGATGGGCCGCCAAGTCCTGGGCGCGCTGGTAGCGTGCTTTGGGGTCTTTCGCCATCGCGTGCAGGATGATCTGTTCGACGGCGGGCGGCAGACCAGGGACGAGCGCCGCGGGGCGCGGCGGCGCCTCGTGGATGTGCTGCAGCACGATGGCCATCGGCGCGTCGGCCATGAACGGCAGGCGGCCCGTCACGCACTGGAAGAGCACGACGCCCAGCGCATAAATGTCTGTGCGGGCGTCGATCACGCCGTTGGGCAGCCCCTGCTCTGGCGCCATGTACTGTGGCGTGCCGATGTTCGCGCCGGTGCGGGTGAAGTTTTGGTTTGCCTCAAGGATCGCCGCGATGCCAAAGTCCGAGAGCAACAGGTGGTCTTCGGTGCGCAGCAGCATGTTGCCGGGTTTTACATCCCGGTGCACCACGCCGTTGGCGTGGGCGCAGTCCAGCGCGAGCGCCGCCTGCGCCAGGAGCTCCAGCGTCGGGGCGAGATCGAGCCGCTGGCGCTGCTGGTCCGCCCGCACGATGCGGTCGCGCAGCGTGCCGCCGGCGATATACTCCATGACGATGAAAGCCCAGCCCTTGTCTTCGCCATAGTCGTGGACCGGGACGATGTTGGGGTGGTTGAGGCGGGCGATGACGCGGGCTTCGGTGGTAAAGCGCTGCAGGAACGTGTTGTCGCGCTCGTTGTCCACGTGTGAAGAAATGGCTTTGATCGCGACAAAGCGGGCCAGCGAGCTTTGATAGCCCTTATAGACGCGCGCCATGCCGCCGGTCCCGATGAGCTCCATGACCTTATATTGGCCCAGGCTTTGCCCAACGACTTCGATCATGCCGCCTCCACTGGCGTGCGGCTGCTTTGGCAAACCGCACGTGCCGCGCCGCTTCCATTATACGAGCGGCGGCGGCAAAGTGCGATGTGGGCTAGCTCACACGAGGCGGCGCGGTGCGCGGACGTGGGATGGAGCGACTGAGCCGGCACAGCGACTGTGTTGGGGACGCCTGCGGTGGTGCCTGCATCTTGGCATTTTGGCAGCATCGCCTGCCGCCGCCGCATACGCAGCGCTCCTCGACGCGTCTCACTGGCCGACACGTGAGACGCGGAGCGGGTGCGCGCATAACGGGGCAGGCGGCGACGTCCTGCCGGCAACCGGGCGGGAAGCGACGCGCGCGGTTGTAGCATCCGCCGCGTACGCCTGCGGCTAACGCGTCTGGATTTTCACCTCGCCGAAGGTCGCATTGGCCTCGATGCGCAGATAGCTGCCCGGAGCAGAGGCGCCGAGCGCGAAGGAGTCGCTGAGGGCGATGCCGCCGACGCTGTGCCCAGGCACTTTCACCTCGCCGAAGCGCGCGCTGGCGTGGACGTAGATGCGCAGCCCCTCAGGCACGATTACTTTCGCCGAGCCGAAGAGCGCGGTGACGCGCAAGACGTTCTCGCCCTCGCTCAACTTGGCCATGCGCACGTCGGCCTTCACCTCGCCGAAGATCGCCTGCACCTCCGTCTCCGGCCCCAGCTCCCACAGGACGCCGCTGCGATCCACCTGGCCGAAGAAGGCAACGATGTGATGCCCCTGCTCGCTGCGGGTCGGCCGCGCCGGGAAGGGTCGGCGCGCGATTGTCTCTCCCACCTCATACGCCGTTTCGGGCGGTAGCTGCTCCAGAATGGCGCGGCACTCCGCCGGGTCGCTCGTCACCATCAATGCGCCCATCAGCCGGCGGAACTCCTCCAGCGGCAAGCCGCCCCGCGCATATCGCTCGCGCAGCTCTTCCATTGCCGTTGCCTGATCCATGCTCGCCTCTCCCATCCGGGCCCCGCGGGCCGACGGCATCATGCTCATGGCGTTGTCGCCTTTCTCGCTCGCTTCGAGCACTCGCATAGAGGACACAATCACGTCGCCGTTGGCGTGGCGCACCAGCCGGCGGCCAGGAGCGCCCAGATGCGCGGCGCCAGCGCCCGCGGCGAAAAGGTCTCGGGCACGAGCAGCCAGGCCCGCACCAATCCGTTGCCCGCGCTGACGAAGCTGAGCGCCGCCGCCTCGACATCCAGCGCCGCCGGTAGCTCGCCCGCCGCCACCGCGGCGATGAAGCGCTCCAGCACCAGCGCCTGGGTCCGCCGCTCCTCCGCCCGCCGCGCGTCCAGACTCTCGCGCGGCTCATCGGCCACCTCGACCCGCAGATGCGCCAACCGTACGTACGCCTGGTAGTCGCGATCGGTCTCCAGCGCCTCCATCCAGCGCAGCCACATGGCGTGGAGCGCCGCCAGCGCGCCGTTGGCGGCGCGTGTGGTATCCTCGAGCAGCTGCGAGAAGATACTGGCGCGCTCGCCGAGCATGGTGGCGAAGAGATCTGCCTTACTTTCGAAGTACCAGTAGATCGCGCCCTTACTCAAATTGGCCGCCGCGGTAATGTCGTCGAGTGTGGTGCCGGCGTAGCCTTGCCGGCTGAACACGTCGAGCGCGGCGGCGAGGATCTGCCGGCGGGCGAGCGGATCGGCCTGTTTGGGCCTGGGCATGAACTACCTCGTGGTTAGCATACTATCTAGT
>Ga0070706_100004324_pt1 | contig 13757 bp, 16 predicted proteins | sample KBSK5501metaG_FD_65476 | JGI IMG/M metagenome (GOLD analysis project Ga0070706, IMG submission 65476) | Corn, switchgrass and miscanthus rhizosphere microbial communities from Kellogg Biological Station, Michigan, USA - KBS K5-50-1 metaG | ecosystem: Host-associated > Plants > Roots >...
CTAATGGTGACGCTGTAGGGGCTTCCAGCATCTGTACCTGCAGCGGGTGTGCCAGAGATTACCCCCGTACTGGTATTCACACTTAAACCTGTGGGCAGCCCGGTTGCGCCATAACTGGTTGGGCTATTGGTTGCCGTAATGGTGTAGGAGAAGGCGACTCCTACTTGTCCACTGGCGGTGAGAGCGCTTGTGATAACAGGAGGTGCGGGTTTGATGGTCAAAGTCAATGTTGCGCTGCCGGTTCCCCCCGCATTGGTTGCACTAATGGTAACGGTGTACGTTCCAGCTGTAGTCGGTGTGCCAGAGATCGACCCCGTGCTTGTATTTACAGATAGACCAGCCGGGAGTCCGGTCGCATTGAAACTGGTAGGGCTGTTAGTTGCTGTAATCGTGTAGGAGAAAGCGACCGCTACCTGGCCGGTTGCCGTGGTTGGACTTGTGATGACGGGGGCTGGCGGATTAATTGTGAACGTCTGTGCGTTTGAGGTCCCGCCGCCTGGAGCGGGGTTCACGACGGTGACGGACGCGGTGCCGACTGCGGCCACATTCGCGGCGGGCACGACGGCCGTAAGCTGCGTGGAAGAAACAAACGTCGTGGTGAGGGCGGAGCCGTTCCAGTCAACGGTCGAAGTAGAAACGAATTTGGTCCCGTTCACGGTCAGAGTGAATTGGGCTGATCCGGCCGTGGTCGAGGCCGGGCTAATCGAACTTGTGGTCGGTACCGGGTTATTGATCGTTAAAGTCAGCGTTGCGCTCCCAGTGCCACCGGCATTGGTTGCGCTAATGGTGACAGTGTATGTTCCAGCCGTAGTCGGTGTGCCAGAGATCAACCCTGTGCTTGTGTTCACAGTTAAACCTGCTGGCAATGGGGTCGCGTTATAACTGGTCGGAGTATTACTTGCCGTAATCTGATAAGAGAACGCCACTCCTACGGTTCCAGTTGCTGTAAGAGAGCTTGTAATGACAGGCGGTGGGGGATTAACGATGGTGAATGTTTGCGGGTTCGAGGTCCCTCCGCCCGGGGTGGGGTTCACAACGGTAACAGATGCCGTGCCTGCCGTGGCCACATTCGCGGCCGGAACAATGGCCGTGAGCTGCGCTGAAGAAACAAATGTCGTGGTCAGGGCTGAGCCGTTCCAATTTACCTTCGAAGTAGAGACGAAATTGGTCCCGTTCACGGTCAACGTGAATCCGCCGCTTCCCGCCGTGGTCGAGCTGGGGCTGATCGAAGTCGTGGTTGGTACGGGATTGTTGATCGTGAACGTCTGTGGGTTGGACGTTCCGCCGCCCGGGGTAGGGTTCACAACGGTAACAGATGCCGTGCCGGCTGTAGCCACATTCGCAGCTGGAACGATAGCTGTGAGCTGCGTTGCAGAAACAAATGTCGTGGTCAGGGCCGAGCCGTTCCAATTTACCTTCGAACTAGAGATGAAGTTGGTCCCGTTCACGGTCAAAGTGAATTGGGCGCTTCCTGCAATGGTCGAGCTCGGGCTGATCGAAGTCGTGGTCGGTACCGGGTTGGCCGCGAGCACAGTGCTCGCCGTCGCCGCCGACAGCACGAGAACGAGTGGCAAGATCCGTTTCATCAGTTGATGGTGATGACCAACGTTGCGGTTGCCGTCCCGCTGGAATTCGTTGCGCTGATGGTGACATTGTATGTTCCAGCCGTGGTCGGCGTGCCGGAGATCAATCCTGCGTTGTTTCCATTTCCTTGTACGGTTAGACCCGGAGGCAACCCGGTTGCGCCGTAGCCAGTGATGGAAAGTGGTGCTGAACCCGGCGCGGGCAAAACAACCACCTTATAGGCATTGGGTTGCAGCGCAGGGTATTGATTTGGGCCATTGGTTGCCGTGATCTGATAGTTGAATGACACTCCTACATTTGCGGTCTCCGCAAGAGGGCTTGTAATAACCGGCTGAGTCGGGTTGCTCGGATTCGGGTTGTTCGTAAAAATTATTGTCGCATCGGGCGGGCTGGTGAGTGTGAAGGTCTTGTTTACACCGGTTGGAGGATCGACAAGATTTACCTGGTCAGAGTTTTGATAATGCACGATCAAAGCTCCAGTCACAGGAACGTTATGCGGGTTCCAGAGCTGAACATAAGTCTTGACCTCGACCACGGCGTGGTAAGTGAAGGTGGCGTTGGATCCATACGTAAAAACCCAGTTATTCAGATCGTACACCGAAGTCACAAAAGGATAAGCACCAATCCCGCGCGCTGCGGGGGGCGCAGTGGGATTGCCCGGCGGCATGAAGTCGGTCGGAGCATCCTGCGGAGACGCATAGTCCACGATATTGGCCGCAAGGTTGCTTAGGTAATCGACAGTTCCCTTGTGCCCGAATCCTCCGTTCGCCGTCTGAGTGGTGCGGTTCTGAAAGGCTGGCAGCGCGGTACCTAACGGAGTCGCAAATTTCTTCGGAATATTCCCTCGCAACTGGGAAATCGGGTTCAAAGTCGTCTTGAGTTGCCCCTCACTGCCATATCCGTACCCAAGCGGAACCAGGTTTTGCTCACCGGGATTGTTATCCACCCCAAGACGGACCGCCAGATTTGGGCTAATTTTCGGCGCGTCCGCAGCGAAAGTGGACGACGACTGCGCCGCCAGTTGAAGTGTCGGGACGGTAAAGAGAAAATTGCGGTTGGAAATTAAGGTGTTTGCCGTAGTCGTACTGGGGTCGGTCACGTCAGTCTGCTGCGTTGGCTCAAAAATTGTAAACATGGCAATCTCCTGTGGGCTAGTGCCGCTGGTTCGCGGCTGGTCCACTTGGCCCACTTGGGAGGCGTCGAGATAACCATCCAAATCCTCGGCCCAGTAGGCGTAGCGAGTGTAGGGAAGATTGTACGGCGCCGCTGTCGCTGTGTCCTGTGGGTCGTGCATTTGCACCCATTTCACACTCGGCCCCGACGGACTCGGGCTCGGCTGGGCCCACGAAGAAAGAGTGGGCAGTCGCTGGGTTTTGGCGGCGTTCCACGCCGATGTGGGGTCACTTGCAGTCGAATTCGCGGGAGCCGATGGTGTCGGCGCCGCGGGAGCGAAAGGTGCCGTCAAATCAATCGTCGTTGTCTGAATCGCCGGCGCACTCGGATCGGTGGAAGAGGAAAAAAGCGGGTAATAGGTTATGGTTTGCCCCGGCGACGCGCTGGGCTTGGCCATGTAATAGTAGGCTGGCTTATTTCCGTTCGCGTCTGGCGGCCCGTCCGCGCGCACGACCAGAAATGTGTCGGTGCCCGTGATGGAAGCTGGCGAGGGACTAGGTGAAGCGACCAACGCTTTTTTTGCTGCCTCTAGTCCATTCTGAACGGCCAGCTCGGCTTGATAACGGTCGTTGTACGATTTGGCTGTGGTTCGCTCCAGCGACACGCTGGTGAGGAGGCCGATGGCAATGATGGCCAGCAGCGTCACCATCATCAGCGTAACCACGAGCGCGAACCCGCGGCTCGGACAAGCCCCCTGTGAATTAGCGCGCAGACTCTTCATTGCAAATTGATCCGGGTGCGGAACTGGTACATGTGCGGCAAGATTAACCGCTGATAGTTTGGGGTGTATGGTGGTATCGTGCTCATCCAATCATTAGGACTCGACGAGACGCTCATCACCGTGCGCGCGGCTTGAGGGCTCATTGCATTGAAAGAAATTTCAATCGCGGCTGGCAGTGGATTGGTAGTTGTCGCGGAGGGATCACAAATATAAGGATACGTGCTGATCACAGCTCCGGTGGCGTCATACAGTGTGACATTAAAATTCCAAACATAAGCTGCGAGCACGTCGTCGCTGGTGGAGGGTGTGTACAGAGTCGCCGGAGCCATGTAATTGCCGGCCCCGTTTGTCTGAAACGCTTGAAACGTTGCGGCATTATCCCGGAAATGCCGTCGCAACGTGTAGTGATTAGTATCCCAACTGCAATAATATCCGACCGCGCACAGATCTCCCGCAACAGGTGGCGGGCTGCCGGCCGGTTGATTCTTCACTGCGCAAAGCGCATAGAGCTGCTGATTTTTCTGCGTAGCGGTACTTGGGTCGCTATACAAGTCTGTTGACGCGAAATAGGGGGCCATCTTCGGCAGCTGGACAAGGTTTGCCATGTCGCGCTCGATCATCTGCAAAGCGGCGCGCGCGTCGCGAAACGCGTCAATGCGCTGGCTGGCGCGCAGCGAAGTATTCATGATCGATAGAAACATGCCCCCGAGCATGAGGACAATCACGACCGTGATGGCGGCAGCGATCATGAGTTCGACCAGCGTGAAACCGGAATTCGTATCTCGGCGGAGGTTCATGGCCTAGTACTTTGAGATTATGCGCACGTAATCGCGGATCGTTTGATTACCTGTGGGCGTGGCACTCGGATTCGGCAAAGGCGGCGAAACCACGCGAACTGTGACTTGACTCGCGTAGCCTGAGTCGAAACCAGCTGGATTTGGATTGATGGCGAGGATAACCGTGTAGGGTAGCGATGGAGAATAAGCTGCTAAGTTGCCATCGTTGTCTGCGCTGAAGGTGTACCCGCTGGGGTTCGTAAGATCTATCGTCGGTGGCACTGGTAGCGTAACATTCGTGAAGCTCGTTGGCGCTTGGCTCGTCATCGCACTAATCATGTCCTCCGCGATTTGCGCCGCGCGCGTTTCGTCCTGCGCGGAGTGGCCGGTGCTCAAAGCGACCGGTAACAGGCCGAGAATCGCAGTAATCGCAATGGCGATCACGCCCAGCGCAAGCACCACTTCAACAAGACTAAATGCGACGGCACGTTTGTGGGTCGCACGTTTGCTTCGTCGATTCATGGCGTGTATTCCGCGCGACCAGTCATCCGGCCAACAGTGATTGTTTCCGTAAACTTTGAACTGTTTGTATCTTTGTCTCCGGTTCCATCGACATATCCTTCAAAAATCCCGAGCGGAACTGGGCTGGAAGAAGGGGACGGAGTTGAAATTGGATCGACTCCACCGTTGGTGGTGAATTTAAGGAATGGAAACAGGCCGCTCGCGGTCGAACCCATTGGCGTAAAAGTGAATGTCGATGTTGCAAGAGCGCCCAGACTCCCGCTGCGCAAACTCACGCCGGTCGGCAACGTTCTCCAACCCGTGAGCTGCTTCACAGTTCCGGGATTCGCCGGATCATCTTCGAAAACGGCGTAGGAATGATAAGAGTATCGTTGGATTGTCGCAGGGTCAGGGGACCCCGGAAGTTGCGCGGGAAAGACGATGTATGTCGCCTGTCCATCCTTGATCGCTTGCGCGCGTCCCTGTTCGATCGCGCCGAGCAAATTGCTGATCGCCGCTTTGCGGCCGCTCGATTTCGAAAGTGAGGTCGCTGCGGGAATCAAGGCCACGAGGGCGAGGAGAATCATCGCCATTACCGCCAGCATCTCGATCAAGGTGAACGCCGACTGCGCGTGTTGTTTCAGAGCGCAGAGGCGTCGCGGATCGGTTTGGCGTGGATGTGGTCGTCGGGGTTGCACCTCGACCATATATTCTATGTTTTTTGGGTCGATATGGCAAGCACCATGTTTTCTATATTTTCAGAGGATGCCGAAGTTGAGAATTGTCAGTTGAAAGTCAAAAGTTGAGCCCGGAAACCGGCCAAGCGCCACGTGCAACCCAGTAGCGTTGTTCAGCTTCGACGACGAAATCCGCCGGCTTCATTGATCCCGGCGGGTAGCGACCGCGCTGCGCGATCAGATCGATCATCAATTCCGGACATGCGCTTGGGAGACAGAGGCAAGCGCGCGGGCAACAACTTTTCTTCGAGCTTTAACAGTTTGATTGCCTTGCGATGTCGCAGGCAATGGCAGGACTGCGTGGGCAGTGCGGTGCGTGTGCTTAAGCTCGGATTTATCTTTTAGAGGGGCCGCCGATGTCGCGCCTGTGATATTGGCCGCCATCGTCGCGGCACTTTGCGTACTTGATCCGGTGTTGGTTGCGGTAGAGGAAGTGAGCTCATCCCAGATCGATCCGGGCTAAGACCGATTGCAGAATGGGCGCTTGCCTTGTGTTAAGATTGATGCACCCAGCGACCATTGCGGGTTTGTCGTTGATGGAGAAAACATCAAGAAGGCTCGCATCCGCACTATTTTCAGTAAAAAGATATCCAGCGTTTTCCCACGGGGGACGGTGGAAAGCGTAGCCGAGCTCAGCTACGTTTGGGAACGGCCGATTCAGAATGATCGGCTGGCAAGCGCGAGACGGCGAAGACTGCCGTGATCCAAAACGCTCTGCCATGGTGCAATCAAATCGGTGGCATCGGAAATCTGCTTACTCGAGCACTTCTTCGAGCTGTTGATCGATTATGTCACCCTAGAAGCGGTCGATGGCGACATGGAGCCAATATCGTTGCTCGCCTTCGACGACGAAGTTGGCAAGAGGGTTGACCGTATTTGGCCCAGCGGACGCGTTCGGCGGATAACGCCCGCTTTGCGCGATGACATCGATCATTAAATTCCAGATGCGCGTTTGATCTGGTTCCCCAAGCGCACGCGCGATGGCGGCACGCGTGGTTTACATGCGCGTGTATTGGTGAAGCGTTGCTGTCGTGCCACGGCACGACAGACATTCATGTGTCAGACAAGTGCTTCGATCTCGCGAAGAGATGTTGATCGGGGAAGCGGCCGTCCTTCGGCTTCGTGGAATCGGATCCACTCATCGACCGCTTCGCATAGACTGCCCGCTCGTCGCTGCCGTGGACGCCGCCGAACATAAGACCCGGGCAGCGACCAATATAGCATTGATCTTCTTCACTCCAGGCAACGACTTTTACATAGCGGTCAGATGTTTTGCTCATGCTTGGATCTTTTGAATTGCACGTTTGAGGTCTCGCTCCTGATAGCGTTTAGCATCTTCTCCCGGCGCTCCGGAAAGCGTGATTTTCACGCCGCTCGGATGGGAGGAAGTTTCGATGCGATCCTTTGCCTCCGCCATCGGCAAACCCATGCTTTTCCAGATCGGCGATGAGTTGCCGAATCTTGCGAGGCGCACACACAAATCATATCACCGAAAGGGAAAACTTCAAAGCACCGCAATGCAGGGCGGCGTTCATGAACAGTGTAGAGACACGTTTCATGGCCGGCCGACATCTCATGACCAGGCTGGACGCGTCTGACGCCGGGATCTGGGAAAGCGCGCTGCGGGAGCGGCAGTGTAGAAGAGTTCAACGCCGCGGCGCCTGTCCTGCTCCCGACATCCCGACAAAGAGATTAATTTTGCTATGAAGCGTGTAGATACACGCTTGATCGAGAGCTCCGGGTCAGCAACAGGAAATTACTCGTTGACGACCTCAATTTGCTTGTCGATCACTTGCCCGGTAAAGCGATCGATCGCCACGTGCACCCAGTAATGTTGCTCACCCTCGACAATAAAATCATTCTGGAGGCTTGTTGCGTTTGGTTTATAGCGACCTGACTGCGCCACCACATCGATCAGCACATTCCAGACACGCGTTTGGGAAACAGAAGAAATCGCCCTCGGAACAACTTCCCTTCGAGCCTTAACAGTTTGATTGCTCAGTGGTGTCGCTGTCGGGATTGGGGTCGGACTCGGAGTTGGTGTCGTGCCAGGCACAGGCAGGATTGTCCTTGGCAGTCCAGCACGCGTAATAATTTCAGACTTATTCGTCATAGGAGTCGCCGAGGTCGCATTCGCTATGTTGGTCGCCATCGCCAGAGCAGTCTGCGTAGCCGGAGTACCCGTGCTGTTGACGATCGAGGAACTAATTTCATTCCATATGGCGCCCGCCAAAATAGCTTGAAGTCCGGAAGCTTGCTGAGTGTTCAGATTAACACGACCGGCGACCATCGCGGGCTCGTCGTTGACTGAGAAGGCGTCGAGCAGGCCAGCATCGGCACTGTTTTCGGAAAAAAAATCCAGAGTTTTCCAAGGCAAATCGCGAAAAGCGTAGCCCAATTCAGCTACGTTTCGAAAGGGGCGGTTTAAGATGATCGGTCGATAGTCTGATGTGTTGTAGGGTGTGGATGACCCGGTTGTGGTCACCGATGGGTCAGCGTAGGTAGCGTCAGCCGGCCGAACCACACCGTCGTTATCAGCGTAGCTAGTGGCCTGGGTGTAACGCGGGGGAGGGGAGGGGTTGACTGTCACTCCATTATCGATACAAAAAGTACCGGGGTAGTAGAGTTGGCCAGCGAAGCGGAGCGGAGCGTGCTCGACAGGACCCGGAAACGTTGTTGCCACAGCGCCGCCGTAGCCATTGGGTAGAAACGTCGATGAATTAAGTGGCCAAACGGAGTCTATTATCCTCGAGTTGTCTGTTGGGTTAGTGTCCATCTGGAAAATACCAAATCGCGTGGACCGCGGATCAGCTTTGATATAGGCTGCTGGCAGTGCGGGTTGCGTTAGCTGGGTAGTGGCAAACGCCTGAGGTGCACCAGTGAGTGCGCCGGAGTCACGGACGGGCAGCGGAGCATCGGTGATCCAGCTAGCCCTAAAGGCGTAATTGGGGTTAGTGTCAGTGATACCGACGAAGTGATTGTAAGGCACCCACGTGCCAGTCCCGGTCGCATCGACTTCGAGAGTCACATTGAACGGATTTACCGTAGTACTTGTAGCGCCCATCTGAAGCATTAACCGCGGCTTATTTGGTGTCCCTGCGGCCATCAGGAAATCTGGCAAGCGGAAACCAACGAAAGCGGTTGGAGGTGGAAGGATTGTCAAAACCAACGTTGCGGTCCCAGTCCCATTGCCATTTGTTGCGCTAAGCGTAACGCTATATGGACTTGCAGCATTCGTACCCCACGCCGGTGTGCCAGAGATCAACCCCGTTGTCGTGTTCACAGTTAAACCTGCGGGCAACCCGGCTGCACCCCACGTGGTGATCGTTTGATCAGCTGTAATCGGGTAGGAAAATGCAACTCCCGCCTGGCCCGTTGCCGTGAGAGGGCTTGTAATTTTGGGCTTCGCCGCTGCGAGCGCCGTACTTGCCGTCGCAAGTACGAGAAAGAGTCCCAGAATCGTTTTCATTCGACCCATCTCTTTGTAGTCGCTTGCAAGGCGCTTTGGACAACAAACCAGCTGAGAATCAAAGCAAGGAGGGATCATGGCGTAGGTGTCGGCACGGCAGGCGGCGGGGCAAGCGCTGTAAACGTTCCTGCCGTTCCCGGCGCCGTTACAGTTGAAGTCACGTTAGCTGTGGTTAACGGAGCCGGAACCGAGAACGCAGCTGGATTTACTGTAACAGACTCTCCGCTGGCACCGCCGTTAGCAACAAATAGGATATTACCTGGGGTGCTAGCATTCCAAGTTTGACCATTACCCCCGGTAAATATTCCAATTCCTCCGTCAACTCGCAGGCGAACCGACGGTGTAGAGGCAGAGGCGTTTTGATGCGGGTTCCATAATTGGAAAAGCAGATAGGTGGCCCACTGGGTTGAAGTATTGGGGCTAGTCCCAGCAATCGGATAGAGTTGAGTGATATAGGGAAGATTTTCCACGCCATAGGCGGTCCATATAGTTCCGGCCGGATTAAATTGGATACGTGTGGGAATAGAGTCAGGGTCCGCCTGGTCGATAATGGCCGCTCCGATCGAAAGGATGTGATGCGTAGTGTTGCTCATGTGGACATCCGGGAAGACGTTCCCACCTGTTACGCCACCCGTGTTCTGACCCAGTGATCCATTCAAGATTGCGGCCTGAAGCAGCTCGAAAAAGTCCGGCTCACGCCCAGCGGCAGCGACTTCATCCAAGCGCATGATTCGACTGGCCGCGCCGGTTCCAGTTGGATTGGTGTATGTCCACGGACTGCCAGCAGTGCCTCCAGTTGGAAACGTCAACCCGAAACACGCTTTGATGTTCGCTGCCGTTCCAGCCTGAATTGTGGAAAGGCTTACGCCTGCGTTGGTGAGTGCGGTTATAACTGAATCGGCGGAAGCCAGAGAGGCACTCGGCCCCTTATATGTAATCCAAGCCAATCGGCTTAGGGGAAACCGCGTTTTAACAAGAGGTTCACCCACTACGGCCGTTGTGCCGTCAAAACGAGTGAAGCTCCTGGTTACACGACGGAGCAAGAAGTTCGGGTTAACAGCCCTCGCAGAACTCGCAAGCGCTGCGTAGTCAATGGTGCTACCGGCAGGGGTGGTCGGAGAAAAGGAAGGTGAATTAGTTTCTCTGGAGAAAGTGCCAAGGTACTGGAGAGCGTTCGAGGAGAATTGAGTAGTATTTCGAAACGCGATCAACTCCTGGCGACCAAGGAACATCTGATCTGTTCGTTCGTTCCATGGGTAGGGGGACGGGCTGGGCGTGCTTCTTACAGTCAGGAATCCGTTGGTATTGTTTACCACGTAATTATAGAAATTGGTGGCCGGTGTAGAGCTAGCCTGGAAGTTGGCCGCGAAAGCAGGTGCAGTGTCGGGAAATTTGTTAGTTGGTTGAGTGGTTGCATAGTTGCGCCAGCCGACAAGCCTGTCTATTTGATAAACCCCAGAACCATCCGGGTTAGGAATCGGGTAGGCCCCCAGCGCCCTTAGGTCGGCAAAGGCGAGAGATCCTTTACGACCAGACTGGATTGCAGTTGTACCTGTGGGATAACCAGCGACATTCATGTCCAGCAAACCGCCTTCTTCGTAAATCGCATAAGCATACCGGCCAATGACCGAACTACTTGGAGAAGTAATTGTGGCGGCGCCCTGATTAGTTACAAAAACCCAGTCCGGCGTTGCATTGGCAAAAGCGTCTATAGGTATAGAATCATCAGTCCCGATATTTTTCTTTGGAACGAGATAATGGGTGTTCCACCGCGCGGGCGTGACGTAACGGCCGTTGGCGGAAACATCGGTAGTCGAATTCACCGCCGAGGCACGGCTTCCGACGCCGGGCGGCGGGATTGGGTCTAAGCGCACGCTGCGCCGAATAAGATTCGGCGCGCCGGCTGGATTTCCGCTGCGCTGAGGGATGATATTTGGCGCGGGAGTGGGCGAATAGGTCGTGATGCCGTTTACGGTTGTGGCTGTTGACCCGTTCGCTATCTCCTGCCGGAGATCGCCGATGATGTTATCCATTGCGCTTGCGGCTAATTGGTCAACCTTCGACTGATTGAAGCTACTATGCGCAACCTGCCGGTCGCCAGCTGTTCGCGAGAAGTAAGCGACCACCAGCCCGGTCAACAGCACAACCAACGCAAGTACAATGACAAGCGCGGCAGCCTGCTCACGCCGCGAGGCAAGCTTGTGCAGCGAATCCATTTCAGAAGATCTTCAAATCGAAATAGCGGCTGTAGATTCGAATTCCTGACGCTGGAGCTGCTGGAACCGGGGAACCTCTGCTGGTCTGGCCCGTAGCGGCGACGCTGTCCACAACGCTGTTCCACTGGTCCTCAAGCTGACCAGTTTGCTGGTTGCCAAAGTGTTTGCCCTTCTGCGTCTTGAAATCGTCCATATCCGAGGCGAGATCAAAAAGGCTCGAATTCGAAATTAGCGAGCGACCGGCGGGATCTATCACCGCGATTGCAACACCGATCGCTTCTATGTCTGCGAGGCCGATGCCGGCGAGCGACGTGTGGCCCACGTCGGTGTTCCACGGCGTATCAGTCACGTTGCCATTCTTTAACAAGTAATAATATTCAAACCGAAAAACCTGTGGACCGATGGTTTCGTAATCTGGATCTTGACTGGACTTGCCGTTGCCACTGGCGTTGTTGACTGCAGCCGACCAGGGGCCAATCCCATTAATTGTATCCGGCAAAAAAACAATGGGATATGTCTTAGTAGGATCATTGTTGTTGTTGCTTGTTTGGTTAAAGACACCATTCCAGAGCAGGCCCTTACCCATCCGTTCAAGCTTAAGATAAGACGCGGAATTAACATTGCCATTGACTCGATAAGCTACGAGCGAAAGGGGACTCTGCCACGGCGAAGAAGTGTAGTTGTACCCGGGCACCTGGCTGAAGAAGGCCATTTGATCGTTCAATTCTTGGCCCGACGACGCTTTGTTTCCGCCACCTTGACTGTGTCCAGCAGAGTTGCCGGGATAGTTTGTCCTACCTGGCTGTTTAATAAAGTAATCAATGTCGGTTCGTTTCAGCATCTTTCCGAAATCCACCGCCATCCGGTCGAGAACCATTCTCGCCTGGGTGTCGGTATCGATATGCTTGCTGCCAGTCCGGGTAATAGCCGTCGCACTATTCATCAGCTGTGCGACAAGCAGAATGAGGAGCGCCAGCACCCCAATCGAGATGAGCATTTCCGCCAGAGTGAAGGCACCGCGTCCATGGCGCGGAGTTACGACCGTGAATGGTTTCATAATCATCGATTGACCGCGATGAATGTTTCGACTGACCCGGCTGGCACACCTGTTGTCGGGTCGACTTGTGCCGGCCAACTAACGGCAATATCTGCCAGCGACGTCGTGTACCCGGGTGTAGGCGGCGCATAATAGGTGATTTTTGCCCTAAACGCGGCGTCCGCCGGGGCAGGCGGGGCAGGACCCTGAGTGACGGAGCCAGTTTGCTTCGCTTCGTTTGTGAAAAAGAGCGTATCGGGCCTCGCCACTGCCGCCCAATGGCCGTTCAGTCCAAGCCCCTGACTGTGCTCCTTTGACGCTTGTCCCGGTGGAAGTCGGACATCAGCGCGTAAATCAGCGAGGATTGCCGACATAATCTCGTTGGCGGTGGTCTGCTGCACACTCGCTTGTTGGGTTTTTAATCCAGCGGGCAGCATTCCCAGGACGGCAATAAGGCAAAACGCAGCGACACCGAGAGCGAGGGTGCTTTCGGCCAGCGAAAACCCGCCGCAAACTGGAGATTGACGTTTCATCGCTTGTAAATTTTTACATTGCCACCGACGCCAGTGAGCTGGACAGCGACCGGATTTTTTACGGGGCTCGGCTCAGGTGCGGAGCCGTGCGCTGGCTGAAACACGATTTCGGAGACCGGCGCAAAAGTATAATTGCTATTATCAACCACACCCTCGCCGCGAGGACTGAATTGGACCGATTTCACGAAGTTATATTGCGCGGACCGAGAGGCACTGCCGACGGGATACTGAAAGGTAAGGGAAGGGCTTGGAGGAGTGGTGTTGCCGATCTGGGCGGCCGTTGAACTGAACGCAGGTCGCGTATCAAACGTGTCACCTGTGCCTGAACCAGCCGCCCAAGTTTTCAAATGCAGGTTGTCGATCTTGGCGAGTTTCCCTACCTGAATCAAGTTTGCTGGAGGGAGCGTCGCAGGGCTGCTCAATGTTCCCGTGTAGATCATCGTTCCATCCTTCGACGCAACGATCGACATCACGAGTCTGCCGATCCCCGCGGGAGCGGGAGAAGGGACTGATCCGTCCTCTTCAAAAAATCCGACCCATGTATAGGTATTATTCGCCATCGCGTAAGTGCGCGCCTGGTCCAGCACGCCTTTGACGGTGTATGCGGCGCCGGTGATGTCGCTCCCGCTTTTTATATTTGTGAACGCCGGAGCCACCAGCACCATCAAGATCGCAATCATCCCCATAACGACTAGCAATTCGATCAGGGTAAATCCGCCTTCGTCCCGCCGGACTACTCCGAACTCCGAATGCTTTCGCCAGCAAATGCTTTCGCGAGCAGGAGTTTTCGCCCGCCATTGCGGGCAGGCTGAGCGGGCGGCGCGACGAGAGCGCAAAGTGGAGCGCTCACGCAGCTTTGGCAGCGTAAAGGCGCGGGAGCGCTCACGCAGCTCGGACAACGTAAAAGCGAAACTCCGAAAGTCTTCGCGAGCAGCGCGCGCACGTTGCTTTGGCAAAGTGAAGGCAGAGGCGGAGGTGGATCGAATCTTCATGGGGCCATGGGGGCGTCGC
>Ga0070706_100004327_pt1 | contig 13747 bp, 11 predicted proteins | sample KBSK5501metaG_FD_65476 | JGI IMG/M metagenome (GOLD analysis project Ga0070706, IMG submission 65476) | Corn, switchgrass and miscanthus rhizosphere microbial communities from Kellogg Biological Station, Michigan, USA - KBS K5-50-1 metaG | ecosystem: Host-associated > Plants > Roots >...
CGACTCCAGCTGTGTTCGCCTCTCATCGTTTGTTGCGGCATCTGCCTCTCCACTGCCTACCGCCTCTCAGGAACACCTGTATGGGGAAAGGACGAGAGAACGGTGATCAGCAGGGGTGAGCCAGTGCTGCATCCACAGGAGCGAAGGAGCCATCAGGAAAGAACAACCCAAGAGCATCCTGGGCCATGAGCACTGCCAATGCCTGGGCAATAGTCTCCCACGCACATCTCGAGAAGAGGCTTTCATGTCTTTAGTGTATCACGGCTCAATCTTTCTGTACAACGCTCTAGTGCCAACGCACCTGATCTGACCCTGTTGGGACAAATTTCCTGGGAAAACCGCTCTCCATCAGGTATACTTTTGCCCAAACCTGTCCATTGCGTTCCTCGTCGAGGGAGTGACGAACCGTTGGCCGCGAGCCAACTCTCATCGAGGAGCACCCGTGGATGAGCCATTTTCCACCGGGTGCGGATCTCCTCTTCCCCCTGCTCAGGCGCAAAAGTGAAGGCTCGCACACACAGCCTAATGAAGTGCTGGAGATGTTCCGCTTTGGGAGAGTTGAGGCCTCCCTCCCACTCGCCGACCACACCTCGGGAGACCGAAGCCGCTCAGCCAGGCCGTCTTGCGTTAGGCCCATGCTCGCGCTGCAGCGTCAGCATCGCCTGCTCAAAGGTGTAGTCGTGCTCACGAGCGTGCTCTTGGCCTTCCACGTGAGCCGGCGGCACCCAATCAGCAATGCGAAGCAACAGGGAAGAAACATGCCACCTGTTGGCGGCTGACTTCCTCCATCACTCCTGCTATACTAGGAGGTGTTGGACGAGAGTCCCTGGGGACTGTGTAGCACTGTCGGCGGGTCCACGTTGCTTGGGGGTCTGGGGCAGGGCGAACGACTCCAGACTCCCCCACGATGTTCATGGCGCTGCTCATGGCGCTTTCATGGAGCTTGCGCATCATACTCATACCGGAGGGCAAACCATAACCGGACGCAGTGCTTACGTGGACAGGTTGGCGCGCAGGCAGCGAGAGCAACGACCAGGGCGAACGAAAGCTCTCGAGAACAGCACTTCGTAGGAGATTTGAGGAACGGTAGTGCCTCCCTCTGACACGTGTTCTGTAATGCACTACAACAAAGGAGAATTGTTATGGAAAACCAAACCCAGGCTAATCTCTTCCTCCTCGAGGATCTCGAGGACGTCAGCAGAACGAGCGAACTCGCCGAAAGCGATCTAGACGCGCTCCGCTCGGTCGCAGACTGGATCAAGACCTACGTCGTCAAACCTCACAAGGATCTCATCGGCCGCGCTGGGCCCGTCTGTCCCTTCGTGCCTGTCTCCTTGGAACGTAAGACACTTTGGCTCGCTCCTGAGCACGTCGCCGGCGGAGGCGTACCAGTTGTCGAACGTATGAACCGCTACAAGCGCCGGTTGCTGGAAGCGGAACCTACTGACGGTGACGACGTGAACTACAACGTAATCGTCGTCGTTTTCACCGACTTGCCGGCCGATCGTGCGCAAGGTGTCTTTGACGACGTCCTCCAGCAGCCTGCAGTTCCGTCGTACGTCGAGGATGGACTCCTGTTCGGGCCGTACTACGAAGGCAATAAGGCGACTGCGATCTACAACTCGAGCTTCCGACCATTCGAGTCGCCCGTGCCGTTTCTGTTCGTGAGGCATGGAGTCACCAGCGACTGGAAGTTCTTCCTGGACGATGAGGCGTGGCTCAAGCTCTGGGCGGAGCGCTATGGAGCCTCCGGCGCGCAGGCTCTCGCGGAGGAACTACGCCGCACCAACTGGAGGCGGCTCGAATAGTGACGCGGCACGTCAGGCCTACGACGCAGGAATACACGGACACGCATTTGGGCTCTCAAATTGAATGGTGACGCCCATTTTGCGAGAGGGATACATGCCACTCACGTTGCCCGCACGAGAGGCGACGCGACGAACAGGATCAGAGCGGCGAAGGGTGGAGAGAAATGAGACGGTTGATGGCGCAAGTGTGAGCTTGCGACACCACTGCTCGTAGGCTGCTCTGTCCATCTGCAATGCTTTTTGCGGCATGATCGTTGCAACTCAGAAAGCACGATCCTACAACAAGTGCTCCAATGAACTGCGGAATCCGATCTACGAGGCACGACTCCACGGGGGATACAGGAAAAACATACCGCATTTTGAGGAGAAAAACAACCCTGTGAAGCATATGTTGGTTCTTCCGCAGACTCGCTGCTGCCACATGTGGTATACTAAAGAACCGGACCTATTCTTCCAGCAAGACATTTTCCTGATTCAATTCGAGCTTATGACCATTCTTTCCGACCTTTCTGACCTTGTCATCGAGCAGGTCAGCATCACCAATAATGTGACGATCACTGTACACGCCGCTTCCCCAACCACTCTCTGCCCGTGTTGTGGAACGATCTCCAAGCGGGTGCAGAGCCGTTACACCCGTACATTACGTGATCTTCCAGCCAGCGGACGCCCCGTACATCTGATCGTGCGCGTGCGTCGCTTCTTCTGCCAAGAGAGTGCCTGTCCTCGTAGGATCTTTGCCGAACGCTTTCCTTCGTTGACCTTGCCGCGTGTCAAATTCACCTTACGCTTGCAAGGGGCGATGCGAGAGATGGGCTTAGAACTCGGCGGAGAGGCAGGTGCACGCTTGGGTAAGAAACTGAGCTACCCAGGCAGCCCCGATACCATATTGCGCCTGGTCAAACAGACCGAGCTACCTGCTGCCTCCTCTCCACGGGTGGTTGGCATTGATGATTGGTCCTGGAAACGCCGACTGCGCTATGGATCGTTGATCTGCGATCTGGAAAGCCGTAAACCCATCGATGTGTTGCCTGATCGCTCGGTAAAAACCGTTTCGGCTTGGTTTGAAAACCATCCCACGGTGGAAATCGTCAGCCGAGATCGCTCCTCTGAATACGCAACGGCCATTAGGAAAGGAGCTCCCCAGGCGCTTCAAGTAGCTGATCGCTGGCATCTCGGCAAGAATTTGGCAGACAGTGTCCAAACATTGTTGGCGCGCTGCCGGCCCGAGATACGACGTGCTTTGCAAGGACAAGCTATGCCAGGGCAAGAGCGAGCAGAGATGGAACCCGTGCCGGAAGAAGAACGGCGTCCTCCTCGCTCTCGCAGCGTCCAGTTAGCGCGAGAAGGGCGGCGGGCGCAAAAGCTGGATCGCTACACACAAGTCGTTGCACTGCATCAGCAGGGGCTAAGAGCGCCTGACATTGCCTCTCGCGTTGGGATCTCGGCGCGAACGGTTCACCGCTGGTTGCGCCATGGCACCTTTCCAGAGGCCAGACGGCGGCGCAGACGACCCAGCCTGATTGATCCCTATGAGCGCTACGTGCTCACGTGGTGGCAAGCGGGAAATCGCAATGGGTCACAGCTCTACCGTGAACTGATCTCTCGTGGCTACAAAGGTTCATCCAAAGCCATGTACAACTATCTGGCTACCTTGCGGATCCCTCAATCAGGCTCATCCAAGTCGACCCCATCGAGACCGCGAGAGCGCAAGAGCATTCCCTCGTCGCCTGCACCGCTGGAAAACTTCTCGGCACAGCGAGCCACTTGGTTGTTTGTGTGTCAACCAGAGCAGCTGGACGAGAGGCAGTACGAAGAACTGGCGCTGATCAGGCAGGCCAGTCCAAGCGCAGAGACCGCTTACAGGTTGGCACAAGCGTTCATGCACATGATCCGGGAGCAGGTAGGACAGCAGTTGGACACCTGGCTTAGCGAGGTAACAGCGAGCCACCTGCCCGAGCTGGAGTCATTTGCCAAAGGGATCCAACAAGACAAAGCGGCTGTGCTGGCAGGATTGACATTGCCTTGGAGTACAGGTCCAGTCGAAGGGCATGTGAACCGGCTCAAGTTGATGAAACGGAGCATGTATGGCCGTGCCAAGCTCCCTCTACTGCGAGCACGTGTGCTTCATGTGGCCGAGCAGGCTCCTGCTCGCGCAGCTCTGCTGGCTGGATAGGAATGCGCCTGACGCGGTGCAGAGAGCAGGTGCGGGAACAGCACAAGCAGATGGGGAACATCGAAACCATCCACGACGAACCGAAGCAAGGAGGACGATGAGGATGTCATTTGATATCAATGAAGCAGTGTTTGATGAGCAGGGCACGTATCTGGAGGAGCAAGCCGTACGCTATGAACAAGCCTTGATGGACCAGTTTGCCGCCTCGCCAGAAGGACAAGCGATTACCCAAAGAGGAACCGAACTGGGCTGGGCACGGGCGATGATCCATTATGCCATTACCTACGCTGGCGTGACTCCTCCGACAATGACTGCCAGCGATCTGGAAGAAGTCGTCTATACCCTCTTCCCGCGCAAAGTCATCACCGAAAGAGGGGATGGGGCAGAGATTATCCAAGAATTACGCGCCTTCTGGCACTTTTTAGCGCGCGTGTATCAGTTGCCGCAAGCCAAGCAGCTGCTGGCACGCTTGACGCCACAGGCTACCCGACGCCTGGAGCGAGCATTGCAGGAGCCGGCCAACTTTGGCATGGCCGAGTCCTTTGTCCTGATGGGACAGCAGGCCGGCTTTGATATGGAATCGCCGGAAGGAATGCGGGCATGGGTCGAAGCCTACAATGCCACCGTGGCGCCCAGGATGTCTGCTGCCTCTAGCCATCGGGGACTTTCAACCAAGAAGCAGTCGCGCGGAGTGCCCAAAGGCACGATGAATGCCCAGCCTCGCAAGCAGAAGCGCCCCCCATCTCTATGAGAGAAGAGGTCCATGATCAGGGCGTTGAGGCGCCTATGCGAGTCCGGTCATTCCTTTGACGCAAGCAGCCTGCTTCCTCGATCACTGCCACAGCAGCGAGCCTGCGGGAGAACCAAAAGATGCTACAGGACAAAACACCGTCTACTTGTTGTCGATCGGCTTGCGAGCGTGAGACGGTGCCACGATATGCTACAGAGGCTTTGCCGAAAAGTGGATAAAATCGCAGTATGCCTGATGGAGAGCGGTTTTCCCAGGAAATTTGTCCCAACAGGGTCAGACCAGGTGCGTTGATGCGTGGCCGAGGCACTAGCCGCTTGCGCTCACATCAAGGAGTGGGAGCTGCCGCGCCAGCGCGACGATCTTGCCCCGGGTCCTGCGCGGAGCCGGTTCTGGTCGGCGAAACGCGAGCAGCCACTCGGTCTCGGAAAGCTGCCAGAGGTCGAGTTGTGGGCTGCGAAAATGCGTCTCGAGGCGGCGGGGATTCGTCACCTCAGCGATCTGCTCTGACCCTCGCGAAAAGCGAAGGGAATACAGGGCGAGCGCCGTCGTCTGGTATTCGACTTTGAGCGTGTCCTCGTAGACCCACACGGAGACCTCTTCCCCGGCAAGTCCATCTTCGCCAAAGAAGCGCTAGTTCCTGAAGCGGACGTAGCCATGTTTGTCGAGATGGCGCGTAAACTGCGTGGCATAGAGCACTCGCGAGAGCACCTCTTCGGGATACGTCCGTCCCAAGACGCCGCGCAACACCTCCGAGGGGCTGTGTCGCCCGTCCTCGCGCTCACGATGGGCGTAATGATGCTCGGCATTGTAGTTCCACCACCAGGTCTGGTGGGCCTGCTGCATCTCCGGCCAAGTGCGTGCGTTGGAAAAGGCATGGTCCCCAAGCCTTCTCTGGATCGAGAAGAGCGTCTCAGCATAGTTTTGCCAGGGCTCCCCTGGTTCGATGCGTTCCTTGCGAATACCAAGCATCTCGTACAGTTCGAGAGCAACATTGGAGTAGAATATTCCTCCACCGTCTGTCACGATCGCTTCTGGCGCACCATGGCGACGGATAGCATCCACCAGGACCGAAAGGTAGTCCCACTGGTTCTGCGTGGCAGAAATAGCGGAAGAAAGGACGCTGCGCGAGAAATTTTCAAAGATGGTGATTACGTAAACCGGCTTGGGGTCAGGAAGCAGATGCTCTTCGATGTATCTCACATCGGCGCTCCAGAATTCATGACGCCGCGAGGCCCGGAATGGCATCTCAAGCTTGGCGCGCCCTTCGCGCTTCGGCTTCTCAAGGCCATAGAGCTGCCGGTTCGCTGCCATGATGCGGCCACAGGTCGCCGGGCTGACCTCGATACCCTCGCGCAAGAGCGCGGTATGGACGCGAAATTCCCCCAACAAGGGGTTCTGCTGAAGTTTGCGGATCTCGTTTCTGACCTGAAGCGTCGCCTTGCGCGGTCCCTTTCTAGCCCTGGACTTCTCCTCTAAGCCCGCTACCCCTTCCTCGGTCCACCGCGAGAGCGTGGCGTAGATGGTGGGGCGACTCGTCTGAAGATACTCGGCAATGGAGGTAATGGACCAGCCTTCCGCATGTAATCGGATCACCGCCAGCTTGCGCTCCGCTGGATCGGGGATCAGATGCCAGGGTTGGTAGCGTCTGGCCGAAAGGCGAGGAGGAGGGCCAGAGGTCGCCAGATGTTTGACACTCTTATGATCTGGCCTTCTGCCATACCGAATGTAGCAAATCTCGGCGATTTCTCGCCAGGACATGGTGGGCAGCTCTGCGTGCAAATCGACGATGAGCTGGCGCAACTCGGGTGGCAGCGTTTTTGAGATTTCTCTTGCTCCACCTGCCTCCCCGGAGGAGAATAGGCTTTGCATCCCGTAGCGTTCAAACTCGTCGGCTCTGCGGGAGAGCGTGCGTGCTGCTGCGCCGGTCTCTTTCGCTCGTTCTCCTGCCGTTTCGCCAAAAAGCAACAGAGGCCTGATCTGCTCATACAATTCCTGCTCAGGCCACAGTGTCCGTTGTTTTATGCTCGCCCACTCATCCGTTCGCTCTTGGCGAACTCGCTTCGGTCCAGGCATTCCCCTCTGCCTCCCAATACAACGAGGATCGCTTCAAGCGTACCTGATCCCCCAAAAGGGTGCAAGCAATGAGGGCCACATTAGCCAATTTGGACTCCCCAAGGGCGTAAAGGATGTTATGAGGAGATCTCATGATGTCGATGCCCCACAAGCGGTAGCGGAGGATTGCCAGCCCGATAGAGAGTGGGATGGGCAGGAACAACATGGTTCCCAAGAAATCAATCGTCAGCTCATAGAACAATCCTGTTCCATCAGGTCGCACAAGCCCGGGAAAGATCGCCTCAGCGAGCACAAAGAGGAGGAGCAACGACAAGGATGAACCGAAGCCGAAGACCACCCACTTGATCTGTTGACGCTGCACCGCGTCAGCAACACGCAGGTATCGATAGAGTTGCGCAGAACATATCGTACCGAGGGTTGCTAGAAATACGGGAATATTGAAGACCTGTGGCAGAGGCACCAGCAGACTCGAGAGCAGGAAGGCTCCGGTCAGACTGAGTGTGAGCCAACGCATCCTGCGTGGCACGAAGTGCCCATCGGGAAACAGGAAAAAGAAAGCGAAGAAGCAGAGCCAGGAGAACTGTTCCAAGACCCTCAGCAGCCAGAACCACTCAGGATACTTGACGACCAACCAATCTGAGGGCAAGGTCCAGATCGCTCCAAAGGTGAAGAGAAAAAAGGTGACGAACAGCGCCATTCGTTCAGTAGATTGGCGCCAGAAGATGAGTACGGCAACCAGAAAGAAACACAATCCATTCAGGAGGTCGAGAGTGATCCGGTACACGTAGTAGAATCCAACGGGGAGATGGAGTTGCGCCTGAGCCGTACGTAGCGAGTCCGCAGTCCAGCCAGCAGGCAGGCCAAAAGTGGAGAGATTGCTGAACTGATCAGCGCGGACAAAGAGCCCAATGACAAAGAGCCCAATCGCCAGCAGAGCAGCGAGCAGACACGCTGTCCTTGCAAGGACCAGCCAGCGGCCATGCCAGTGCGTACCCGTGTGGCGAGACGACTTCGCCCGTCCAGTCGTTGGGGTTCGGGCTTGTCCGAGGCTCATTTACTACTCCTGTTGCCATTCCGGATCAACTTTTGCAAGAGCACATTGAACACGACAACTCTGAAGGAAGCTTTAACCTCGATCGCATTGTACCATACGCTCATGACGGAAGTGTGACGAACTGTTTAGCTTGTGCAGCCTTCGAAAAAAGTGCCCTGCAAGGAAAATGGAAGCAGAATAGATCAAAACCTATGGCAAGGAGTTTTTCAACAGGCTGAAGAGTTATATGGTATGAACGTATTTTTCCAGTTTCCCAGATACGTCAGGCATACAAGCAGGCAGTGAGAGGACATAGGCCAGGCAAGATATCCTGCATGTGGTAGACGAAGGCACACACAGGATGAGCGGCGAATCATCCTGTGTACAAAGGTTTCAGGTATCTGCGGGCGAGGTCTCCTGCGGGTGATGGTTATCAGGTATAGAAACTTTCCAGGCCATGTGTTCCGAGAGCCAGGGAAAGCTCGCCTCCGTGGTGGATCTCATGCTCTATGACATGCCAGACAATCCACTGGCGTGTATGCGGAGGCGCTTCTTCTAACCCTTGATCCCGTAGCCATGCCTGATGAGAGGCTGGAGGTAAAAAAAGCTGCTCCAGATCAGCGGAAGTCCAGCGGTCCAAGGCGGAGGAGATCACGCGCCAGCTCTTCTCAAACATGGCGACCAGTGAAGCTGCCTTGTACACGGTTGGCTCGTCATTGTCCTCGTCATCGTTCCAGTCAAGGTTGGGATCTCCTTCACCCATCCATAGGTGGAACCAGTTGAAGCGCGCACCGATCATATGGTCGAGAAGCTCGCCTATCGATCGCTGATGTGGTCCAAGAGAGAGGGCAAGTTGTTCAGATGAAAGTGGTGCGATGGTTTGGACAACGGCTTGTTGATAGTTCTCCCAACCTGGTTTGTAAAACGTGGCCAGGGGAGATATCAGTTCTGTCATAGCTGTCTGCTCCTTTCGAGAAAACAGATTCCCCGGTTTGTCCACTCCTCCCATGGGTGAACCCAGAGGTACCCCGAACCGGAGGTTGAAGTGCAGCATGGCGAGGACCCATCCCGGGTGGATATGGCCCCTCGCCATGCGCCACGCGTGGGAACTGCGGCGCGCTAAGCGTCATACTGGTCGTGGTAGCGGAGCCAGTCGTTCGAAGGGGTGCTTCTGCCTGCAGGCTCTTCCCAGCTCTCCTGCCGTCCGAGTGGGGTCAGATCGAGATAGTTATACGTTCCCAGGAGGATATCGACGCCGCGCCCGTTGGTCGAGTACGTGTGAAAGATGTCCTCGCCATGGTGCAGGAAGACGCTCAACCCCCCCATCTCGCCTTCATCATTCGTGACGCCGAAGTCATAGTTGAAGTCGCTCCTATACGAGGAGAACCAGGGAACAGTCCAATTCATGCGCTGTTTGTAGGATTCAAGCTTCGCCGATGGCGCACGCGAGACGAGGACCAGCGAGGTGTCACGGGCATGCAGGTGGGCCAGGTGGCCGATGTTATCGACCAGGAACGAGCAGACGGGACAGCCCTCCTCCCAATCTGGACCAAACATGAAATGGTAGATAATCAACTGGCGGCGTCCCTCGAAGAGGTCAAGCAGGCTCACCCTGCCGTGCGGACCCTCGAAGAAATACTCCTTGTCGATCTTGACCATAGGCAGTCTGCGCCGTTCAGCATTGAGCCTGTCTCGCGCACGGGTGGCTTCCTTTTCCTGGATGAGCAGCGCCTCTCGCGCAACGAGCCACTCGTCTCGTGAAACGCTTGGTGGATAGTTCATCGTTTCTCCTTTCCTTTGACTTGCTCCTCCGCTTCCGCCGTCACCCAGGATCGGTGCGTGCAAGGAGCAGGTACAGATACTCTACCAGAAGTCGATCAGAAAAACTTCTCCCAGCTTGCTCTTTTCTTTCCGCCTGCGCGCGGGAGAAGGTTACCTGGGACACCTCTTCTTAATCAGCTCCTTGCTCTCGGAAACAGTTCTCATCAACGTGGAGGAAGATCGTCTTCTCAACAGGAAAGAATCCGTTGCAAATCAGATGCGTAGGCTTTGCAAAATACCGAGACTCCCTGTTGATCTCACGACAACATCCTAAAGGTTGGGCCAGCAGAGGGACACCCTTTCTTCAAGAGCGGTCTGCCGCCTCTTCGTCCCCCGAGGCTTCGCTCGTCTCAAGCGAGAGGAGCGTCAAACCAAGACGGACGATCTGTAAGAGCACCCCATGCAAGGCAGCCTGATCCGGGAGCGCGCCTTCGAGCAGCGTAGTTCCAGCCTCCTGCTGCTCGATACGTAATCCCCCAAACCGGTCTTGAAAAGTCGGGTCCAGGTGTCCTTGCACTCGAAGCGCGTAGTGCATCTGTCTCCTCCCGCTGATCTCACATGTCTGCGATCCTGAAGAAAGCATACCAGGGAGACGAGCCTTACGACAGTCGTCAAAAGTCTACCAAAAGGAGTATTTGTGAGAGGCGGAAGGCGAGCGGTTGGGAGGAAACAAGGTTAGAGCAGCAAGCGGGCACGGGCCCGGATAATCGCCTGCGTGCGGCTTGCTGCTCCCAGCTTGCTGAGCAGATTGCTGACATGTTTCTTGACCGTCGCCAGGGAGATGACCAGGGCCTGGGCGATTTCCTGATTCGAGGCCCCTGAAGCGAGCAGGCGTAAGACTTCCTGTTCGCGAGGGGTGAGGGATACCTCCCTCGTGGAGGAAACAGGGGACGCCTGTGGTGCAGGGGAAAGTATCGGCTTGAGAAGAAGTGCCGCCTCCAGGGATCTGCTCGCGCCTTGCTCCTCCTGCTCGAACGCAGCCAGGAGCTGTGAGACATAGGCCGTGGTGGAGGAAGCCTGCTGGTGCTGCCGGGGGTCAGAGGTGAGCAACGCCAGAAGCGCCTGGCGCATCGGTTCGCCCTCATCCAGGTAGACGCGCAGGTAGTCCTCCGGTTCCGTCAAAGCAAACAGACGAGTAGCAATCTCGCGGGCTTGTTCGGTCTTGCCTGCCTGGTACAGCGCCACCAGATACTGAGCGAGAAAGGTGATGGTGGCCGCGATATTGGCCGGACGATCCAGGTGTCCTCTCCAGCGTTCCAGCAGCTCCAGCGCCTCCGGAAAGCTGAGCTCTGCGAAATACACCCGGATTACGACCGGGAAAGCGGCATAGGAGCTGCTGTCCCACGCATCTTGAGGAAAGATGACACTCGCGGCCCAGTCGGACGCCGCCCTGAGCTGTCCTTGCGCCAGCCACCATTGTGCTCGCATGGTCGGCAACCAGCCTGCGTAGGCCCCATAGTGCTTGCGCAGCACCAGCTGTTCCACCTCCTGCTGCGCAAGCAGGGCTTCCGATTGATCACCGGTGGCCAGCGCGATCTGCAGCAGGTTCCCGTATCCCCACCCGAGCAAATCGAGATGCTGCCAGGCGGCGGCGTCATGCACGACCGTATGCAGTAGGCTGCGCGCCTCCTCCAGCCGGTTCCACTGGTACCACACCTGCGCCAGGACGATCTCAAAATAGCCTTTCAGCAGGGCATAGCCCGCCATCTGCTCGATCAGGCCAAGCGCGGCCAGGCTCTCCTCGTAGGCCAGTCGCAATCGTCCCGCCTCCACCGCCGCCAGCGCCAACCATTGCCTGACTTTGAGGGAGGCAAAGGGAGAGGCCTCCCGGCTTGCCTGCTCTTTCGCTTTCAGCAGCCGCGGCACCAGGCTCGCTCCCGCTTGCCAGATGGTGTAGTGGAGGATGAAACTGCAAGCGAGCGGCACCATCTGCCAGATGATCTCCTCGTCTTGATCAAGCTCCTCCTGGATCTCCTGCTGCCTGCTGCTCAGGCGCTCATCCTCTCCGGTGGCTGCCGTTTCAATCAAGACCAGAAACAGGCGGAGTAGGCGCAAACGCCGTTGCAACAAGGCTTCCTCAGCGGAGCAGGCTTCCCGAGTCTCAAGGGGAAAGGTGGCGCCAGCATCGGCGTGTGAGGCTGAGAGTTGGTGGCTGGTCTCGTCCGCCGGAGCCTGCAAGGCGGTTTCGACCCGCGCCATGAGTTGCTGTACCTCGGTGTGGACCCTTGCGCGCTGCTCCCCTGTGGTCAGGGTGACCGTGTTGAGGAGGTAGAGGGCAGTCGTGAGCAGCAGACGTGCGTGCTCACGCACGAGTGGCTGGGGCAGCGCCAGCACCCAGTTCGCCATCGTCGCCGCCTCCCCACGCACCCAGAAGCGCTCGACCGTCTGCTCCATCAGACGAGCGGCGGCGGAGAAGTCTCTGGCAAGAAGCCGATGGGGAATGGCCTCTGACCACTGCTCCTGGGCCTCATAAAAGCTGGCGGCCCGGCGGTGCAAGACTGGCGCCAGCTCTGGTTGGCTGGTGTGCAGGGCCGAGAGCAGGGCTTCGCGAAAGAGCTCATGCAGGCGATAGGTGCGCCGCTCCTCATCCAGAGGAATCAGGAAGAGGTTGGCTCGCTCCAGGAACGCGAGCATCTGCTGGCTGGCCGCTCTCGTCGGTGCTGCGGTGACAGCCTGGCATGCCGCGGCATCCAGGCGAGAGAGGATGGCGGTGTGGAGCAAAAAGTTGCGCACGGGCGTGGAGAGACGCGCCAGGATGTCCTCCTGCACATAGTCCAAGAGATAGCGCTGGCTGCCGGTAAATGCCTGGAGAAATGACGCGCGATCCTCGCGCTTCTGCAGAGCGAGAGCGGCCAGTTGCAAGCCGGCGATCCAGCCCTCGGTGCGGCTCACGAGCCGGTTCACCTCTTCTGTGGAGAGCGGAGGGGAGAGCATCTGGCCGAGGTACTGGCTCGCCTCGACCTCGCCAAAACGCAGATCGTCCGCGCGGATCTCGGTCAGCTGCCCGCGGACACGCAGACGTGCCAGGGGCAGGGCCGGGTCCACCCGGCTGGAGAGGATCAGGTGCAGATGGGCAGGCAGATGCTCCAGGAAGAAGCTCAGGGATTCATGGATGGTCGAATCGCTGATGACTTGATACTCGTCCACAATGAGGACAAGGGGGGCGGGACGGTCCTCGCGGCTTTCCAGCTCATGAAGAAGCGCGGAAAGACAAGTGACAAGAGGCGGCGGTTGGGGCGATTGAAGCAGCGCTATCGCGGTTTCCCCAAGGCTTAGTGCATCCTGCGCGCAGCGTCGCAAAGCCGCGATCAGCGAGACCCAGAAGCGGGCTGGGGTATTGTCCAGCTCGTCCAGCGAGAGCCAGGAGACCCGCGCCTTTTGTCGGCTCGCCCAGGCGGCGAGCAAGGTCGTTTTGCCCCAGCCGGCCGTGGCCGAAAGCAGGGTCAGCGGGGTAGCAAGCGCTCCATCGAGCGCGGAAAGCAAGCGCTCGCGCTCCACCAGCGAGCCTGGCAAGCGCGGAGGAGCGAGTTTGGTGGAGAGCAGTGTCATCCCCTGGTCGAACGCCTGCGCGGTCTTCCGCTCGTGCGAGAGGATCTGCGCCGTCGCCTCTAAATGAGCCAGTGAGAGGTTCTCTGCCCGTCCGAGATAGCGCTTGCGGGTGCGGTCTCGGCCGGTATGGTAGGCATACCAATACGCTCCTCCGCGTAGCCTCTTCTCCAGGTAGACATTGAGAGAGCCTGAGGAACCGTGGAAAGCAAAGGAGGATACCTCGCGCAGCCAGGCGAGCCACGCGGCTTCGTCTGCTGGTCGAAAACGCTGCTCCAGCTGGCTCTGGGTGTACAGCTCATAGAGATGGTGCTCGTTGGACCAGATGAGCGCGTGCAGAGGGACTTTGGGCATATAACCTTTCTCGTGTCGACGTTGTTCCCAACGACATTGCTGTTCCTCCCAACATCACGGAGTATACCAGAGAGGAGGCTAACAGGCAAGGAGCCTGCCTCTCGTCATGATAATCTGCCCCCCTCGTAGGAAAGCCCCTTTCTGTGTCTCTATTTGCTAGTTAATGCTTATGAAAACTGAGAACCGCA
>Ga0070706_100004328_pt1 | contig 13747 bp, 13 predicted proteins | sample KBSK5501metaG_FD_65476 | JGI IMG/M metagenome (GOLD analysis project Ga0070706, IMG submission 65476) | Corn, switchgrass and miscanthus rhizosphere microbial communities from Kellogg Biological Station, Michigan, USA - KBS K5-50-1 metaG | ecosystem: Host-associated > Plants > Roots >...
ACAGCGCGCGGGTGGTCTCGCAGCCGCAGAAGGCGGACCACCCGCGCGGGCACAACGGGCCGGAGCGCGCCAGCCAGGTGCCACATCTGATCCACGGCCGGAAGTCTGGCAGGGCCGACATCCCGGCCACGAGCCTGCAACCGCCGGCGGCCACGCCCAGGGCCCGGCCCGGCCAGGCGCAGATCCCTGGGGTGCTCAAGCGAGTGCATCGCCCGGCGGCGGCGCCACGTGGGCTGGCGCCGTATCAGAGGCACCAGCACGCCGCACCGGCCCAGCCAACGACGCCGGGCTCGGCGGCAGAGCGCGCATTCATCGAGCAGGTCGCGCCCGGTGCGATGGCGACCCAGAGAAGGTACGGCGTCCCGGCGTCGGTCACGATCGCGCAGGCTATCGACGAGTCTGGCTGGGGCCAGAGCATCCTGGCGACACAGGATCACAACCTGTTCGGCATCAAGGGCAGCGGCCCAGCAGGCAGCGATCTCCAGCCGACTCAGGAGTTCATCGGCGGGCAACTGGTCGACTCCACCGCTCCGTTCCGGATGTACTACAACATCGGGCAGAGCATCGAGGCGCACGGCAAGCTACTCGCTAGAAGCGACTACTTCACGAATGCGATGGCCAACAAGCGCCAGCCGAACGCGTTCGCTGCCGCGCTGACCGGCATCTACGCGACCGACCCCAGCTACGGTGTCAAACTGGTCGGCCTGATGCAGCGGTATGACCTCTACCGCTTCGATGCTGCCGCCGAGACCCACGGCAGGTCGCGGACCGCGACGGGCGCGGCGGCGATCCCGGGCATAACTGGTCATGCGAACCCGGCACACGACAACGCGGCCGGGCCCGCGGCGCAGATCCAGCCCTCGCGGCCGGCGCAGCATGGCTCGCACCCGGCCCGCCCGCCGGATCCCGCACCGAACCCGGCGCCGGGGCGCACGCCTAGCCCGGCCCCTACGGGCCAGGCCGCACCCCGCCCCGTGCGCACGCCCGGTGCCGCGCCCACCAGTGGCCCGACGTCGGCCTCCCAGCCGCTTGGCGAAACCGGCACCGCGCCCGCCAATGTGGCGACACCCGCTCGCCAGCCGCTCGGTACGCCCAACACCGCGCAAGGCCCAGGAACGACGGCCGCCGCGCAGCCGCTGCGCCGCAACAGCCGGCCGAACCCAGCACAGGGCGGTTCACGCCAAGACATGACGCCCAGCTCAGACAACACGCCCACGACGGCTGGCGGCCAGCAGCCGCGCGGCCCGGAACTGGCTCCGGCCTCGCACTCCATCCGCCGGGCAAAGCCTGGTCCGCCCCCGGACGCGCGGCAGACTCCCGGCCCAGCGGCGGCTGCGGAGTCCACGCCCGTTGCGCTCCCGGGGCGCGCCCCGGGCGCCGCGCAGGTGTCCGTGGCTGGCCATCGCGGGCCGCCGGCCCCGGCCCAGCGCCCCGTTAGCAACCGCGGGTCCGGCCACCAGGCAGATAGCGCCCGCGCGGTCCAGCGCTCTGGCTCGCCGGCTCCAGGCGCCGCGCCGGATCCCGCAGTGCCGGGCACCAGTCAGGTCGGGCTGCCTGCCGGACGGCCCGGCGCTGAAAGCGTCCCTCCCCTTGGGCCAGGCGAGGCCGATATCCCGGGCCTGCCGCAGACGGGGGGCTCGCCGACGGCGCATCCTGCGCATCGGACGCGGATCGGTCCGCGGATGCGTCCGGCCCATCCGCCGGCGAACGCAGGCCGGACCGGCCCGACCCAGCCCGTCGCCACGGCCCGTCCGGCCAGCGGCTATCAGGGCAGCCCGCCCGCAGCGCCAGCGCCTCCGGCGATCCCGCATCCGGCTGGCCAAGCGGCCGGAAACACTGGCCGCGCACATCCTGGACCAATACGCGGGACCGCTGCTCCTGGTGCTGCGATGATCCCGGGCTTGCCCAGCCGCCTCCCCTGGCCGACTGCCAGCGGGCCATCCGCGGCGGCAGCATGGCCAGCCACGGGCGCGGCAGCAGGGCCATCCACGGGCGCGGCAGGAGCGCGATCTACGGGCGCGGCGGCACAGCCATCGACAGGTTCGGCGGCGGAGCCATCCACGGGCGCGGCGACAGGCCTGGGCGACATAGCCATTCCCGGCCTCCAGCCGACGGCTACGACCCCGGCCGGCCGGTCGGCGCACGACGCTGACGCCGTCTCGCCCGGCGGTGCCTGGATCCCTGGGCTGCCCGGGCAAATCTCCCATACCGCCGGGGATCGTGGGCACGCCACCGGCGCGCGGCAGGGCTCGGGCGCGGCGCGGACCGGCTCCGGCGCGGCGCCGTACCGCTCACCGGCCTCGGGCGCCGCCCACGGAAGCGACCTCCCGCCGACTCACGCCCGCCGCCTCGGGCCGGGCGGCCAGCGGCCGACCGTGCCTGGACACGGTGCGGCGCCCGCGGGCGCTCGTCCCGGCCCGGCGTCAGGGCCAGCGTCCGCGCCCGGCTCGCCTGCTCCAGCCGCTCCGGTTCGCGCGGCGCGACCCGCCCCGCACGCGCCTGGTTCGCCTGCTCCGGTCGCTCCGGTTCGCGCGGCGCGACCCGCCTCGCACGCGCCTGGTTCGACGCCCGGCGCGGCCGCCGGCAGTACACGGGTGGCTGCACCTCGCTCCGCTGACCGGGCCGGGCCGGCTCCCACGCCCGCCTCGGCACGCCCCGCGGCGGCTCGGCCCAGCCCGGCGCCCGGCGCTCCCGCCTCGGCACCGGCATCGCCCCCGCCCAGCGCGGCGGGCACCCCGTTTGGAGCGGCCATGCCCGACACCGCACCGGCTGGCACTGCGAGCCTCACGGTGGCCCGGTACAGCCACCACCTCCCACCAGCGGTCGGGAAGGCGTTCCTCACCTCGGCCAAAGTGCCGCTGATTCGGGGCGCGTCACTGTATGTCGATGTAGCGAGCCTCAGCGGGATTCCGTGGGAGATACTGGCCGCCTGCGACTGGATGCAGTGCCGGGCCAAGCACGGTCTCTCACCCGTCTACGGTGAAAGGCTCGGCGCGGTCAACCCGGACGGCACTAGCTACCGGACCCGGTCGGCAGCCCTGGAGCGATGCTCGTACGACCTCGTCGAACTGGCCGGGTCGGTCTACGAGATCGACCTGACCCGGAGCTACCCGCTCTCGGTGCGCGAGCTAGCCAATGTGTTCGCCGCCTTCCGGTGGGGCGGCCTGCTGAAAGCGCACCACACCTCGGCGATGGAGTTCCCGTACTCGGTGGCTGGTCTCACGACACGCCATATGCACATGCGCTGGCCGAACATCGACGACCCGCAGGCACCGGACAAGCCGGGGACCAAGTTCCACAGGCCGTTCGGGGCCGTTCCGGTGGTGCTCAGCCTCGACTACCCGGCAACTGCCTAGGCGCCCGCGCCGGCCGAAGGGAGAAGGTGGATCGTGGTTCGCATCCTGATATTCCTGCTGGGCATGCTCACGGCGGATCGGCCGGGGCGGCAGGATACGGCCCGGTACGGAGCTGGGTATGCGCGAGCCACCGCTGGCGGCGGGACGGAGACCGCGCCATACCCACCGGGGTATGGCCCACAACCGCCGGCCCAGACGGTCACGCTGCCACCGGCCCCGGCCGGGCCCGCCGCGGGGCCGCCGGCTGCATTGGTGCCATCGGGATCGCCGCCGCCGCGCCGGCGCCGCATCCCCCGGCTGGTCACGTGGGGCGCGGTGCTCCTGGTCATTGGCCTGATCTTCCGCCGGGCGATCGCGGCCGTGGTCCTCATGGTGCTGTCCACCGCCTTCCACCTGGTCGGCGTCAGCGTGCACCTGCCGCACGTCAAGTTCGCCTGGCCGTGGCAGACCATCAGCGCGGGCACCACGACCAACACCAACCTCGGGCCGTGGGTCCTGCAGAAGATCGAGGGAATCTCCAGGCCGGCGCTCGGCCAGGTGAGCTTCAACTTCTACTTCACGCACAAGGTGTCCAAGAACATCGGCCCGTGGCCGTGCTGGTACGCCAGCACGTTCTACGCGGTGGGACACGCCGCCGCAACCGTGGACCTGAACCCCGGCCCGGCATGGTGGGCGCCCTCGGCGGGCCACTACCAGCTGCGCATGATCAGCCGTCCCGCGCAGGGCAAGCCTGGTCACATCGCGGTCAGCATGGTGCTGCCCAAGCCGCAGCTTCCGCAGTCTGCGCACGACATCACGATCGACAACATCCCGTCGCGGCCGATCGACACGCAACACAGCTGGACGTATCCGGGTCTCGGCTGCGGGCTGGTCCTGAAGCCCCAGTTCGCCGAAGCGGTGCTCTACTCCCAGGCGCAGTACATCGCCTTCTACAAGGCCACACACGTGGCACAGGTCACCGGCCCGCTGGTCCGGACGGCGGAGGCTCAGGCGATACAGACGATCCGCGACAATTTCATCCAGCCGACGGTCAACGCGCTCGGCTACACGCTCGACCAGTTCACCCTCCGCTGGGCGGCGCCGACCGGCACCGGCTAGCTACCAAGGCTCAGCAGGGCCCAGCGCCGGGTCCGGCGGGCCGTGAGCCCGGCCGCTCATGTCGCGCGAGCGATGATGGCGCGCAGGTCGTCGTCGCTCAGCACGACCGGGTTGCCTCGCATGCTGCTGGACCGTTGGGCCTGGGTGGCGATGTCCCTGCCCTGCGCCGGTGCCAGGCCGAACGTGCCGAGCCCGGGTATGGCCAGCAGCGCCAGCGTTTGCCGGACCCAGGCGATGCCGTCCTCGATCGCCGCGTCCGGGTCCCCGGTCAGCAGGGCCGCGGCCTCGGCGTACCGGGCCAGGGCCGGGTGGCCCGTCGGTCCGGCCCGCAGCGCAGCCAGGTTCGCATCGATGACCGGGGCCAGCAACGCGGCACAGGCCACGCCGTGCGGAATGGCAACGGTGCCGCCGATCACCCCGGCCAGCCCATGGACGGCGCCCAGCTTCGCGTTGGCCAGGGCCATCCCGCCCGCCAGGCTGGCCACCGACATGTTGGTGCGGGCACCAAGGTCGCTGCCGTCGGCGTAGGCCCGGCGCAGCCCGGCCCCCGCCCGGCGGATCCCTTCCCGGGCTACCGCGTCGGTCAGCGGGTTGGCCATGGGGCTGACGAATGGCTCCAGGCACTGGGTCAGCGCGTCCATGCCGCTGGCCGCGGTGACCGCCGGCGGGCAGGACAGGGTGAGTTGCGGATCGACGAGCGCGGCCCGGGGAATCATGGTGACGCCGCGCAGGCTCACCTTGACCCGGTGCGCCGGGGAGGCCAGCACGGCGTTCGAGGTCACCTCGGCGCCGGTCCCGGCGGTTGTGGGCACCGCCACGCACGGGACCGACGGGCGCGTGATCGCCCGGCCTGCCCCGATGACCTCTAGGTAATCCAGCGGGTCGCCGCCATTGCCGAGCAGCATGGCGACGGCCTTGCCGGTGTCGATCACGCTGCCGCCGCCGATCGCCGCGACCACGTCCGCGCCGTGCTCGCGGGCCGCGGCCACCGCCGCCCGGGCGAGGTCCACCGTGGGTTCACCGGCCACCGGGAACACCTCGGCGGGCAACCCCAGCCCGGCGATCAGCTCCGCGTGCCGGCCCGGGCTGGCGCCCGTGCAGACCAGCACCCGGGCTCCGTATTCGGCCAGGAGCGCGGGCAGTTCGGCCGACCGGCCGGGACCGGCCAGCACCCGGCCCGCGGTCGCGAACTCGAACGCCTCCATGCCCGCTCCGCCTACCCGGGCCCGACGCCGACCGCCCAGTCTTCGCGGCCTGCCGGGAAGATCGCGGAGAACTTTGCCGATGCCCGCGGCTCGGCCATCATCTCGGCCACGGTGTCCCGCCAGGTCGCGTAGTGGGGCTCCTGCTTGTGCGCCGCCGCCGCTTCGGCGTCCCGGTAGACCTCTACCAGGACCACATGGTCGGGGTCGTCGTTGTCCTGGATCACGTCGAACCGCAGCACCCCTGGCTCACCCAAGGATGCCCGGGCGTTGACCAGCGTCGCGGCCAGGAAGTCCGCGGCCCGCCCCGGCCGGACCCGGACATGAACGTGAACGATCAGCATGGCCAAATACTGCACCACGCCGTCACCACGGCGCGCCCGCGGGCCGCACGCCGGGCACGGCTGGCGTGGTCCCTACCATGGGCGCATGGCCGAGCCGAGGTGGCTGAGCGCAGAGGAGATGCGGGCCTGGCAGGCGTTCCTGGTGGCCGCGGCGATGCTGGACCGGCGCCTTGACCAGCAACTCAAGGAGGAAGCGGGCCTGTCCCACCCGCAGTACGAGATCCTGGTCCGGCTGGCCGCCGCCCCGGGCGGTGAGCTGCGGATGACCGATCTGGCCCACGCCCGCGATACCTCCAAGAGCGGCCTGACCTACCAGATCACGCAACTGGAGAAGGCTGGGCTGGTGCGCCGCGCCTCCTCCCCCGCGGACGTGCGCGGCATCGTCGCGGTACTGACCGACGCGGGGCGCCAGCGGCTGGCGCAGGCGGCGCCCGGCCACGTCGCGGCGGTCCGCGCCTTGCTCATCGACGTGCTGACCGGACCGCAGCTCGCCGCCATGGCGGACGCTCTCGGCGAGGTCGCCCGCCGCCCGGGCGCCGCCGATGATTGATCCGGTACTTTACGGGCAGGGTGGAACCGTACGTACACCCTGGGAGGTGCGCATGTCCCGCATGAATACAAACGGCAACGCTAGCGCGACGGTCGCCAGCCAGATCAGGCAGTACGCGCAACAGGCAGCGGAGGCCGCGAAGCCGATTGCCGCTCAGGTGAAGCCGCTGGCCAGCGACGCCAAGGAAGCCGCCGGCCGCGGCGTGTACAAGGCCCGGGCCTGGGCAGCGCCGCAGGTAGAGCGCAGCGGGCAGGTGCTGCAGGACAGCGTGGCCCCCAAGGTCGCCGCTGCGCTGCACTCGTCCGCGGAAAAGCTGAACCCGGGCGAGCCGCCGCACCGCGGCTGGCGCAAGGGGGCAGCCGCCATCTCGATCCTGCTGGCGGCCGCCGCCACCGCGGTCGCCGCCGTGGCCCGCAGCCGCAAGGCTCGCGCCGCGACGAACAGCGAGGAGGCTGCGCCCGCCGCCGACGAGGCGCAGGCGAGCGCCGACGGTGAAGTCAAGGATTCGTCCCCCACTACCTCCTCCTCCTGAGAGTCGTTCGGGTTTCGCCAGACGGCCTGTCTTATTTGGCTGCGTTACGATCCGGCGGGGCCGGCCGCCTGCCCCGGTGACCCTATTTCCGCCGCCCGGAAGCGCCCCGCGTCTTGCCCGGTCCTGGCCCGGGGCCAGGGCGGTTGGCCTCGATCTTTCGCGATCTTGAGGCTGTCCGGTTGATGCTGCGGCTGGTTGCCGTTTCAGCATGACACCCGCTTTTGTGGTGGTTGGGCCAACCGGCACAATCACTGGACCGCTGATGGCTGCGCGGAGGCACCGTCTGCCGGTTGGGGTGTTACCGCCGGGTAGGTTTAGGGCAGTATCTGTGGGGTGAACCGCTAACGAAACGGGATGAGCGATGAGTACCCAGCAGACAGGGCAGGTCCGGAATGTCAGCGAGCGCGAGGCGCGCCAGGTCGCCGAGGAAGCCCGGGAGGCCGGCTGGCAGAAGCCTAGCTTCGGCAAGCAGTTGTATCTGGGTGATTTCCAACTGGACCTGATCCACCCGCATCCCGAGCCGGATGAGGAAGCCGTCCGCCGCGGCGAGGAGTTCTGCGCCCGGATGCGGGAGTTCTGCGAGACCTCGGTGGACGGAGCGCTCATCGAGCGAGATGCACGGATCCCGGATGAGGTGGTGAAGGGGCTTGCCGCGCTCGGAGCGTTCGGCATGAAAATCGCGCAGGAGTACGGGGGGCTGGGGCTGACCAACCTGTACTACAACCGGGCGCTGATCATCGCCGGATCCGTCTCACCGGCCATCGCGGCGCTGCTGTCGGCGCACCAGTCGATCGGCGTGCCGCAGCCGCTGGCGCTGTTCGGGACCGACGACCAGAAGCAGCGCTACCTGCCGCGGTGCGCGCGCGGCGAAATTAGCGCTTTCCTGCTCACCGAGCCCGACGTCGGCTCGGACCCGGCCCGGCTGAGCACCATGGCGACACCGTCGGAAGACGGGTCACAGTACGTGCTGGACGGGGTCAAGCTGTGGACGACCAACGGGGTGATCGCCGACCTGCTGGTGGTGATGGCCCGGGTGCCCAAGAGCGACGGGCACCGCGGCGGGATCACCGCCTTCGTGGTGGAGGGCAACGCGCCCGGGATCACCGTCGAGCGGCGGAACGCGTTCATGGGCCTGCGCGGCCTGGAGAACGGGCTGACCAGGTTCCACGACGTCGTGGTCCCGGCCACGAGCCGGATCGGCAAGGAGGGCCAGGGCCTGAAGATCGCCCTGACCACGCTGAACACCGGCCGGCTGTCGCTGCCGGCGAGCTGCGTCGCGGCCGGGAAGCTCGCGCTGAAGATCTCCAGGGAATGGTCGAAGGAACGGGTGCAGTGGGGGCGCCCGGTCGGCGAGCACGAGGCGGTGGCGCAGCAGATCTCGTTCATCGCCGCGACCACCTACGGGCTGGAGGCGGTGGTCGAGCTGTCCAGCCAGCTCGCCGACGACAAGCGCAACGACATCCGCATCGAGGCGGCGCTGGCCAAGCTGTACTGCTCGGAGATGGGCTCGAAGATCGTGGACGAGCTGGTGCAGATCCGCGGCGGCCGGGGGTACGAGACCGCGGAGTCGCTGGCGGCGCGCGGGGAGCGGGGCGTGCCCGCCGAGCAGATGATGCGGGACATGCGGATCAACCGGATCTTCGAAGGCTCCTCGGAGATCATGCGGCTGTTCATCGCCAGGGAAGCGGTGGACGCGCACCTGGCGGCGGCCGGTGAACTGATCGAGCCGGGGGTCCCGGCCGGCCAGCGCGCGCGTGCGGCGGCCAAGGCGGGCGGGTTCTACGCCAGGTGGCTCCCCACGCTGATGGCCGGCCAGGGCCAGCGGCCGGGTGCCTACGGCGAGTTCGGCCCGCTGGCGGAGCACCTGCGTTACGTGGAACGGGCCAGCCGCAAACTGGCCAGGGCCACGTTCTACGGGATGGCGCGCTGGCAGGGCAGGCTGGAACGCAAGCAGGGGTTCCTTGGCCGGATCGTGGACATCGGCGCCGAACTGTTCGCGATCAGCGCCGCCTGCGCCCGGGCGCAGTTCGACGCGGCCAGCGGGACCGAGCGCGGCGCGGTGTCGGTCGAGCTGGCCAAGGTGTTCTGCGCGCAGGCCCGGCAGCGGGCCGAGGAGCTGTTCACCCAGCTCTGGCGCAACACCGACGCCACCAACACGGCGCTGGCGCGGCACGTGCTCGCGGGCCGGTACACCTTCCTGGAGGAGGGGATCATCGACCCGTCGATACCGGGGCCGTGGATCGCGGCCGCCGAGCCGGGCCCGTCCAAGGCCACCAACGTGCACCGCCACATCGGCTGACCTCCACCGCCCATCCTTCGTTGATGATTATGGCGGTTTGGCCGCTCCAGGTTGGCGTGCCAAATCCGAAGGATGATCTTGGGCAGTGAGCGGGGCGGCCAGTTCCGGGGTCTCGCTGTCGGCGATGATCGCGGCCAGGGCGGCCGGGGTTGCCGGGGTGATCGTGGCCCAGAAGGTCACTTGGTTGTGGGCCTTGCTGTAGAGGGCCTGGATGTCGAAGGCGTCGACCAGCTTCTGTTTGATCCGGTCCGGGGCGGCGGCCAGGAGGTCGCCGAGCATCGGCAGCCGGTCCAGCAGGCCTGGGTCCCCCGCCGCTGGCCTGGGTGCTCTGCTTGGCCAGGGCGGCGAGCGTGCCGCCGATGTCCTCGCGCTCGGCTTCCAGTTCGCCGAACCGCAGGTTATTTCGGTATGTAGTGGTGCGCGGATACTGGCCGCGTGAATGGAATCTGGCATGAGCGGCGGGTGGTTTTTGGCCGGTGTCCTGCGGCGTGGCGGGGGGCGGGGCCGGCTAGCCTGCCCGGGCGGGCGGGCAGGCTCCTGCTGCCCGGGAAAGGCCCGCCGGCCGGCCCCGCAGGGTCCCGCCACGCCGCAGGTGGGTAAAAACCACCCGCCGCGCCCCCCGCGCACTAGCCTCAGCCAGGCTGCCTATCAGGGTCCCCAGTGCGGCGGCAGGGCCACGTCTCCCCGCGCGGTCGGCGCGCTATCGCCCGTTGGTCAATGTCCGGAGGATGTCCAGCTTGCTGCGGAGCACCGCGAGGTCTTGCCGGAACTCGTCTTTCCACTCGGCGTCCACGGCCGGCGTGCCGTGCAGTGCCGTGGTCGCACTGTCCAGCGCGTCTTCGCAGCGGCCCAGGTAGTAGCGGATTCTCCGCAGCGGCTGCATGGGGGGAGGGTCATCGACCATAGCGACTACGATAGACCAGCACAATCAGAGCGACTAGCTTTCACCAGTGATTACTTGTCGGTGATCATGAAAGAGTGCCCCGGGATCATGAGCTGCCCAGCGAGCGCGTCTACCGCGTGATCGCCGAGCGGATCACGGCCGGGCAGTACCAGCCGGGGCAGCAACTGCCGACGGTGGGCGAGCTTGCCGACAGCTTCAGCGTGTCCCGGGCCACCGTGGTCAAGGCCATGGCCCGGCTTCAGGCCGACGGCTACGTGGTCAGCCGCGCCCGGTGGGCAAGCTTCGTATCAGACAACCCGCCCACAGCGCCAGGACCGCCGCAGCCGCGCTGAGGCAGGCGGGCGTTCTCCATGGCCACGGTCGCGGCACCTTCGCCAGCGGCCCGTTCCCGCCACGCGGACCGGCGCCCCATCACCACGGGCGATCCCCCGCTACGGGCACGTGGTGCCCGTTCCCGTTGTCTCGTCTGCCTGCGCCAGGTGCTTTTGCCGGAGGCAGACCCCCGCAAGGGGTCTCCGCAGGCAGGCGGGACAACGGGCGCGGCCGAAGGCCGCATAGTGACCGCACACCGCGTCCGGCAGGTGTGGTGGTGCTGTGCGGTGATTGTGCGGTGGTGATTGGTGTGTGATGGCGGTGTCAGGCGTCGTCGGGCATCGGGTCAGCCCCGGCTGGCTGATCGGGTGGGGTCGCAGTTGCGCTGGTGGCGGCGGGCAGCCATGTGGTGACGGTCGTGCCGGTGCCGGGCGCTGAGGAGATCGCGACAGTCCCGCCAGCTTGGCTGATGATGCCGTAGACAGTGGCGAGGCCGAGCCCGGCGCCCTCGACGAAGGGCTTGGTCGTGAAGAACGGTTCAAAAACGTGCTTAAGGACTTCCGGCTCCATTCCTGCGCCGCTGTCACGGGCAGTCAGGCGTACGTAGGCCCCTGGAGCGAGCCCCAGATCCGCTGCCTCACTGCGGCCGAGCGTCACGTTCTGCGTCTCAACCCAAAAGCTGCCACCGTGTGGCATGGCCTCCGTGGCGTTCAGCGTGAGGTTTAGGAGGATTTGTACGACCTGGTCTGGGTCTGCGGTGACGGGCCAGAGTTGGGGGGCTAGGGACAAGTGGAACTCGATGCTCTCGCCGGCTGTGCTCCGCAGTAGCTCGTCGATCCCGCCGACGGCCTGGTTGAGATCGATGAGGTCAGCGCGGATCATTTGCTGGCCGCCGACCGCGAGCAGTTGATGGACGAGCCTGTTCACCCGCTGGCCGGCGTGCTCGATCTGCTCGGTATCGCGCCGGATGCTGTCCCAGCTTTCATCGCGGGTGCCTTGCTGTGTTTTCCCGGTTGCTTCGTCGCGGATGAAGGCTGCGTAGCTGAGCATGGCGCCGATCTGGTTGTTGAATTCGTGGGCAACACCAGCCGCCAGCCGTCCGATGCTTTCCAGGCGCTGCGACCGCTGAAGATGAGCTTCCAGCCGGGCTAGCTGCGACCGTTGCTCGGCTTCGGCGGCGGCGCGGCGGATGACCAGTGCCAGGCGCGCGGGCCGGTCCTTCAGCACGTAGTCGGTGGCGCCTTGCCTGATTAGCTCGACCGCTGTGTCGTCGCCGATCACACCGGACAGGAAGATGAACGGCACGTGCGGGTACTGCTCCCGCGTGATCTTAAGGGCGTTCTCGCCGGAGAAGCCCGGCAGGGAGAAATCGGACAAGATCACGTCTGGGCGGAAATCAGAGAGCTGCCGCGTAAACGCCGCTTCGGTGTCAACGACGACAGCTGTGAAATCGAGGCCCGCATCTTTCAGGAGGCGCTGCTCAAGTTCAGCATCGGCTGGTTCATCCTCCAGGATGAGAATGCGCAGCCCACTCCGCGCCGCTGAGCCTGTCCTGTCCCCGGCCTGAGTGTTCGCATCCCGGCCGGCGGCCTTGTCTGGCAGATGAGTCCGCGCCTCGTTGCTGGGCTGCCCGCTACTCATGGATGCGGCCCTCCTTAATTAATCCGATGCGGCCCGGGTCACGCCGTTGCCGTCGGCGTTTCGCCGGCCGGTGGCGGCGGGATTGACGTCAGGTGCGGGCTCGCTGAGGAGGAGCCAGAAGAGGCCGATGGTGGCGACTGCTTCGGCGAAGTCGGGAAAACCTACTGGCTTCCGCACATAGGCGTTGGCCCCGGCGCGGTAGCCGGCTATGACGTCTTCTTGCTCTTTGGAGGTGGTGAGAACGACGACGGGGATGAGCCGGGTCCGCTCGTCGGCCCGTATGCGGCGCAGCACGTCGAGCCCGTCGACCTTGGCGAGTTTCAGGTCGAGCAGGATGAGACCGGGAAGCGCCGGATAGGCGCTGCCGTCTCCGAAGAGATACTCAAGGGCCTCCGCGCCGTCGTGGGCCACGATGACCTTGTTGCTGACGTTGCTCTTTTTGAAGGCCCGCAGGGTCAGCGTCTCGTCGTCGGGATTGTCCTCGACCAAAAGGATGTGCCGGTTCCTCATGCTGTGTCCTTCGCGTCAGGAAGGGTGAAATAGAAGGTCGCGCCGTCGCCGACGGTGCCCTCGGCCCACACACGGCCGCGGTGGCGCTCCACGATCTGCCGCACGCTGGCGAGGCCGACGCCGGTGCCGGGGAACTCGCGCGTCGTATGCAGCCGCTGAAATGGGTTGAACAGCTTGCCCACGTAAGCGGAGTCGAAGCCGGCGCCGTTGTCGCGCACGTAGCAGCAGATGCTGGCGTCCGCGACCGGCGTCGTCCCGAACTGGATCGACGCATCGTTGCGGCCGGAGGTGAACTTCCAGGCGTTGCCCAGCAGGTTCTGCAGTACGGTGCGGATGAGGCGGCGGTCCGCCATTGCCCAGACCGGGTGCTGGATGGCGAACCGGACGCGGCGATCCGGGGCGCTGCTTTGGAGTTCCTCGGCGACGCTGGCGGCCTCAGCGCCGAGATCGACCGCTTGCAGGTGCATCTGGGCCCGTGAAACGCGTGACAGGTGCAAAAGGTCGTCGATAAGTGCCGCCATCTGCTCGCTGGCGGCCCGGATCCGATCGGCGTAACCTCGGCCGGCCTCACCGAGACTGTCCCCGTACTCTTCCAGCAGAGCTGCGCTGAAACCGCTCAAAGCTCGCAGCGGGGCGCGCAGGTCGTGCGAGACCGAGTAAACGAACGACTCCAGGTTCCGGTTGGCCCGCGCAAGCTCGTCCGCGCGCTGCCGGTCGGTCACATCGCGGACGGCGGCGGTGACCAGGGTCCCTTCCTCGGTGTCGATGACAGCCAGGGAGATCTCCGCGGGGAACGTGCTGCCGTCGCGGCGGCGCCCGGCCAGCTCCCGGCCGGCGCCCATCGGCCGCTGCCGGGGATGAGCCACGTACCCGGCCCGCTGGCCCGGGTGCCGGGCCTGGGCGGCGTCGGGGACCAGGATCTCGACGGGCTGGCCCTCCAGCTCCTCCCGCTGGTACCCGAACAGCCGTTCCACCTGGGCGTTGACCATGGTGATCCGG
>Ga0070706_100004329_pt1 | contig 13743 bp, 13 predicted proteins | sample KBSK5501metaG_FD_65476 | JGI IMG/M metagenome (GOLD analysis project Ga0070706, IMG submission 65476) | Corn, switchgrass and miscanthus rhizosphere microbial communities from Kellogg Biological Station, Michigan, USA - KBS K5-50-1 metaG | ecosystem: Host-associated > Plants > Roots >...
GTGATCAACTCCTCCCTCGTGCTCGCGCGCCACCTGGCCACGCTCGATCCGGGCGCGTCCGTGTTCGTCATCGGCGAGCCACCGCTCATCGCCGAGCTCGAGGCGCACGGCTTTCATGTCCGCCACGATCATCATGTCCGCTGGGTCGTCATCGCCTTCGACCGCACGTTCGACTACGCGAAGCTGAACACGGCGCTCCAGGCCGTGCGCGGCGGCGCGCGGCTGATCGCCACCAACCCCGACCGGACGTGTCCCACGGCGGACGGCGAGATCCCCGACTGCGCGGGCATGATCGCCGCCGTGGAGGCGGTCACGGGGCAGACGGTCGAGATCGTGGTGGGCAAGCCGTTCTCCATCATCCTCGACGTGGCTCTGGAGGCCCTCGGCGTCCCCGCCGAGCAGTGCGTGGTCGTCGGAGATCGGATCGAGACCGATATCGTGATGGGACGCCGGCGCGGGCTGGCGACCGTGCTCGTGCTCTCCGGCATCACGCGGGCGGACGACCCGCGCATCGCCGAGATCGCTCCCGACGCCGTGCTACCATCGGTTCGGGAGTTGTTATCATGACCGCGGCCCGCGAGCTGAGCGACGGCGACTATGACGTCGTCGTCATCGGCGGCGGGATGGCGGGGGCGGGCGTGGCGCGCGACCTCGCGCTCCGCGGGCTCGGCGTGGCCCTCGTCGACAAGGGCGACTTCGCCTCCGCGACGACCTCACGCTCGTCCAAGCTGATCCACGGCGGTCTGCGTTACCTCGAGCTCTTCGACTTCGGCCTCGTGCGCGAATCGCTCCGCGAGCGCGAGACCCTGCGACGCCTGGCCCCGCACGTGGTGCGGCCCCTGCCCTTCCTGGTCCCGGTCTATGACCACTCCTCGCGCAGCCTCATCAAGGTGCGGATCGGCCTCCGGCTCTACGACTGGCTCACGCCGGGCCGTGACCGCGAGCATTACCGCGTCCTGCGTCCAATCGAGGCGCTCAGCCTCGAGCCCGCGATCGCCGCGCAGGGCCTGCGCGGTGCCGGCTATTACTTCGACGATCTGCTCGTCTACCCCGAGCGCCTGTGCCTCGAGAACGTGCTGTCGGCGTGTCGCCACGGCGCCCGCGCCTTCAACTACGCCGACGTGGAAGAGATCATGCGTCGCCCGAAGGGGGACATCGCCGGGGTCCGCGTCCGCGACCTGCTCTCGGGGCGCGTCGTCACCCTGCGCGCGCCCGTGGTCGTCAACGCCACGGGGCCGTGGGTGGACGAGCTGCGCGCGCAGGCCGGCATCGCGGAGCGCGGCGGCCATGTCGTGCGACGGACCAAGGGGATCCACTGCCTGCTGCCGCGCATGACGGAGCACGCGGTCTACCACAGCACGCGCGACGACCGGATGATCTTCGTCATCCCCTGGCGCGAGTTCTCGCTGGTGGGCACGACCGACACCGACTTCGAGGGCGATCTGGACCGCGTCCACGCGACGCGCGAAGAGGTGGAGTACCTGCTCGGCGAGGTGCGCCAGGCGTTGTCCGATCCGCGCCTCACCGCGGACGAGGTCAGCTACACCTACGCCGGCGTCCGCCCGCTGTCGTTCGAAGAGGGCAAGCGGGCGTCGGATGTCTCGCGCGCGCACCGGATCGTCAGCGAGGTGCGCGGGCGGTTCCTCTCCATCACCGGGACCAAGCTCACCTGCTTCCGGAGCCTGGCCGAGGAGCTCGGCAACCACGTCGTGCGTGCGCTGGGGCGAGGCGGCGCCGGCCGGACCGCGCGTCTGACCCTCGACGGAACGGACGACGACGCGCGAGCGGTGGAGGCGCGGGCCTGGCTCGACGTCTCGGGCGAGGTCGCGGCGTCCGGCCTGTCTCGCGCGACGCTGGAGACGCTCGTGACGACGTACGGCCGCGCCTATCCGCGCATCGTCGAGCTGGCCGGCAAGGTGGCTGGCGGGGCGGAGCGGCTGTGTCCCCGCAATCCCGACATCGTCGCGGAGCTACACGCCGCGGTCCACGACGAACTGGCCGTCTCGCTGCAGGACGTCCTGCTGCGTCGCACCGGCATCGGCACCAGCGCCTGCCAGGGCCTCGACTGCGCCGAAGCGATCGGCGAGCGGATGGGCCAGCTCCTCGGCTGGTCGCGCCGCCGGCTGGACGCGGAGCTGGACGCGTACCACGCCCACGTCGCGAGGTCGCACCGCTTCAAGAGCTGAGTCTCCCCTTGCGTCGGCCCATGATATGGCCATAAGGCCTATATGGCCACACCAAGTATCAAATCGACCTATGTCATGGACATGGCGACCATGCAGGCGCTGGAGCGAATCGCCAGACACTGGAAGGTCTCGAAGTCCGAGGCGCTCCGGCAAGCGATCCGGGCCGCCGCGGAGCAGCCGCTCCCCGACGCGGGCGAAGCCCTACGGGCGCTCGACGAGCTGCAGCGCTCGCTGAAGCTCACGCCAAGCGCGGCGCGAGCATGGGCGCGTGCCGTCCGGCGTGAGCGCGCGGCGACCTCACGACGAAGCGAAACGCGCGGAGGATGATCCATCTCGACACCGGCTTCCTGATGAGTGCGTTGCGCCGGGGTTCGGTCGAAGACCGACGGCTGCGAGAATGGCTGACTCAGGGAGAGCGGATCGGCATCGACGTGGTCAGCTGGATCGAGTTCCTCTGCGGTCCTGTTGACGCGGAATCGGTCGAGCTGGCGACGAGGGTCGTGGACGAGCCCGTGGCGCTGCTGGCTGGCGATGCCGGGCTTGCGGCGAAGCTGTTCAACCTTGCAGGTCGCCGACGCGGGTCATTGAACGACTGCATGATCGCAGCGATCGCGCTTCGCGTGGGCGCATCGATCGCGACCACCGACCTCGCCGACTTTCGGAGGTTCGCGTCCGCGGGCCTGCGTGTGGTCACCGCTCGCGCAGCGGGACGCAGTCCGGATTGATCGGCCTCGCGAAACGTCACGGTCGTGTCACGGAAGCGTGGAAGCGCTGTGCTATATTCCCGGCACCGATCGCACGGGGAGGGACACCAATGAAGGCGTTCAGGCACGCCGCGCTCGGATTCATCGCGATGCTCGCCGTCATGCTCCTGCCGCCCGCCTCGTGGGCCAAGACCGAGATCCAGTTCTGGCACGCCATGACCGCCGTCCTGGGCGAGCGTGTGAGTGAGATGACCGCGAAGTTCAATGCTTCGCAGAGCGAGTACGAGGTCAAGGCCGTCCACAAGGGGTCGTATCCGGAGACGCTCAACGCGGCCATCGCGGCGTATCGGGCCAAGCAGCCTCCCCACATCGTCCAGGTCTTCGAGGTGGGCACGCAGACGATGCTGTCCTCCGGCGCCGTCTATCCCGTGTACCAGCTCATGAAGGACAACGGCATCGCCATCGACTGGAACGATCTGATCCCGCCGGTCAAGACGTACTACTCGTCGGGCGGCAACCTCTACTCGATGGCCTTCAACTCATCGACGCCGATCCTCTACTACAACAAGGACCTCTTCAAGAAGGCGGGACTGGCCGACAAGGCGCCGGCGACGTGGGAAGAGATCGAGGCGTCCGCGAAGAAGATGCAGGCGGCGGGGGTCAAGTGCCCCTCCAGCTCGGCGTGGCCGTCGTGGGTGCTCGTCGAGAACATGCACGCGCTGCACGACCAGCCCTCCGCCGATCACGCCAACGGCTTCGACGGGTTGGCCACGACGCTGAAGATCAACGGCCCCTTCGGGGTCAAGATGCTCGATGTCCTGGCCCGTGGCGCCAAGGAAGGGTGGTTCACTTACAACGGCCGTCTGAACAAGGCGGAGGCCGTCATGAATGCCGGCGAGTGCGGGATCTTCATGACGTCGTCGGCGTTCATCGGCAATCTCACGAAAGCCTCCGAGGGCAAGTTCACGTGGGGCACCGGGCCGCTGCCGCGGCTGGGCGGGTTTCCTCAGGGCAGCTCGATCATCGGCGGGGCCACGCTGTGGGTGCTCAAGGGCGCCAAGCCGGCCGAGTACAAGGGCGTGGCGCAGTTCTTCAAGTTCCTCGCCTCCACGGACAACCAGGCGTGGTGGGCGGGCGTCACCGGGTATCTGCCGCTCACGAACGCGGCCGTGAAGGCGATGGAAGCCTCCGGACACTTCCAGAAGAACCCCAACCAGCGCACCGCCATCACACAGATGCAGAACGGCAAGACGACGCCGAACAGCCAGGGCATCCGCCTCGGCAACTTCAACTCCGTCCGTGACGCCATCGAAGAGCAGATCGAGAACGTGCTCAGCGGGAAGAAGAGCGCCAAGCAGGGGCTGGACGACGCGGTGGCCAAGGGCAACGACATCCTCAAGGAGTTCGCGGCGCTCTACAAGTAGCGTGCGGGGGTATGGGGGGCCATGTCGGGGCCCCCCATGACGAATGAAACGGACGGTCTTCCGCAATCGCTGGCTGCCGTACGCGCTGGTCGCGCCCCAGGTCGCGATCACGCTGATTTTCTTTTTCTGGCCGGCGTTCGACTCGCTGCGCCTGTCGCTCTACCGCGCCTCGCCGTTCGGCGACCGGCTCATCTTTATCGGCACCGGCAATTTCCAGCGGCTGGTCAGTGATCCTGCTTATCTGCGGAGCGCGGTGACGAGCTTCGTCTTCTCGTTCTTCGTGACCTTCCTGGGGCTCGCCCTGGCCCTGCTCCTGGCCTCGCTCGCCAACGCCAAGATCCGCGGCCTCGCCGTGTACCGGGCCATGCTGCTCTGGCCGTACGGCATCGCGCCCGCGATCGCCGGGATCATCTGGCTCTTCGTCTTCCATCCATCGTTCGGCATCCTGCCCTGGCTCCTGTCCTTCGTCACGACGTACCAGTTCAACTGGTTCCTCAAGGGCTGGGTGGCGATGGTGCTGATCATCGTGGCTGCGGTCTGGAAGCAATTCGGCTACAACCTGGCCTTCTACCTGGCCGGGCTGCAGGCCATCGAGCGATCGGTGCTGGAGGCGGCCAGCGTCGACGGCGCCGGCCCCATCCGGCGATTCTTCGCCATCACGTTTCCGCTCCTCTCGCCGGTGACGTTCTTCCTCTTCACGCTCAACATGACGTTCTCGTTCTTCGACACCTTCGGCCTCATCCACTCCGTCACGCAGGGCGGCCCCGGCGACGCGACGTCGATCATGGTCTACCGCGCCTGGAAGGACGGCTTCGACGGGTTGCAGCTCGGCTTCTCGGCGGCGCAATCGGTGGTCCTCATGGCCGTCGTCATCCTGCTCACGGCCTTCCAGTTCCGCTACGCCGAGAAGAAGGTGACGTACTGATGGCGCCGGACGGGCAGGCGACGGGCGCCCAGGTCCTGGCGCCGGCGGGCATCGCGCGGGCCGAGCGGCTGCGCCGCCGCGTGGACTGGAGCGGCTGGAGCGCCCACGCGATCCTGATCGGCTCGGTGGTGATCATCGCGTTCCCGCTGTACTACGCCTTCGCCATCAGCACGCAGAGCCTGAGCGCGGTTACCAGCTTGCCGCCCAAGCTCTGGCCGTCGACGCACGTCGTGCAGAACTACGCCGACGCCTGGGTCCGGGCCGGCATGGGGCGGCTGCTCCTGAACAGCGCCATCGTGGCCATCTCGGTGGCCCTCGGCAAGATCGTGATCTCGCTCCTGTCGGCCTTCGCCATCGCCTACTTCGACTTTCGCGGCAAGCAGTTCGTATTCTGGATGATCTTCGTCACCCTCATGCTGCCGGTGCCCGTCCGCATCGTGTCCACCTATCAGGTCATCAGCGTGCTCGGCTGGGTCGATACGTACTGGGGCCTCACGGTGCCGCTGATGGCCTCGGCCACCGGCACATTCCTCTTCCGCCAGTTCTTCCTCACGATCCCCGACTCCCTGGCCGAGGCCGCGCAGCTCGACGGTGCCGGCCCGCTGCGCTTTCTGTGGTCGATCCTGCTGCCGCTGTCCAAGGCGAACATCGCCGCGCTCTTCGTCATCCTCTTCGTCTACGGCTGGAACGAGTATCTCTGGCCGCTGATGGTGACGAACAGCCCGTCGATGCGGACGGCGGTGATCGGGATCGAGTCGCTCGTGCCGCGGACCTCGCAGCTGCCGGAATGGAACGTGGCCATGGCGGCCGCGATCATGACGCTCTTGCCGCCCGTAGCCGTGATCGTGCTCATGCAGCGGTGGTTCGTCAAGGGCCTCATCGAGACGGAGAAGTGATGGCCCCGCGTTATGTCGCGCACCGGGGCGGGGCGGCGCTCTGGCCCGAGAACAGCCTGGAGGCCTTTCGAGGCGCCATCGCGCTCGGCGCCCGCATGCTCGAGCTCGACGTGCACCTCACGGCCGACGGAAACGCCGCCGTCATCCACGATCCGACCCTGGAGCGGACGACGACGGGCTCGGGGCCGGTGGCCACGCGCACGGCCGGCGAGCTCCGCCGGCTGAGCTTGAAGAAGCGCGACGGGACGCTGGCCGACGGCGGCGTTCCCATGCTGGAGGACGTGCTCGAGCTCGCGGCCGCATCGGCCGTCGTGCTGCTGATCGAGATCAAGACGCCGGGGCCGGCGGTGACCTACCGCGGGGTCGCGGGGGGGATGCAGGCGGTGCCGGGCGAGCGCTATCCCGGCCTCGAACAGCGCGTGCTCGCGTCGCTCTCCGCCGCCGGCCTCGCGGAGCGCGCCAACGTGATGGCGTTCAACCCCGCGGTGCTCGCCGAGGTGCGGAGCCTGGCGCCGCGCCAACCCACCACGCTGCTCGTCGACCGTCACCACGTGGCGGGAGCGGGCGCGCGGGGTGCCGACGCCGTCGCATGGGCGACGGGCGCCGGGGCCTCGTTTCTTGGCCTTCACGCGAGCCTCTGTGACGAGGCGGTCATCACGGCGGCCCGCGCGGCCGGTGTCGCCGTCGGCGTGTTCACCGTGAACGATGAGACCGAGATGCGGCGGCTGGCGGCGCTGGGCGTGGACGTCATCATCAGCGATCGCGCCGACCTCGTGGCGAAGATGGAGCAAGAGGCGGCCGCGAAGCGATGAGACGGATCCTCGGGATGCTGGCGTTCGTCGTGCTCGCTCTGGCGACGCCCGCCGCCGCGCAGTCCGCGCCGCTCATCGCCGCCCATCGCGGCGGGGCGGCCCTCTGGCCCGAGAACAGCCTGCTCGCGTTCCGCAACGCGCTGGCGCTGGGTGTGGATCTCCTGGAGCTCGACGTGCACCTGTCGGCGGACGGCGAGGTCGTCGTCCTGCACGACGCGACACTCGACCGCACGACGACCGGTCACGGTCCCGTGCGTGAAGCCACGACGGCGACGTTGGCATCGCTACGCCTTCGGGCGCGCGATGGCCACGTCACCGACGAGCCGATTCCCACGCTGGCTCAGGTCCTCGACCTGGCGGCGCCCACCCGCGTGGGGGTGCTCCCCGAGATCAAGGTGGGCGCCGATGGGCGACGCTACCCGGGGATCGAGGAGCAGGTGCTCGCGCTCCTCGGCGCGCGCGGTCTGCTCGCCCGGGCGACTGTGCAGGCCTTCGCGCCCGAGACGATCCGCCGGCTGCGCGAGCTGGCGCCCGGCGTGCGCACGATGCTGCTGGTCGGTCGCGCCCGGGTCGAGCGCGAGCGCGTGACACCGGCGACGGCGGTTCAGTGGACGGTGGACGCCGGCGCCACCGATCTCGGCATCGATCACCGGCTCGTCGACCGCGGCGTGGTCGACGCCGCGCGGAAGGCGTCCGTCCGCCTGGCCGTGTGGACCGTCAACGACGAGACGGACATGCGGCGCCTGATCGATCTCGGCGTCGACGCCATCATGACCGACCGCCCCGACCGGTTGCGGCGTTTGCAGACGCGTTAGTCGACGATGGCCGACGCTCGGCGACGCTATGTGCTCGCGCTGGATCAGGGGACCTCGGGGTCCACCGCGCTGGTCGTCGACCCCGACGGCCGGGTGCGCGCGCGGGGGTACGCGGAGTTGCCGCAGTACTATCCGCGGCCCGGATGGGTCGAGCACGATCCGGAGGAGATCTGGACCACGGTGGGCCAGGCCGCGGCGGCCGCGCTGCGCGAGGCGAGGGTGAGCGGGGTCGAGGTCGCGGCCATCGGCATCACCAATCAGCGCGAGACGACGGTCGTCTGGGACCGCGCGACCGGCACGCCCATCCATCGCGCCATCGTGTGGCAGTGCCGGCGGACGGCCCCGCTGTGCGATCGTCTCCGGGCCGACGGCGTCGAGCCTCTGGTGCGCGAGCGCACCGGCCTCGTCCTCGACGCGTATTTCTCGGGAACGAAGATCCGCTGGCTCCTCGACGAGGTGCCCGGAGCACGCCGCCGCGCGGAGCGTGGAGAGCTCGCGTTCGGGACCGTCGACTCGTGGCTGCTCTGGAAGCTCACGGCTGGCGCCGTCCACGCCACCGACGTCAGCAACGCGTCGCGGACCCTCTGTCTGAACCTTCGCACGGCCGACTGGGACGACGAGATGCTGGTCCTGCTCGGCGTGCCGCGCGCGCTGCTGCCCGTGGTGCTGCCCTCGTCCGGGGTCTTCGGCGAGACGGTGGATCTGGGGTGGATTCCCGGCGGGGTGCCCGTGGCGGGGATCGCGGGTGACCAGCAGGCCGCGCTCTTCGGCCAGGCCTGCTTCGATCCCGGCATGGCGAAGAATACCTATGGGACCGGCTGCTTCGTGCTGCTCAACACGGGGACGACACCGGTGGCCTCGCGCCATGGGCTGCTCACGACGATCGCGTGGCGCATCCAGGGCCGGACGACGTACGCGCTGGAGGGCAGCGTCTTCATCGCAGGCGCCGTCGTGCAGTGGCTGCGCGACGGCCTCGGGATCTTGAAATCGGCGAGCGACAGCCAGACGATGGCGGAGTCGGTGCCCGACACCGGCGGGGTCTACTTCGTGCCGGCCTTCGTCGGCCTGGGTGCGCCGTACTGGGACATGTACGCGCGGGGCACCATCGTCGGGCTCACCCGGGGCACGACGGCCGCCCACCTCGTGCGCGCCGCCTTGGAGTCGATCGCCTACCAGAGCCGCGACGTGCTCGAGGCGATGACGGCCGACGCCGGCGAGCGCGTGCGCGCCCTCCGCGTCGACGGGGGAGCCGTCGCCAACGACTTCCTGTGTCAGTTCCAGGCCGACATCTTGGACGCCCGCGTCGAACGCCCGCGCGTGATCGAGACGACGGCGCTGGGGGCGGCCGGCCTGGCCGGGCTCGGCGCCGGCATCTGGCGCTCCCTCGACGCCGTCGCCGAGCGCGCGAGCGTGGAGCGAACGTTCACGCCGTCGATGGAGCCGCGCGAGCGCGACAGCAAATACGCGGGCTGGCGCCGCGCCGTCGAGCGCACCCGCAGCCTCGAAGGAGAGAAATGACATGACACGCTTGGCCCTGCTCGCCGTGATGCTCCTGGTCGCCTCCGGTCTGCCGGCCATGGTGGCCGCCCAGGCGCCGATCGAGGACGAGCTGGTCCTCATCACGCCGGTGTCGAAGTTCGTCTTCGACGGCGCGCTCAAGGCGTTCGCCCAGTACGCCAAGGAGAAGTGGAACGTCACCGTCAAGACCAACGGGATCCCGGCCGGCACGCCCGTCGCCTACGGCCGCGTCGTGGAGTGGAAGGGCAAGCCCGAGGCCGACATCTTCTGGGGCGGCGAGTCGGCGCTCTTCGAGAAGCTCGCCGAGCAGAAGCTCCTCGCCAAGCTCGAGCTGCCCAAGGCCGTCCTCGACGCCATCCCGGCCTCGATCGGCACACCGAAGCCCATTCCGCTCAAGGATCCTGACGGCTACTGGATCGGCACCGCGCTCGAGCCGTACGGTCTCGTGTATCACCCGCGGCTGCTGCGCCGGCTCGGCGTCCCCGACCTCAAAGACTGGGAGGACCTGCTCAACCCCAAGCTCAAGGGCAACGTCGCCCAGTGCGCGCCCACGCGCTCCTCGTCGTCGAACGCGACCTACGAGGTCATTCTGCAATCCAAGGGCGAGGCGGCGGGGTGGGAGTGGCTCAAGAAGCTCGCCGACAACACCGGCCATTTCACCGCGCGCAGCCGTGACGTCCCCAACGTCGTGGCCAAGGGGGAGTTCGCGGCCGGGTTCGCCGTGCCGTCCTACATGGCGTTCGAGGAGAAGGTCTCGGGCTTCGACATCAAGTTCGTGGCGCCGAAGAACGCCTTCGTGACCCCGGAGCCCATGGCCATCCTCGCCGGGGCCAGGCACCCCAAGGCGGCGCGCGCGTTCGTCGAGTTCCTGCTGACGGAGCAGGGCCAGAAGGTCTTCATGGAGAGCGGGCTGTTCCCCATCAGCCCCAAGTTCCGGATGCAGGGCCCGGCCGGCTCCAAGATCGAGATGGCCGTGGAGTTCACGGGCGGGGTCCGCTCGTACTTCGACACGCCGGTCTCGAACGTCTACGACGAGGACGTCGCCAAGAAGCGCAGCGAGCAGCTCAAGGAGCGGTTCCGCAAGGACATCGAGGCCGTCTGGAAGAAGCCGTGACGGCCTCTTGAAGATCGCGCTGCGCGACGTCGTCAAGCGCTTCGCCGGGGTGGCCGCCGTCGACCACGCCAGCGTGGAGGTCGATGACGGCGAGCTGTTCACGCTGCTCGGCCCCTCGGGCTGCGGCAAGACGACGCTGCTCCGCCTGATCGCGGGTTTCTACCGTCCGCCCGACTCCGGCGAGATTCACTTCGGCGCGCGGCGCGTCGATGGGCTGCCGCCCTATGAGCGCAACATCGGCATGGTCTTTCAGAACTACGCGCTGTGGCCGCACATGACGGTGGCGGCGAACATCGGCTACGGCTTGAAGCTCCGCAAGCTGTCGGCGGCCGAGATCGGCCGCCGGCTCGCCGACGGGCTGCGCAAGGTGAATCTCGCGGGGCTCGGCGATCGCTATCCCGGCCAGCTGTCGGGCGGCCAGCAGCAGCGTGTGGCGCTGGCGCGCGCGCTGGTGCTCAACCCCGATATCTTGCTGCTCGACGAGCCGCTCTCGAACCTCGACGCGAAGATCCGGGTCCAGGTGCGCGCCGAGATCCGGAAGCTCCAGAAGGAGCTCGGCATCACCACGATCTACGTGACCCACGACCAGGAGGAGGCGCTGTCGCTCTCCGACCGCGTGGCCGTGATGCGCGACGGGCGCATCCTGCAGGTGGACATCCCCAAGACGCTCTACGAGCGACCGGTGAACCGGTTCGTGGCTGACTTCGTGGGGACCAACAACTTCATCGTCGGCGTCTGCACGGAGCGCGGGGCGGAGCGGGCCGCGGTGGAGACGGCGCTGGGAGTGCTCCACGGCCGCGCCGCCGACGCCGTGGGACCGGGCGTGCGCTGCGTGATTGCCGTGCGGCCCGAGAACCTGGCCCTCGGCGGCGCCGGCGAGAACGGCGTCGACGGGCGCATCGCGTTCGCCTCCTACCTGGGCAACACCCTCCGCTACGACGTCGAGACCGCGGGCGGGCTCGTGCTGAAGGTCGACGTCCGCGACCCCTGGCACCACGAGCTGCTGCCGACCGGGCACGCGGTGCGCGTGTCGTTTCCGGCCTCGGTCGCGCTCACGCTGCCCGACGAGTGACGACGCGGACGACGGTCGGGCCCGCGGTGGGCTACGCCGCCATCTGGGCCTTCCTGATCCTGTTCCTCGTCTACCCGCTGCTGCGAATCTTCTACGATGCCGTCACCGACGAGGGGGGACGGCTCACGCTCGGCCACTTCGTGGCCTTCGCCCGCGACGGGTTCTACGTGCGCTCGCTCTGGAACTCACTGCTCCTCGGCCTCGGCACCGTGGCCTGCACGTCTGTCCTCGGCTTCGCCATCGCGTTTCTCCTCGTGCGCTACGACTTCGCGGGCCGCAACCTGTTCAGCTACCTCACGCTGATCCCGATCATCTCGCCGCCGCTCGTCGGCGTGCTGGGCTTCACCTTCATCCTGGGACGCGCCGGTACCGTCAACGTCCTGCTCATGGACCATCTCGATCTCACCAAGCCGATCAATTTCGTGTACGGCATCCACGGGGTCCTGCTCGTGGAGACGCTGCACCTGTTCCCGATGATCGCCCTGAACGTGGTCGATGCCCTCGGCAAGATCGATCCGTCCCTCGAGGAGGCGGCGGAAAGCGTCGGGGCGCGGGGCTGGCGAAAGCTCCGCACGATCACCCTCCCCCTGACCACGCCGGGCTACGTCGCCGGCGCCCTGCTCGTCTTCATCTGGACGTTCTCCGACTTCGCCACACCCCTCGTCCTGGGCGTCCACGACCTCCTCGCCTCGCAGGCCTATCTCAACATCGTCCAGTTCGTCGACCGCCGCCTGTTCCGCATGGGGATCGTGATCTCTGCGCTGATGGTCGTGCTCGCCCTCGTCTTCCTGGTGGCGGCGCGGCGGTACGTGGCCATCAAGGACTACTCATCGCTGTCCTACTCGCGCATCACGCGGCGGCGCCTGAGCCGCTGGCGCCAGGCGCTCGTCGTGCTCTTTCTCTCGACGGTCATGCTGCTGTCGTTCATTCCCTACCTGGGGGTGATCCTTGCGTCGGTCGGGCGCGGGTGGTCGCTGACGCCGTTTCCCGTGCAGTACACGCTGCATTACTTCGAGCGCGTGATCGTCGAGACCCCGAAGTACATCGTCAACAGCTTTCTCTATTCGGGGCTGGCTGTGCTCCTGTGCGTCGTCGTCGGCGTGCCCATCGCCTGGCTCATCGCCCGCACGCGGGTGCCCGGCCGCGACACCCTCGACGCGCTGAACACGCTGATTCTCGCCATCCCGGGGACGGCGATCGGCATCGCCTACATCCGCGCGTTCCACTTCGATCTGCCGGGCCTCGACCGCGGGCTGACGAGCTTCTGGATCATCATCCCGATCGTGCTGGCCGTCCGCCGGCTGCCGTACACCGTGCGCGGCGCCTATGCCTCGCTGCTGCTCATGCATCGCTCGATGGAGGAGGCGGCGGCCAGCGTCGGCGCCACCGGGCTTCGGTCGTTCCGTGACGTCACCCTGCCGCTCATCTGGCGAGGCGTTCTCGTGGGGTCGCTGTTCTCGTTCATGACGTCGCTCCAGGAGGCCTCGGCCGTGCTGTTCCTGTCGCTCGGGGGCTGGGAGACGATGACGGTCGGGATCTTCTCCTTCTACATCGCCGGCAGCGCCAACGAGGCGGCGGCGCTGGGGGTGATCCTGATCGTGGTGGCGAGCATCAGCGTCGTCGCGATCAATCGAATCGCCGGCACGCGAATGGGCGGGATGTTCGGTTGAGTGTGCGGGCGATTGTGCTTTGGCGACATCGGGCCTGGAGCTGGTTGCACAGTTAAATCAGCAGCTTGCGCTCTCTTGCCGCCCTATGTGCCGTGTGCTAGTGTTCTTGTTCACATGGCGCCCGGCGGCGATCCGCAATGGAGATCGCTCGGCGAGCTGGCCTCGATCGGCATGACGATGGTGCTCTCCACGGTGATCGGGCTGGGCGCCGGGTACTGGGGCGATCGGTGGCTCGGGACGAGCCCTTGGCTGATGCTGAGTGGCCTCCTCCTGGGCATCGTCACGGGTTTCGTGAACCTCTTTCGCTTGGTGAAGACCGCCGAGCGGCGAATGAACAAATCGGAGCATGACTGAATTCCGCGCTCGTGTGACGCTGGAGACGGCGATCGTCCTCGCCGCGCTCGCGGGGCTCGCGGCGTGGCTCGGGGGACCGTCGGCGGCGGTCGGCGTGCTCGCCGCAGGCGGGCTCACGGTCGGCAACTTCTGGTGGCTGTCTCGCGTGGCCACCGCGGCCGGCGCTCCCGGCGGGGCGCCGCCCCAGGTCTCGGGCTGGGTCTTCGCCGCCGGCATCCGCTTCCTCGTCCTCTTCGCCGCCTTCGCCGCCCTC